>Ga0075425_100005175_pt1 | contig 13527 bp, 8 predicted proteins | sample SoiMethybrSBSTD4_FD_75300 | JGI IMG/M metagenome (GOLD analysis project Ga0075425, IMG submission 75300) | Bulk soil microbial communities from a Populus tree surrounding site in Tennessee, USA - Soil MetaG P. TD hybrid SBSTD4 | ecosystem: Environmental > Terrestrial > Soil > Tree plantation...
CTGATACGTGCCGTGAAAGTCGTTGCCGCCCGACTTCATGATCGCGACCATCGAGATGCCCGGCACCGACACTTCGGCGTCGTTGCCCGACGTCTTGATCTGTACTTCCTCGAGCGTGCTGTCGTTGAAATAGATCGCCGTGTTCTGATCGGCGCCCATCGTGATGTTCATGCCTTCGACCTGCAGCTTCGGCTGCGAGAGCACGCCGTAGCTCGACAGGTTCTGCCGCTGGGCCATCGTGCTGCCGCCGACGTCGGCCACCGCCTGCGTGACGCCGGGCGCCATCGCGAAGACGTTCTGCAGATCGCGGCCGCGCGGAATCGAGTCGAGCACTTCCTTCGTGAACGCCACGCTCGCCGCCGTGCTCGTGACGTCGACGACCGGGCTCTGCCCGCTCACGGTGACCGATTCCTCCAGCGCGCCCACCTTCATCGTGAGATCGATCCGCGCCGTGAAGCCGACGGTGAGACGCAGATCGTCGTGGACGACCGCGGAGAATCCCTGCAGCTCGGCCCGCAGGCGATACGTGCCGGCGGGGAGGTCGACGAACTTGTAGTTGCCCGAGGAATCGGAGACCTGGACGAGCTGCCCGACCTGCAGCTGCGGGCTCGTCACCGTGACGGTGACGCCCGGCAGGACGCTGTTCGATTCGTCCTTGACCGTGCCTTCAATCGTGCCCGACGAGACGCTCTGCGCCGACGCCGGCCCGGCGGCTGCCATCGCTGTCGCGAGCAGGACGCCGACCACTGCCCGCCGCCACGTCACGACGCACGCGCCGCCTGTCGAGGTTATCGCCGTCATCGGGAAACTCCTGTTCATCGGGAGGGACGCTTCGGTCTGGCTGGCGAGACTATAAGCCGAACGTCCGGCCGCAAATGCACCAAGTTGTCGCGCGCCTGCCCGCATTTGGCGGCCGGTCTCTTGACGCCGTGTGGTAGACTCGCCGCAGTTCAGCCCCGCAGGCCGGAATCCCTTCCGGCCCCCAGCCGTCCCTCCGCCGTGCGATCTCAGCGCGTGGCGCCGGCAAGACGATCGAAACATCGTTCGGTAGGGCTCGACGTCCAGGCTGCCTGCGACCGCGTGGCGGCGGAAGCCAAGCTGCGACGTCCGCTCGACGAGGAGGACGCATGCCCGCTCCGCCACGCCGCCAGCGCGTGCAACTCTGTGTACTCGCCGCCGCCGTTCTCGCGTTCGCGCCCGGCACGGCCCGGGCCGCCGAGACCCGCAAGGTTCCCATCGAGAGCTTTCTCTACGATCTGAAGAGCCCCGATCCTGTGAGGCGCCAGGCCGCCGCGCGCGAGCTCGGGAACGTCCGATACCGTCCCGCGATTCCGCAGCTGCTTCCGCTCGCGAACGATCCGGAGGCCGCCGTGCGGCGCGAAGTCGAGCTGGCGCTCGAAAAAATGCGGGACATCGAGACGCGGCCCGGCCTGATCGCGTTCGCCTCGGACATGGAGAACGACATTCGATCGCGCGCGGTCACCGCGATCGTGGACCTCCATCTCCCGCACACCGACGGCGTCACCGGCGTGCTCACCAACATCAAGGAGCGCATCGGCGCGCGTCCGGATCGCGACCTGGATCTGGTGGTCGAGCCCGACGTCCCGATCGATCCCTCGGTCGTCGCGACGCTGCGCGCGCGCCTCGACGACTCCGAGCGCGGCATCCGGCGCACGGCGATCCGCGGCCTCGGCATCCTGCGCGCCAGGCCGGCGGTTCCGGATCTGCTGCGCGTGGTGCGCGAGGACCGCGATGCAGGGCTGCGGTTCGACGGCGTCCGCGCGCTGCGCAAGATCGGCGACGCGTCGATCGCCGACGATCTCGTGGCGCTGCTCAACATCAACGCCGACGGCGTTCGCAACGAGCTGATCGCGACGCTCGGATCGATGAAGTACGCCGGCGCCGTGCCCGAGCTGACGCGCATCGTCGAGCAGGCGAAGCGTTCCGACGTGGCGGGCATCCTCGCGCTGGCCGCGCTCGCCGACATCGCGGATCCGGCGTCGGCGCCGATCTTCGATCGCTTCAAGGCGGACAAGGACGACCTGCTGCGTCTCTACGCCAACGAGGGGATCGCGCGCACGGCCGACCCGAGCATGAAGACGCGGATATCGGCCGCGCGGCTCGTGGAGAAGAACGCGTGGGTGCGCACGGCGCAGGCCTTCGCGCTGCTGCGTCTCGGACAGAGCGAGTACCTCGACGAACTGGTCCGCGGCCTCGACAGCTGGACGACGCGCGATCTCGCGAAGGAGTACCTGCTCGAGACCCGCGGCCCCGATCGTCAGGCGCTGTTCGAGCCGCGCGCTGCCAGCGCGACCGCGCGCGCGGGCCTCGCCGACGTGCTCGGGTTGATCGGCGATCCCGAGGCGCTGCCGCGCCTGCAGGAACTGGCGCAGGACTCCGACAAGGACGTCGCGCGCGCGGCCGAACGCGCCGCGAGACGGATCACGACGATCGCGAGCAGCAGCCAGTAGCGCAGCGCGAGATCACGGACGGCGCTGGGCGAAGAGCCAGTCCACCAGCGCCGGCTCCGTGAACGCCCACTCCCACACATTGTGATCGACGCCGGCGTACTCGGTATAGACAGGACGCCCGCCCGCCTTGCGGAGCGCGGCGATGCGGTCGCGCGACACCGCCACCGGGACGGTGCGGTCGGCGTCGCCGTGGAAGTTCCACAGCGGCAGGCGCGCTAACGGCCTCACGTCGTCGCCGGTCGCGCTGCCGCAGCAGATCGCCGCCGCGGCGAAGACGCCCGGGCGATGCGCGATCATGTTCCAGGCACCCGCGCCGCCCATCGACTGGCCCGTCACGTAGAGCCGCCGCTCGTCGATCGGCATCTCGCGGGCGAGCGCGCGAACGATGTCGAGCGCGGTCCGCGCCCCGTCGCCGAAGCCGGCGACGACGCGCGCCGGCCCGGACGGCGATTCGGCGTATCTGGCCCATCCGCGATCGGACTGCGGCGCGAGGACGTAGCAGGGAAAGCGCGTCTGGTTCTCGGGCAGCGCCCACACGAGCGTGCCGAACACGTTGCCGAGCCCGAGCTGCTTCTCGTTGTCGTCGCCCAGTCCGCCGCTGCCGTGCAGGTACAGCACGAGCGGCGCCTTGCCGGCCGCGGACGGACGGAAGAGACGATAGGGCATCGCCCAGGCGCCGCGGTGCGCGCGCTTCTCGAAGCGCTCGTCGAGGCCGGCCGACTTGCGCCGGAACGCGTCGATGAGCGCGGTCCGTTCGGCGGAGAGCGGCGCGCCGGGCGCGAGCGCGGGCTCGGCTTCGACGTGAGCCGCCGCCCACGCCGCGAGCGGCGCGGCGGCGCACAGCCGCATCGCCTGCCTGCGCGTCAGCGTATTGCGATCGGCTGCCATGTGCCGCGTCCCGTCATTTTCTGTTCATCGCCACGCGCGAGAAGTAGGCGTCGGTGGTCGAGTGCGCCCAGAGCGCGACGCGGCCGCGCGTGTCTCCGAGCTTGAGGTCGCTCACGATCAGACACGGCTGGCTCGCGCCGTTGACGTACAGCTCGGCCCGCCGGCCGGACACGACGATCTTCATCGCCGTCCACACGCCGGGCTCCAGATCGACGTACGACTCGTACTGGCCCGCGCTCTCGTCTCGCAGCCGCTGAAAAGAGAAGTCGGGCTCGGAGGTGTACTGCACCGTGTGATTGCGGCGCAGTTGATCGTCGGCGCGCCCGTTGGTCGGCCGGAGGTACAGGTTCTCGTACCGGCGCTCGTCGGCCTGGACGCGGAATGCGATGCCGATGAAGCCGCGGGCGTCCGGCGGCGCGCCGGCGCCCGGCGCGCCCGCGACGTCCGCTTCGATCGTGCCGTTCGCGAAATCGGAGTCGGCGAGAATCGCGGTGATGTTCTCGGTCGACACCATGCGGACGCGCGACGGCACGAGGTGCACGGCGCGCCGTCCTCGATACGTCGTGAGATCCGCGGTGCCGTTGACGACCTTCAGCCCATCGAGCGACCCGAACGTCCACTCGCGCACGCCCGCGCTCTGTTGCGCCGTCGCCCGGGCCACGCACCCGCACGCGATCGCGACGATCAGCAGCCGGGAACCGATGGTCATCGCTGCACACACTAGCGCCTCGCTACCCGGTGGCGCGCGCGATTGGTTGGGAAAAGAGGGCGTCTCCAAATTCTTGGAAGCCAATCGCCGTCGTCCTGTCCGATAGTGAACGGCCCCTTTCGACTCGTCCGACCGTGCGCTCGCTCAGGGCATTTGCCCTCTCGTCGGCCCGTCATGAGCAAGCCAGCGGCCCGCGAAGCGGGCCGCAAACGAGTCGAATTGGAACAGGCTATAGACTCTCTACGTCTCAGGCTATAGAGTTTCTATAGCCATGACCCTGCATTCTTCCCGGTCCGATTCGCGTGCGGATCTCGTGCACGGCACCCTCGACATGCTGATCCTCCGCACGCTCCAGTGGGGGCCGCAGCACGGCTACGCGATCGGACAGACCATCCGCGCGCAGTCGTCCGATGTCCTGCAAGTCGAAGCCGGGTCGCTCTATCCGGCCCTGCAGCGGCTCGCCAAGAAAGGGTGGGTCACCGCGAAATGGGGGCAGACCGACGCCAACCAGCGCGCGAAGTTCTATCGCCTCACGCCCGAAGGCAAGAAGCAGCTCGTGCGCGAGGAATCGCGCTGGACCGAGCTCGTGAACGCGATCGCGCAGGTGATGAAGCCGGCGGCGCCGGCGGAGGAGTAGCGCATGCGGATCGTCTCCTGGCTCGAGCGCCGGCGTCTCGACGACGATGATTTCCGCGACGAGATCCGCGCGCATCTGGCCATCGCCGCGCAGGAGCGCATGGCGGACGGCGCGGATCCGAAGAGCGCGCAGCTCGCTGCGCTGAAGGAGTTCGGCAACGTCGCGCTGACGACGGAAGCCGCGCGCCGCGTCTGGGTGCCTGCCTGGCTCGAGGCGCTCCGCGACTATGCGAGCGATGCGCGATATGCCGTGCGCGTCCTCGCCAAGAGCCCCGCCTTCGCGCTGGCGGTGATTGCCGTGCTGACGCTCGGCATCGGCCTGAACGCCGCGGTCTTCACGATGCTCAAGAGCATGGCGCTCACGCCGCTCGCCGGCATCGAGCGCTCGTCGCAGCTCGGCGTCGTCGTCAACGAGACCGAGAAGGGACGGAAGGTCGGCCTCTCGTACCACGACTACCAGTACGTCCGCGATCACGACCGCGCGTTCTCGGGGCTCGCCGCGGCTGCCGTCGCCGCCGTCAATCTCGGACGAGGGCGGAGCGCGCGGCCGATCTACGCCGAGCTGGTCAGCGGCAATTACTTCCAGGTGCTCGGCGTCCGCGCAGCGCGAGGGCGCACGCTGCTGCCCTCGGACGAGATCGCTCCGGGCCGCCATCCGTTCGCCGTCATCACCGAGGGCTTCTGGCGGCGCGACTTCGGCGCCGACCCGGACGTCGTCGGCAGGACGATCGAGATCAACAACTATCGGCTCACCGTCGTGGGCGTGGCCGATTCCACGTTCCACGGCACGATCGTCGGCTACGACGACGAAGTGTTCGTGCCGTTGATGATGGCGCCGCAGCTGGGGATCAACCTCGGAAGCCTGCAGAACGGGCGGCCGTCAGACCTCCTCGCCGATCGAGGCGCCGGGGTCCTCGACGTCCTCGGCCACCTGCGCCCGGGCGTCAGCTTCGCGAACGCCGGCGCGCAGATCGCGGCGTTGTCGGCGACGCTCTCGCGCGACGCGGCGCTGACGGACACCGCTCAGCGGCTGAAGGTGATTCGCATCTGGCAGTCGCCGTACGGCGGCCAGACGTTCCTGCTCCCGGCGCTGACGGTGCTCGGCGCGATGGGCCTGCTGGTCCTGACGATCGCGTGCGCGAACATCGCGGGGCTCGTGCTCGTGCGCGGCGTCTCGCGGCGCGGCGAGATCGCCGTACGGCTGGCGCTCGGCGCCACGCGAGCGCGCATCGTACGGCTGCTGGTTCTCGAAAACCTGGTGCTCGCCGCGCCCGGCGCGCTGCTGGGCGTCCTCCTCGCGTGGCGCGGGATCCCGATCCTCACCGGCGCCGCCGACGCGCTCGCGGCGCCGCAGCGGCTCTTCTTCAACATCCAGATCGATCGTCTCGTCATCGCGTTCTCGGCGCTGGTCGCGTGCGGCAGCGCGCTGGTGTTCGGGTTCGTGCCGGCGCTGCGCAGCTCGCGGATCGATCTGGTGTCGGCGATCAACGAGGACTCGTCGCCCCGCGGCGCGGCGCGGGGACGCCTGCGCGCGGGGCTCGTCGTGGCGCAGGTCGCCGTGTCGCTGCTGCTGCTCGTCGGCGCCGGTCTCGTCACGCGCAGCCTCGAGGCCGCGCGGCAGGTGAATCCGGGGTTCGACGCGAGCCACGTGACGGCGGTTGCGCTCGACGTGCGGGCGAACGGCTACAGCGAGGCGCGCGGCCGCGTATTCTTCCGCCACCTCCTCGACGCCGCGCGCGCCGACAGCCGCGTCGAATCGGCGACGCTCGCGTCGACGACGCCGTTGAATCTGATCGGCACCCGCGAGCAGCAGGTGGCGATTGACGGCTACACGCCGCGCCGCGACGAGGATCTGGGTTTTCCGGTCAACACGATCGGGCCCGACTATTTCCGCACGCTGCGGATCGGTCTGGCCGCCGGCCGCGCGTTCGACGATCGCGACGGCGAAGGCGGCGCGCCGGTCGTCGTCGTCAACGACACGCTCGCCGCGAAGTTCTTCGGCGGCGCGGCGCAGGCGATCGGCAGACGCATCCGCGTCGGCACCGGCGAATGGCGGACGGTGATCGGCGTCGCGGCCGACGTGAAGTACTCGCAGATCGACGAGGCGCCGCAGCCGTACGTCTATCTGCCGTTCTTCCAGGCATACCGGTCGAGCATGACGCTGCACACGCGGGGCGCGGCGCCGGTCGACGTGCTCGTGGATCAGGCGCGCGCGCGCATCGCAGCGCTCGATCCCGAACTGCCGTTGATCCACGCGAAGCCGCTCGCGCAGGAAACTCGCGGCGCGACGATCATTCTGGAGTTCATGTCGTTCATGCTCTTCGTCTTCGGCGCGGCCGGCATGGCGCTGGCCGGCCTCGGCCTCTACGGGCTGGTGTCCTACACCGTCAAGGAGCGCACGCACGAGATCGGCATCCGCATGGCGCTCGGCGCGTCGGGCCGCTCGGTGGTTCGCGATTTCCTCGTGCGCGGCGTGCGGCTCGGCGCCGTCGGCGCCGCACTCGGCGGCGTCGCCGCGCTGGGGACCAGCCGCGTGCTGGCGAGCGTTCTGTTCGGCGTGAGCGCGACCGACGCCGTCTCCTTCGCGCGGGCGCTCGCGATCGTGCTCGGCGGCGTCGTGGCCGCCACCCTCGTTCCTGCCTGGCGCGCCTCGCGGACCAGCCCGCTGAGCGCGCTGCGGCACCAATAACGGCGTCGGGAGAAACGACACGCGGCCATGCCCATATTCGACTGGTTCAAGCGGTTGACGCGCCGTCGCCTCGACAACGAGGACTTTCAGGACGAAATCCGCGCGCACCTCGCGATGGCGGCGCGCGATCGCATGGCGGACGGCGCCGACGAACCGAGCGCGCGGCTCGCGTCGCTGAAGGACTTCGGGAACCTCACGCTGACGACAGAGGCGGCGCGCCGTGTCTGGACGCCGTGGTGGGTCGACGCGCTTCACGATCAGGCGAGCGACGTCCGCTACGCGATTCGCACGATCGCGAAGAACCCGGTGTTCGCGCTCACCGTCGTCGCCGTCCTCACGCTGGGCATCGGGCTGAACGCCGCCGTCTTCACGATGCTCAAGGGCATTGCGCTCAGTCCGATCGCGGGCGTCGACCGGTCGTCCGATCTCGTGACGATATTCGGCGAAACGGGCGCAGGACGCGCCGTCTCGATCTCCTATCCCGACTATCAGTACCTGCGCGATCACGGGAGGGCGTACGCCGGACTCTTCGGCTCCAGCGTGGCCAAGGTGGGCCTTGGCAGGGGCCGTGGCGCCCGGCAGGTGTGGAGCGAGCTCGTCACCGGGAACTATTTCCAGATTCTCGGCGTTCGAGCCGAGCGCGGACGGACGCTGCTGCCGTCGGACGAGATCGCGCCCGGCCGCCATCCGGTGGTCGTCATCAGCGACGGCCTCTGGCGGCGCGACTTCGGCGCCGACGCCGGCATCGTCGGCACGCCGCTCGAGATCAACAACGACATTCTGACGATCGTCGGCGTCGCCGATCCGTCGTTTCACGGCACGACCGTCGTGTACGACGTCGAGCTGTTCATCCCGGTGATGATGGCGCCGCAGCTGGGCTTCAGGTTCGGCAGCCAGCAGTCCACGCCCTCTGCGATCCTCGCGGACCGGCGGGCGGCGGTGTTCTCTCCGCAGGGCTATCTGCGCGCGGGCTCGACGCTCGCGAGCGCGGCCGCGCAGGGCGACGCCCTCTGGGAGGCGCTCTCGCGCGATCGGCCGCTGACCGACGCCGCCGAGCGCCTGCGCGTCGTGCCGTTCTGGAAGACGCCGAACGGCGCGCCGATGGTGCTGCTGCCGACGCTCGGGGTGCTGATCGTGATGGGCCTGCTCGTGCTGCTGATCGCGTGCGCGAACATCGCGGGGCTCGTGCTCGTGCGCGGCATGTCGCGGCGCGGCGAGATCGCGGTGCGGCTGGCGCTCGGCGCGACGCGCACGCGGATCGTCCGGCTGCTCATCGTCGAAAACCTCGTCCTCGCCGCGCCGGGCGCGCTCTTCGGCGTGCTGCTCGCGCGCCGCGGCATTCCGGTGCTCGTCGGATACGCCGAGGGGCTCGCCGCGCCCGAGCGCGTGTTCTTCAACGTCGGCGTCGACGGTCTGGTGATCGCGTTCGCGGCGATCGTCGCGTGCGGATGCGCCGTCGCGTTCGGGTTCGTGCCGGCCCTGCAGAGCTCGCGCGTCGATCTCGTGTCGGTCATCAACGAGGACGCGTCGCCGCGCGGCGCGTCGCGGGGGCGGCTGCGCACGGGGCTCGTCGTCGCGCAGGTGGCGGTCTCGCTCCTGCTGCTCGTCGGCGCCGGACTGGCGACGCGGAGCGTGGACGCCGCGCGGCGCGCGTATCCGGGCTTCGACGCCGACCACGTGACGGCGGTCGATCTGGACCTCAGGGCGAACGCGTACGACGAGGCGCGCGGGCGGGTCTTCTATCGAAAGCTGCTGGACGCGGCGCGCGCGCAGGCCGGCATCGAGTCGGCGACGCTCGAGGAAAAAATTCCGCTGGGATTCCTCGAGACCCCGCCGCGCCGCGCGGCGATCGAGGGCTACGAGCCGCGCCGCGGCGAAGACCTCGCGTTCATGTGGAACCCGGTCGCGTCGGACTACTTCCGCACGCTCCGCATCCCGCTCCTCGCCGGCCGCGCGTTCGACGATCGCGACGACGAGACGGCCGCGCCGGTCGCGATCGTCAACGCTACGCTCGCGCAGCGATTCTGGGGCGGCGCGGCAGGCGCGCTCGGCAAACGGATCCGGTTCGCCGACCTCGAGTGGCGAACCGTGATCGGCGTGGCCGCCGACGTGAAGTACGCGCGCATCGACGAATCGCCGCGGCCGTACGTCTACGTGCCGTTCTTTCAGTCGTACCGCGCGAACATGGTTCTGCACACGCGAGGCGCGTCGACGCCGGCCGGTGCGGCCGCGTCCGACGAGCGTCTCGTGGTGCAGGCGCGCGCGCTGGTGACCGCGCTCGACCCGGATCTGCCGGTCCTGCAGGCACGGCCGTTGGCCGAGATGAAGCGCGGCGCGCTCCTGCTCTTCGATCTGATGGCGACGATGCTGTTCGTGTTCGGCGTCGCCGGCATGGCGCTCGCCGGCATGGGTACGTACGGGCTCGTGTCCTACGTGGTCAAGCAGAGCACGCACGAGATCGGCATCCGCATGGCGCTCGGCGCGACCGGCCTCTCGATCGTCCGCGCGTTCTTCGTGCGCGGCGTGCGGCTCGGCGCCATCGGCGCCGCGATCGGGATGCTGGCCGCCTTCGGCGTCAGCCGCCTGCTCGCGAGCCTGCTGTTCGGCGTCAGCGCGACCGACGCCGTTTCGTTCGGGCGCGCGCTCGCGATCGTCATGGCCGGCGTGATCGTCGCGACGCTCGTTCCGGCCTGGCGCGCGGCGCGGACGGACCCGCTGAGTGCGCTGCGGCATCAATAGAGCCGGCGCCGATCCTGTAGTAGTCTGCGCATCTCATGCTGCAGACCTCACGCGCGCGAACCGGCGCGGTCATGATCCTCGCCGTCGCGTCGCTCGCCAGCGCGACGATCGGGCAGCAGGCGACGCCCGCCGGCCGGCGCGTCGCGATCCGCGCGGCTCACCTCGTCGATCCCGCGTCGGGCCAGCGAACCGACGACGTCGTGGTGCTGGTCGATGGCGATCGCGTCGCGCAGGTCGGCAGTCGGCTGCCGATTCCCGCCGGCGCCGACACGATCGATCTCGGCCCCACTACGCTGCTGCCCGGCCTCATCGACGTGCACACGCACCTGTCGAGCCAGAGCGAGGACTATTACGCCGACACGTTCAGGCGGAGTCCGATCGACGCGGCCGTGCGGGCGCCGATCTACGCGCGACGGACGCTCGAGGCCGGCTTCACCACGGTGCGGGACGTCGGCGCCGCCGAGTTCATCGACGTCGCGCTGCGCAACGCGATCAACGACGGCTCGGTGGCAGGTCCGCGCATGGCGGTCGCGACGCTGGCGCTCAGCGCGACCGGCGGACACGGCGACCTGAACGGCTTCTCGCCGTACCTCCGCTTCGAAGGGTTCTCCGGGATCGCCGACGGCGCCGACGAGCTGCGCAAGAAAGTGCGGGAGAACGTCAAGCGCGGCGCCGATTGGATCAAGGTGCTCGCCGGCGCGGGCGTGCTGTCGGAAGAGGAATCGGCGGGCGCGCCGCAGTACTCGCAGGACGAGCTGAACGCCGTGGTGACCGAAGCGGCGATGTGGGGGCGCAAGGTGGCGGCGCACGCGCACGGCGCCGAGGCGATCGCGCGCGCGGCGCGCGCCGGCGTGGCCTCGGTCGAGCACGGCGGGCTGGTGGACGAAGAAGGCGTGCGCATCATGAAGGAGCGCGGCACGTTTCTCGTCCCCGACATCATCACGGACGTGTACATCCTGGAGCACGGCGCCGAACAGAAGCTGCCGCCGAATATCATCGAGAAAGAGCGCTCGCTGCGCCCGCAGCAGGACGCGAACTGGTCGCGCGCGATCAAGGCCGGCGTGAAGCTCGCGTTCGGCACCGACGCCGGCGTCTATCCGCACGGGCAGAACGCACGCCAGTTCGCGCTGCTCGTGAAGCACCTCGGCATGTCGCCGATCGACGCGATCCGCATGGCGACGACGAATGCCGCCGACCTGATGGCGTGGTCGGACCGCGTCGGCCGCCTCGCGCCCGGCCGCTACGCCGATCTGATCGCCGTCGCCGGCGACCCGCTCGCCGACGTCTCCGAGCTCGAGCGCGTGCGGTGGGTGATGAAAGGCGGCGTCGTCTACAAGGACGACGGCGTCAGCGCTTCAGCGGGCGGCCGGGCACGGCGATAGCGCCGGCCCCCTGCACCTGCTTCCAGATCCTCCGCCCGACCTTGTCGGCTTCGGCGACGATGCCCGCTTCGTCCATCGTGACGATCTTGCGGTTCCGCATGACGAACTCGCCGTCGACGATGACCGACTCGATGTCCGACGGCTGACCGTTGTGAATCCACGCCGACACGATGCGCCCCGCGGGCACGAGGTGCGCGCGCTGGGTGTCCACGACGAGCAGGTCCGCCTTCTTCCCGACCTCGAGCGAGCCGACGAGCTTCGTCTGCCGCACGGCCCGCGCGCCGCCGAGCGTCGCGTCCTCGAGCATGTCTTCGGGCTGCGGCCGGACTCCGGGAAACGGATCGTCGCGTGAGATTCGCTCCGTCAGCAGCGCGACCCTCATCACCTCGAACAGATCGTTGGTGTTGTTGTCGGTGCCGTTCGCGATCGGGCAGCCGGCAGCCCGCAGCTTCGCGATCGGCGGGATGACGCCGCGGTTCGCGGCCATCGCCGCCTGATGCGAAACGATCGTGCCCGATTTGCCGAGCAGCGCGATGTCGCCGTCGTCCACGTAACGGCAGTGCGCCGCGAACAGCCGCGGACCGAGGAAGCCGTGCGTCGCGAGAAACGCGGGCGGCCGCACACCGTGATGCCGCACCATGAAGTCGACCTCGGCGCGGCTCTGCGACAGGTGGATCGTGTATCCGAGGTCGTGCTTCTCGGCGAACCCGCGGACCTGCTGCAGCAGTTCGGGCGACGAGGTCTCGGCGAGCGCGGCTGCGGGAAAGACGCTGATGCGCCCCTGCTTCGCGCCGTGCCACGTCGTGAACAGATCGTTGATGCGCTGCATCCCCTCGTCGCGCAGCTTCCGCGAGAAGGTGGGCGCCGCGCTCCGCGCGAGCCCGTCGGGCGACATCGGGCCGGCGACGTTCTCGCTGTCGCGAATCGATTCCGCGAACACGCAGCGCAGTCCCGTCCGCGCCAGCGCCGCCGCCGATCGGCTGATGCCGCCGGAGTTCTCAACGATCGTCGTCGTGCCGGTGCGGATCGCTTCCAGGGCGCCGATGGTGACCATCAGCGTGCCTTCTTCGCCCTGCAGCAGGCTCGCCGGCCGGATCGCGAGCCGCGCCGAATTCGGGAACCCGAAATCCTCGTTGAATCCGCGCTCGAGCGTCGCCGCGAGATGCGCGTGACAGTTGATCAGGCCCGGAAAGAGCGCCTTGCCGCGTCCGTCGTAGATCTCGGCGCCGGGATAGGTCCTGAGGATCTCGTCGGTGGGACCGATCGCCGCGATCCTGTCGCCGGCGACGGCGAGCGCGACGTCGTCCCGCACGCCGTCGACGGTGACGATCGTCGTATGCGAGAAGACGACGGTCCTGCCCGGCGCCGTCTGACCCTGGATCCCGCGCTGCTCGAGCAGGAGCGCGGCGGCGCCGGCGCCGGCTCGAGCGAGCAGTTGACGCCGACTGAGAGCGATCGAGCCCGGCATGTGTGGCCTCCGTGACGCACGCGCGCCGCGGATTATGGCTCAACAGCGATGCAAGTCAATCGCGTCGACGCGAGCGCTACTCGTCTCTCAGCGCCCCCGCGGGATCGATGCGCAGACCCTGACGCGCCGCGGTCGCCGACGCGAGCATGCCGATCGCGCCGACGAGCGCTGCGACGGCGCCGATCACGAGCGGGTCGGTCGCGCGCACCTTGAACAGGAGGCTCGCCATCACCGAGCCGATCGCGAGCGCGCCCGCGCAGCCGGCCGCGATGCCAACGAGCAGCGGCGCCGCGCACTGCCGCAGCACGAGCGCAAAGACCTGCGACGCGCGCGCGCCGAGCGCCACGCGGATGTTCATCTCGCGGCGCCTGCGCGACACGCCGTAAGCAGTGGTCGCGTACACGCCGACCGTCGCGATCAGAAGGGCGACCGCGCCGAACGTCGTGAACAGCCACATCTGATACCGCCGGCTCTCGAGCGCCTTGTCGACGACACGGCGCAGCGGGCTGACGTCGGCGATCGCAATCTCCGGATCGACGGCCTGG
>Ga0075425_100005176_pt1 | contig 13527 bp, 13 predicted proteins | sample SoiMethybrSBSTD4_FD_75300 | JGI IMG/M metagenome (GOLD analysis project Ga0075425, IMG submission 75300) | Bulk soil microbial communities from a Populus tree surrounding site in Tennessee, USA - Soil MetaG P. TD hybrid SBSTD4 | ecosystem: Environmental > Terrestrial > Soil > Tree plantation...
ATAGAAGACGCGGTCGCGCAAGCGCGAACGTCCTGGCAACTCGTGCCGTTCACCGAGTGGGCCGCGAATGCTCTCCCGTTGACACTCGCAACCTCGGGACGGGTTGATGAAGCGCGCGATGCCATTGGCGAAATCAGGCGCAAGTGGCCGGACAATCCCGATGTATTTTTCAAGTCGGCCGAGCTCTACGTCGAAAGCCAGAGGCCGCCCTTCGACCGTGCGCTGGCCTTGCTCGACGACGCTGACCTCAAGAACGTTTATGAACGCCCACCCTACGGCAAGCCTGGTACGATGAATGTCTTTCGCGTTGGGTTGAAGGCGTTGGTCGGCTCAGCCGAGGACAAGCGGACTGCAGCTCGACTTGTCGCAAACGCGATCGACGACGGGACCTTGACTCCTTTTGTCGGCATCGCATCCCTTTCGTCGCTCGGCGACGTGGATGGAGCATTTCGTGCCGCAGAGCGAAATCTGACGTCGCAGAAAATCGGTCATTTTATTGGAAGGGACTTCGGAGGCACATTCTATCGGTTGTTTGGCCTTCAGGCCGCCGACTTGCGCCGCGATCCGCGTTTCATGCCGCTGATGCAAAGGTTCGGACTCGTCGACTACTGGCGTTCGACCGGACACTGGCCGGACTTCTGCTCCGAGCCCGGACTGCCTTACGACTGCAAAGCCGTCGCCGCAAAGCTCGCGGCGACGGCATCGACGAGCACGAAGCACTGAGCGAATTTTCCTCCCCGCCCACCCGCTTGTCATGGCCCGCAACAGCGGGCCATCCAGTTGGGCCGCGTTTCGTTTGGGTAGAAAGAGTCTTTGTCACCTCGGTGGCCCGCTCTCCGGCGGGCCATGACAATGAAGAGCGTTACGCCCGTTCGACGAAGGTATCGATCACCTTCTTCTCGCCCGCCTTGTCGAAGTCGACGCTGAGCTTGTTGCCTTCCACTGCCGCGACATGGCCGTAGCCGAACTTCTGGTGGAAGACGCGATCGCCACGCGCGTAGATCGAGCTTTGCGGATCGCTCGTCTGGACCGTGTGTGCATGGCCTTCGATCAAGGGTGGGCGGGCGCGCACGCCGCCTGACGCGGCGCGATTGGCCTGGGCGCGTTTCCAGCCGGGCGATTCATACGTGCTGGCGAAGCCGCCGGCGTTGGCATTGTCGCGAAAGCCGACCGAGCCGCCATAGAAGCCTTCGTCGACCACCGCGTCGACGTGTTCTTCCGGCAATTCGGTGATGAAGCGCGACGGCAGCGCACTTTGCCACGCGCCGCGCATGCGCCGGTTGGCGGCGAAGCTGACGCGGATCTTCTGGCGCGCGCGCGTCAGGCCGACATAGGCGAGGCGGCGTTCTTCCTCCAGACCGGCGAGACCGTTCTCGTCCATCGTGCGCTGCGAGGGAAAGAGGCCTTCCTCCCAGCCGGGCAGGAACACGATATTGAATTCGAGCCCCTTGGCGGCATGCAGCGTCATCAGGTTGATGCGGTCGCCGCTCTCGTCCTGCGCGATCTCCATGACGAGCGAAACGTGCTCCAGGAAAGCTGTGAGCGACTCGAACGATTCCATCGAGCGCACGAATTCCTTCAGGTTCTCGAGCCGTCCCGGCGCCTCGGCCGATTTGTCGGCCTTGAGCATGTCGGTGTAGCCGCTTTCGTCGATCACCATCTCGGCGAGTTCGGCGTGCGGGATGTGGCGCGCTGTCTCGGTCCAGCGCGCGAAGTTGGCGGCGAGTTCGGCGAAGGCCTTGCGCGCCTTGGGCGGCACCTCGTCGGTGTCGGCGATTCGTTGTGCCGCGGTGAGAAGCGGGATCTGTTCCGTACGTGCGAATTTGTGCAGCGCCTGCACGCTCGCATCGCCGATGCCGCGCTTCGGCTTGTTGACGATACGCTCGAAGGCGAGATCGTCGTCGCCTTGCGCGATCAGGCGCAGATACGCCATCGCGTCGCGCACCTCGGCGCGCTCGTAGAAGCGCGGACCGCCGATGACGCGATAGGGCAGGCCGAGCGCGATGAAGCGGTCTTCGAACTCGCGCATCTGGTAGGCGGCGCGCACCAGGATCGCCATCTGCGAGAACGGCGCGCCGTGGCGATGCAGGTCCTCCGCGTCGCTGGCAATGTTGCGTGCTTCTTCTTCCGCGTCCCACACGCCCTGGACCCTGATCTTCTCGCCCTGGTCGCCCTCGGTCCACAACGTCTTGCCGAGGCGGCCCTTGTTGGCGGCGATGAGTCCGGAAGCCGCACCCAGGATCGCCGGCGTCGAACGGTAGTTGCGCTCGAGACGGATCACCTTGGCGCCGGGAAAGTCGCGCTCGAAACGCAGGATGTTTTCCACCTCGGCGCCACGCCAGCCATAGATCGACTGATCGTCGTCGCCGACGACGCAGACGTTGCCCGACGACGTCGCGAGCAGCTTCAGCCAGAGATATTGCGCCACGTTGGTGTCCTGATACTCGTCGACCAGGCAGTAGCGAAAGCGCTCGCGATAATCTGCCAGGATGTCGGGATGGCCTTTCAGGATGTTCAGGATGTGCAGCAGCAGATCGCCGAAATCCGCCGCGTTGAGATCCTTGAGGCGCTGCTGGTATTGCGCATAAAGCTCGCGGCCCTTGCCGAAGGCAAAGCCGTGGCCTTCGCCTTGCGGCACGTCTTGCGGTGAAAGTCCGCGGTTCTTCCACTCGTCGATCATGGCGGCGAGGTTGCGCGCCGGCCAGCGCTTTTCGTCGATGCCGGCGGCTTCGACGAGCTGCTTCATCAGGCGCAGCTGATCGTCGGCATCGAGGATGGTGAAGTTCGATTTGAGGCCGACAAGTTCGGCGTGACGGCGCAGCATGCGGGCGCCGATCGAGTGAAACGTGCCGAGCCATTGCATGCCTTCGACCACGCCGCCGATCAAGGCGCCGATACGCTCCTTCATCTCGCGCGCCGCTTTGTTCGTGAAGGTGACGCAGAGGATCTGCCCGGGCCAGGCCTTGCGCGTGGCGAGGATATGGGCGAGGCGTGTCGTCAACACGCGCGTCTTGCCGGTACCGGCACCGGCGAGCACGAGCACCGGACCCTCCGTCGCGAGCACCGCCTCGCGCTGTTCGGCGTTCAAGCCGGCCAGATAGGACGGCTCGCGCGGCACCGGCACGGCTTGCGGCTCCGACGGCTCGTCGCCGAACGCATCATCCAGCGGATCGCGATAACCGCTCACCGGTGTCTCGATTCAGAGGGCATGCGCATATTGTAGAGAGGGCGGCGGCGCATTTCACCCTCTTCTTTTTGGACTCATGCTTGAGGCTTTTGTCCGATCGTGCAGCCGAAAATCCATTCTTCCTCGAATGGCGGATCGACCTGCGAAAGACTGTCCTTCAGGTCGGCGGCAAACGCATCGGCTTTGTCGCCGAGAGCCCTTCGCGAGCAAAAGGACGTCGAAAAGAGGTATCCGACGATCGACTCCTTGGTCCAGGTGTGACGCAGCGAAAAGCGATGGCTGGCGACGTTCTTGAATCCCCGGTCGTTCAATTGGTCTTCACATTGCTTGACGGTTTCGGCGATGAACTCCTGCGACACGTAGGGCACGTTCGGAAGTCCCGTCCATTTTTGCACCACACCCGCCGTGACGCGTTGCCAGGGAAGGCTTGGATCGAACCGGCTCGTGCCGCCAAGGACCACGAAGGTTCCGCCGGGCCGGAGCCAGCGCTGCCCGTTCTCGAGAACGCGCCTTTGGTCGACCCGGTGAAACGCTTCGCCGATCGTGACCATTCCCAAGGACTGCGCCGCTAGTTCGAGGTCTTCGACTTTGCCGACGCGCCACCGCACATTCGTCACGCCGCGCCGCAGCGCGTCTTGGCGTGCCTGCTCGATCATTTCGGATTCGAGATCGACGGCCAGGACAGCGCGAAAGGACGGCGCGAGCGGAAGCGTCAGCCGCCCCGGTCCGCAGGCGAGGTCGAGCAGCGACTCTTCGCGCGATGTGCCTCGCCGCTCAGCCAAGAGCTGTTCGATCAACGCGTTAGGATAGGGCAGGCGAAAGCGCGCGTAATAGCTCGCGGTACCCGAAAATGTGTCGGCTGGAAAATGCGGATTTTGATAGTCGACCATGGCCGAAGCAGTTCTACCACGCTTCGATCGTGGACTACGCCTTGGCCATGCGTGCGCCGACCGCCGTCAAACGCGAGCGCACGTAGCGGATCGTCCAGATGACGAGCAGCACGTTGACCGCGGTGTTGACGATATTGTTGACGAGCAAGTACGTCGCGGGCGCCACCGTCAGCGCCAGCGTCACGCCGACGACGCCCAAACCGGCAATCCCTGCCGCCCAGACCAGCGTCGCGATCATGCAAGTGCGCCAGTTGTCGGCCACGTTGACCGCCGTGAATTGCGCGCGGCGCGCAACGTCATTGCCGGCGGCGAACTGGCGCACGATGAAGAAGATGATCGGCTTATTGACCAGCGCCGAAATGGCGAAGAAGGCGGCGATGACGAAGGCCTGCGTCGAGGCGACAATCATGGCCAGCCGGATTTCGCCCGCCAACAAGGTGGAGATGACCGAATAGGCGATGCCGAAGAGCGCGAAGCACGCGATCGCGTCGACGATACGCGTGCGGATGAAGCCGAGCGCCAGTCCGAGGACAGGAAACGCGCTGGCGTAAAGCAGCGGCATGATGCTGCCCGACGGGAAGTACGGGACCAGGATCTTATAAAGCGCATACGGCAGGACGCCGTTGATGACGATGCTGAGCGCCACGGAGCGGAACGCCGCTCTCGGGTTGAAGGCCTGCTGTTTCGCGTCGACGCCTTCCTCGGCAGCGGGAATCAAGACTTCGCTCATGCAGGAAAGCCCAGTGAACCATCCCCAATATCGGCACGGTGCGGGCCGGTATCAAGGCGGTATTCGCGAAATGTTTGCCGTGCGCCCGTTCTGCGGTTTTTTTGCTCGCTCTCACGGGCTAACTTGAAGTGGGGCGATTGCGCCACTAGCTGCAGACGTGCGCTCGCTTTTGGTACAGATGGGGGACGGCGCGATGCGAGTATTGAAATGGATCGCGATTGGTCTCGGCAGCTTGCTGGCCGCATTGGTCGTCGTCGCGCTCCTTGCTGTGGCAGTGGGCGCCGCTCTCTTTGGCATGCAGTCGCGCGCCACCGTGCCGGCGGGATATGCGCGCAATTCGTCGCTGTACGTCACCTCACGCGACGGGACGAAGATCGCCGTCGATGTCTGGCTGCCGGCGCAACTGACGCGCGGTCAGCGCGTTCCCGCCCTGATCAAGGCGACGCCTTATTGGCGCGGGCGCGAACTATCTCTGTTTGGAAAGGCGCTCGCTTATTTCGTGGCGCCCGATCTGGCGGTGGAGCCCGACGTGGCACTGCTCAACCAGCGTGGCTACGCCGTGCTGACGGTCGATGCGCGCGGTACTGGCGCGTCATTCGGCACGCTCAAGATCATGTTCAGCGACGCCGAGGTGAGCGACTATGACAGCGTCGCCGACTGGATCACGCACCAGACGTGGTCGAACGGCAAGGTCGGCGCCTACGGGTTTTCCTATCGCGGCATAAGTGCTGCGAACATGGCATCGCTTCCCAACCCCTCGATCAGGGCGGTGGCACCGCTGTTCGATCTCACCGATCTCTATCTTGTCGGATATCCCGGCGGCGCCTATGCAAAGTACCTCATGACCGCCTGGGGCGCGCAGACGCGCGAATTGAATGACGGCCGGGTGCCCTGCGAAGGCGATCTGCTCTGCCAACTCGCGATTGCTGGCCCCAAGCCGGTCGACGCCGATTCCAATGGCGTCCTGCTGCGACAGGCGATCGCCGAGCATGCGGCGAACTACAATGTCCATGACTGCACGCGTGCGGCGCCCGCCCGCGACGATGTCATTTGCACCAGTGGTCAATCGATAAGCGATGTGTCGCTGCTCTCGCGCAAGGGCAAAGTCGAAACCCGTCAGGTGCCAATGTTCGTGCTGACCGGCTGGCTGGACGACGGTTCTCCGGCGCAGGTGTTCGAGCGCTACCGGACATTCTCCAATGCGCAGCAATTGGTCATCGGCCCCTTCAGCCATGGCGGCTTCCAAGGCGACGATCCTTTTGCCCCTGACAGCCCGATGGCGCTGTCGTACCGCGAACAGACCGCGCTGATGGCGGATTTCTTCGACCGCTATCTGAAAGACGGACCCGACAGACCCATCGCCAAGAGCGTGCGCTATTACGTGATCGGCGCCGGCCGCTGGCGCACCTCGGCGTCGTGGCCGCCCGCCAACAGCGTGACGGCGAAATGGTATCTCGCTGGTGAGAACGCGCTCGTGTCAACTGAACCGGCTCCGGGCATCGACCGCTACAAAGTCGATTTCGCGGTCAGTACCGGCGCGCTGTCAGGTTATCGCGGCCAAGTCGATCTCTCGAAGACGGATTACGGCGACCGCGCGAATGTCGATAAGCGACTGCTCACCTATACATCCGTGCCGGTCGTGGTCGACACCGAAATCGCGGGCACTCCCGTCATGCATCTGAGACTCGCGTCGAGCGCCACGGACGGTCTTGTCATCGCTTATCTCGAAGACGTGGCGCCGGGTGGGCGCGTGACCTATGTCAGCCAGGGCGTCTTGCGGCTGGCGCATCGCAAACTGGCGGCGCCCGACGGGCGCGAGGTTTCCGCCGATCCGTATCACAGCTACCTGCGGGCGGACATGGCGCCGATGCAACCGGGTGTGGCGGAAGACATCACGATGGCGATCTCGCCGATCGCTGCTCTAATCAAAAAAGGTCATCGCATCCGCGTCGCCATTGCCGGCGCCGACGACGAAAATCTCGAGCGCGTGCCGCAACATGGCGACGTGATGCTGTCGCTCGGACGGGGAGCTGCCAGCTATCTCGAATTGCCCGTGGCGCAGTAGCCGGTTGCGGGCGCGCTGCGGGCAGAATCATGCCACTGCGCCGGGTCACACCACTTTACAACATGGACCGCACGGAATTGATTGCGCACGAGCGACCTGACGACGAGGTAGAAATGCGCATGCGTATGACATGGATTGTGAAGCACGCTGGCGGAGCACCCAGATGATCCGCGCCGCCTGCCACTGCGGCGCTGTCCGATTCGAGATCGCCAAGCCGCCGGAGTGGGTGCTCGACTGCAACTGCACGCTCTGCCGGCGCTACGGCGCGCTCTGGAGCTACTACCACCCGCCGGACCACGCCAAGCTGTTGATGAAGCCCGATCCGGCCGCCACCGAGACGTATCTCTGGGCGGACCGCGAGCTCGCCTTTCACCGCTGCAAGATCTGCGGTTGTACGACCCACTTCGCAGTGGCGGCGGACGGTTTCATCTTCGGCGTCAATGCGCGCATGATGGCCGGTCTCGATCCGGCCAAGGTGCGCATCCGCCGCATCGACAACAGCCACTCCGGATTCTTTTGGACGAGGCCCGACGAGCCGATCATTCCGAGCCGTCATCCGGTGATGCCGCCACCGACGTTCGACGATTGGCGCTAGGCCCTGGCGACAGGTTTTTTCAACTGACGCCGGTCTGGTCCTCGATCTTGTTGGCGTGGCGCAGCCAGAGCCCGCCGCCAAAATGCGGACGCGGATCATAAGAGCGATGGCCGAGCACGCGCTGCACACGCGGCGAGCACGCCGCAAGCTCTGCGTCGCTATAGTCGATCGGGCTCGATTCCTCGGGCGTCAGCCAGCCGACGAGGAAGCTCAAGTGCATCGCCTTGCGCCAGCGATCCGCCGTCCGATTGGCGCCGCCGCCATGCACCACCTTGCCGGAATAGATCAGCGCATCGCCGACCTTCAGTTCCGCCGGCACCGTGTGCATGTGATCCCAGCTGTCGCCGTATTTGTCGCCCGTATGGCTCCCCGGAATGACGCGCGTGGCGCCGAGCTCCTCCGTCACATCCTCGAGCGCGATCATCGCGCTCAGCGTGACCTCCGGACAGTTCGGCCATAGCGGCACGCAGTATTGCGGCCAGTTCATGCAGTCGCGATGCAGCATCTGCGCCGACGAGCCGGGACCGATCAGCATCGCCTGGCCGGAGTTCACCCAATAGGAGCCGCAATTCGGCAGAAGGATGGCATCCGCCAAGGCGCGGTAGACATCGTTGTCCAGCATCTCGAAGAAGGCGGGAGAAAGCTTGCCGAGACTCGAAAAGCGGATCGTGTTGGCGCCGACGAAAGGCTTGCCGGCCTGACCGAGGCCCTGCGTCGCACCACCCGGCGCGAACTGCGCGCTCGCGGTTTCGACGGCCTCCGCCATCTGCCGGATCGTCGAGCGCGCGAACATGCCTTCGACGATGACGCCGCCGTCTGCGGCGAGAACGTCGAGCATCTGCGCAATGGGTGCCGCCGCAGCAAGGCGTTTCAGCATGGCAAGGTCTCCTCGGACGGACCTTATTGTCATCCCCGGCGAGCACCAAGAACAATACCTCATCCTGAGCCTGTCGAAGGATGAGCCAGCGCCGGGCTTCCATCCTTCGGCAAGCTCAGGATGAGGATTGAGTCTCGCATCCCCAGTGACAGGTTTGGGCTACGCCGCCTTGGTACAGCCCTCGGCCTTCAGCACCCGTTTGGTCGAGGCCGGATGGCGCGTGAGCATCGCGGCGGGACGGATCGGCCGCGGCACGAGATTGCCGCCGCAGTTCGGGCAGATGCCTTTCAGTGTGTGTTCGGCGCAGGAGGCGCAGAAGGTGCATTCATAGGTGCAGATGCGCGCCTCCTTCGATTCCGGCGGCAGATCCCTGTCGCAGCATTCGCAGTTGGGGCGCAGTTCGAGCATGACGGGTCCTTTCTCGACGGCTGCAGAATAGGCGCTGCATGGAGCGCGGTGAAGGACAAAGTGCCGTTGTTTCCTGCCGCGGGCAACGTTCAGAAATTCATCTGGAATCGAGTCCGCATCGGACGCATCCTGCGGCTTCGTCGGGGGAGGGTGATGAACAAACTCTGGGCGCTTGCGGGGTCGGCGATTTTCTTCGTGATCGCGCCGGGCACGATCACGATTCTGCTGCCATACGCGCTCACGGATTTTCATTTCGGACCGCCGTTCCTTGACAGTGAAGTGCTGCGCCTTGTCGGTGCGGTTTTGGCGGTGCTCGGATTTGTGCCGCTGATCGAATCCTTTTTGCGCTTTGCCCTGAAGGGTCGCGGTACGCCGGCGCCGGTTGCGCCGCCGACGCAACTGGTCGTGACGGGTTTCTATCGCTTCGTGCGCAACCCGATGTATGTCGGGCTAATAACCGTACTGACAGGGGAGGCGCTGCTGTTCGCATCGCCGGCGCTGGTGTGGGAAGGCGTGTTTGTCGCGTTGGGCTTCCACATGTTCGTGCTCGTCTATGAGGAGCCCACGTTGATGCAGACATTCGGCGCGCAGTACGAAGTCTATCGCGCCAATGTGCCGCGCTGGCTGCCGCGCCTCACTCCGTGGCGAGGCCAAGCTCCCTGAGAATCGCGGCGCGATGTTCGTCGAGCTCGGGCGCCGGCGCGCGCGTCTTCGGATCGTCGTGCGCCGAAAGCTTGATCGGATTGCCCTGCATGCGGATGGGGCCGAGTTCGCGATCCAGCGCCGTGATGATCATGTTGCGGTGAAGCACTTGCGGGTCGGCCATCACCTCGGCGACGGTGTTGAGCGGACCTGACGGCACGCCGGCCGCGTCGAGCAGGGCGAGCCAGTCCTGCGACGGTTTCGCCGACAGCGCGAGCTCCATCTCCTCGTGCAGCGGCTCGTGATTGACGACGCGCTTGCGATTGGTCTTGAAGCGCTCGTCGCCGATCAGGTCTTCACGGCCGAGTACGCGCGCCACGCGGGCGAAGATTTCGTCGTTGCCGGCGGCAATGGCGATGTGGCCGTCCTTGGTCGCGAAGGCGGCAAAGGGTGCGATCGAGGGATGGCGCGAGCCGAGCCGGCCCGGCACTTCGCCGGTCGCGACATAGCGCGAGATTGCGTTCTCGAGCAGCGCCACCTGGCTGTCGAGCATGGAGATGTCGATCTTCTGGCCGAGCCCCGTCGTCTTGCGCTCATAAAGCGCGGTCACGATGCCGATCGTCGCGAACAGCCCGGCGCCGAGATCGCCCATTGAAGTGCCGACGCGCGTCGGCGGCGAATCCGGGTGGCCCGTCAGGCTCATCACGCCGCCCATGGCTTGCACCACCATGTCGTAGGCGGGCCGCTTGGCATAAGGCCCGGTGTGGCCGAAACCCGACACGCCGCAATAGATCAGCCGCGGATACTTCTCTTTCAGTGCCGTGTAGCCGTAGCCGAGCTTCTCCATCGTCCCGCCGCGATAGTTTTCGACCAGCACGTCGGCCCTGGCGAGCAGGGCTTCGAAGATCCGGCGGTCGGCGTCGGCCTTGAGATCGAGCGCGATGGATTCCTTGGCGCGGTTGACGCTCATGAAATAGCCGGACTTGGTCTTGCCCGCCGGCGTCTTGACGAAGGGGCCGACGTGGCGGCTGTCGTCGCCGGTGACGGGCTGTTCGACCTTGATGATGCGCGCGCCAAGCTCGTTCAGCATCAGCGTGGCGAAGGGGCCGGCCAGGACGCGCGTCAGATCGACGACGAGAATTCCGCTGAGTGGGCCGGGCATGAGTTGTGACCTGAGACGACGCGCTATTTTTCGTGATCGAGGCGATGGGCGTCAACTACACCTGCATCCTTGTCGCGCCGCGCCTTGACCAAGTCGTGTACAGGTTTCGCGATGCCGTGCCTGACGCGATTGGCGTCCGCCTTGGCGGCCTTCGCGTACCGAGCCTTGTTCTTGCGGGCGCGGCGCAGATTGATGATGTCCGCCATGCTTCGACCGTCTTTCCGGCTTTACCTTCCTAGCACGGCGCGCAAAAGATGAAGTGCATTTTTGCGAGTCGCCATGAATCCCTTCGAACTCGTCGCTGCCCTCATGACGGTGGTCGCCCTGGCCGGGTGGCTCAACGTCAAGACGCTGCATCTGCCGCATGGTGTGGCGATGTTGATCGCAGGTCTAGTGGGAGCGGGCGCGCTCTTCGCCCTGCAATGGCTCTTTCCGCAGTTTGAAGTCGGCCGCCAGATCTCCGACTACATCAACCACATCGATTTCGTCACCACCGTCACCGGCTACATGCTGGCGTTCCTGCTGTTTGCGGGCGCGATGCAGGTCGACCTCGGAGAGATGCGCCGCCGCTGGGCCGCGGTCGCGGCGCTGGCGACTCTGGGCGTGGCCGGTTCGATCATCATCGTCGGTATCGGGCTGTGGTTCATCGCCGCGCGGCTCGGCCTGCCGCTGCCGCTTTCCTGGGCGCTCGTCTTCGGCGCGCTCATCAGCCCGACGGATCCGGTCGCTGTGCTGGCGACGGTGCGGCTCGTCAAGCTGTCAAAGACCTTGCAGGTCGTGCTGCAGGGCGAGGCGCTGTTCAATGACGGTGTCGGCATCGTTGCCTTCACGGCCCTCTTGGCGTTGGCAACGGGAACGGGCGACATAAGCCCGTCCCTGGCGGTGCTCGATGTTGTCGTCCAGGCACTGGGCGGGCTTGTCTTCGGCATGGCGGCAAGCTTTCTCGTTATCCGCATCATGGGCACGCTCGACGATTTCGCGGTCGAAGTCAGCATGTCGATCGCACTGGCCATGGCGAGCTATGCCGCGGCCCAGGCGCTGCATCTCAGCGGTGCAATCGCCGTCGTCGGCGCCGGCATGCTGTTCGGCGGCGTTCGCGCCAAGGAAGCGATGCGCGGCGAGACGGAAGTCTATCTGATGGGGTTTTGGACCCTGGTCGACGAAATCCTGAATGCGCTGCTCTTTCTGCTCTTGGGCGTGGAAATGATCGCCGTCCCGTTCTATGCGCATCAGATTGGGCTTTTGCTCGCCGCCATTCCGCTCGTGCTGATCGCGCGCTTTGCCGTGGTGCTGCCATGGGGTGCCTATTACCGCTTTCGCCAGAGCGAAAAGCGCCCGACGCTGATCCTAGGCTGGGGCGGCTTGCATGGCGCCTTGTCGCTGGCGCTGGCGCTGACGCTGCCGCAAGGCGCGGAACGCGCGCTCATCTTGTCGATCACTTATGCGGTGGTTGCATTCTCGATCACCGCGCAAGGGCTCACCTTCACGCCCCTGGTCAAATGGATTCAGCGGGGCGGCTGATCAGCCATTCTCTCTCGCCTGGGCGCGGATGTAGGCCGGGCGCGACGTCAGACGCGCGGTATAGTCGGCGTAGTGCTTGCGCTCGGGGAAAAGCGAGCCCTTGAAGAACTGCACCGCGGAGCCAAAGAGAATATCGGCAGCGGTGAAAGTCTCGCCGGTGATGTAGGGCGTCTTTTCGAGCTGCTGTGAAATGGCGCCTTCGATGTCCTCGAACTTTCCGAAACCCGTCGTCTTGTCCTTGTCCCAGCCCTGGAAGCGCGCCGTCGCCGCCGGTTCGAGAATGCCGGTATAGAAGAAGAGCCAGCGGACATATTCCGCGCGGTCGTTGTGGCCGGGGAGCGGCCCGATCTCGCGCTTGGGATGCGAGTCGGTCAGGTAGAGGCAGATCGCACCCGATTCATAGACGACCTCGTCGAAGATTTTGATTGCCGGCACTTTGCGCAAGGGATGGATGGCGAGGTAGCTGTCGGGCGCCGGTTGACCGGTGCCGTCGCCGCGCACGATCGGCACAAGCTCGATTTTGTAGTCGGCGCCGAGCTCCTCCAGGAGCCAGATGATGCGTGACGAACGCGAGCGCGGTGCGTGGTAGAGCGTGATCATGCGGGTTCTCCTTCGGGCTCTAGGCGAACTATTACGCATTTGCGACACCTGCGTGAATGCCGGCTGCTGTCAACTTCTGTCAGCAGCCTGTTCGACCGCGAGCGCGTGAACGCGCAAAGCGCTCGCCAACGGGCGTTCGCCGCGCGCCGCATCGATCGCGGCGACAAGAGCAGCAAGGCTTTGTGCATTACGGCGTGCCTCGCTCTCGATCACCGCCCAAAATTCGGGCTCCAGCGCCACCGAGGTGCGGTGACCGGACAGCGAGAAGGAACGTTTCTTGAGCATCTTGTCGGCGCTGCTCATCCTTCGGCAAGCTCAGGATGAGGTTCGATTTATTCGTCCCTCACCCTGAGCCTGTCGAAGGGTGAGGATGCAGGTTGCTTCATTTCGGTCCGATCATGTCCTTGGGCCGGACGATTCTGTCGAATTCCTTCGCGGTCACGTGGCCGCTCTTGACCGCTTCGTGCTTGAGCGTGGTGCCGTTCTTGTGCGCGCTCTTGGCGATCTTGGCAGCCGCGTCGTAGCCGATCTTGGGCGCGAGCGCGGTGACGAGCATCAGCGAACGCTCGAGCCCCGCCTGGATGTTGTCGCGCCGCGCCTTGATGCCCACGACGCAATGATCGGTGAAGCTGACCGCCACATCCGCCATCAGGCGCACCGACTGCAGGAAGTTGTAGGCCATCACCGGGTTGTAGACGTTGAGTTCGAAATGACCCTGGCTGCCTGCGACGGTGAGCGTCGTGTGATTGCCGAAGATCTGGACACAGACTTGCGTCACCGCTTCGCACTGCGTCGGGTTGACCTTGCCGGGCATGATCGAGGAGCCCGGCTCGTTCTCCGGCAGGATCAG
>Ga0075425_100005177_pt1 | contig 13526 bp, 13 predicted proteins | sample SoiMethybrSBSTD4_FD_75300 | JGI IMG/M metagenome (GOLD analysis project Ga0075425, IMG submission 75300) | Bulk soil microbial communities from a Populus tree surrounding site in Tennessee, USA - Soil MetaG P. TD hybrid SBSTD4 | ecosystem: Environmental > Terrestrial > Soil > Tree plantation...
GGTTTGGCCTGCCGCCCAGGCAAGATCGCGCGTGACGCGATCGCTGTTGGGATTTGGGTAAAGATCCGAGAGGTCCCAGACGGGCATAGGCCCCAGACGCTCCGCCGCGCCGGGCGCCCGCTGCAGCGGCCGATTGATGTGCTCTGCCTTGCGCGCCATCCTGTACTCCCGCTCGCCTGACCGACGTCTAGCATGGAAGTGTGTGGGCGGCTGCCCCGCATTGCAAGGGGCGGCCTCAATGCCGGAGATCCCGGCAGCCCTTGGAGCGCGCCGCCCGCGAGGATCCCGGCGCCGCGAGCGCAAAAAAGCCTCATGTCAGGCCGAAAGGCAACGATGCATTTACCGCGCTCGGGCACTCTGGGTCGGTCTGTAACCCATGCGTGGCTGTTTGTCCGATCCGCTTTCGCCGATCGGCCTCTCCCACCGCTGACCGTGGCCCTTGTTGCGTAGAGTAACCAAGCTCATGCCCAAGCTCGTCCTGATCGTCGACGACGATCCCGTCCAGCGCCGCATTCTCGAGGGCACGATCAAGCGGCTCGGATACGAGACCAGGACCGCCCAGGGCGGCGCGGAGGCGCTCGAGGTTCTGGAAGGCCCTGAGCAGGCGGCGATCGCCCTAGTGCTGCTCGACCTCGTCATGCCGGGCCTGGACGGAATGGAGGTCCTGCGGCGCGCGGCCCACAACCCCGCTGCCCCGCCGATCATCGTGCAGACCGCCAACGGCTCGATCGACACGGCCATCGCCGCGATGCGCACCGGCGCCGTCGACTTCGTGATCAAGCCGACTTCGCCCGAACGCCTGGAGATATCGATCAAAAGCGCGCTCAAAATCGAGGCCCTGCAAGGCGAGCTTGCGCGCCTCAACCGCAAGGCGACCGGCACACTGTCCTTTTCCGATCTCATCATCCGCGGCGAAGCCATGCGGCGCGTGCTCCAACTCGGTCACCGCGCGGCCGCTTCCAACATCCCGGTCCTGATCGAAGGGGAGAGCGGGGTCGGCAAGGAGCTGATCGCGCGCGCCATTCAAGGCGAGAGCGAGCGCAAGCGGCGGCCCTTCGTGACGGTAAACTGCGGCGCCATCCCCGAGAACCTGGTGGAAAGCATTCTCTTCGGTCACGAGAGGGGCTCGTTCACGGGCGCCGTCGACCGACGGATCGGCAAATTCCAGGAGGCCGATAGCGGCACGTTGTTTCTTGACGAGGTCGGTGAGCTGCCCCTCGACGCGCAGGTCAAACTCTTGCGCGCCCTGCAGACGGGAGAGATTGATCCGGTTGGTGCCAAGAAGCCCATCCAGGTCGATTTTCGCCTGATCTCCGCCACCAATTGCGACATGATCAAGCTCGTCAAGGACGGCAAGTTCCGGGAGGACCTTTACTACCGGCTCAACGTCTTTCCCCTGTGGGTGCCGCCGCTGCGTGAGCGGCTCGAGGATGTGCCGGAGCTGGCCTTGCATTTCCTTGCCCGCTTCGCCGCCGAAGAGGGGCGCCGGGTCAATGCCATTGGCAAAGACGCCCTCGAACTTCTGATGCGCTATACCTGGCCGGGCAACGTGCGCCAGCTCGAGAACGCGGTGTTCCGTGCCGTCGTGTTGGCGGATGGCCCGGAATTGACGGTTGCCGAGTTTCCCCAGATTGCCGCCCATGTCGATGGCTTCCTCGCCCCAATTCCGGCCGCGCCGGCACCGGTCGAGCGCCGACCCGTGGTCACCGGCCCCGTTATGCTCGGCGCGGAGCATTGCGTGCCGCGCACGCTCGAGGTCGGCGGCAAGGGCGGCTTGGGAATTCCGGCCCTCGCGGACAATGGGGAGATCCGATCGCTCGAGTCCATGGAGGCGGACATGATCCGTCTGGCGCTCGGGCGCTACCGCGGCCACATGACGGAGGTGGCGAAGCGGCTCGGCATCGGACGCTCCACGCTTTATCGCAAGATGCGCGAGTTCGGCCTCGAGGAGCGGGTGAACTGAAGCGCATTGGCCAATACGACCGGTTCGCCCCGATCTTGCCGCAGTGACCGCGTTCAATAGCCTCACCGGCATCCTCAAGGGATTCGAGCGCTGCTGCTGGGCCCAACACCGCTCAGCGATGCGCTCGGAGAGGTTGCCAGGCTCTAGAGGGGGAAAGAGGCTTGCAGAGGCGCCGCTGGGGGTTGCTACTCCTTCTCGTTCTCGGGCTCGTGCTGATCGCGGGCGCGGTCGGGGCGAGGGCAAACACCGCGCGCGACCGCACGATCTCTCTTTACAACATCCACAGCAAGGAAACGCTCACCATTCAATACATGAAGGGTGGCAAGCGGCTGCCTGAGGCCATGCAGAAGATTAACTGGATCCTGCGGGACTGGCGCAAGGACGAGCCGACGCAGATGGATCCCGATTTGATCGATCTGATGTGGGAGATCCACACCGAGCTCGGATCGCAGGAGCCCATCCATATCATCTCCGGCTATCGCTCGCGCGACACCAACAACATGCTGCGCCGGACCGTGGGTGGGCAGGCGAGTGAAAGCCGCCACATTCTCGGCAAGGCCGCTGATGTGCATTTTCCCGATATTCCTATTCGGCAGTTGCGCTACTCCGCGCTCATTCGCGAGCGCGGCGGCGTGGGCTACTATCCGACCTCGGCCATTCCGTTCGTCCACCTGGATACCGACCGCGTCCGCGCCTGGCCGCGTCTGCCGCGCACCGAATTGGCCTTGCTGTTTCCGAACGGGCGCACGCAGCACGTTCCAGACGACGGTGAGCCCATCAGCAAAGACGATGTGCGCGCTGCGCGGGCCAAGAACGTCGAGCTTGCCAGCCAGATCGCGCAACTCCACGCGCTGCGCACGCAGCCGAGGCCGCTGCAGCTGGCCTCGCTCACCCCGTCATTGCCGCAGCTGTTGGCGCCGCCGCGCCTGATCGAGCGCCCGGCCGCGCTGGCGGCGCGGGCGGGTGAGTTCGACCACGCGCGGCTGGCCGAGCTGTCGGCCAGCGAGCCGGCGTTGCTGACCCCACCCCGCCCCGCAAGGCCCAGGGACTGGACACAGGGCGCGGCGCAGCAGCCTGGCGCTGCTGCTCCCGCACGGTTGGCGTGGGGGGCATCGCTCGCCCGAGGCTCGTTCGTGCCGGCTCCGGCTTACGACGATGAGCATCCCGAGGAGCTGTCCTATCGTCCGTTCCCGATTGCGCCGCTGTTGACTAGCACGGCTTCGCCGGACGATCCGGTCTTGGCACGCATGGTACATCCTGATCTGATGCGGGCGCTTGAGTTTATCGATCAGACCAATCAATCCCCGCCGCTGCGGCTGCGGCCGGGTCTGCAGACGGCCCACCTGATGTGGGCTCAGGAGTTTAAGGGCGAGGCGGTCAATCTTTCCGCCCTTTACGACTACGGCGCGGGCATCAGCAACCCCGGACTCGGCAAGCGCAAGGTCGTAACCAGCGCGCAATAGCCTTTATTCCGCGGCATCCATCACCTGCCGCTCGGGTATCTCCTCCAGCATTCCGAGGGCGTGCAGGTAGGTCGCCAGCACCGCTTCTTCTTCCTGGCGGTCGGTTTTGCTCTTTTTGCGCAAGCTCACCACCTTGCGCATCACCTTGACATCGAAGCCGAGCCCCTTGGCCTCTGCGTACTTATCGCGGATGTCGCCAGCGAGCGCCTTCTTCTCCTCCTCTAGTCGTTCGATCTGTTCGATCAGTTGGCGCAACTGATTTTGCGCGGAGATTTGCAACGTGACCATGATGCTCCCTCGGTGGCGATGCGAGATCTGCGACAAGACGCAAGCCGGCCCCAAGCCAGGGCGCCCGGTTGGCGGACGCTAGTCATGCGGCCATAGGGCGGCAAGCCGCCCGCAGCAGGGATCCAAAGCTTTTTGCGGATGGACATTGCTCAAGTTTTGCCGACGATTCGCGGGGACCATGACTGCCAGGAGGTGGATCCGCGCGTAGCGCCGAACGCCCTTCTTCTAACGCGGGATCAGGCCTGGCTCGGTAAGACCTCTCCTACCCCGTCAAGGAAAGGAGGGCATCGGGCACGGCGCGCTCGGAACATGAAATTCGCAGCGCGATGCGAGAGCAGCCACTGAGCCGCGTGCGGGCTGCGCTGAGGTCTGGCTCGCAATCAACAGCGGCACGCGCTTGCCGGCCTCAGCTGCTGCCGAGATGCTGCAGGGCAGTTATTGTCCCTTGCCGCATGGTTTGTCCGCCGCCTGCGATCCGAACGCGGCGGCGACCGGCACGATGGAGCCAAGATCCCGTATCCGCTGCTGACCAATCTGAAGACGGATCCCGGCGCGTGGATCAACGCGCCGAGGCGCAGCAGCGAGGCAAATGAGCGCCACGGCCGAGACCCCCGCTGCCCGCACGCCGCATGGCCGAGGCACGCCGCCTTCGCAGCGGGGCTGCCATTGATCTGCCGGCCCGGCCGACGGGGCATGCTTGCCGGCGGCGCCCGCAAGTTCCTCAGCCCACTCCTGGCGCAGGTGCTGAATGCTTTGAGGCCCGAATGTTTCCGGCGATGCGCAAGCTCGTGCGGCGGCGCTTGCGGCGGAGGGTCCAGCTTCGCTTGGGGTGTTAGTCGCGCCCGGCTTCGCTTGTCGTTGCTGGGTCCAGCCTCGCTGGTCTCGGTGGCCCCAAGAAGCCAGCGAGACTGAACCCCCTAGTTGAGACAGGGTGCGGGGTAGCTGTCTCAGCCTAGTTCAAATGGCCATATTGGCCATATAGCTAGTCAGCCTAGCTGAGTCAGCAGTCGCCGCCAACAGAAGAATCATTGGGCAGGTGCCCGCATGCCGGTTGGCAGCGGCCCAACACGGCGTAATAGTCGGGCTAGGAGCGGGGTAGAGGAGGTGCCGATGCGGGAACGGGGCGTCTCAGAATTCCGAGGTACGGTGCTGATCGCCGACGATCATCAGGTCTTCCGCATGGGTTTGGCCCAACTGCTGCGGCGTCACCTCAAGGTCAAGAAATTCCTGGAGGCTGGCTGCTTCGCCGAAGCCATGGACCACCTACAAAACAAGGACCTAACCCTGGCGATCGTCGATTTGCGCATGCCCGGGCTGGCGGGTCCCAAGGGTATTGCGCAAATGCGCCAGCGGTGTCCGGAGGCGCAAATCGTGGTGCTCAGCGCCTCAGACTGCCGGGAGGATATTCTGGGCGCGCTTGCGGCAGGCGTGCACGGCTACATCGTCAAGAGCCAGCAGACGGACCAATTGATCGAGCGCCTGCGCTACATCCTGTCCGGAGAAATCTATGTGCCGCCAAATTTGGCGGACCGTCCGGCCGAGGCCCGGCCTGCCCCCGAGGCGGCCCGGCTGCAACCCATGCAGAATTTGTCTCACCGGCAGCGCCAAGTGCTGATGGGTCTCATCGAGGGTAAGTCCAACAAGGAGATTGCCCAAGCGCTCAACGTCGCGGAAGGCACGGTGAAAATGCACCTGGCGGCGCTATTCAGGGTGCTGGGCGCAACCAATCGCGCCCATGCGGTCGCCATGGGAAAACAGCTGATCGATTGAGCGCCGGCTTCAGCTCATTGCACGGGGGACCCAAAGGGTCAGCAGGCGGCCATCGGGCGGCGATCGGGTCTGCTCTAAGCTGTGGCCAAGGCGCCGACACATGCGCGCCAGCAGCACAGGCCCCACACCAAGTTCGCAGCTTCGCGCGCCGCCGGCGTGCGTGGCGACATCAAAAAAAGCGCTTTCCTCGCTGCTCGGATCGACGGACGCCGCCTTGAAGCGGACCTCGATGGCAACCGCATCGCTGCGGCGACGGCACGCTGCGACAATCTCTTCGCCGGAGCCGAACTTGATGGCGTTGAGAAGCAGGCTCTTGGCGGCCATCGCCAGCAGCGGAGCGTTGCTCTTGACCGAGCCGCGCAGGTTGCGGGTGCGCAGCGCCACGCCCCGCCTGGCCGCAATTTTGCTCGTCTCGCGCAGTGGGGCGGCCAACACCTCGGCGAGCTCACAATTGCGGATGGGCACGCTGCCGAGCCCGGCCTCCAGGCGCGACAACACAACCAGGAACTCGAGCATCCCGTAAAGTGAGCTTAGGGAGGTACCGATGTGGCGGGCAGCGCGCCGCATGTCCGGGGGGGCCTCGGCGCCGTCGAGCATCTTGCTGAGGAGCAGAGCGGCTTGAACGGGTTGGCGCAAATCGTGGGCGGCGCGCGCCCAGAGCTCGGCAATAGACACGTCTTCCGCTGCCAACACCCGCTCAGCCATTTCGCGTCTCTCGCACAAGGAGCACGAATTGCCGGGCGGCACCGCCCGCCGCACCCGCCCCGGCCGTTTGCCTGCCCGCGCAGGCTAGCCGTCCGGCTCTGACCTTTCCACCAGATATACAGGAGACGTCGCGCTCTTTATGATTCCCGTGCGGTTGGGTAAGCATCGCCGGTGCGCTATGAGCCGTGTCATTCGCTTGCCCGATCCGCGGTGCGGGTACAGGCCCGGTGTCTGCGGGGTCACCGGGCCATTCCCTTGGTAGACGGCATCGTCGTGGCGTACCTGGGATCGGCCGCGGCCCAATGGAAACGTGGCCGCGGCCATTTTTCCCTATCATTCCCAAGTTTTGCGCGGGCTTTGGCCATGCGGGCGGGCTATCTTTGCGGGTCGGCCGCCCCAGCTGGTTGGCCAGGCTATTGCGCCTAGCGGCCGCGCGCGGGGTTTGTTTATGCAATCTCAGCTTTCTCAGTTTGAGCGCCATCAACTTGAGGTCATTGCCCGTGTGACGCCGCATGCGATGGCCGGGCATCTCCTCAACACGACGGTTCTGGCTGTCGCACTCGGCGGCTCGATCCCGCGGCTACAGCTGATCATCTGGTGCCTTTACTCCTACAGCATCGGCCTCCTGCTGCTTTACCGGCACGCACGGGCACGCGGACGCGTCCCCCACAGCTTCGCGCGCGCGGTCAGGCGGGCCACGCTCTATGCGCTTTTGCTGGCCCTGCCGTGGGGCAGCATGTCGCTGCTTTACCTTGGCGCGCTGCCACACGATGAAGAGCTGATCCTGGTTGCGCTTGGGGTCGGGATGGCAGCCAGTGGTACCGTCCTGCTGTCGGCACTGCCGGCAGCGGCGTTTGCCTACATGTCGGGCATCCTGATGCCAGGGGCCGTGAAGTGCCTCCTGCTGCTGGGCCAAAAGGGTTATGTTTTACTCGGCGTGCTGTCGATCAGCTATTGGTGGTTCTTGGCCGCCTTGATCAGCAAGGTGACCCGCGAGATCAGGGAGCGCAAGCAAGCCGATGTTGCGCTCAATGACAGTGAGGCGCAGCTGCAGGAGGCGCTCACAGCCGGGCACGTGGTGGCGTTCACGTGGGATCCCAACAGCGGTCAATCGCGCCGCAGTCAAAATGCTCCACAGATCCTTGGCCTTGGTTGGCAGGAGGGCGCCGCACGGGCCAACGACTTTCTGCGCCGCGTGCACCCGCAGGACCGGGGTTGCCTCACCGCTCAGATCACCGCGCTCTCCCCGGAGAACCCGTCCTACTTGGCCTCTTTCCGCTTCGTCCGCCCGGATGGCCGGGAGATATGGCTGGAGGAGACCGGCAAGGCAGAATTCGACGCGCAGCGCCGCTACGTCAGGTTAAAGGGCCTCACCAGGGACATTACGGAGCGCAAACGCGCCGAAGAACGTCAGCGCCTGCTGATCCGCGAGCTCGATCATCGCGTCAAGAACGCCCTGGCATCCGTGGCGACCGTCGCCCAGCGCACGCGCGAAGGCAGCGGCTCGATGGACGAGTTTTTGCAAGTGTTCGACGGCCGTATTCAGTCCATGGCCAATGCGCACGCGCTGCTTAGCCGCAACCATTGGCACGGGGTCAGTCTGGCCGACATCGTCAACAGCGAATTGGCGCCCTACGTCGGGGCAGGCAGCGTGGCGGTCGGAGGGCCCGACGTCATGCTCACGACAGAGGCCACCCAACCTGTTGCCATTGTGCTGCACGAACTGGTCACCAACGCCTCCAAATACGGCGCTCTCACCAGTCCGCAAGGGCGCATCACGGTGCATTGGGATTTCCAGCAGGACCGAGGGGAGGCGCCGCTGGTGCTGAACTGGATCGAAAGGGGCGGCCCAGCGTGCCACCTGCCGCGCCAATCGGGCTATGGCACGCGCGCCATCAGGAGCCTTATCCCTTACGAGCTTGCGGGCAGCGTCGAGCTCGACTTTGCCTCTGACGGCGTGTGCTGCAGAATCGAGCTTCCCGCCAAGTGCATCGGCACCGACGCGCAGATCACGGACGATGCTAAGGATTCGATTGGCGCTGGCGCATTCGCCGCAACGTCGTCAGAAGCGCGGCCGCAGTAAACGGCTTGTGCAAGATGGCCGCGAATCGTCCCAACGATTGCGGCAGGTCGGCGTACCCTGAAATCACGAGCACTTGGATGCCCTGTTCATTCAGCCAATCCATCAGCCCGTAAGCCATCTCGCCTTTGAGATTGACGTCGACGATCGCGAGCTTCGGACAGTGCTCGGCTACCAAACCCATCGCCTCCTTGGTGGTGGCGACCGGGCCCGCGACGATCATGCCCGTCTTTTCCAAGAGGAGCGAGAGGGCATCGGCAACCTGCCAACTGTCCTCCACGAGGAGGACGCGCACCCCCTCGAGACCTGATTGAGCTGCGTTCCCTCCGACCTCGCGCGCGGCCATGCCAACCGTCCCCGTAATGCCAACCATCCCCGTAACGCCTGTGCTCGCAGCGCCTTGGAAAGTGTAGGGCAACTGGCCGCACTTTGCCCGCGTTTTGCGCGCTTGGCGTTAACCGTGCCGCGCCACCGCCGGCGAGCTAAAGCTTGACCCAGAGCCTTTCGAGTATCGCGCAAGCAGGACCTTTGCCTCTCCCCCGCAGTGGGGATCGCCAATTGCGGCCTGGCCACCACTTGAAGGCGCAGAAGGCGATTGGGTGCTCAAGTCCCTGCTCGGTCCAGCGAGGCAAACCTCCGGCTCAATGCAGGGGACCAACCAATGGGAGAACCATGCGCAACATCTTGCGGGACCTTGCTCGAGTCGCACGCTTGGCAGCACCCTATTTCCGCTCGGAGGAGGGCTGGGCCGGTGTCGGGCTACTTGCCGCAATTCTTACCATCGAGCTGAGCCAGGTCGGCATCGCCGTGCTGCTTAACGCCTGGAATGCGCGCTTCTACGATGCCCTCCAGCAAAAGAATACCTCCGCCTTCGGCCAGGAACTCTTGATCTTTTTTGCGCTGGCGGGGTCCTTCATCGTGCTTGCCGTCTATCAACTTTATCTCAGCCAGGCCCTGCAAATTCGCTGGCGACAGTGGATGACCAATCGGCTGTTGCGGTCGTGGTTGCAGGGCGCAACGCCCTATCGCATGCAGCTTTGCGCCAACGCGATCGACAATCCCGACCAGCGCATTTGCGAGGATGTCAAGCAGTTCGTCGCTCTGACCTTGTCCCTTGGTACGGGGCTGCTCGGTGCGGTGGTGACGCTCGCCTCCTTCGTCTTTATTCTATGGGGACTTTCGCAGGCTGCCCCGCTTACGCTCTTCGGCCACACCCTTGCGGTTCCGGGCTACCTAGTGTGGTTGGCCTGCGTTTATGCCGCCGTCGGCACCTACATCGCGCACTGGATTGGCAAGCCGTTGGTGCGCCTCGACATCGAGCAGCAGCGCCGCGAGGCCGATCTTCGCGCAAACCTTCTGCGCGTCCGTGAAAATGCCGAGCAGATCGCCCTGCTCAACGGCGAGTCCGCCGAGCGCAAGAGGCTGATGGCCTGCTTCAGCATCCTTAAGGACAACTGGCTCGCCATCATGGGCCGCCAGAAGCGCTTGACGTTCTTTACAGCGGGTTACAACCAGCTGCAGGTCGTGGTTCCGATCTTCGCAGCCGGGCCGGCCTATTTTGCCGGAGCCATCGGCCTCGGCGGCCTGATGCAGACGGCCTCGGCCTTCGGCCGCGTCGAAGGCGCGCTGTCCTACTTCGTCAAGGCCTATCCACAGCTTGCCGAGTGGAAAGCCGTGCTCGAACGGCTCGACGCCTTCGAGCGCAGCATTGCGGAGAGCACCAACCGGCCGCAACGCCTCGAAATCGTCGAGGGACAGGCGCACAACTCCATCAAGACGGAAAAGCTCGCGCTGCAGAAGCCGGACGGCTCACCCTTACTTGCCATTGAAAAGCTTGAGCTTGTCGCCGGCGAAATGAGCCTGATGACGGGGCGGTCGGGCATGGGCAAGTCCACGCTTTTGCGGGCGCTGGCCGGTATTTGGCCGCATGCCGGCGGCCGCATCGAAATCCCGCCCGGCACCCGGCTGATGGTCCTGCCACAGCGCCCCTATCTACCGCAGGGTTCTTTGCGCGAGGCCATCTTATATCCGCAACCCTGCGCGGGGAGCCACGACGGGCGCATCATCGATTTGCTGGCACGGATCGGCCTTGGCCACCTCGTCGGCCGTCTCGACGAGGAGGCGCATTGGCAGCAAAGGCTCTCGCTGGGTGAGCAGCAACGTCTCACGCTAGTTCGCGCCATTATCTTTGCGCCCGACTGGCTATTCCTGGATGAGGCAACGGCATCCCTGGACGAACCGAACGAACGCATGGTGTACGGGCTTCTGCGTCAGGAGTTACCTGCCACCAGCATCGTCTCGATCGGCCACAGATCGACGCTGAAGGCACTGCACTGCTGCAGCATCGATATGGAACAGGGCCTTGCTCCGACGCGCCGGCCCGCAGACAGATGGCAGGCACGCTTGCCTCTGACGCCGGCAGCGCCGCGCGAGCTTGCCGAGCAGCCGTTGCTGGCGAGCTAACGGCAGAGCCGAGGCGCTTTGCCTGCGGCGCGTGATGGCGGTGCTGCGAGAGGCCGCGCTGCGCGCCGCACCGGCGAAACGGCTGGCCCGTCACGTTGCACGCAAGAAGCGCCTCGGGGTGGCAGACGAGCCGCGGCTAGCACCCCCGAGCCGGCCCCCGGTCCTACTTGTCGCGCGTGGCCTTCATGAGCTTGCCGGCGAGGCGGCCGAGGCTGTAGCCGAAGCCGGCGACCGCGTCCCCACGCGTGCCGACCTTCACTACAAGATCGGATTTCTCGCTTTTCAATTCGAACAGCTTTTGCGCGGACATCGGTCGGGCCGCGCCCTCCAAGACGACGCCGAACACCTGGACCCCAGCCTTGGTCACGCGCAGGACGAGATCATCATCCAACAGAGTATAGGCGATTTGCAGATCGGTGCCCGCGAGGACGTGGTGCCCGGGGATAGGTTCACCGCTTCCGTCTAAGATGGTGTCCGACATTGCCGTCACTCCGCGCTCGAAGGGAAAGGGGACCGGGCCGAGATACGCCCGTCGTTCGCCGTCGCAAGCCCTGGGCGCGAGCACGGCGGGTGCACCCTTTATTCGCTCTCAATCGAGCTCAATTCTACACCTGAAGAGTCTTCCGCCCAATCTGTCTTAGCCTAGCGGCGCCCAAACAGGCGTGAGAACAGGCCGCTTCGCGCCTTGGCCCGCCGCAAGGTCCCGTTCTGATCCTGAATGATGAGGTCGGCGCGGCGTTTGTGCGCCAGCATGCGCCCCACGCGTTCAGCCTCGCTCCTTGAGCCATAGTGACCGAACTCGCGTCCGCCGTCCTCGTGCACGATCCAGTCATCAACTGCTTTGGGACGCACGCGAATTGTGGTCTTCGCCATCTGCTGAGGCTCCTCCTCGACCAAGCCCGGGTACCGGCTTGGGCCAACCTCGCTACGCCCACAATGGTTCGATAGTTTGACGGCCATGCGAGGGAGCCCGACCCATGGCGGCGCGCGACGGGCAAGAGGCGGGGACAAACCTCCCGTCGTCGGCCTCGCGGCGGGGTTGCCGTTCGCCGGCGCCGCGCCTACATGCACTGCATGTGTGGACGCATTACGCAGAAATCCAATCCCAACATTCTCGGACTGAAGATCGCGACGCTGGTCGAACCCGTGTACGCGGACAATACCCCACCGCGCTACAACGGTGCACCCGGCCAAGAGCATTGGGTGATCCGCCAGAACCCCGAAACCGGTGTGCGCACGCTCGATCGGCTCTGGTGGGGCCTCATACCGTACTGGAGCAAGGACGAGAGCCGTGCGCGCAAACCAATCAATGCCAAGGCCGAGACCATTGCGACGCTTCCGACTTTTCGCGACGCCTACAAGCGCCGCCGCTGTCTGCTGCCCATCGACAACTTCTTTGAATGGAAGGCCGTGCGCGGCGCATCGGCAAAGCAGCCCTATGCCGTTGCTATGCGCAGCGGCGAGCCCTTCGCCTTGGCGGCAATTTGGGACAGCTGGAAGCGTCCCGGTACTTCGGAGCGGGTGCGAACTTTCGCCGTCGTCACCTGTGCCGCCAATGAGCTGATGGGCGAAATTCACGATCGCATGCCCGTGATTATTCCCCCCGAATCCTACGATCACTGGCTCTCCACACTCGATCCGGACCCGCGCGGACTGCTGACGGCGTTTCCTTCCGCGCCGTTGACCATGTGGCCGATCACGACACGCGTAAACAAACCCGCCAACGACGATGCGGAGATCCTACGCGCCATCCCACAGGAGGCCGAGGAGGGAAGGTTGCTCTAGGCGCTTTCGACTTAGCGGCGAGCACAAATGTGTCGACCTTGCTGTTTATGCGCAGGCGCTGTCGGCGAAAATGGCGGCGATGGCGAGGCAACGAGTAACGCCTTGTTGAAGCGAATTGACCCGAAAATCCAGTGCTTTAGACCATTGCCTTCATACATTTCACAAGATCGGGAGCCAGCCTTGCGCTCCCGGGCGGGGCTTGGGGCCGCTTTGAGACTGCACCTAGCAGGAGGTCGGTCGATGGTCCGAGAAACCTGGTACAGGCACCTGGCGATAGCCGATCGGCTCATCGTCGAAGCCCGCGACTGCATCGACAGTCAGAAGCACCACCTCTCCGCCCTTGAGCATGACGGCGAGGATACAAGCAGGGCCACCGCGCTGTTGGGCCTACTCGAGGAGACGCTACATTTGATGCATTGCCACCGCGCGACCATCCTCGAGAAGGTCGCCGCCTATAAAAGTTTGGAGCTGAGCAAAAGCCCGCCGAGCCGTGCCGATAAGAGCAAGATGCGCGCCGGTCGGGCTGCGCGCCCTTGAGCTCTCCGAACGGGATCGACACTCCAAGCAGATAGCGCGCCCCGAGCGGCGGGCCCGGATTGACGCGCAGTGGCAACGGGCACGAACGCCGCGCGGGCCAGATAACCTGTTAGAGGGGTATTTTCAGAGGCACATGGCTGGCGCCCAAGACATCGGGACAAACCCCGATCCCAGGCGCGGGTCCTCCCTAGTTGTGCGGACGCCGGACAAACACGTATTTTCCTCTGGGAAGGCACCCACACCAGCGTCGGGGAGGTTCTTGCGTGCACGATCCCGAAACACCCTATGTCGTGGTTGAATGTTGCGAAGGCCAGCGCCTCTACGACGCGGATTTGCGCCGCTATATCACGGTCGATGACCTCTATGCCTGGCAACTGATGTCGGTGCCCTTCATCGTGCGCGATGCCAAAAGCGGTGAAGATGTGACGTCCGCCATTTTGCTCGAGCCAGCGGGCCTGCACTAAGGGATCGG
>Ga0075425_100005179_pt1 | contig 13522 bp, 13 predicted proteins | sample SoiMethybrSBSTD4_FD_75300 | JGI IMG/M metagenome (GOLD analysis project Ga0075425, IMG submission 75300) | Bulk soil microbial communities from a Populus tree surrounding site in Tennessee, USA - Soil MetaG P. TD hybrid SBSTD4 | ecosystem: Environmental > Terrestrial > Soil > Tree plantation...
GGCGAGAAATTCCTGCAACGACAGATGCGAAAACTCGAACGCCGTACCGACCTCTACGAAAATGCCCGTGTGCGTTTCCAGCTCGCGAGCCACTAACGTAGCGTCGTCACTCGGTAATCCAAACCGTTCGTGAATTTCAGCATAGGCCATCTCCAGCAGCACCCTGTTCAGCTGCTCCTGCGGGTTGACGTACATGAACCAAAATGCAAGGTTTGCCAAAAAATCGCGCTTCCGTGCAGTGTCAAATGCCGCATATCGCGAACGGCGTGGTTGTTTCTTATGGCGTTCGTCCCATTCCTCGAGTGCTAATCGTACGACGCGCTCCACAACATCCGTCGGCTGATCCGGTATCGTGCCGGTCTGCTCAAAAATTGTTAATAGTTGGCACAAAAATAACGGCCGTGTTGTCAAGTCAAAAAAGGGCTGGCCCCGAACGCCTCGCAGAAATTCAGCCGGTTCGCGAGTCCAGCGACGCGCGATGAGCTCAATCTGATGAGACTCCAATGGCGCAAGCTCCAACACGTCAAAATGTGAAAGCTGAGCATTGTAATCGCCCGACCGACAAGTGACTATCATGCGTGCGACATCGCAGCTTTCAGCAAGCAACGTGATCTCATTCTCAACGATATCCCGCAACGATTTGTCGACCTCATCAAGCCCATCGAGCAGAAACAGCGCACCCGTAGTGTCGGCGATAAATCCGATTGCACGAGCACGTCGTTCTTGTGTTCGCGCGAACGATTCGCGTTCTCGCCTGGACCACGTACGCTGCTCGGCTAACCCGTATATGAAACCTATAGAGTCAATCAAGCCCTGTTCACCGGTGAGCGTGCGTAAGCGTATGACGAGTGGGTACTGCGCCTGGTCTCTTTCACTTGCGGGCGCCTTTGTCAATATGTGTCTTGCTAATCGTTTGATGGTCGTTGTCTTGCCGCTCCCAGGCGCGCCGAGCAGAACGTAGTTTCGCAATCGCCTCAATAGCGCGGCTTCGCTAATTTGCTTTTGTGATCGTGCGCCCGCAAATTTACGCGGCAGTGACATAAATAGGTCAATGGTGTCGCGATCGGTCTGCTTCGCTTCAGCTAATCCGAAAAACTCAACCCGCTCCGTAATGCGTGCCACGAAGCCAAGATGCTCGGCTATTCGCGCCTCAAAATCTGGCGGAGCCGAGTCAACGGCCAACTCCTTCCTCGACTTCACACTTGTGTCAAGAGGCTGCTCCTGATGCGATTTCACAATCGCATCAATCAGCTTTTTGCCGACATCCTTCGCGAGATCTAGCCCTAACGCCTCGAGAAAACTCATGCAATTCAGCTATTAACTCATGCCAGCAGAAATGTCAAACGGCCTAACGCGATTACTCTAAGCTGCAAAAGCCGCCCTCAGCGCCGGCCTTACCGAGCGGCACGGCGGCTGCCGCGACCAACACGAAGCGGCAGGAGCGAACTGCAGCCGACGTGCCGCGGGCGTGCAGTTCGAGCCGCCCGAGGCGGCTCGGCCGCCGGGCCAACGGACCGGCGGCTTTGTCAGCTTAGAGTGATCGCGTTGGGCGGACCGGAGGTATCAGATCACGATCCGAAGCCGTATCATGCGATCGAGGCATCATGCGTCGCCGAGATTTCATGTTTAGTGCTCTAACGGCTCTCATCGCTTATGCGTGCATTCCGTTCGGCGATGCGTGGTTTGATTTCTCAGGAGTCGTGCGGGACGAGCAAGGACATCCCATTGAGAATGCTAAATTGGAAATTCTAGTCAACGGCCGCCTCGCCCGCGGCCGGTCCGTTACTACTACCGATCGAGCGGGTAACTATGAGTTCTTTGAGAGTTCGTGCCCCTGCGACTTTCAGTTCGAGCTTCGGGTTTCCAAAGCTGGTTACTGCACGTTGGTGAAGCGCTTGAGCGGACGCGCTGCCAACAGCCTTCGACATCTCGATGTGCTCCTGCAGTCCGGTTCAGACTGCGGCGGCGGCGCATCAGCGCATGAGGGACGAAATCGCGCTCGCTCTATCGCCCCCTGTCGAGCGCCAGATGAATCGTCCGCGCCAGCTCCGTCACCTCGAATGGTTTCTGCAGGAACGCGAACTCCCCGGCTTTGACGCCGCGGTCGATCACCTCGGGGGCGGTGTAGCCGGACATCAGGATCGCGCGCACGTCGGGCCAGCGTTTTCGGAGAAGGCGGACGAACTCCATCCCGGGCATGCCCGGAAGCATGCAGTCGGTGAGGACTACCGAGAACGGCGCGGGCGCGTCGAGGGCCAGCGCGTCCTCGCCGCTGCGCACGGCGGCGACCGAATAGCCGAGCGTTTGGATCAGCATCGACAATCCGTCCCGCACGTCCGACTCGTCCTCGACGAGCAGCACGCGCTCGCCCGAGCCCAGCGGCAGCGCCTCCGCCTCGGCGTTTGACGGCACGGCCGCGACCGAACGCAGCAGCGGCAGGCGTACGCGGAACGTCGTGCCGCTCGCGCCGCTGCTCACGTCGATGGCGCCGTTGTGGGCCATGACGATCCCGTGCACAACGGCCAGTCCCAGCCCCGTCCCCTTGCCGCGCTCCTTCGTCGTGAAGAACGGCTCGAAGATGCGCTGCCGGAGATGCTCGGGGATGCCGATGCCGGTGTCGGCCACCTCCAGCGACGCGCCGTGGGCGCCGTCGAAGGCGACGCGAACGGCGAGGCTGCCGCCGTCGGGCATGGCGTCGGTGGCGTTCATGACCAGGTTGACGATCACCTGCTCGATCTGCCCGCGGTCGGCGTCGACGCAGAGCGGCTCCGGCGCGGTCTCGATCGTCAGCTCGATGTTCTCGCGGACGACACGGCGAAGGAACGTGGCCAGGTCGTGGAGCACGCGACCGAGGTCGAGAGTCTCGCGGCGGCTTGGCTCGCGGCGGGCGAAGAGGAGAAGCTGGCGGGTCAACTGCGTGCCGCGGCGGATGGCGTTCTCGATCTGCCCGAGGTACTGGTTGCGGCGCGCCGCGTCGGCCTTGGGCGACTGCAGAACCTGCACGAGCGTGAGCATCCCCTGCAGCAGGTTGTTGAAATCGTGGGCCACGCCGCCGGCCAGGCTTCCGATGGCCTCGATGCGCTGGGCGTGGCGGAGCTGCTCGGCGAGGGCGAGCTCCTGCGTCACGTCGCGCTTGATGGCCACGTAGTTGACGATGGCGCCGGCGGCGTCGCGCACGGGCGAGATCGTGGCCTCCTCTTCGAGCACGCTGCCGTCTTTGCCGCGTTCCGTGACGCGCCCGCGCCACACCGTTCCGCCGCGGATGGTGCTCCACAACTCCGCGTTCCACCCCTCCCCGTCGCCGAGGAGAAACTCCGGCATCATCCCCAGCGCCTCGGCGGTGGTGAAGCCGGTGATCCGCTCGAAGGCCGGGTTCACGTACTCGATCACGCCGTTGACGTCGGTCATCACGATCATCTCGTCGGCCTGCTCGACGACGACGGCGAGCCGCTCGCGCTCCTTCTGGGCGCGAAGGCGCGCGGTCACGTCGCGGGCGCTCCAGACGCGGCCGACGGCGCGGCCTTCCAGGATTTGCGGCGCGGTGTACCAGTCGATGACGCGCCCTTCGAGCGTCTCGCACGATCCGGCGCGGATGGCGGTGTCGTCGGTCTGCAGCTCCGTCACCGTGCGCGCGAGCTCGTCCGGATCGGCGATGTTGGCGAGGGCGATGTCGAAGGCCTTGCGGGCGTCAAGCTTGGCGAGCACGTCGTCTTCCAGGCGGAACATCTTCACGAAGCGGCCGTTGAGCTCGACGATGCGCCAGTCGAAGTCGACGACGACGATGGCGTCGCGCGTGGCCTCGATCGTCGCGGCGAGAAGCGAGGCCTTGTGCCGGACCAGCGCCGCGGCGCGCTTCCGCTCGGTGATGTCCTCGAACGTGGCGATGACGTACTTCGGCGAGCCGTCGTCGCCGGCGACGGTCGAGGCGGTCACGCTGACTTCGATGGGCGTCCCGTTCTTGCGCAGAAAGGTCCGCTCCGCCGTGTAATGAGTGACGCGGCCGGCGCCGAGACTCTCGATCGCTTCCGCCGAGGCGGCCCGGTCGGCGGGCGCGGCCCAGTCGAATCCGTACGTGCCGACGATCTCGGCCGGGCTGCATCCGAGCATCTCCGCGAGCCTCTCGTTGACGTCGATGAAGCGGCCCTGCGGCGTGACGTGCGCGATGCCGACGCCCGCTTCCTCGAACGTCGCCTGAAAGCGCTCCTGCGTCTCCCGCAGCAGCTCCTCGGCCGCTCGCTGCTGCCTCTGCGCCAGCTCCAGGAGCCGGCGCGTCATGGGAAGAGACTCCGCAGCTCGGCGTCGATCTCGCCGAAGGAGAGCGGCTTGTGGAGGAAGCGGTCCGCGCCGCGCCGGGCCGCGGCGTCGACGACCTCGCGCGAGCCGAAGGCGCTGAGCACGACCAGCCGCGCCGACGGCTGCGACCGCCGCGCCGTCTCGATCAGAAGAATGCCCGCCGCAATCGGCGCACCGGTCAGAGCGACGTCGAGAAGGACAACGTCGTATTGGCGCCCGTCCAGGCTTTGAGCGGCCTGTTCGAGATCGCGGGCGACGTCGATCTGCCATTGCAGGTCTCGAAAAAGGTGGGGAGCATTGAGGGCAATGGCGTCGTCGTCGTCGATGACGAGCATCGCGGGCATTCCGCCACGATAGAGAACGGCGACGAGCGCAACCATCGTCGAACGGCTGAACGTCGGGTAGGAAAAAGTCCTAGCTCACACCAGATCCCGTTCCAGGGCGTAGCGAATCAGCTCGGCGTTGCTGCGCAATCCGAGCTTGCCGAGGATGTTCACCCGGTGCGTGTTCACCGTCTTCACGCTCAGGCCGAGCAGCCCGGCGATGTCGCGGCTGGGCGTGCCGGCGGCAAGGGCGCGGAAAACCTGAAACTCGCGGTCGGTGAGGCGTTCGTGCGGCTCGCCTCTCTGCGCGAGCGTCAGACCGGAGGCCAGGCGCTCCCCCATCTGCGCGGAGACGAACGTCCCGCCGGAGAGGGTCTTCTGCACCGCGCGCCACAAGGTGTCAGCGCTCGCTCCCTTCATCACGTAGCCGGCCGCGCCGGCCTTCAGCGCGCGCATCGCGAACTGTTCTTCCGCGTGCATGGTCACGATCAGCACCGGCGGCGGCGCCGGCAGGGCCCTGATCTGCTTGAGCACGTCGAGGCCGTCGCGGTCGGGCAGAGTCAGATCGAGGATGACGGCGTCGTAGCGGTGCCGGCGCACCAGGTCGAGTGCATCGTTGCCGGCGGCGCATTCGTCGACGTCGTCGACGCCGTGCTGCTGGAGGAGGTCACGCACGCCGCGGCGGTACATGGTGTGATCGTCGACAACGAGCATCCGCATCAAGTCCTCGGCTGCGCGGGGATGCGCACCGTGAAGATCGTGCCGCGTCCGGGCACTCCTTCGATGCCGACGCTGCCGCCGACGGCGCGGACGCGCTCGCGGATGCCGATGATCCCGAGGGAACGGCTGGAGTGCACCGCCGCGGGATCGATGCCCACGCCGTTGTCGCGGATCTGCAGCAGCGTTTCCGCGCGCGACTGCCGCAGGCGCACCTCCACGCGCGTGGCCTCGGCGTGGCGGACGACGTTCGTCATCGCCTCCTGGATCACGCGGAAGACCGCCGTGGAGCGCTCCGGATCGAGCCGGAGCGAGGCCGGACGGATGGAGAGCTCGACCTCGATGCCGGTGCGCCGCTGGAAGAGACCGAGCTCGTTCTCCACCGCGGCGACGAGGCCGAGCTCGTCGAGCACGGCCGGGCGAAGGTCGGCGGCGATGCGGCGCACGCTCTCGATCGTCCGCTCCAGCAGCTCCACCGCGCGCGGAATGCGCTCGGCGCTCTGCGCCGGCGTCATCATGGAGATCTCGATCATGGCCGCGGTGAGGAGCTGCCCCAGCTCGTCGTGGATGTACCGCGCCACGCGCGTCCGCTCCTCTTCCTGCGCCACCACCAGGCGGGCCGAAAGGGCCTCCAGATCGGCGGCGCGATGCATGCGCTCTGCGTCATCGGAGTAGATCTCGATGATGCCGAGGACGTCGCCGGCATCGTCGCGGAGCGTGGCCGCGCAGAGCGAGACGTCGATGAGCGATCCGTCGGCGCGGCAGCGCTTCGTCTCGAACGAGGCGATCGTCTCCCCCGCCAGGACCTGCTTCCACAAGTCGCGCGCTTCGTCGCCCATCTCCGCGGGAAGATGCCGCTGCTCGCGGCCGATCACCTCCGCCGCGGTCCAGCCAAACATCCGCTCGGCGACGTGGTTCCACATCCAGACGCGGCCGTCGACGGAGACGACGACGATCGCGACGGGCGCGAGGTCGAACACGGCCTCGAGCGAGCGGTTGGTGCGCTCGAAGTCCGCCGTCTGCGACTCGTGCACCGACACGTTCCCGTACGCGGCCGCGAGCTGCGCCGCGAGCATCGAGGCGATGCGCCGATCGGGCAGCGAAAACACGCCGTCCCGCTTCCCGAGCCAGAGCAGCCCGGACGGCCCGCGCCGCATCTTCAGCTCGACGGCGATCGCCGAGGAGAGCTCTTCCGGCGTTTCGAGCAGGGCCATCAAGCGATGAGAGTGGCCGATCACGCGCGCGGAGCGGCACTCGCGCTCGAGACGCTCGAGCGAGGCGAGGTCGCCCAGCGTTTCCCATCGAGCCTCGAGTTGCGGACCGGCCGTGAAGCGACGAGCCTCGCCGTTGGCGATGGTGACGGAGACGATGTCGGCTTCCAAGAGGCCGGCGGCGCGGCGGCTGAAGGTCTCGACGAGCTGGCCCGACGAGGCGGCCGTGGCGAGCTCGATGCCGATCTCGACGAGCGCGCTGAGCCGGACGTTGAGCGAGTCGAGCGCCTGATTTTCAAACGGATCGCTAGCAGTCAGAATCCGACCCACAGTCCGATCACCCGAGATTTAGTTTCCCCCACTCAACCAAGAATGCAATCGGACAGATCCTGAAAAGTGGCTGGAATGACCCGGAGCCCTCTACTCGTCGAGGACGAGGAGACCGCTGCGGATGGCATAGCGGATCAATCCCGCGACGTCGTGGATGTCGAGTGATTCCATCAATTTAGCGCGATGGGTCTCCACGGTTTTGACGCCGAGGTCCAGAAGAGCGGCAATTTCTTTAGTCGTCTTGCCTTCACCAATTAGTTGCAACACTTCCCGCTGCCGACGCGTCAGTCGGTCGATCGGATAGTCATCCCCGCCAATATAGTTGAGGTAGTCCGTAATGACGGGAGCGGAGATCGCCGGACTTAAGAACATCTCCCCACGAATAAGAGCCCGAACGGCGACTTGAAGCTCTTCCACGGAGGAGCCTTTAATGAGGTACCCCTTGGCTCCGGCGCGCAGGGCCTGGATGACGTACTCGGGGTTGGCGTGCATGGAGAGGATGAGGACGCGCACGTCCGGGAAGTCGGCGGCGATGCGCCGCGTGGCCTCGAGGCCGTTCATCTGAGGCATGGCCACGTCCATGAGGACGACGGCGGGATGGAGGCTCTCGATGAGGCGCAGCGCGTCGCGGCCGTTGTCGGCCTCGCCGACGACCTCGACCTCGGGCATCTGCTGGAGCAGCGAGCGGATGCCCGCACGCACGAGGCAGTGGTCTTCCGCCAGGAGAACGCGCACGGGCTTCATGAGTGCTCCTCGATCGGAAATACGGCGTCCGAGCGGACAATCCGGTACGTCGACAAGACGTGTTCGGCATGGCGGTCGTGAAGAGGAGCCGCAACGGCCGCGGTGGACGGGCCGGATCAATCGACGTTGCGCGGCGGACCGACACGCCAATATCCAGTGTAACGGGCAAGGTCATACCGGGGATGGACCCCGGCCGAGTCATCGGCGATGAGCAGCCCGAATCGACCGACATTGACGGATGTGAACCGGCCATCCGATGCGAGTTTCTGCCATGCGGCCCACATTCCTTCGTACAGGTAGATGTCGTCCAATACGATCAGCCCCGGACGAGACATTCGGATGGCGATCGCCTCTACATATCGCAGTGTCGCGTTTTCTTCGTGGTGACCGTCGACGAAGGCGACATCGATGGTCGTCCCGTCGGCTCGCAGCCGATCGAGGCTCGCCGGCAGCGTCTCGGCGAACACGCCGACGACGACTTCGGCCGTGTCGGTGACCGCGGCCAGGGTTTGCCGCGCGAGGGCCGCCAGCGCCGATGAACCCTCCAGCGTCACGATGACCGGCTGTGTGCTCGCGGACGCCAGGTATGCCCCGGATATGCCGACGCACGAGCCCAATTCGAGGATCGTTCGCGCCCCGAAACCCTCGGCGCACAAATGCAGGAACAAGCCCCAGCGTCTCGAAACGCTAATGGTGTTTGCCAATCGATGGCAGCTCACATCCGCCATTGAAGCCGATGCCTGCTGCGCAAGACGGACCGGCCCGAGCGGGTCCTCGAACCGGGCGTAACGAAACGTGTCCGGCCGAGTGGCGATTTGCGCGCGGACACTCTCGATCCGAGCGGCGGCGCGCTCCGCGCCCGCCGGCAGGTGCCCGGTGAAGAGAAACCGAAGCGCCGCCGCAAGCTGCGACGGCGCGCCGCCACGGAGCAGTCGTTGGACGGACCGCTCGCCAAATGGGGCGAGCAATCTCTCGTACGTGATGCGTGCCCGCGAACGCAAGTTCCGGATGAGGTCCATACAGGCCAACCTTACGGTATCAGACCGTCGGTAGGCGGCGCGGGCGCCGGCGAGATTGGAGGAAACCCGGAAGGAAGCGCAAACTAGCGCGATGCGGGCGCTCCAGTTCTGGAAGGCGGTGACGATGGACGGCAGCCACTTTCTCGAGCGGGTTCTCGCGGTATTGGACGCGGTCGATTTCTGCGTGATCGGGGGCACTGCGGTGAACGCCTACAGCCCGCCCGTGGTGACGCTCGATCTCGACGTCGCGATCGCCGCCGGCGATCTGCCGCGCTTGGAGAAATCGCTGGCCGAACAGTTCGAGGTGCCCGGTTCCGACCTTCGCCTGCAGCTCCAAACCGACCCGCGATACGAGCCGTTCGTCGCGCGCGCCCGCGTCCGTGAGGTGATGGGATTGCGGTTGCCGGTGGCCGCGCCGGAGGACGTGCTTCAGGGGAAGATCTGGGCGGTGCAGGACGCGGAGCGCCGCCCCAGCAAGAGGCAAAAGGACCTCGCCGACATCGCCCGGCTCCTCGAGGCGCAGCCGGCGCTTCGCGAGCGCGTGCCGGCGGAGGTGCTCGCGCTCCTCATCAAATAAAGAGAGCAGGCGGGGGCGCCTGCCCTCCACGTCCCGCATTCGGCGATCACTCGCCCGCGGCCGGCTCACGCAGTTTCAGGCGGTCCTCGGCGCTCTGGCGGTCGCGGGCCGGATACTCATAAAGCTCGGGCCGGAGGTCGGGGTGCTTCCGCACCCACTTGTTCTTGTACATGTCGCGGTCGGCGGCGTTGAACAGCTGAGCGAGCGTCGGCTTCTCGAGAAAATGCGAGGAGGCGAAGCCCGATGAAGCGCTGACGCGGAACGGGGGGACACGCCATTCGAGCGCCGCGATGGCGCCGGTGAGGCGCTCGGCGATCGTCTCCACGACCTTGGCGTCGAGGTTCGGAACGGCGATCACGAACTCGTCGCCTCCGAAGCGGGCCACGATGTCATCGGCGCGCGTATGGCTCTGCAGGGCCGTGCCGATGTCGCGCAGCACGTCGTCGCCGGCCAGATGGCCGTAGGTGTCGTTGACCTGCTTGAAATCGTCGACGTCGAGAAGGATGACGTTCAGGGCCGTTCCCTCGGCCAGCAGGCGCTCCGCCTCGGAGATGAAAAAACGCCGGTTGAACACGTCCGTCAAGTCGTCGTGAATGGCCTGGCCGTAAAGGTCGCGCATGGCCACCGTCATCGTGCGCTGGCGCAGCGCCACCCGGCGCGCAGCGATGAGCTTGGCAACGATCTCCCGTTCCGACGAGGCCTTGGTGAGGAAGTCGTCGAAGCCGGCATCGAGCGCGGCGAGCTTTGTGTCGGTGTCTTCGCGCGCGGTGAGCATGATCGCGTAGAGCATCTTCGTGGCGTCGTCGGCGCGCACGCGTGCGATCGTCTCGATCCCGGTCAGACGCGGCATCTGCTGGTCGATGATGGCGACGTCGTAGGGTGCCTGCGCCAGGCGAGCCAGCGCGGCCTCGCCGTCGCTGGCCGTGTCGACCCAGAAGCCGAGGCGGCGCACCAGTGCCGCCGCGAAGGCGCGATACCCCGCATCGTCCTCGACGAGGAGCACGCGCAGCGGCGGGGCGGGAGCGGCCGCGTCCGTCTGGCGCCGCTCGGGCCTCTCCTCCCGCGACGATGCCACACCGTCGGCCGCGGCGACGAGCTGCTCGATGTCGAACGGCTTCTCGATGAAGCGGACGACAGGCACGATTTCGTGCAGGACTCTCGAGCCGAAGGCAGACATGATGATGACCTTGTCGAGCGTCTGCGGTTGATGATCGATGAGGTAGCGCACCACGCCGTAGCCGTTGACGCGGGGCATCATCAGGTCGAGCAGGATGACGGCGTAGGCGCGCTGGGACAGCCTTTCGATCGCCTCGGCGCCGTCGCGCGCTTCGTCGACGGCGTAGCCACGCCGCGTCAGAACGCGCCGGACGAGCGTGCGCACGCCCTCGTCGTCATCAACGACGAGCGCGCGTCTGGCCCCCCGATCTTCCGCCGCCGGCACACTCATCCCCACGCCTCCGGCGGGGTCGCAGCAAGGACAACGCCAAGTGCACAACGGCGCAGGCGTCAGACGCCGTCACGGACGCCGCGGAGCAACGCCGCATGAGGGCAGGCGGGGGGCGCCTGCCCTCCACGAAAAATCAGAAGCCGTGAACGCCTACAGCCCGCCCGTGGTGACGCTCGATCTCGACGTCGCGATCGCCGCCGGCGATCTGCCGCGCATGGAGAAATCGCTGGCCGAACAGTTCGAGGCGCCCGGTTCCGACCTTCGCCTGCAGCTCCAAACCGACCCGCGATACGAGCCGTTCGTCAGGCGCGCCCGCGTCCGTGAGATGATGGGATTGCGGTTGCCGGTGGCCGCGCCGGAGGACGTGCTTCAGGGGAAGATCTGGGCAGTGCAGGACGCGGAGCGCCGCCCCAGCAAGCGGCAAAATGATCTCGCCGACATCGCCCGGCTCCTCGATGCGCAGCCGGCGCTTCGCGCGTAGGCGTGCTGCTCGAGGAGATTGCCGAGGGCGCCGACCACTGAAGCCAAGTACCAGCCGGAGCCGGCTTGCACGTAGCCGTATGTCCGCCAGGCGTTGGTTGTTCCCGTCGGCGTGACAGCCGTCAGATTGCCGGAGGTGTCGTAGGCGTAGTTCCAGACGAGATCGGACCGGCCATCGCTCGGCAACGGCGCGGTGTGCCACAACATATTGAAAAGATACGTAGACAGCGCAGCACGCGACAATCGCTGCGACAACTTGTAACGATCTTCGTAATCGGCTTGCCTGACGATCATCGCGGTCGCGCTCTCGATCGATATGTTGAGCGTACGACCCCAATCTTTCGGGCGTACTCATTGCGCAAATTCGGATCGAGATCAGTCGCGACATTCAATCGATCCTGCGCCCATGTCGCGGCGATATATGCAGAAACATAATCATCGCGTTCGGCAAATGCATAGGCAACGTCCAAAAATAATTGTGGAGCAGGGCTGTTCTCATGAAATGCGGAATATTGCTCACCGAAATTAAAGACGATGCGCAAGGCTTTTTCTAAATCGGCGTCAGACACAGACTTCGCCGGTGCTGCAATCACGGCTCTCGCCCACATGACCTCGAGGTCGCATGACGCCCCGTGGGTCTTGATCGCTTGTGCGATGGCGCGTATATATTCGTCGCTTCGTTCGTCGCCAGCCATCCCAAACTTGCGTTGCAGATCTAAGTAAACGGTGTGCGATTCTGGTCCGACCTCCGTCGCGCAGCGGTATTCGACACCCTGCGCCGGAAATACAGGAGGCACGGAACCATCGACGTAGCCAGCCGTCTGACGGAAAAACTCACGTGAGACCACGTAATTTGCATCGTAGTATTCAGCCAACCGTCGGCGCAGGGTGGGAGACGCGGGCTCGTTAATGATCGAGCGCAACAATTCAGCGGCGAACGAATCTGTCACGAAGAAGAAATTATGAACTGACGGATCGTCCGGCGTGGGATTGATTGGGGCATGGTTGCTTGGCGCTGGCATCTGCCGAGCATCGCAGTTGGTGACTTCTAGCAGCAGGCATGCGGTTATGGCCCATGCGAGTTGTCGCAAGCTAGTTCTCCCTCTCTTCCGGACACTTACACATACCGCCGGCGGTTCCGGTCATGATCGTCTTAGTCGTGTAAGGAAGCGATCGGTCAGGCGTGAATTGAGGCCCACTTCCGCTTAAGCGGCGCGTGCGCTCCTCGCTGCCCGTGCCCGCGCAACATAGATACCGCGTAAAGTTGTCCCACCGTTCGTAATATGTTCTCTTCCCGGTTAAGATATATGTGCAAAGGCAAGCCAGCCCGCCATGCGGCCCTTCACCCTCTATGCTGCTTCCGCTGCCGACAGGACCGCCGCCTGGACTTGCTGCAGCTCCGGCATCGCCTTCGCCGCCCATGGTGCCTGCGCCGATCGGGACCTCGCGCTCTTCGCTGAGTTGCCAAACTGAAACTTGTCGATATGCGTGAAGATCAGTTCCGGTGTACTTCCATGGCCCGGCGTCGCAACCCTTGGGAGAAGGAGTATTGCCGGGATAACGAGGTACATATAGAGAGCCCTGCAAAGCCAATCTATCCATCACCATGATCGGTGAACTGTTTGCATATCGATACAGATCGAGATCGCTCCGCAGGCCTGTTGCGTCAGGTTGCGTATACCGGCCCAGTCCAGTCCTATACCATCTGAAGACGTTGTAATTCTCCTCATGTCCTTCCCAAGTTAACGCCACTTCCTGTCCGGGAAACCGCAAAGGCTGATCCCACCGGCTCTCGCCGACGCGCAACTGCCATAGATCTCCGTAGGGCTCGTATTCGGCTCGCCATGTGACCGTAGTGGCGGGGTCGAACTGAAGGATCGGTGTGCCGAGATGGTCCGTGAACGTGCCGCGCCAAATCGTCCCCCCATTGAGCTGCGCTACGGGAAGACTGCCGAGCCAGACGATGTCGTAGCGCGAGCTTGCCAGCGCCGTTGTTCTGAGACGGCGCGAGCCCCACAGATTTTGCTGGTCGTCGTTCGTCATCGTCAGCAGATGGAGCTCCGGGCTGTAGTAGAAGCGCCTCGTGGCAGATCCGGTGTCGGTCGGCGACTCGGTTCGCTTGACGCGGACTCCGCGGCCGTCGTAGGCGTAAGTGATCTGATGCGCCGGGGTGTTGTCGCCGGAGTTGTCGGTGATCGTCGATAGGAGGTTCCGGCCGGAATAGCTGCGGCGTAGTAGTGCTGCTCATTGCCGGCGGCGTCGTACGTCATTGGCTTGTCGGTGCCCACGGGCGACGGGACGTTAAGGTTGACCGAGGTGACGTGATCGAGCAGCGGTGTCGTTCCCTGATAGGAGTAAATCTCGTGCCGCGATCCCGGGGC
>Ga0075425_100005180_pt1 | contig 13522 bp, 9 predicted proteins | sample SoiMethybrSBSTD4_FD_75300 | JGI IMG/M metagenome (GOLD analysis project Ga0075425, IMG submission 75300) | Bulk soil microbial communities from a Populus tree surrounding site in Tennessee, USA - Soil MetaG P. TD hybrid SBSTD4 | ecosystem: Environmental > Terrestrial > Soil > Tree plantation...
GCCATGCGGCGCATGAAGAGGAGGGCCGCCATCACGATACCGACCGTGACCGACACCACCATGTCGAACACGATCGTGAGCCCGAAACAGGAGACCAGGACCGCGACGTCGCTTCGGGGCGCGTGGCGCAGGAGATGGAAGAAGTGCCGCCACTCACCCATGTTCCAGGCCACGAGGATGAGGAGGGCCGCCATCGAGGCCATGGGCAGGTAGCCGAGGACGGGGGCGAGGAGGAGCACGGAAGCGAGCACGAAGACGGAGTGGCACACCGCGGCCAGCGGTGAGCGCGCGCCCGAGCGCACGTTCGCGGCCGTGCGCGCCAATGCGCCCGTGGCCGCGATTCCACCGAAGAACGGGACCACGAGGTTGCCGGCGCCCTGGGCGATGAGCTCGACGTCGGGGTCGTGCTTGTTGCCGGTCATGCCGTCCGCGACCACGGCCGAGAGCAGCGACTCGATCGCGCCCAGCATGGCGATGGCAAAGGCGGAAGGGGCGAGGGCGCGGATGAGCTCGAGGCTCAACCCGATGGGCTGGCCGTTCGCCGCGGGCAGGTGCCAGGGCAGGACGAACAAGGGCGGCTGGCGGGGAATTCCCGGCACCCAGGCCCCGGCCGCCTGGTAGGCGAACCGCGTGTTGATGGTCGCGAAGCGGAATTCCGGAATCCAGCGCGCGATGGCGAAGGCGGCCACCCCGGCGACGCCCAGCGCGATGAGCGGGGCGGGCCACCGCCGGCTCACCCGCGGCCAGAGGATGAGCAGGGCGAGCGTGAACAGGCCGACGGCGAGGTCGGGGAGGCGCAGGGTGGGAAAGGCACGGACGAGAGCGGCCACCCGCTCCAGGTACCGCTCCGGCATGTGGGCCACCGTGAGGCCCATGAAGTCCCGCAGCTGCAGGGTCGCGATGACCACGGCCACGCCGGCGGTGAAGCCGGTCGTGACCGGGAAGGGCACGAACTCCACGAGCTTCCCCATTCCCGTTGCGCCGAGCACGACGAGGATGACCCCCGCCATCACCGTGGCCAGGAGGAGGCCGCCGATGCCGAAGCGGGAAGAGATGGGGACGAGGATGGCCACGAAGGCGGCGGTCGGCCCCGAGACCTGGACGCGGGAGCCGCCCAGGAGCGCGATCACCGCTCCGCCGACGATCGCGGTGTAGAGCCCGTGCTGGGGAGGGACACCGGAGGCGATGGCCAGCGCCATCGAGAGGGGAAGGGCCACGATCCCGACGACGACTCCCGCCATCGCATCCTGGCGGAAGGCGGCTCCGTCGTAGCCGGAGCGCCACACCGTCCGCAGCGCGGCCGCGAGTCGGCGCAGCGGCGGAACGCCCTGGGGCAGGCTGTCGGTCTGCGGGCTCACGGGCCGGACAGGGTACTACGCGGGTCGGCGCGTGCGCGAGCCGCGGTCACTCCGGCGTGAGCTCGGCCCAGACCGGGATGTGGTCGCTGACCTTGAACGCGTTGGGCGCGGAGCCGACGCTGGCGCAGCCGGCCGGGCGGAGTCCCCGCGTCAGGAGGTGATCCCAGGAGAAGCTCGAGATCGTGTGCCCGACGTCGCGCGTGAGCCACTGGAACCCCGCGGGCGGGAAGACGCTCTCGATGAACCCGTGCCCGTTGAAGTCGCCCGCCACCAGCACGCGCGGGTATCCCTGCGCCCGCTCCACGATCGTCCGCGCCTGGTCCCGCTTGGCGGAGGGGCCGGCGCCGGCCGGAGTCTCGAGATGCACGCTGAACACCCGCACGGGCAGGTCGCCGCGGATGCGGACGGTGCCCGCCACCGCGATCCGCTGCATCCGGCGGAAGCGGGCGAGGTGGGGAAGGGGGATCTTCACATCGTCTTCGATGGGCCAGGGGCTCAGGATCGCGTTGCCGAAGTTGCGATGGTCGGCGGGGTGCACGGCCGCGGGGTAATACACGTAGTTGAGGTGGAGCGTGCGGGCCAGGCACTCCACGCCCGTCTCGTCCATCTCCTGCAGCGCGATCACGTCCGCGTCCTTGAGGCGTACGTCGCCGCGCAGGAGCGCGGCCGCTCCCGTCACGTTGCGGCCGTATTTGATGTTGAAGGACACGACGCGGATGGGCCGCTCGGCGGGTAAGCCCGCGAACTGGCCGGCGAAGCGGGGGCCCGCGGGATCGGGATAGTTGCGCGCATGCGCGCAAGCGATGAGACCGAGCGCGAGGAGGAGGGAGGCCGCGCGGCGCTTAGGTCGCATCGTTCTCATCGTGACACCATTGCCGGCCCATGATGCCGCACCCTCTTCGCGTCCTGCGCACCCTGCCCGCCCCCGTGCGCCTGCTCGTGGCGGGCTCGTTCGTGAACAAGCTGGGCACCTTCATCATTCCGTACCTGACTCTCGTGCTGCGGAAGGACTTCCAGCTCGAGGACGCGGCGGCGGCGCGCCTGCTCCTCGCCTACGGCGGAGGGTCGCTGGTCTCGATCGTCGTGGGCGGCGTCCTGACCGATCACCTCGGCCGCCGCCTGACCCTGCTCCTGAGCCTGCTCGGCAGCGGGGTGATCGCGGTTTCGCTGGGCTGCGTGTCATCGATCCGCGTGTTCGCGCCGCTCCTGGTGCTGCTCGGCTTCGTGGCCGACCTCTACCGCCCGGCCGCCTCCGCGATCATCGGCGACCTGCTCCCGTCCGCGCAGCGTGCCACCGGGTTCGCCGCCCTGCGCACCGCGGTCAACCTCGGGTTCGCGGTGGGCATGAGCCTGGGCGGCTTCATCGAGGACTGGAGCTGGCGCCTCCTCTTCATCGGCGACGGCGCGACGACGCTGCTCTACGGCGCGGTCGTGTACCTCTTCATCGGGGAGACGCGCCCGGGGGAAGGGGCGGTGTCCGCGGCGAACCGCGGTTCCGCCTCCGCCAGCCCGTGGCGCGATGCCGTCTTCCTCCAGGTGCTCCTCGTGTCGCTGTGCTTCTCGCTGATGTTCTTCAGCCACCTCACGGAGCTTCCGCTCACGATCACGCTCACCGCCGGTTATCCGGCGCGGCTCTACGGCCTGCTCGTGGCCGTCAACGGCCTGCTCATCGCGCTGTTCGAGATGTCGGTCGTCGAACGCCTACGGCCCTTCCGGCGCCTGCGGGTGGCGGCGCTGGGGACGTTCCTCACCGGCCTCGCCTTCTCGTCCGCCGGCGTGTCGCGTCACTGGACGTGGTTCCTGCTGGTGGTCGTGGCCTACACGGCGGGGGAGATCCTCACCACGCCGCAGAAGATGGCGTTCGTGACGGACTGGGCGCCCCCGGAATCGCGGGGGCGTTACCTGAGCTTCTACCAGGCGACCTGGAGCATCGCCATGGGCCTCAACCCGATCCTGTTCCTGCCGCTGCGCACGCGCCTGGGCGACACCGCCTTCTGGCCCCTCATGATGCTGCTGGCCGCCCCTTCCGCGCTGCTCCTGCTCCGGCTCGACCGCGTGGCCGATCGCCCCGAGCGTCTCCGGGGCGCGACCGGAGAGGGGCCGCCGCTCGGGACCGCCCTCTCGGACCCCGGCGCCTGAGGCCGCTCGCGCCGATCTGGCTATAATCGCTGGTTCGTGGATTCCGCCACCGCCTCCGTGTCGACGCCGTCGTCGGAGTGCGTCGCCTCCCCGGCACGACCGACTCCGGGGGAATGGGTGGTGGCCGCTCTCTTCGGCCTCGCCGCCTTCGCCCTTCTCGCGCCCTGGCCGGCGCCTTCGGTCCGCCTGCGCGAGGTCTGCACGCTGCGCGAGACCGGAAGGTTCGGGGCCGAGTGCGACCTCCGCGCCGCCGCCGATCGCGCCCAAGCACCCTGGCTCCGCAAGGGCATCCGCGTCTACGAGGACGGCCTGCCCCTCATCGCGGCCGCCAGTCCGGCCGAGCCCCAGGGCGACAGTCGTGGCTCGTTCCATACGACCGGCGCGGACCTCACGTTCTCGGCCCTCGCGCGCGGCCATCCGCTCACGAACGAACGGACCTACACCGCCCGTCCCGCCCGATGGGACCCGCTGGGAGTGGCCGACCACCGTCTCCGGGCCGCGGCCCTGCTCCTCGTCACGGGAGCCGCGGTATGCGTGGCGCGCCGCCGGCGCGCGTTCGCTCAGGCCTGGCCCATGGTCACCCTGGTCTCGGCCGCGGCCATCGCCGTGCAGTTGTTCGCCGCGCGGCGGGCCCTCGTCCACGTGGATGCCGGCGACACGCTGGGAGCGGCGGAAGCAATCACGCGAGGCGCGGTTCCGTACCGTACGCTGTACTACAGCCCGTACACGCCGCTCGGAGCGTACGCCTTCTCGTGGTGGGGCCGTCTGTGGCCCGGCGCGGACCCGCCGCCGTACGACTGGTACGTGGGTCTCGTGGTCTTGTGCGAGATCGCCGGCTCCGCGATCGTGTTTCTCCTCCTGACGCGCGACGGCGTGCGGCGGAGCCTGGCCGTGGTCACCGCGCTGTCCCTCTTGTCGATGACCCTCTGGTTCGACGGCGCGCGCGTGCTGCACGAGCCGCTCTACCTGCTCCTGATCCTGGCCAGCGCCTGGCTGGCGCCGTCGGCCCGCCGCCCGAAGCTCGGCCTGGCCGCGGGCGCGTTGACGGCGGCCGCCTTCCTGGTCAAGCAATACGGCGGGTTCGGTCTCTGGGGTCTCCTCGGCCATGCCCTCACGGGTGACGGGGATCGGCTGCGCCGGGCGGCGTGGATCGTGGCCGGGTTCGGCCTCGGCTTCGGGGTGCTCGCGGCGGTGCTGATCCTGGGTGGAGTCGATCCGCTCGCCTTCGCCCGGGGTCTGGCCCCGCAAGCGGCCGTGACGTACCAGCTCACCTGGCTCGACCTCTTCCTCCGCCAATGCCCGATCGTCCTGCTCGCCCTGGCCGTCCCCCTGCTGCCGGGAGCCTGGTCGCGCCCGGTCGTCCGATTGGCAGTGTGCTTCGGCCTGGCCTCTTGCCTGCCCCTGCTATTCCGGCAGCACCAGTACTACTTCCTCAACCTCTGCCCGTGGCTGTTCCTCCTGTTTGCGGCGGGTGTCGATCTCGTCCCCCGCCCCGGACGTGCATTCGCCCTCGCCGCCGCCCTCCTGCTTCTGGTGAGCATTCCCGTGCGGGCGGCCGTGGGCTCCGCCCTCGTGATCGAGGTCGACTGGCGGGCGGACCAGCTCCGGCGTGCCTACCTGATGAACCAGCTGTGGCCGGCGGAGAGACCGACGTTCGTCCTGGTCAGTCCCGCCATGCAGCACCTGGCCCACTATCGCTCGCCGGACGAGGTGGAGGTCGGATACCGGTACATCCCCGACCTGAGCGCAGACCGGTTGCGCGCGGGTTTTCAGCGCGCCGCGGGCGTGTGGATCGATCCCCGGGGAATGTTCGCGCGCCGGCCCGATGGCACGTTGAGGGCGGCCGGGAGCTCGCTGACGAAGGAGCTGGAGACGAACGGATTCCAGCCGCAGCTCACTCTCGAGGGCCGCTTCCAGCTCTGGACGAAGGATCCGCTCTCCCGCCGGCAGGCGCGCTCCGCCGGCGGCGTGTCCTTCGAAGGGCTCGACGACGAGCTTCGTCAGGCCGGCGAGCCCCGTTGATCCCCGCGCGCATCCCCCGTCTCCCGCCGCGGGTACAGGTGGTCTAGACTGCCTGTTGAGGGGCCGCCGCTGCCGCCTCACTGCGAGGAGGAGCTTCCTGATGGCCGAGTCGAACGGCGACGTCAAGTCCGCACTCAAATACGCCGAGCAGCACTTCGACGACTTCATGCAGACGCTCATGACCCTGTCGCGCATCCCGAGCATCTCGGCCGACGCCTCCCGCACGGCCGACGTCCGACGCTCGGCCGAGGCCATGGCCGACGCGCTGCGGGACGCGGGCGTGGAGAAGGTGCAGGTCCTGGAGATCCCGGACGTGCATCCCTACGTGTTCGGCGAATGGATGCACAAGCCGGGGGCGCCGACGGTCCTCCTCTACGGCCACCACGACGTGCAGCCGCCCGGGCGTCCCGAGAAGTGGCTCTCTCCCGCCTTCGAGCCCACGGAGCGCGGCGGCCGGCTCTACGGCCGCGGCACCGCCGACGACAAGGGCGGGTGCATGACCCACGTGGCGGCGGTGGCTTCCTACCTCAAGGGTGCGGGGGGCCTGCCCTGCAACGTCAAGTTCGTGATCGAGGGCGAGGAGGAGATCGGCTCCGAGAACCTCGGCAAGTTCCTCGAGAAATACAAGCACCTCCTGGCCGCGGACTTCATCGTGCTCTCCGACACCGCGAACTTCGACACCGGAGTGCCCGCGCTGACCTACCAGCTCCGTGGCATCGTCCAGGTGGACCTCGAGGTCAAGGTCCTCGACCATCCCGTGCACAGCGGGATGTGGGGCGGGCCCGTTCCCGATCCCGTGCAGATCCTGGCCGACCTCATCGCGGACCTGCGCAACAAGGACGGGTCCCTCAACATTCCCGGCCTCTACAAAGACGTGGCCAAGCCGAGCAAGAAGCAGCTCAAGCGCATCCGCAGCCTCCCCTTCGACGAGAAGAAGTTCAAGAAGGACGCGGGGACGGTGAAGGGCACGAAGCTCTGGGGTGAGAAGGGCTACTCCGTCTACGAGCAGATCTGGACGCGGCCGTCCCTGACCGTGATCGCGACGGAGTCGCACGAGTTCGCGGGATCGTCGAACCAGATCGTGGACTCGGCGCGCGCGCGGCTGAGCCTGCGCACGGTGCCGGACATGGACGGAAGGAAGGCGGGAGAGCAGCTCGTGAAGAAGCTCACCAAGAAGCCGCCTTTCGGGGTGGAGGTGACGGCCAAGATCAACGGCAGCACCCCCTGGTGGACGACCGACCCCGACGGTCCCGCGTTCGAGGCCGCGCGCCGCGCCCTCAAGGCCGGGTTCAAGAAGGACGCGGCCATGATCGGGGCGGGCGGGTCGATCGGTTTCGTGCAGCCCTTCTCCGACCTCCTGGGCGGGGCGCCCTGCCTCCTCACCGGCGTCGAGGATCCGCCGTGCAACGCGCACTCCGAGAACGAGAGCCTGCACCTGGCCGACTTCAAGAAGTGCATCGCGTCGACCGTCTACCTCTACGACGAGCTGTCGCGGGTGCCGGTGGGCGCGCGGCGCTGAGGGCGTAGTGGGGCGCCGCCTCGGCGCGGCCACCGCTTTCGTCCTCGCCGTCTTGGCCGCGACCGCGCTGCGCGGCCAGGCGCCGGGGCCGGAGCTGCGCCTGGCCTTCATCGGCGACGCCGGCGCCGGCACCTCCAGCCAGCGCGCGGTGCGCGACCAGATGCTCCGCTGGCCGATCGCCATGACGTTCATGCTGGGCGACAACATCTACGAGCGCGGCAGCCGCGAGGACTTCGGGCCCCGCTTCGACCAGGTCTACAAGCCCCTGATGGACCGCGGGACGGTCTTCCATTCCGCCCTCGGCAACCACGACGTGTCGTTCTGCGGGGCACGGACGACGGTGTTGGACCGGCTGCCCGACGACGCCGACGCCTATCGCTGGGACATCCTGCGCTGCGACGTGAAGGCCCAGCTCACGCATCCCTCGTTCGGCTACCTGGGAGGAAAGCGGTACTACTCCGTGCGCAGCGACGCGAGCGCGGCGCCGCTGGCCGAGGTGTTCGCCCTCGACTCCAACACCCTGCGTACGTCGCAGAGCAAGCTCTCTCCGCTGCAGACGGACATCCCGCAGGTCGACTGGCTGGACCGCGCCCTGGGCGCCTCCAACGCGCGCTGGAAGATGGTGATCCTGCACCATCCCATCCATTCGCCTTCGGTGCCCTTGAAGTACTTCATCTTCATCCCGGTCCAGGAAGGCCACTCCCGCGAGCTGCTGCTCGAGCAGCAGCTCGGCGCCATCCTCGAAAAGCACAAGGTGGACGTGGTGCTCGCCGGCCACAACCACTTCTACGCGCGCATGGTGCCCCAGAAGGGAATCCGCTACTTCGTGTCCGGTGGCGGCGGCCGCAGCGCGTACGATTTCAAGGACCAGCCGGGCTACGTGGCCGCGGGCGGCGGGTTCTATCACTTCCTGTACGTTCGCCTCACCCCCGACCGCTTCGAGTACTACTGCGTGGACCGCGACGGCCGTTCCCGCGACGCCGGCTGGTGGGCGAAAGGCGACGCCGCCGATCACGCGTTCCCCGCCGGAACCCTCCCCCCCGGCTAGGGGCGGCATGCCTCCTGGACTAGACTCCAGGACACGGTTCGAATGGGTCCCTCCATGGACGGCGCCCAGCGTGACGCGATCGCGCGCGCGATCATGGGCACGGTGGCCTGGGGGCTCATGATCGTCGGCCTTTTCGTCACCTTCTTCACTTTCGGCTTGCCGGCCATCCGCGTCCTGCGCTCGCCGTCCTGGACCGCCACTCCGTGCACGATCGTGTCCGCTGCCTATCGGGAGGGGACCCTGGGCACGGCGCGCCATTCCGAGTACGTCCCCGTCATCACCTTCGCCTACACCGTGGCCGGCCGGAGCCATCAGGGCACGCGCTACGACCTCTCGAACTCGCCGGACATGCGTCTCCCTGCCGTGGAGGAGGTCGTCCGTCGCTATCCGGCCGGCACGCGCACGACCTGCTACGTCAACCCGCGCGACGAGTCGGACGCCGTGCTCACGCGGGGCGCGTCGCGCTCGCTGACCTTCGGCCTCGCGCCGATCGTCTTCTTCGCGGCCGGGCTGTTCCTCCGGATCCGCGTGCGAGCGGTCTTCCCCCCGGCCGCGAGAGCCTAGGGCACCCCGACCGCAGAGCGAGGCGCTGGGCAAGCCGACCGCAGAGCGAGGCGGCACTGCGCAGCAGCGGCGCTCTCGCGAGGGGGGTTTCAGGGGGGGAGCTCACGCCTTCCGCGTGAGGCGTGAGTTCCCCCCCTGACTTAACAAGTAACACTTCCCACCATCCGTGGTGTTACAAGGGGCGATGGACGGCGGCGGGATCGACGTCGACGCCCTGTATCAAAAATATGGACCCATGGTGCTGCGGCGCTGCCGCCGCATCCTGGGCGACGACGACGAGGCTCTCGACGTCATGCAGGAGGTCTTCGTGCGCGTGTGGACACATCGCGAAACGCTCGACGTGTCGTACCCGTCGAGCCTTCTGTTCCGCATTGCCACGAACCTGAGCCTCAACCGCCTGCGCGACCGCAAGCGGCGCCCGTCATTGCCGGGCGACGAGGTGCTCGAGCACATCGCGGGCCGCCACGACCTGGACGCGCCGCTCCTGCTGGACCGCCTGCTCGGCCGCCATCCCGAGTCCACGCGCACGATGGCCGTGCTGCACTACGTGGACGGGATGACCCTGGACCAGGTCGCGCGCGAGTGCGGGATGTCGGTCTCCGGCGTGCGCAAGCGGCTGCGCGGGCTCCGGTCGGAGCTGCGCGTCATGGAGCAGTCATGAGCATGCCCCACGCGGCGATCGGCGATTGGCAGCTGGAGCGCTATCGGCTGGGAGAGCTGCCGGCGGGCGAGATCGACGCCATCCGGACCGCGCTCGCCGCCGACGGCGATCTCAAGGACCGGCTGGCCCGCCTCGACGTTTCCGACGGCGAGATCCTCGCGCACCATCCGCCCTCCGTGATCTCGGCCTCCATTCGGGCGCGGTCCGCGTCCGGCGACGCCGGACGGCCGCGTCGCACGGGTGCGCCGCGCCGCCTCGCTCTCGCCCTCGCCTGTGGCCTGGTCATGGCCGCCGCCGGTATCCTGCTCGTTCCGGTTCGCGTTCCCGACGCGACTGTAGACACGACGCGCGTCAAGGGTCTCGCGCCGCGCCTCTTCGTCTATCGGAAAGCGCCGACGGGGGCGGAGGAGCTGGCCGCCGGAGCCGCGGCACGCGAGAACGACGTCGTACAGCTCGCCTATCAAGCCGCGGGCCGCCATTTCGGGGCGATCGTCTCGATCGACGGGCGCGGCGTGGTCACCCGCCACCTTCCGGCCGCGGGCACTCTGGCCTCTCCGCTGAAGACGGGAGCGTCCTTCGCGCTTCCCGAAGCCTATCGGCTCGACGACGCGCCCGGGTTCGAGCGGTTCTACTTCGTGACCGCGGATCAGCCTTTCGCGGTCGATCTCGTGCTCGCCGCCGCGTCGCACTCGGCGGGAGCGGAGGGCCGGCTGGCTCTCCCCGCGGGACTGGACCAGTACTCGTTCGCCCTGCGGAAGGAGACGGCGCGATGAAGGCCCTCTCGATGGTGTGGATCGCCGTTCTCCTCGCTCCCGTCGCCGCCGCCGCCGCGACCGCGACTCCCCCCACGCGCCGCTTCGCCATCGTGGCCGGGGCCAACCGCGGGCCGGCCGATCGCGTCGCCCTGCGCTATGCCGTCGCCGACGCGGACCGGTTCGCGAAGGTGGTGACGGGCATGGGCGGGGTCGCGGCCGAGGACTGCGTCGTCCTGCGCGAGCCCACCCGCATCGCGTTCCTGGACGCGCTCGCGGCCGTGAAGACGCGCGCGGACGCCTCGCGCGCCAGCGGAGGGCGAGTGGACGTCGTCGTCTACTTCTCCGGCCACGCCGACGACCGGGGGCTGATGCTCGGGCGCGAGATGCTGCCGTACGCGGAGCTGCGCTCCGCCCTGGCCGACGTCGCCGCCGACGTCGGGATCACGATCCTTGACGCCTGCGCCTCCGGCGCGATCACCCGCCTCAAGGGCGGGAAGCCGCACCCCGCCTTCCTGACCGACGCCTCCAGCCAGATCAAGGGGTACGCGTTCCTCACCTCCAGCTCCGAGAACGAGGCCGCCCAGGAATCCGAGCGGCTGCAGGGATCGTTCTTCACGCAGGCCCTACTCACGGGGCTCCGCGGGGCGGCCGACGTCTCCGGCGACGGCCAGGTCACGCTGGGCGAGGCCTACCAGTTCGCGTTCGCGGAGACGCTGGCCCAGACCACGAGCACGCAGGGCGGGGCGCAGCATCCCGCCTACGACATCAAGATGGCGGGCACGGGCGACGTGGTCCTCACGGACGTGCGGCAGACGTCGGCGACCCTCGTCCTCGGCCCCGACTACGACGGGCGCTTCGTCGTGCTCGGGCCTCGCCGGCAGCTCGTGGCCGAGCTCGTCAAGCCCTTCGGGCGGACGATCGAGCTGGGCCTCGAGCCCGGCGAATACGAGGTCTACTTCGAGCAGGAGGAGAAGCTGCTGTTCTCGTCGGTGACCGTCCGCGACGGCCAGCGCCAGGAGCTCATCCGCCAGGAGATGCACCCCACGCGCCGGCGGCCGACACAGAGCCGGGGCGGTCCGGTGGAGCTCCCCGCGCGCGATCCGCTCGACGGGCGCACGCGTGTGCAGATCGGGTTTGGCGTGTCCGGGATCTCGGCCACCTCGACCTCGATCCCCACCCGCGACTTCGTCCACCTTGGGCACGGCTGGGAGGGGGCCTCCGTCATGTACTGGGTCCGTCCGGACGTGGCCCTCGCTCTCGACATCGGCGTCACCGACCTCACCGTCGAATCGACCCCCGGAACCGACCGCACGAGCGGGACCTTCGCCTTCCTGGCCGGGGCCCGCTACTACCCGCGCCTTCCCGGCATCGTTCGGCCCTACGCGTCCGCGGCCATCGGTCCATTCAACGAATTCGACGTCGTGGACGGGGTGACGGGATCGGTCGGCGGGACCACGGGCACGCACTTTGGAGGCACGGTGGGCGGCGGCGTGGACATGCTCTTCGGGCCCCACTTCACTCTCGGCCTGGACGGGCGAGTGGCCCTCGTCACCGATCGGTCGTCGCACTTCGGGGTGACCATGACCTTCGGGTGGATGTGGGGCGGACGGCCGTGATGTTCGTCGCGTTGGCCGTGCTCGCCGCCCAGGTGGCGGCCCCCGCCGGGGCGGGGACGGCGGTCGCGGTCCGAGGCCGTGTCGTGGACGCGCAGACGGGGGAGCCCATCGCCAAGGCCACGGTCTCGATCCCCGCGTCGAAGATCGAAGCCGCCACCGACGGCGCCGGCGTGTTCGTCCTCCCGAGCGTGCCGCCAGGCGACGTGGAGATCGTCGTCACCACCATCGGCTACGGGATCGCGCGCAAGCCGGTGGCGGTCAAAGAGGGAATGCTCGAGGTCGAGATCCGCGTCGGCCAGGAGGCCCTCAAGCGCACCGAGGAAGTCCTTGTCGAGGCGCCGCCCTTCGATCCCGCCGACGCCGCCGCCCCCGCTGCCCACAGCCTGCGCGGCACCGAGCTGCGCAACCTCGGCGGCGTGCTCACCGACGACCCGCTGCGGTCGGTACAGTCGCTGCCCGGCATCGCCACCGGCGACGACTTCTACGCGTCCTTCGCCACGCGCGGCTCCGGGTTCTCCAGCGTCGGCTTCTACCTCGACGGCGTGCTCATGAGTGCGCCTTTCCACACCATCCGCGACATCAACGACGGCTACTCCCTCACCATCATCAACGGTGACGTCGTGGAGTCCCTGTCCCTCGTCAGCGGAGGCGCCCCCGCCCGTTACGGCGATCGCACGGGCGCCGTCCTCGACGTGCAGACGCGCGAGGGCAACCGCGACGAGTTCTCCGGCCGGGCCAGCCTGGGCGCCTCCGGCGTCTATGGAACGCTCGAAGGGCCGATCGGACGGGCCCGGAAGTCGTCCTGGCTCGTCTCCGCACGCAAGAGCTACCTCGACTATGTGCTCGACCGCTTGAACACGGACTCCGGCACCACGATCGGGTACTACGACGTCACCGCGCGCCTGGCCCACTCCCCGACGCCGGCGCAGAACATCGGCCTCACCTTCGTCCACGGACGCTCGAACTGGAAGAACCAGGACGAAGGCGAGCCCGCGCCGGAGAGCGCGCGCGCCGGGTCCGACGTCGGGATCCTGCAGTGGCGCCGCGACACCGCGGCCGGGCGCGTCAGCGTGCAGGGCTTCACGTCGCGCGAGACCGGCCGCAACCTCGACGAGAACGGCGGGGAGACCTTCGTCTCGGAGTCGAGCCAGGCCGGCGTGCGGACCGACCTCGCGCGTGGACTGGGGGCGCACCGGCTCGAAGGGGGCCTGCTCTACCGCTGGCTGGACGACCGCGCCACCGCCCGCGATTTCAACGGACGCACCTACCTGGTCACCGAGGACTACGACGCGAAGAGCGGGCAATGGGGCGGCTACCTGCAGGACACGTTCAGCGCCGGGAGTCGTCTCAGCCTGACCCTTGGCGGCCGCTTCGACCATTGGGACGAGACGGGCGAGAGCCGCGTGTCTCCACGTGCGGCCGCGTCCTTCGTGATCAGCCCGCGCACCCGGATGACGGCGGGGTACGGCGACTACGCGCAGTTCCCGGCCTTCGCCGCCCTCTATGGCCGCCACGGCAACCCGGACCTCGAGGCCGAACGCTCGCGCCATTTCACGCTCGGCCTGGAGCAGCGCGTCGGCGCCCACACCCGCGTGCGCGTCGACGCCTACCACCAGGACGAGGAGGGGCTCCTCTACTCGCGCGACGCGGAGTGGCGGGTCGAGAACGGACGGGTGGTGATCCCCAGGCTCGACGCCCGCCTCGGCAACGTCGTGAGCGGCCGCTCCCGCGGCGTGGAGTTCCTTCTGCAGCGCCGCAGCGCGAACGGGCTGTCGGGCTGGATCGCCTACAGCTACGGCACCGCTCGCCGCCACGACGAGGAGACGGGCATCGATTTCGA
>Ga0075425_100005181_pt1 | contig 13522 bp, 14 predicted proteins | sample SoiMethybrSBSTD4_FD_75300 | JGI IMG/M metagenome (GOLD analysis project Ga0075425, IMG submission 75300) | Bulk soil microbial communities from a Populus tree surrounding site in Tennessee, USA - Soil MetaG P. TD hybrid SBSTD4 | ecosystem: Environmental > Terrestrial > Soil > Tree plantation...
CATCCGGTCCGGTGGAGGAGGTTATGGAGCGCTTCGCCGCGCTGGAGGGCCAGAGTCTTTATCAGGTGCTGGGAGTGATCCAGACGGCCACCGAATCGGAGGTCCGCCACGCCTACTATTCCCTGGCGAAGCGACTGCATCCCGACAAATTCGCCGACGAGCAGACCAAGGCGCGCGCCGAAAAGCTGTTTGCCGCGATCACCGAGGCCTATGCAACCCTGTCGCGTACTGAAAGCCGGCAGGAGTACGACAAGAACATTCAGCCCGTGGCGGCGAGAGGCGCTTCCGAAGCCTCCGCGGCCCAGGTGGCGCGCCAGAATTTCCTGCACGGAAAAGCCCACCTGGACAAGAACGAGATGACCAAGGCGCTTTCCTTTTTCGAGCATGCGGTGGAGCAGGAGCCGGGTCGCGAGGAGTATCGCCGCTATCTGGCGCTGGTCCAGAGCCGGAACCCGAGGCTCCGCAAAGAGGCGGAGCAGAATTTCCTCAAAGCCATCGAGTTGAATCCCACTTTCGCCGAGAACTATGCCCAGCTGGGGCTGCTCTACCGCAAAATGGGACAGACTGCCCGGGGAGACGAATTCCTCCAGAGGGCACTCTCCTGGGATCCAAGCAATGAGACCGCCGAGGAAGCGCTCCGCTCCGAGGATCCCAAAAAGGGAATCCTGAAGGGAATCTTCCGCAGCTAGTCCCTCTGCCGCATTGACTTCCCCGCCGCCGGGCCTAGATTCCTTCAAGAGCCGCATGCCCCCAGAGACGGGGGAAGTTCGCCCCGATTACGAACTCGTTATGGAGAGGGGATGCCCAGCGTCACCTGCCCCCATTGCCAATCCAGCCAGGAGGTGAAATCCGTCTCTGGCGGCTCCCAGGAACACTTTTCCTGTTCCGCCTGCGGCAAGCCTTTCACCCTTTCTGTCTCTTCGCCGGGCCCCACCCAGCGGATCCATGCCGCTTCCGAGACGATTCCCTCCCAAGCCTCTACTGAAAAACTGCCCGCAAGGATGGGCCCCTACGAGATCCAGGGAATCATTGGTGCCGGAGGCATGGGTCTGGTTTACCGAGGATGGGACGAGCGGCTCAACCGCAGCGTTGCCGTCAAGACCTTGAAGCCCGAGCTGGCGAAAGAGCCGGCGTTCTGCGAGCGCTTCGTGCGGGAGGCCCGGGCCGTCGCTTCCCTGTCCCACCCGAACGTAACTCAGATTTACTACATCGGCGAAGAGGAAGGGCGGCCGTTTTTCGCCATGGAGTTCCTGGATGGCAAGCCCCTCGATGCCCTGCTGCGCGAGGAGGGCAAGCTCGCCCCCTCCCGCGCCGCCGAGCTGATCCGGCAGGCTGCTCTCGGCCTCAAGGCCGCCGCGGCCCGCGGGGTGATCCACCGGGACATCAAGCCCAGCAATCTGGTCCTCACGAAAGACGGAGTTCTTAAGGTGACCGACTTCGGCCTCGCCAAGATGGTGGTGGCCGATTCCGGGCTGACGCTCACCGGAGAGGTGCTGGGCTCTCCCAACTACCTCGCGCCTGAACAGGCATCCGGCGCTGCCGCGGATCTGCGCTCCGACATCTACTCCCTGGGAGCCACGCTTTACGAGCTGCTCACCGGCCGCCCTCCCTTCGACGGGCCAACGCCGGTCTCCATCATCCTCAAGCACGTGCGCGAGCCGTTGCGCTCGCCGCGGCAGTTCAGTCCGGAGCTGCCGGTCCCCCTGGTGACGCTCACGCAGCGCATGCTCGCCAAGCGCCCGGAGGATCGCCCAAAGGACTATGACGCTCTGCTGCGGGAGATGGACCGGTTGCTGTCGCCCATCGGAGGCTCCTCCGAGGGCAGGCCCGTGATGCTGGGCGGACCCCCGAGCGAAGCGCGCAATCCGGGCGCCGGCGCATCCGTTCCCGCTCGAGACTTGCCGGCGCAACCCGGTGGCTCATCTTCGGGACTCTGGATTATCGGCTCGATTCTGGCGCTGGGTCTCATTGCAGTATGGGGCTTTCTCAAGCAATCACGCGCTTCCGCCGAAGCTTTCCCCCCGGCGCAGACCGTTCAGGCAGGCGTCTCGTCGGCGCCTTCCCAGTCAGGAGACGCCGCGAGCGCAGCAAATCCCGCTCAGACCCCCTCCAGCCCCGATTCCGCCCCCGTCGATCCGTACGCGACGCGAATTCTCTCCACCAGCGCCGAGGTGACCCCACCCCAGCTGGGCGGCGCCGGTTCGCGTCATCACACTTTCGACTTGCCGCCGCGCCTGGAGCGGCTCAAGGAAGTCGGGCGGGCCAATCTCCAATTCGTGGAGAACACCCACGAAATCACCCTCGATGGACGCCTCAAGGTGAAAGGCACCGTTTACAACGCGGGCCTGGCAGCCGCCAGCGAGATCAAAGTGCACGTGGCCCTCACCGATCCCGATGGCAATGTCATCGTCTCGGGCGACGCGACGCTGTCCCCCCCCTTCCTCTCCGGCCAGCAGTCCGGCACTTTCGAAGTGCTCTTCCCGGATCCGCACCGCAGCATCAGCATCAAGGCCGAGCTGACCTGGAACTCCTGATCTGAGGGAAATCCAGTCCGCTTCAAACACCTGGCCGTCAAACCTTGCACCAGGGTGAAGCGTGGCTGCTAGGCTTCCAGGTCGGGGGCGGAGGCAACCAGCCGGGCACCGTGGCGGATGTAATGGAAGCCAGAGAATACCGTGGCGGCCAGAGTGAGGCGGACGAGGGAGGGAACCATCACCGTCGAGTGGATCCCCAGCGTGTTGTAGAGCAGCATCGTGCATACCGTGACGACCTGCGTCGCCGTGGTGATCTTTCCGTAGATCGTGGCCGGAAAACGCGTCAAGCCTGTGGCCAGGTGGATGACCAGCGCGATGAGGACGATGAGCACGTCCCGGCTGATGGTGAGAATGGTCAGGAGGATGGGGAAGCGGTTGAGCAGGGTGAAATCGGGGAAGCTGGCGGGATGATCGGGCAGCGACAGGACGACGAGCGCGGCGGTCATTAAGAGTTTGTCGGCCAGCGGATCCAGGAACGCTCCGAGGGAGCTGCCCTGCCCGAAATGGCGGGCCACGAAGCCGTCCAGTGCATCGCTGATTCCCGCCGCCGCGAAAACCCCCAGGGCCCAGCCTGGATGATTCGAGACCACCAGCATGATGAAGGCCGGGACCAGGACCATCCGGGCGATGGTGAGCAGATTGGCGACGGTGAATCCCAAGGTGTCTCCGCCGGGACGAGCCGCTAGGTGCCGCTGCCGGGAGGGGCCTCCCCTTCTCCCCCATCCGGAGCCACGGGGCCGCGAGGTGTTTCCTTGGCTTTCTCGGCGTTGGGATCGAAGTGGATGAAATTCCCGAAGGTCTTGCTGCTGCTCACGGTGGCGATGGCGTGCTTGAAGATCATCTGCTCGCCCTGCGAGCTCTCCACAATGACCGTAAACTTGTCAAAGCTCTTGATGCGACCGGTGATCTTCCTCCCGCTGTTCAGGAATACCAGGACGCGGGCCTTGTCTTTGCGCGCCTGATTGAAGAAGTCGTTCTGGATGTTCAGCGAGTCTTCCCGTTCCATGGGGCCTCCTGTCCCGGACTTGGCCAAGCGCCTACCCGATTCCGGCGGTGGAGCCGATCCGCTCGGCCACGTAGTCCCCGATCCTGCGAGCCGCCGACTCGACCGGACCGCTCAAGTCGAACCACTGCACTCCGCTCTCCTTGCGAAACCAGGTCATCTGCCGCTTGGCATAGCGCAAGGTGTTCCGGATGATCATGTCCCTGGCCGTCTCGAGGTCCCACTCCCCCCGTAAGTGGGCCGCCAGCTCGCGATAGCCCAGCGCCTTGAAGGCGTTGCCGCCCTGGGGGAAGCTCTCCAGCAGGCCGCGGGTTTCCTCCACCAGCCCCGCCTCCAGGAATGCCTCGACGCGCCTGCTGATTCTCCCGGCGATCTCGGCGCGTGACCGGCGGAGGCCGACTTTCACGCTGGGGAAACGGTCCGGGGCGCGCCACTCCTCGCGCGCCTTTCCCACCGTGTCCACGATCCCCTGCTCCGCCAGCTCGAGCGCCCGCAGCAGGCGCTGGCGATCCGACGGCGCGATGCGCTCCGCCGAGGCGGGGTCCTTTTCTCGCAGCAGCCGGTGCAGCGTGCCGGGACCCTGCTCGTCTTCCAATTGCTGCAGGCGCTCCCTCAGCTTCCGATCCCGTCGGGGGAGGTCCGACACGCCCTTGAGGACGCCGCGCAGATACAGCCCCGTGCCCCCCACCAGAATGGGGACGGCCCCGGCCGCCCGCATCTCGGCCAGCGCTCGATCCGCCGCCCTGAGATAATCTCCCAGCGAAAAGTCCCGATCCGGATCCTCCAGGTCCAATCCACGGTGCGGAATTCTGTCACGCACCGCCTTCGAAGGCTTGGACGTTCCGATGTCCAACCCCCGGTAAAGCGCCATGGAATCGACGCTGAGGATCCAGCCGCCGAACCGCTCCGCCAGGGCCAGGGCGATTTCGCTCTTTCCGGATGCGGTCGGGCCCACGACGACCACGGCGGGCGCTCCGGCCTTTCCCGGGGCCCCGATCAACCCAAATCGCCTTTCTGCCTCTGATCGTCCCGGGATCGGTTGACCACCTCCTTGAGGTGATCCTGGCAGTAGATGTGCCCCTGCTGAACCGGCTTGCCGCATCGGGGGCACCTGCTTCCCGTCATCTTGTTGGAGACCCGGAACACCATGGAGAGGATGAGACTGGTGATCAAGAGCAAGGCGCCGACGGCAAGGAGAAGGCGCACCTGAGAGACACGGTTCTCGTGGAGGATCATCTCCGAGACGACCATCCAGACAACGGCCGCCCCCACGGCGAGGAATCCAATGGTTCGCAGGAGCTTGACCAAGCCGCCTACTCCTTCTTCGCTTCTTCGGGAGCGGGTTCGGCATGCAGCACCGGCTGCAGCCCCAGCTCCCGCAGCCCCTGAACGGCGCGCCCTTCGTGGTGCGGCCCCAGGGTGCGGCGGATGGCCAGGAGCTCGGAGTAGAGGAGCTCGTTGAGGCCGTCCAGCAGCTGATCCCCGCCGTTGCCGTTGCCCAGGCTGTGGATGCTTTTCTGCAGAAGCCTCTCGTCCAGAGTTCCGTCGCGTCCCAGAAACTGATCCCCGAGCAGCCCCGGCTGCTGCTTCTTCTGGTCGAGGAGATAGCGCGACAAAATCGCCTCTCCGATGGGACCCACTTCCTTCACCAGGTAAGAATGGAGAAAAGCGAACATCTCATTGTAGCGGCGAATGAGGGGAAGCGTTGCCTCGTCCCGCGGCTGGGCGATGGGGGCCTGGTGGGCGCGCATTTTCAAGTAGCCCGTGGAAAAGAGGAGGAATATCACCCGCAGCGACTCGGCGCGACCGATTTCGCTGGCTCGCACCACTTCCGCCAGGCTCCTCTCGCCATCGATGAGCGTCAGGACGTAGCGCTCGTGAGGCTCCAGAGTCAGGGAAGCTCCCACCTCCCGCGGCGAGGTCGCTTCGAACACCGACTGCTCCGAGGGCATCCTCTCGCTGAACAGCTGCGTGTTGCGGACCGTGCGGATTCCCCCTCCCAGCGTTTCCAGGATGGGAAGGCCCAGATCCATTCCGCCCCCGGCAATCTCCCGGGCCTCATGGAAGCGGAATTCGCCTTTCTCCCATTCGAAGAGATCGTTGATGATTCTCTGGGCCTGGCGGCGGAGAACCTCCCACAGACCCTTGGGAGTGAGGACCCCCGCTTCGATCAGGATCCGGGCCGGCCGCTCCCCGTTGCGCTCCCGCTCCAGCGCCGTCTCCATCTGCTCGCGCGAAATCCGCTCTTCGCGATACAGAAATCCTGCCAGACTTCCATCCGGATGGTTCGAAAGGACCCCCACCACCTGCCCGTCACGAACCTGCACGGTGACCTCGCGCTCGTCATCCTGCAGGACGAGCATCCCCCGGCGGTTGAGGACGCGCAGGAATTCAAGGACATCACAGATGGAAAGCGCCTTGAGCCGGCCGGAGAAACTTCCGTCTCTCGCCGGCGGCCCCGGCCGCGAGGAGGAGTCTGGTGGTGGCAACTGAGGATTGGAGTCGGCAGAGCGATTCATCCGCGGCGATGATATCCTCGCCAACTTTTCATTGTCAATCTATCGCAGTGGAGTGGAATCGTGGTCAGTAGAGGCGGAGCAGCTCGATGCCGGGATAGTAGTGCTTGAGGATGGTGGCGTAATCCTCGCCGCGCACCGCCATGCCGTAGGCTCCCACCTGGCACAAGCCCACGCCGTGACCCCACCCCTTTCCCGCGAAATGAAAGGCCGCCACGCCGCCGGAGGAATCCATCTGACGCTCGAGTGTGAACAGGTTCTCCTTGAGCCCCAGGGCCGTTCGGACCCGGAATCCGTTGATCAGGAAGGTGCCGCGGCTGCCCACCAGCTTCACCTGAATGACCCGCCCCGAGACGCCGCGCTTGGTGATCACCACGTCCTGCAGACGTCCGACGTCCACCCGCTTTTTGACCTGGTCTTCCAATTCCGCACGCGTGTAGCTCTGATCCCAGCGATAGTAGGGGCTGGAACGGTCATCCGCCGCACCCAGGACGGACGAAGTGAGAATGAGGACATCCACCACTCCTGCAGTGTTCAGATGGAAGTTCACCTCATCTCCGACATCCAGGGTCAGCCGGGAGACGGGATAGCTCCTGCCACGGACCGAGCGGTACAGGCAAAGCCCGGGAGTCACCGGGTGCGTCGCGAGGTTGCCTTTCTGGCTGACGCTCAAGGTGCTGCCTTCCAGGCCCCGAAATGTGGCCCGCTCCAGCTCCCAGGTATCGAGGCTCTGGGCGATCCGGGCGATCCAGGCGAGAATCGTGGCGCGGGTGGGTCGCGCCTGCAGACGCAGCGCGCCGTCGGGAAACAGCCCGAGGATCCCCTCGCTGAGCAGGAAAGCCACCGTCCGGGCGTCGGCTGGGGGAATCGATGCGGAGTCGGTGACGTTCAGCACGAAAGGAATGTCCCGCTCGTCGAGGCTGATGCGTGCCCGCTCTTCCCAGCCGAACGCCTTGACCATGAAACGGCTCCACTCCAGGATGTCGCCGCGCTCGAATCGGTACCCTGCCGGAACGCTTCCCGCACCGATGACCGGGAAGGCGCGCACCCACCACCCCAGCGCTTCGGCCGGAACCGCCTCTTCCTGCAGGAATTTTCGCTGCAGAGCCTCTTCCCCCGCCACGCCGGAAACCACCAGAAGAGCCAGCTCGGGGCCCAAAGGTGGTGACGCCCCGTTCTCGATCCACGGCAGGTCTTCCCGGCCCGTCAGGACGGTCGGCACCGCTTTCTCCGGGTAGCAGTCCACTCCCTTCAGATAGGGGCCCTTTTGATCGGGGAAAATGTTGACTCCGTCCTCCGTCTTCCCTCCGCAGGTGGAGGTGTAAAGAGCCTTGATGGGAAGGCCGTTGTAAGCGGCGATGATTCCCGCCGTCTCTTCCACCGCCTGGTTCGTCAACGGATGCTCCGTCGTGAAGCCTTTATAGACCTGGCAGGACATGCTGTCGCAAATGTCGAAGCCGGATTCGGAGAATTGCCCCCGATTGGCCGCGATGTAGGTTCGCGCCGCCACCGCCTGCGCCTTGAGCGCCTCGATCTCGGGGTAAATTCCGGGCCCCATCTCGTTGGGGACGACGCCGCGCAGGTAATCCTCCAGGGGCAGCTGATTGATGACTTTCAGGCTGTCTCCCAGCATCTTGACTTCGAGCTTGCCCCGATAGGCCTGACCGTTCACCTCAACGGTCCCGCCGGACACTGCGGAGACCGCCAGGAACGACTTCACTTCAATGACCTGGGAGTAATAGCGCGAGTCCACGAGCCTCAGGCGCGCCTTCCCCGAGGCGGGCGAGGCCTCGTCCGCCACCCAGATCTCCGTCATCCCCTCTTCCAGCAGTTTGTCGGTGAGCGGAGCGGCATCTTCACGCTTGGCGAATTCTCCGACGCGCACCCGGTAGGAGCTGCGCTCGGGGTTGAAGGAGACGATGACCGGATCCGGCACCAGCCGCTCCAGCCGGTCCTTCACGGTGTCCGCCTCCGCCTGGGTGTTGTACGATCCCACCTGGACGCGAAAAACGGTCCTCGGCGCGATTCCTTTGGGCAGATCGACGACAACGACGACCGGCTCGTCGAAACGGGCCTTCCAGAGCGGCACCATCTTTTCGGGATTCAGGAGAACGAGCCCCCCGGCGGCGGACAACCTGGCCTCCGTCGACTCGGTGCTCAGACCGATGCGAACGTCGGGTTGCGCTGCAAGGGGCGCGGGCGCGGCAGGAGCGGTTTGGGGTGCAGCGGGAGTCGCTTCACCCTTCTTCCCCGGGGCGGCCATGCCGGAAAGGCAGCCGAGGATCAGGGTCAGAATGAGGATTGCGATGAGGACATGGAGCGGGCGAATCGTTCTCGAGCCTCCTCGGCCGGGACGCGGCATCTTAGCATAGAATATTTTGCATGCCCGCCGTCGCCACCCGCAGCATCCGGGGAATCGTCTTCGATCTCTGGAACACCCTCGCCTACAACCGCTATCGTCCGAATCCGATTATCGCCCTGGGCGACGCTTTCGGCCTGCGGGGGGAGCTCGGCTGGACCAAGATACTCGAGCGCGGCATGATGCAGGAGAGGCTGCCTGGAATCGAATCGGGAATCAGCGCGATTTCCCGCCTTACCGGAAAGCGGCTGGATCCCGTAACGGCGCGTGAGCTGGCACGAATCTGGCGCGAGGCCTGCTCGCAGACCCGGCTTTTCCCGGAGGTCCAGGAAATCCTCGGCAGCCTGGCGGGGCGATTTCGTCTGGGGCTCCTGTCCAATACCCAGTCGTTCGATCTGGAATTCCCGGGCCTCGCCGCCCTGCCCTTTCACTCACGGCTGTTTTCCTTCGAGATGGGGGCGCTGAAGCCCGAGGCGAGCCTGTTCATGAGGATGGCGCAGCGGATGGAAATGTCGCCCACCGAGCTGCTGATGGTCGGGGACAATCTTCAGGATGATGTTCTGGGGGCCGAGGCCGTCGGCATGCAGGCCCTGCTGATCCGCCGCAGCGGCTCGCCTCTCTCGTTTCAGGAAAGTCACCCGGATCGGGATGCCCTGACAAGTCTCAGACCGCTCCCCGAAATTCTCGACGCGGGCTCCACGCCCGCCTAGTCGGATCGGGAACGGCGCAGCTCGACCCCCACCGACTCGACGATGCCATCCAGGACCGGGGTCTCCTTGCGGACGCGGATGAAGATCTCCTCCACATTCACCTGCTCGAACAGGGTCGCCACGATTTTGCCCGCCAGAGCTTCGATGAGGCGAAACGATTTGCCGCGTCCGATCTCCTGCACGATCCGATGCACTTTCCGGTAGTCCAGTGTGTCGGCAATCCGATCGGAGGCGATGGCTTTCGAGTAATCGAAGGTGAGCTCCAGGTCGATGGAATAGCGCCCGCCCACTTCCCGCTCCATGCGCGTCAGGCCGTGGTAGCCGTGAAAGCGAATTCCCGAAAGCAGGATTTTCTCTCTCATCGACCCTTCTCGTGCCCCTCGAGCGCCTTCCGCGTCGCCTCGTCGAGGGCGCTGCCGGCGTTGGGGGTACAGGCGCAGTGTCCGTCCTTGTGGGTGGCCACGTGCCCGTGGCGTGAGCATTGCCCGTCACAGCCGCCGCAGAGGTGATCGGTGCAGACCCAGCGCACGATCTTCGGCCCCTCAGATTCCTTGGGCTTCTTTTCCTTCCCCCCGGATTCCGCCTTCGGAGGGTTCGGGGCAGGGTTGTCCGGCGGCGCCGTCTGGCTGAGGGCCAGGGCCCCCGCCAGCGAAACGGCCAGGAAAGCCAGCAGAAACAGAGAGCCTAGCTGACGTGGGCGCATGCGCTCCGATTCTCCCATGAAAAGGTGCTCATCCTCGACCAACCTCCGAGGGATTGTCAAGGTACTTCAAGCCCGTGCCGGTATTGAACAGCACCACTTTCTCGCTGCGCCCGACCATCCCGGCAGCCAGCAGGTGGCGCAGCGCCGCGACACTGGCGCCCCCCTCGGGGCAGGCCAGGATTCCTTCCAGGCGCGACAGCGTATCGGCCGCCTCCGCCATGGCCTCCTCCGTGACGGCCACCGCCGCGCCCCGGGTGCTCCGGATTCCACTCAGGATGAGGCGGTCTCCCAGTGGACCGGGTACGCGCAAGCCCCAGGCACGGGTTACGGGGTTCTCCCAGAGGGACGCCTTTTCCTCACCCCGATCGAAGGCCCGAACGATGGGGGCGCAACCCGCCGCCTGGACCGACACCATGCGCGGCCGGGCCGATCCGATCCATCCCAACGCTTCCATCTCATCAAATGCTTTCACCATGCCGATCAGCCCGGTCCCGCCGCCGGTGGGATAGAAGATCCAATCGGGCAAGGTCCATTCCATCTGCTCGGCGATCTCCAGCCCCATGGTTTTCTTTCCCTCGATGCGGTAGGGCTCCTTCAACGTAGAAACGTCGAACCACCCCTTGCCGGCCCCGCGCTCTTTGAGGGCCACGGCGCAATCCCGTATGGTCCCTTCCACCGCGTGGACCGTGGCTCCATAAGCCTTCGCCTCCTGGAAAAACAACTCCGGTGTGTCGCGAGGCAGGAAGACGTGCACCGCGATGCCGGCCGCGGCGCCGTAAGCCGCCAGTGCCGAGCCGGCGTTGCCCGCCGACGGGATGGCCAGCGCCGACACCCCGAATTGCTTCGCCATGGTGACCGCGGCCGACAGCCCACGGGCTTTGAAGGAGCCGGTGGGATTACCCCCCTCCTCCTTGACCCAGATCTGCTCGAGGCCCAGCTCGAGGCCCAGTCGGCGGGCCGGTAGAAGCGGCGTTCCGCCCTCGCCCAGCGTCACCGGATCGCCCGGTGGCATCAGCTCGCGATAGCGCCACATGTCCCAGGCACGATCGCGCAGCGACTCCCTCGACACATCACCGCGGGAAAGACGATAGCGCGCCAGCAGCGGCGCGCCGCACTCACACAGCCCGGCCGCCTCATGCGCCGAGCGGTGCCTACCGCATCGGGAGCACTCAAGATGGTCGATGCGAGACACACTCCCCGGACCCGGCATGGTGAAACTCTCCCCTAGGGTTGCGAGGCGGCTCCCCCGGCGGTTACATCTCGGGACGAGTACCAGAGGGAAAGCACCTTCTCGGCCGGCTTTCCCTGGGGCGTAAAGTTGTTGTCGGTGCCGCTGCGGGAGGTGTCGTAGCGGGGAAACCACTTCCAGATATAGGCTCCCTTGAACCAGGGTTTCCCCCAGGTGGCGCGAAACATCGCTTCGTAGCAGCGGGCCTGCTGCTGGGGGTTGACCCGGTCCTGCGTTCCCCAGAGCCACGGCTGCACCGACGCCCGATCGGAGCTCTTGTACCCCACCTCGGTGAACACCACCGGGCGCTTGGTCCGCTCCGCCACCCGCTGCAGCAGCGCCAGCGGCTGCTCCCAGCCCGCCACCAGCTCCTCCAGGGTCGGATCGCTCTTTTCCGACAATGGGAAGTAGGCCTGCACGCCCGCGAAATCGAGCGCGTCCCAGAACTCCAGGGCCTCGAACTCGTGGTCCCAGTTGGCGGCGTAGGTCAGCTTGCCGTGATACACCTCGCGCACCTGCCGGATCATCTCACGCCACTCCTTCGCATGGCCCAGCGTCGCCCCCTGCAGCTCCGTTCCCACCGCCATCGCTTCCATCCCGTGTTTCTCGGCCAGGGCCGCGTAGTGCAGGATGAAGCTTCGGTAGGAGTCGAACCAGGCCTTCCAGAGGTCGTCGCTCTTCATCTTGATCTCGCCGGTCCAGACGGTGTCGTGCCATCCCGCCACCCACAGATGGGGTTTCAGAAGCGTCCGAATTCCGAAACTGCGGGCCAGCTGCGCCGTCCGGGCGAGCCCTTCGTCGGTTTCTCCCCAGTAGATGTCGCCCTGGGTGGCGATCTGGATCTCGCTGGAGTCGGCGCTCTTCATCCATCCGAAGGGGGTCTGTGAGATCCATTCCACGTTGTCGGCAACCAGCGGCCGGAACACCGATTCGTCGATGCCTCGACCCGCCACCCAGCAGACTCCCCGCATTCTCTCGTCCTTGGAGAAGAGATCCTGGACTCGCTGCGGCGGGCGATCGGAGGGCGTCGGTGCGGCGGGGGGGCTTGCCGCCAGAAACAACGAGGCTGCGAGCAGGATCGGGGCGGAAGTCGTCACGGCGGGATCTACCGGAACCTGACGCGAACGAATCGGCGCTTTCCAACCTTGATCAGGTGCTCGGCCGGAACGTCGGCTTTCAGCTCCAGGTCCGCCGACTCCACGCGGCTGCCGTCGAGCGTGACCCCACCGTGGCTGATGAGCCGGGTCGCTTCGCCGTTCGATTTCGCCAGAGCCAGCTTCACCAGCAGCTTGGGCAGCCACAGGGGCGCCGGCTCGCAAGGCAGCGTGACCTCCTCCACTTCATCCGGCGTTTCCTTCGAGACGAAGACCTTTTCGAACTCCGCTTCAGCGGCGGCGGCACTCGCCGCCGAATGAAAATCGGTGATGATGCGTTTCGCCAGCTCCACCTTCGCCTTCTTCGGGTGCAGCCGATTTTCGGCGACCGCCTGCTTCATCCGGGCGATCTCGTCCAGGCTGACATCGGTGCACAGCTCGTAATAGCGCCACATGAGATCGTCGGTGATCGACAGGATCTTGCCGAATATCTCCCGGGGTGGCTCGTCGATACCGATGTAATTCCCCAGCGACTTGCTCATTTTCTCCACACCGTCGGTCCCCACCAGCAGCGGCATGGTCAGCACCACCTGGGGCTCCAGGGAAAATTCCCGCATAATCTCGCGCCCCACCAGGAGGTTGAATTTCTGGTCGGTGCCCCCCATCTCCACGTCGGCTTTCAGAGCCACCGAGTCGTAGGCCTGCGCCAGCGGATAGAGGAACTCGTGGATGCCGATGGGCTGGTTCGCCTTGAACCGCTTGGTGAAATCGTCCCGCTCCAGGATTCGGGCCACGGTGTACTTGGAGGCGAGGCGCACCCAGTCGTAGGAGGTCAGGCTCCCCAGCCACCGGCTGTTGAACTCCACCCGGGTCTTCTCCGGGTGCAGAATCTTGAACACCTGCTGTCGATAAGTCTGCGCATTGGCTTCGATCTGCTCCCGGCTCAACGCCGGCCTGGTTTTCGAGACTCCCGTCGGATCGCCGATCATGCCGGTGAAATCCCCGATGACGAAGAACACCTGGTGCCCGAGATCCTGGAAGTGCTTCATTTTCCTGATCACGACCGTGTGACCCAGGTGGAGGTCGGGCGCCGACGGGTCGAACCCGACCTTCACTCCCAGGGGCTTCCCCTCCTTGCGGGATCTCTCCAGCTTCTCCTTGAGCTCCTCCTCGCGCAGGATCTCCACCGCCCCCTTGCGCAGGATCTCCATCTGCTCGTCGACGGGGAGAAAGCTCACAACGCCCCTCGCTCCTTCAGGCTCACGTACCCCTTGGGACTCACGATGAGGTGATCCGCAAGACCCACTCCCATCAGCTCGGCCGCGCGGGCGATGCTCCGGGTGAAGTCCAGGTCGTCCCGGCTCGGCTCCAGGCT
>Ga0075425_100005183_pt1 | contig 13521 bp, 12 predicted proteins | sample SoiMethybrSBSTD4_FD_75300 | JGI IMG/M metagenome (GOLD analysis project Ga0075425, IMG submission 75300) | Bulk soil microbial communities from a Populus tree surrounding site in Tennessee, USA - Soil MetaG P. TD hybrid SBSTD4 | ecosystem: Environmental > Terrestrial > Soil > Tree plantation...
GCGCGCGACATCCACGACACGCTGGCGCAGGGGCTCGCGGCGATCACGCTGCAGATCGAGACGGCGTTGCGCAACGTCGGCAAGGATCCGGATCGCGTGCGCGAGCGGTTGGAGCATGCGCTCGACACGGCGCGCGCGAATCTCGATGAGGCGCGGCGCTCTGTCACGGAACTGCGCGCCACGGCGGGGAAGCCGCTTGCGCAAGCGCTCGCATCGCTCGTGCGCGAGTTCACGTCGGAGTCGGGGATTCCGGTTGCGTTGACGATCGACGGAGCATGCACGCTGAAGAGCGACGTCGAATCGGAGCTCTTCCGCATCGCGCAGCAGGCGCTGACGAACGTGCGCCAGCATGCGCACGCGAAGAGCGTGCAGGTCTCGCTGACATGTACGAAGAAGAGCGCCACGTTGACGATCGAAGATGATGGAAAGGGCTTCGATCCGCGGCGCATCGCACGCGATCGTCATGGCATTCAAGGCATGCGCGAGCGCGCCCGCGCCGCGGGCGGATCGCTGCGCATCGCGAGCGGCGAAGGAACGCGCGTCGTCGCGCGGGTGCCGGCGTGACGAAGATCCTCATCGTCGACGATCATCCGATCGTTCGCGAAGGACTCGCCGCGGCGCTCGGCAGCGACGTCGTTGGCGCGTTCGGAACGGCTGAGGATGCGGTGCGCGAGGCGAAGCGATTGAAGCCGGACGTCGTCGTTCTCGATCTCGAGTTGCCGGGCATCAGCGGCATCGATGCGATCAAAGACTTCGACGCGCCGGTGCTCGTGCTCACTGCGTACGGCACCGACGAAGACATCGATCGTGCGCTCGCCGCGGGCGCGAAAGGCTATCTGCTGAAAGGCGCGCCGCTCGACGACATCGAGCGCGCCATCGCCGCGGTCGCGCGCGGCGAGTCGTTCCTCGATCCGCGCATCAAGCGACGCGAGTCGCGGCCGCGGCTCACGAATCGCGAACGTGACGTCCTCCGCCTCGTCGCCGCCGGCAACTCCAACAAGGCGATCGCGGCGAAGCTGCGCATCAGCGAGCGGACGGCGAAGTTTCACGTTACGTCGATCTTCACCAAGCTCGGCGCGGAGAACCGCGCGCAGGCCGTCGCGCTCGCCGCCGAGCAGCACCTGCTCTGACCTGTACGTTCGTACGATGTGCAGCTCGCGCGCGGAGCCGATCATCGAGACATGAAGAACGTACTCATCACCGGCGCATCGAAGGGACTCGGACTCGCCATCGCGAGACTCTTCGCACGCCGCGGTCATCGACTCATCATCAACGCGCGACGCGAGCACGAGCTGCGCATCGCCGAGCGCGAGCTCGCGCAACTCACCGACGTCACGGCGATCGCAGGCGACGTCTCCGAAATCGCAGAAGAGATCGCCGCGAAAGCAGCGCCCGTCGACATCCTCATCAACAACGCCTCGGAGCTCGGCCCGAGTCCGATGCCGCTGCTCATCGATCAACCGTGGGAATCGCTGCTGCGCATTTTTCGCGTCAACGTCGTTGCGCCGATTCACCTCATTCAGCTCACGCGTCCACGCGTCGTCGTCAACATCACCTCGGACGCCGGCACGAACGCGTATCCGCACTGGGGCGGATACGGCGCGAGCAAAGCAGCGCTCGATCACGCGTCGCGCGTGCTGGCGGCGGAGATGCCGGACATGCGCGTGCTCATCATCGATCCCGGCGACATGAACACGGAGATGCACGCGCTCGCGGAGCCCGGCGTCGATATCTCGGCTCTTCCGTCGCCGGACGACATCGCGCCGCGAATTCTGGAGGCGATCGCATGAGCGCCTTCGATTTCGAGCTGCGTCCCGAGCTCGAGGCGCACGAGCCGGCGGAGCTGCGCGGATCAGGACGCGACGACGTTCGCATGATCGTCTCCGATCGCGCGAGCGGCCGCGTGACCGATGCGCACTTTCGCGAGCTGCCGGAGTTTCTTCGCGACGGCGATCTCCTCGTCGTCAACACGTCGGCGACATTGCCCGCGGCCCTCGGCAACGTGCATTGGTCGGCAGCGCTGCCCGGCGGACTGCACGTCGTCGAGCCGCGCAACATCGTCGTGCACGCGGGCGACGTGCTGCCGCTGCCCGGCGGCGCGCACGCGACGCTGCTCGCGCCGTATCGCGACTCGCAGCGATTGTGGATCGCCAGTCTCGACATCGAAGTGCCGATCGCCGACTACCTGCGCAAATGGGGATCGCCGATTCGCTATAAGTACGTCGAGCAGCGATTCCCGATCAGCGCGTATCAGAACGTCTTCGCGCGCGTGGAAGGATCGGCGGAGATGCCATCGGCCGGACGCGCGTTCACGCGACGCATGCTCGCGTGTCTGCGCACGCGCGGCGTCGGCATCGCGCGGCTCGTGCTGCACACGGGCGTCGCCAGTCTCGAAGCGCACGAGCATCCGTACGAAGAGTGGTACGAAGTGCCGCATCGCACCGCGCAACGCGTGCGCGAGACGAAAGCGCGCGGCGGCCGCGTGATCGCAGTCGGCACGACGGTCGTGCGTGCGCTCGAGACGAGCGTCGATGCGAATGGCGACGTCGTCGGCTCGCGCGGCTGGACGGATCTCGTGATCACGCCCGAGCGCGGCGTGCATGTCGTCGACGGATTGCTGACCGGACTACACGAGCCGCGCGCGTCGCATCTGGCGATGCTCGAGGCGATCGCCGGTCGTGAGACGCTGGAGAAGGCGTACGCAGTTGCACTCGATCGTGACTATCTCTGGCACGAGTTCGGTGACGTGCACTTGATGGTTTGAGCTTCTGCGCCATCCAGTGGAGGATAGGCGCCCTCGCCTGTCCGCTCTCGCCTCAATGGACAGGCGAGGGCGCCTGTCCTCCACTGGACACGCGTTGTCCTCGGCAGAGGATGCGAATCACGCGATTTCACCCTCGGATCGCTTGCGTTTGCTGGCGCACGCGTCGCATGCTTTCGCGCCGGGAGCAGGCAAGGAGACTCACGTGAAGCGATTCATTTCGGCAGTTGGCGTGTTGTTCATCCTCGGCATCGCGGCGCCGCTGTTCGCGCTCAGCGAAGTCGCGAAAGACGCGCCGCGCGCGGATCATGCGCGGCGTCCGGTGATCATCGACGACGTCATTCGCATGTCGCAGTCGGGCGTCGATGATGCGTCGATCATCGCGTACATCCAGAAGTACCGCGACCGTTTCGAAGTCACTGCGGACGACGTCATCGCTCTCAACGACGCGCACGTTTCCCGCGACGTCGTGAAGGCGCTCGTCGACGACTCACGCCGCGACGATCGACGCGACCGCGATCGCGAACCGGCAACGCGCGTGTACGTCGAGCCTTGGGGATATCCGTACGGTTACTACGATCCGTTCTGGTACGGATGGGGCCCGAGAATCTCGATCGGATTGCGCTTCGGCCACTGGGGCCACTATCACCGCGGCCGCTGGTAACGCGCGCCAAATTCGGAGGGGCGGACGCCCTCGTCCGCCCTACTTCTTCAAGCCCTTCAGCGCCTCCACCACCCGCATATCCTTCGGCAGCAGCATCGCCGCGCGATTGAGATACGCCTCGGCCTCCATCTTATTGCCGAGAATCGTGTGCAGCCGGCCTCCATACAAATACGCGACCGCACAATTCGGATCGATGCGTAACGCGTCCTTGAGGCGCTTCAATGCGACCGCCGCAGGCGTGAGCTTCAATTGGAATCGCGCCCATGTCGCCTCCGCCGCGTAATTACCGTTCTGCGCGTCGCACTCCGCGGCCAATTCGAAATTCGACAACGCCTCGCGCAATTTGCCGGCTTCGGCGAGCGCGCATCCGTTCTTATAGAGCTGCTCCGGATCGATGAGCGCCGCTTGTCCCGCTTTCGCCGCCGCCTCGGCCTGTTCGCGCGCCTTGACGCGCCGTTTGACGAGCACATCGCGGCGCTCATTGTGCGCAAGCTCCGCGTATCCGCGTGCGGCGGCGAGAAAGATCTGCTGTGCCTTCTCGTGCAATGCGTCAGGCGCATTCGGATCGAATTTCGACGGCGAGAATTTGTCGGCGAATTTGAGATAGGCCTGATTGATCGTGGAGATATCCGCGTCTTCCGCGACGCCGAAGAAGTCAAACGGATCCTTGCGACGAAAGGAGAGGAAGACGGACATTACTTCTTCTTGCGCCGGCGGAGGCGGCGGTGCCGCAGGAGGTGGCGGTGGGGGTGCGGCGGCCGCTTTGAACGGCGGCATGTACGGGACGGGACGATCGGTGATCTTGAATGCGCCGAGGAGAAGGAGCGCGGCGGTGATGCGATTGACGTCGTCCGGATCGACGCCGGAATTTGCGCGAATCTCATCGAATGAAACACCGCGCCGCGCCGCGTCGACGATCTTCTGTTGATCCGCAGTCAGTCGCACGTCGTCGAGCGCCGACGCGATCGAAAGGAATTTGCCCTTCGCCGGCGCGACGGCCTCGTCCGCGCTTTCTTGCGTGTCGACTTTCACGATGCCGGTGACGATGAGCTGCGGGACGCGCACTCTCAATGCAGACGAAGCCGGCGATGCGTCGAATGAAATCTCGTATGTGCCGCTCTTCCAACTGAACGGCTCGAGCAATTTGCGCCCGAGGTTTTGCTGCAGGACGCGATACAGCTCAGTGGGAGCGAGGAGTTTCTTCTCGACGAGAATCTCGCCCAATGGCACGCCGCGCGACGTCGACTCGCTCAGTGCAAGCACCGAATTCTGTTCGGACAATTTTCCCTGGCTGACGAGGAATCGGCCGAGTGTTTCGGTGGCGATGTTCGAGCGGCATTCGACGGGCGATCCGCCGTCGAACACGATCTCTTTCTTCAACTGATTGCGCTGCAGACGCAGGACGGCGGGCTTGTCGTACGAAGACAGCGCGAGCAGGAGAGCCGGATACGGAGTCTCCTGCAGCGCGCCGGTGCGCTTGAGCAGAATCGATTCGAGTTGTTCTCGCGTCACGGAACTGCGGGCGGCGGCACGCGGCGCTTCGTGGCCTGTTCGAATGCATAGGCGAGCTTGAGCAGCGTCGGCTCGCTGCACGCCATGCCGGTGAACGTGACGCCGAGAGGATTCGGTTTCGCGTCGAATTTGTCGGGGAACGCCGGCGTCGGCGCGTTCGGCACCATCCCGAACGGAACGATGACGCTCGGATATCCGGGCCGCGCGGCTACGTTTGCGCCGATTCCGTCGGCGAACAGCAGCGCGTCGAGATTGTTCGCTTTCATCACTTCGTCGATACCGTGCGTCCCGGCCAGGTAAATGTCCTTGGCGCGATCGGCTTCATAGCGCGCTTTGAACGTGTCCAGATCCATGTAATCGGAGATGTCGAGAAGCGACTGGCCGTATTTGATCGCGCCGCCTTTCGTGTGCGCGATGTTCCAATTGCGAAGATCGGTGAGCGTCTTGACCGGCGCCTTGTCGCCGAGGGATTTCAGCCAGGCATTGAAGTCGCGCTCCATTCCGTAGGCGAGATCGACGGAGCATTTGCGCTCTTTGACGTCTTCCATCGACGTGCAGACTCCGAACAGGAGGAGATTGTTGTCCGCATTCTTATCGACGACGCTCGGGATGTCCGCAGGGTCGACAATGACCGCCCCCTGTTTCTTGAGGACGTCGATCGCCTCGTTCATGACCTTCAACTGGTCGGGACTGAGGCCGCCGCGTTCGCGCTCCGAGCCGGGTGCTTTCACCTTGTCGTAATAGAACGCGCGGGGAATTCCGATGCGCGCGCCCTTCAATCCGTCCGCTTTGAGGAATTGCGTGTAGTCGTGCTGCGGCGCGCACTTGCTCGTCGCCGGATCATTGGGATCGGGTCCTTCGACGACGCCGAGGACGATGGCCGCGTCCGTCACGAATTTCGCCATTGGGCCTGGTGTGTCCTGATCGGCCGTAATGGGAATGACGCCATAACGGCTGATGCGGCCCACGGTCGGCTTGATGCCGGCGAGCATGTTCTGATTCGACGGGCTGAGAATCGATCCCGACGTTTCCGTTCCGATGTTCGCGGCCCAGAAATTCGCGGCGGTTCCGGCGCCGGAGCTCGATCCGCCGGTGTTCAGCGCGGGACGTCCGTCGAAGGTGTCCGTGCGCGGATCGCGCCGCGGATCATACGGATTGAATCCGTAGCCATTGAGGCCGTTGTAATTGTTCGGCATCGGCGCCGGAGATCCGGCCACCCAGTTCGCGAGCTCGGTCATCTGCGTCTTGGCGATGATGATCGCGCCGGCGTCGCGCAGCCTTTTCGTCACCGTCGCTTCGTACGGCGGCACGAGTCCGTCGAACACCAGCGCGCCGCCGGTCGTCGGCATGTCCGTCGTCTGGATGTTGTCCTTGAGCGCGATCGGAATCCCGTGGAGCGGCCCCCGCACTTTGCCGGACGCGCGCTCGCGGTCGCGCTCATCGGCCTCTTTGAGCGCGTTCGGATTCACAGTGATCGCGGCGTGCAGTTTGTCTTCGTACGTCGCGATGCGAGTGATGTACTGCTGCACGAGCTCGTGCGAGGTGACGCGGCCCGACTTCAGCGCCGCCTGCATGTCGCTGATCGACGCTTCGACGACGTTGAAGGGCGGCTGCGGTTTTTCTTTGGCGCTGATCGTGAAGGCGAGAAGAACGGCGGCAATCGCTACACTTTTACGCATGAGCGCGATTCTATCCACAACCTTCACCCTCGGCGGCGACCTAACTGTGAACCGTCTCGGCTTCGGCGCCATGCGCATCACCGGCGACGGCGTCTGGGGTCCGCCGAAAGACAAAGCCGAGGCGCTGGCGGTGCTGCGACGTGCCGTCGAGTTGGGCGTGAATCTCATCGACACGGCGGAGTCGTACGGACCGCACGTCAGCGAAGAGCTGATCGCCGAAGCGTTACATCCATATCCGGACGATCTGGTCATCGCGACGAAAGGTGGATTCGATCGATCAGGACCGGGCAAGTGGGAGGAGAACGGACGTCCGGAGCGATTGCGTGAAGAGCTCGAAGGATCGCTGCGACGGCTGAAGCTCGATCGCATCGACCTGTGGCAGCTTCATCGAATCGATCCGAAGGTGCCCGAGGACGAACAGTTCGATGCGATCGTCGAGTTTCAGGGCGAAGGAAAAGTGCGGCACGTCGGATTGTCGGAAGTGAGCGTCGAGCAGATCGAGCGCGCGCGAAAGCGATTCGAAGTCGTGTCGGTGCAGAACCGCTACAACGCCGACGATCGCGAGTGGGAGCCGGTGCTCGAATACTGCGAGCGCGAGTCGATCGGCTTCATGCCGTGGTATCCGCTGAAGGTGGGGAAGGTGTCGATGTCGCCGGTGGATGCGATCGCGTGGCTGCTGAAGCGATCGCCGGTGATGCTGCCGATTCCGGGGACGTCGAAGGTGAAGCACCTCGAAGAGAACATGAAGGCGCTCGAGCTCATGCGCCAATGACGACGCCGGGAATCGTCATGACGAACGATTCGCCGAAGAACTTCGCCGGCGTGAATGCGCCCGGTTTCGGCGACGCGAGAACGCGCTCGACCGCGTTGATCGCGGAGACGACGGTGAACGAGTAGCCTTCCGGCGTCGTCATCGTCATCGAGATTTTTTCGCCGCGCGCATTCGCCACTTCACCCCACAAGTAGACGCGGCCGGTCGCGCGCTTCTGCTCATTCGGTCCGCTGCGGCGATCGGCGATTTTCTGCAGCACTCTTCGAATCGGTTTCACGCCGATCACCGGCAGCAGCCATGCGCCGCGTTTCATCCGCTTCACGGTTTTCGGATGCGTGGCGATGTAGACGCGGATGTTCGGAATGCCGGTCGTATGGAACGCGGTGGAAACGTCGCCCCACGGAATCGTCATGGCCGTGCGCGGACCGCAGGAGAACGGGATCTCGCGCACGTCGTGCGCGACGGGAACGCGCACGATCTTTCCGTCGCGACGAATCGCGCCTCCTTCGCCGATCGACTCGAGCATCGTCTTCGTCGTTCCGCGACTCAGCTCGCCGCCCAGAGTGTGAAACGCGAGACGCAGCTCCGTGGCGTCGGGCATGCGCGAGGCGAGCATCGCCGCGAGACAGTCGGTCGGAACGACGTCGAATCCGACGCCGGGAAGCAGCGTGACGCCGTCGCCTTTGCGATTGAGGATCGATTCGAACACCGCGATCTCGCCGGTGATGTCGAGGTAATGCGCGGCGGCTTTGACGCACGCGTCGACCATCGGCGCGCTCGTGCGCACGAACGGTCCCGCGCAATGGAGCACGAGCTCGACGCCGCGTAGATCGATGTTCTCGAGGCCGAAGATTCTCGCGTCACATCCCAACTCGCGCGCCAGCGGCTCGATCTTCTTCGCGTCGCGACCGGCGAGGATGGGACGATGTCCGCGCCGCACCGCCTCGCGCGCGATCAACTCGCCGGTGTAGCCGTTCGCGCCGTAGAGGAGCCAAGTCACGCCACCATTGTGCGCGTCTCCTCCCCGTGGAGGATAGGCGCCCTCGCCTGTCCCGTGCTCACGAACAAGTAAGGACAGGCGAGGCGCCTATCCTCCACAGGAAGGAGAAACGGAGGGGCCGAGGGATCATCGTGTCATGACGATTCACGATGGAAGTGTGATGACGCGGCGGCATCTGCCGCATATCGAAAACGCGGGGAAGACATACATGGTGACGTTCGCCACGAATGGGCGGGCTGAACTTCCGCACGCCGCGCGCGACATCGTGCTTGAGACCATCGTTCACGATCACCGTCTCGTGTACTGGCTTCACGCGGCCGTGGTAATGCCGGAGCACGTGCACTTCATTGCCACGCCGCTCGAGGAGTGGCGGATCGCTCAGGCATTGCAGCGCGTGAAGCGTGTTTCGGCGCATCGGGTGAATCGGATCCTGCGGCGCCACGGCTCATTGTGGGATCAAGAGACGTTCGATCGCGTCGTTCGAGCGGGCGTGAACGTTCGGCGAGCTTGCGAGTACGTTGTTCAAAATCCGGCGCGGCGGGGGCTTGGCGCGTACCGTTGGATTTGGCGCGATTGGGTTGAGGGATCCGGGACAGGCGAGGGCGCCTATCCTCCACTGGATTGAAAAATGCGGGCGGCGATGAAGGCATAGCCCTCCGCACTCGGATGATAGTGATCGCTCGCGCTCAGCCGATCGTTCCACATGAACAGGTCGGCGATGCGGATGACTTGCACGTTCGCGTCGGCGGCGAAGCGTGCGATGAGTCGTGAGTCCCACAACGCGACCTGTCGATCGAGATCGCGGCGGTGGTACGGATCGTACAGGCCGAGGAGGAAGATGCGTGCGGCGGGATTGATGCGGTGGAGTTGGGCGACGATCGAATCGATCCGATCGAGTGTGCGATGCATCGCCATCGACGGCCAGACGGTCGTGAAAAGACGTGCAACGTTGTCGCCGTAGAGGTCATTGCCGCCGATCGAGACGACGATGACGTCGGCGGTTCGAACGATCGACTGAGCTCGCGGCAAAAGCGTCAGCACGTTTCGCGTTCGCGCGCCGTTGATGCCGAGGTTCGTCGCGTGAAGCGACGGCGCGAGGCCGTGCGCGACGGAGTCGCCGATCACCACGATGCGCGCCGCGAGCAGCACCGCCATCAGGTTCATGTCTTGTAACTACGGCTGATCGCGCGCGCGGTTTACACTGCGCGCCATGAGAAAACTCGCGCTGATCCTCTTCGCCAGCCTGGCGCTGTCCGCGCAGGAAACGCCGCTCACGTCGATGCCTTACACGCCGAGTCTCGACGTGCCGTCGATGGACAAGAGCGCCAACCCGTGCGTCGATTTCTATCAATACACCTGCGGCGGATGGATGAAGAACAATCCCATTCCGGCCGATCAGGCGGCGTGGAGTGTGTACGGCAAACTGACGAACGAGAACGCGCGCTTCTTGTGGGGCATCCTCGACGAGGCGTCGAAGCCGTCGGCGTCGCGCACTCCGGTGCAGCGCAAGATCGGCGACTACTTCCAGTCGTGCATGGACGAGGCGGCGATCGAGAAGCTCGGGTCGAAGCCGCTCAAGCCGATGCTCGCGAACATCGCCGCGATCAAGTCGAAGAGTGCGCTGCCGGCGTTCCTCGCGAACGTGCACAAGCACGCGAGCGGATTCCTCTTCGGGTTCGGCGCCGATCAGGATTTCGGCGACGCCACGCAAGTCATCGCCTTCGCCAACGCCGGCGGTCTCGGGCTCCCCGACCGCGACTACTACACGAAAGACGATCAACGCTCGAAAGACCTTCGCGACAAATACGTCGCGCACGTCGCGAAGATGCTCGAGCTCGCGGGACAGTATCCGGAGAGCGCCGCCGCCGATGCGAAGACGGTGATGAAGATCGAGACCGATCTCGCGAAGGCCTCACTGACCCGAGTGGAGCGCCGCGATCCCTACAAGATCTACCACAAGATGAAAGTGTCGGAGTTCCAGAAGCTCACGCCGTCATTCGACTGGTCGCGCTACTTCGCCGAAGCAGGTCTGCCCGGCGTCAAGACACTCAACGTCACGCAGCCGAAGTTCTTCGAAGCGGTCGAGCACGAATTGAAATCGGTCCCGCTGTCCGACTGGAAAGCGTATCTGCGATGGCACGCCGTGCATGCCGAGGCGCCGTTCCTGTCGAAGGCATTCGTCGCGGAGAACTTCGACTTCTACAGCAAGACGTTGCGCGGTGTGCAACAGCAGCCGCCACGCTGGAAGCAGTGCGTCCGCTACGTCGACCGCGACCTCGGCGAAGCGCTCGGCCAGGAATTCATCCGCCGCAACTTCACGGCGGAGACGAAGGCGAAGACGCTCGAGATGACGAAGCTCGTCGAGAAATCGATGGAAGAAGAGATCAAGAAGCTCGATTGGATGAGCGATACGACGAAGACGCGCGCGCTCGAGAAGCTCCACGCCGTCGCGAACAAGATCGGTTACCCCGACAAGTGGCGCGACTACTCCGCGGTCACGATCACGCCGAACGACTTCGCGGGAAACGCGCGGCGCGCGGCGCTGTTCGAATCGAATCGCGACATCAAGAAGATCGGCAAGCCCGTCGATCGCGGCGAGTGGGGAATGACGCCGCCGACCGTCAACGCCTATTACAGCCCGCAGATGAACGACATCAACTTCCCCGCCGGCGTGCTGCAGCCGCCGCTCTACGATCCGAAGCTCGACGATGCGCCGAACTACGGCAACACCGGCGCGACGATCGGTCACGAGCTGACGCACGGATTCGACGACGAAGGGGCGAAGTTCGATGCCCAGGGCAATCTGAAGGACTGGTGGACGCCTGCGGATCAGAAGGAGTTCGAAGAACGCGTCAACTGCGTGCGCGATCAGTACGCGCAGTACACCATCGTCGACGACATCAAGATCAACTCGAAGCTCACGTCGGGCGAAGACGTCGCCGACATCGGCGGCACGCTCCTCGCGTATCTGGCGTGGAAGGAAGCGACGAAGGATCAGAAGCTCTCCGACGTGGAAGGCTTCACGCCCGATCAGCGCTTCTTCATCGGCATGGCGCAGTGGGCGTGCGAGAACCAGCGGCCCGAGAACCTGCGCGTGAACGCGATCACGAATCCGCACTCGCCCGGCAAGTACCGTATCAACGGCGTCGTGTCGGATCTGCCGCAGTTCAAAGACGCGTTCCATTGCGGCGATGACGCGCCGATGGTGAACAAGAAGATGTGCAAGATTTGGTAGTGCTGAGTTGAAAGTGCTGAGTGCTGAGTGACGCTTCGCGTGCTCGCACTCAGCACTCAGTCCTCAGCACTTTCGACTTCTATTTTTGTAGCGTTACCTTCTCTTCCTCCGGTGTTGCGTGAATCACGCGAAACGCGCCGTGCTTCGGGTCGACTGCGTCATTCAGTCTGCGCTGCCACTCACTGGGATCGCCGGGATCGGGAACGCGAATGAGCCAGACGTTGCGCGCGATCTCGCGATGGGCGAGGTCGTTGCGCTCGATCGCGCTCTGCGCATATTCGGGATTCGTGTTCGGGACCGGTGTGTAGAGCGCCTTCAGGATCACGAGGCACACGATCACTTTCATGATGATGAAGAGACAAGACGCGGGAGGGGAGTGTGGGCGGGCGAATGATAGCAGACGCCCGCCCCGGAAATGATCAGCGCGCTGTTGCGCTGGTGGTGTTCGATGCGTTCGAGACGTTGCCGGCGGCGTCGGTCGCTTTGACGTAGTAAAAGTACGTCGTGCGGGACGTGAGACCGCTGTTCGCGAAGGACGTCGACGTCGTCGTTCCGACTTGTGTGAACGTGCCGGTGGCGCTCGTCGAGCGCCAGATCTGATAGCCGGTCACGCCGACGTTGTCGGTCGACGCGGTCCACGACAACGAGACCTGACGTTTGCCGGCGCTTGCGGTCAGCGACGTCGGTGCGCTTGGCGGCGTGGTGTCGGCCACGTTGTTGACCGTCACGGTGACGGCGGACGACGTGCCGGTGTTGCCGGCGGCGTCATACGCGATCGTCGTCAGCGAATGCGATCCATTGGTCGACGTCGTCGTGTTCCAGCTCCATGCGTACGGCAACGTCGTGTCTGTCGACTGCAGCGCGCCGTCGAGATAGAACTCGACCTTCGTGACGCCGACGTTGTCGGACGCGGAGGCCGTGACGGTGGTCGTGCCGGAAACCGTCGCGCCGTTCGCCGGCGCGGTAATGGACGTCGTCGGCGGAGTAGTATCGGGTGGTGGCGCGACATTGTCGAGCGTGAAGCTGCGGGGCAGGGCCGCGGCCGTCACTTCATTTGGTCCCTGATGCACCGCGCCATCCGCGGATACGGTGAAGATGTTGAGTCCATCGGTCGTGATCTTGATGTTGCCGACGCAGTAACCGGCGTGACTGGCCAGGCTCCCGATCGGATTCCCCTCCTCGGTCTGCAGCACCAGCGTCGGAGGCGCCGTGACGCAGGAGGTTGATTGCGCAAGCAACACGTGCTCGACCACATCGATGCGCGGCAGATCCCAGCCTGAAGATTCACCATCGCCCACACCAACGATGGCCACCGCCGGATCGCTCATGTTGAAGTACGTGGGATTGGTGCTGCTCTCGCTACCGTGATGGTTCACATGCAACACGTCGATTCCTCCGGCGGTAATCAATGGAAAGGCGCCGCCGGGCGAGATGGCGCGGATCACAGAGCTCTCGACATCGACCTGGGCCGTCGAGCGCCCGGTGCAGGTGTCGGAGCCGCCGCCCAGGTCGCTGGCCCAGAGGTAGTCGAAACCGCCGTACTGGATCAGCAGCGCGATGGAGCGATCGTTCTCATCCGAGACCGACACGGAACCGCCGCCGATGATCGAGCCGTTCCGCGCGACGCAGGTGATCTTTGCGCCGTTGCCGAGTGGAATGACAGTACCCACCGGCATCGCGACCGGCGCGCCTGCAGTGGTGGTAGCGGCGGCGGCGTTCCAGCCGTCGACGCAGGTCGAGGCGTAGCTCGATCCGTTGTAGTACTGCTTGATACGGACGTTGTAACCGGCGTTGATGACTTCATCCAGCCCGCCGATGTGATCGCAATGTTGATGACCGCCGATCATGTAATCGAAGCCATTCGCGGGCTGGACACCGATCGATTGGAGGTACGGCAC
>Ga0075425_100005185_pt1 | contig 13515 bp, 9 predicted proteins | sample SoiMethybrSBSTD4_FD_75300 | JGI IMG/M metagenome (GOLD analysis project Ga0075425, IMG submission 75300) | Bulk soil microbial communities from a Populus tree surrounding site in Tennessee, USA - Soil MetaG P. TD hybrid SBSTD4 | ecosystem: Environmental > Terrestrial > Soil > Tree plantation...
GTGACCTGGACCTCGTCCGGTATGGCCCCGCGCCCGTTCCCCACCGCGGCCCCGTATTGCAGCCCGATGCTGCCGGCGCGGCCGTCCGCGAGGAGCCCCACGAAGTGGACGGGCCAGGGCCCGCCATCGTCCTCGAAGCGCGCCATGCTCGGCCGCTCGATGGGGGTCTGCATGTAGCTGCCGTGATGCAGCGCGGTGTTCCAGCGGACGATCGGGTTGTGCTCGCGCCCGACGCGGAGCCGCAAGTGGTCGGAGGCCTGCCATCCGATGAGGATGCGCTCGAGATCGGTGGCCAGCGTGTTGTCGTCGTTCTCGAAGACGAGCTCGCCGATGGCCGACCAGTGCTCGGAGAGGCGCGAGGTGATGTAGAGGTCGAAAGGGCCGATGCTGAAGCCGGAGTGGCCCCCGTCTTCGGAGCGCGAGGTCACGCCCACGTCGCCGAACGGCAACACGCGGACGGTGACGCGATCCGGGGCGACGGGGACGGGGGGCGGTTCGGGGGTGGCGTCCGGCGACGGCGACGGCTCCTGGGCGGCGCTGCGAGCGGGCGCACCCAGCATCAGCGCGGCGACGACGGCGGCGGCGACGCCGACCGGCCAGGGCCGGCGCGTCCTCCAGGTGCCCATCGACGAACCACCCAAACGGACGCTCTGGAGCGGAGGCGCCCGTACTCCCCAGGAGGGACCGAGAGGAGGGTACACGTTTGTATAGTGAATTGCGAACCTGCGCGCGGGGTCTGCGACGCAGGTCACGACCGGCCGCGAACCTCTTATTTCGCAGCCGTTTGCATTGTCCTCACTCCGCCGCCAGCGTGCGGCCCGCTCCCAGCTGGTCGAAGTTCAAGATGGCGTTGAAGACGAGGAAGTAGCTGCCCAGCGTCTCTCCGCGCCAGATGGGGTTGTTCGAGAAGAGGACGACGTGCCCCTTCTCCACCGGGACGTCCACCACCGCCGGGTGCTCCGCGATGTCGCCCGCCCCTTCGAGCAGGCCGGAGACGAGCAGCTCCTTGGAGTCGCCGTAGCGGACGACGGTGCGCGGCCGCTGGGCGGGAGGGATGACGTAGATGGGATTGCGGCGCTGCTCTTCGGTGAGGGGCAGCGCCTCCCAGGTCTCCGCCTTCGGCTCGTCCGGCGGCGCGGCGTAGGCGCGGCCTTGCGGGAGATCGGGATCGTCGGCGGTGCCGCGCCCGGTCGGACGCTCCGTCTCCGCCGGCCGCCGCCGCGACCGGCCGCCGGCCAGGTTCGTGAGGCTGAAGATCGGCCCGTCCGCGGTGTAGATCGAGAACGAATCCGGATAGCCGTACGTGATGGGGCTGGCCGCGTCCACCACCTTCGCGCGCACGATCGTCCCTGGCGCCTTGAGCTTCTCCGCCCGTCCCAGGGCCACGCCGTGGGTGAGCCCGTAGCTCACGGCCAGCTCCGCCGTGTCCATGACGCCGATGAGGAGGCCGCCCGCGGCCACGAAGTCGCGCAGGTTCTGTACGCCGGCCGCACCCAGGCCCGGGCGCATGTCGTCGGTGGAGTCGATCTTGCCGATGTTGGGGGTGAGGGCCGTCGTCTTCCAGGGCAATGCGTTGCCCCAGCGCGGCATGCCCGCGACGATCGCGGCCGCCGTGCGGCCCACGGGCGGGAAGACGACCACGTCCCAACGCGCGCGCAAGGCGGGCGTGGCCGCCACCGTCTGCACGCTGATGTAGTCGTAAGGGATCTTGAGCCGGTCGAGCGCCATCCGCCACCAGCCCTCGTCCTGCGTGCTCAGCCAGCTGTGCAGCAGCGCGACCCGCGGCGCCCGCAGGGGATGGGTCTTCACGGACGGGGCGGCGGCGAGGGCGTGGATCTTGAGGCCCAGCTCCGTGGCCACCTTGCCCGCATCCGCGGTGCTCACGCCGCGGATGAGGAAGGAGCCGCGCGCGAACTTCACGCCCCCCGCCTCGAACGGCTCCTCCGCCGCCTCGAAGGCAGCATCCTTGAAGCGATAGCGCAGGGAGACGAGGCCGATGTCGGTGTTGTGGTTGACGGCGAGCACCGTCCCCGATCCCTCGACTCCGGACGGCGCCTTCACCTCCCCGCTCACGCGCTCGGCGGCGACGGCCAGCACTGCGGGATCGGAAACGCGCGCCACCTGTACGCCGAAGAGCTCGCCGAAGGTCCAGCCGGTGTCGTCGTAGGGGGTCTTCTGCGGATCGTTCGGGCTCCAGTACTGGTAGTCCAGGAGCATGTCCGCGATGCGGCTGTAGGGCTGGTCCATGCGCACGATGTAGCTGCCGGCCGCGAAGTGGCGCGACTCCGTTTTGGGGGCGGCGGCGGCCGCGCTCTTCTCGTCGCCCGCAGCCTTCTCCTTCGCCTTGTCGTCCTCACCGTCCTTCTTCCTGGTCTTGCGCACCGGCACCTGCACGTCGAAGGCGGAGGTGGCCCGCGTGATCTCGCATCCCTGGAGCTGCAGGACGCGCAGCAGCTCCGCCTGCGCGCCCGGGCGGGCCTCGTCGGCGGCGAAGACGTACGCCGCCGGCCCCTCGAGCTTGGGCTTCTCGATGGAGCGCTTGCTCTTCAGGTAGAAATTGCGGAGGAACGTCGTCGCGTTCTCCGCGAAGTAGTGGAGGGATACCAGCAGTCCCGTCTGCTCGTAGTTGTTGTTGTTGCGCTGCGACCAGCTCACGCGCGGAAGGGGCGGGTTCTGGCGGTACCAGGTGCGGGAGTACTCGTCGGGAGACAGCCGCCGGGTGACCGTGTCCGCGCCCGCGTTGCCGAAGGTCTCGTAGAGGCGGCTGATCCCGTTGTGGGAGGCGGCGATGAACATCAGGTAGCCGGGGCTCCAGGTGTCGAAGTCGCCGTGGGTGAAGACGCCGGGCATCCCGAATCGCGTCATCTCCGAGACGTTGTTCCAGCCGATCATCTGCCACTCGTTGGTGAGGATGGGATCGAGCCAGGCGTTGTAGGGGCCGTCGCCGATGGTGTTGTCGTAGAGGAACGGCACCGACTCGTGCAGGTCGTGCAGCACCTGGGGCTTCTGGAACAGGTACTCCCCGAGCACGTTGCGGGTGAGGTTCAAGGTGAGGCCCATGGCGTCGCGGTTGTTGTCGTGGGCGACGTAGTGGCCCCAGTAGACGAGGGGCGGCCAGTTCTCCCCGGGATGGGCGAGGTGCCAGTTGTAGACGTCCACCTGCCGGTCGCGCCCGTCCACCTCCACCACGGGCGTGATGAGGGTGACGACGTGGTCGCGGATGTAGCGAACGTAGGGGCTCTCGTCCACGGCCAGGCGGTAGGCCAGCTCCATGAGCGCGGTGGGCGCTCCCGTCTCCGGCGAGTGGATGGTGCCGGTCACGTAGTAGACCGGGAACGAGGCCGCCACCAGCCGGTCCGCTTCCGCGTCGTCCATCGCGATCGTGCGCGGATCGGCCAGCTTGCCCAGGCGGGCGCGGTTCTCGTCCATGGCCGCGATGAGCCGCTCGGAGGCCACCGCCACCGCGATCATCTCGCGGCCCTCTTCCGTCTTGCCGATCGTGCGCACTTTCACCCGCGGGCTCGCCGCCTCCAGCATGCGCATGTAGCGGTACACGTCCGCCGCGTACGGGAGCTTGCCCGGCGCCCCCGCGATGTCGCCGATCACGGCCTGCGGCGTGGGCACGTTCGAAGACGACGCGGGCAGATAGTCCACGAGGGGCGAAAGGAAGAACGGCTCCGTGGTGTAGGCGCGGATCTTCCGCGTGTAGGCCTCGTCGATGGGCTGGGCGGGATCCCGGCCGGGGCGGGAGTCATCGGCATGAGCGGCGGCGGCGAAAAGCAGGCTGGCGCACAGGGCGAGGCGGTAGGAGGACATGGGCCCGGATTCTAACGGCAAGCGCCCGGACTAAGATCGAGGCGTGAGAGTCGCGACCGCGTTTCCATCCGCGGCCCACCAGAAGCGCCTCCTCGCGCTCCTGGCGCATCCACCCGAGGAAGCAGCGCGCCTCCTGCTCGGCACCGTGATCGTGCGCCGCCAGGGTCGCGACGTGCGCGCGGCGCGCATCGTGGAGACGGAGGCGTACCTGGGCGAGGAGGATCCCGCCGCGCATGCCTTCCGCGGCCGCACCGCCCGCACCGCTCCGCTCTGGGGCCCGCCGGGCACGATCTACGTCTACTTCATCTACGGCATGTACTACTGCCTGAACGTCACCGTCGATCGCGAAGGGACGGCGGGCTGCGTGCTGATCCGCGCCGCGGAACCGGTGGCCGGTCTCGCTCCCGGGGCGGGGACCGGGCCCGGCCGGCTCTGTCGCGCCCTGGACATCGACACGGCGCTGAGCGGCCGCCACCTGTTCGACGCGAGCCACGACCTGTACCTGCGCGAAGGCGTGGCGCCGCGCCGCCTCGGCGTCACCACGCGGGTGGGGATCCGCCTGGCCGCGGAGCGCCCGCTGAGGTTCTTCGACGCGGACAGCACGGCCGTCTCCATTCATCGCGCGCCCGTCACGTACTCCCGGGCGGCCGCGCGGAGGTAGACTTTCGACATGAAGCGCGATCATTTCGGGGCCCTCGACACTCTCGACGCCGGCCAGGGGCCGGTCTCCTACTATCGCCTGCGCGCCCTCGAGCGCGAAGGCCTGACCGGCGACCTCGACCGCCTGCCCTTCTCGATCAAGGTGCTGCTCGAATCGGTCCTCCGCAACGTCGACGGCGAGCTGGTGACGGACACGGACGTGCGGCGCCTGGCCGCCTGGAACGCCGCGAGCCCGGCCGACGTCGAGCTGCCCTTCATGCCCGCGCGCGTGATCCTGCAGGACTTCACCGGCGTGCCCGCGGTGGTGGACCTCGCGTCCATGCGCAGCGCGGTCAAGCGGCTGGGGGGCGACGCGCGCCGCATCAACCCCCTCGTCCCCGTCGACCTCGTGGTGGACCACTCGGTGCAGGTGGACGTGTTCGGCACGCGGGACGCGCTCGCGCGCAACGCGGAGATGGAGTTCGGCCGCAACCGCGAGCGTTACGAGTTCCTGAAGTGGGGCGCGAAGGCCTTCCAGGACTTCCGCGTCGTGCCCCCCGCCACCGGGATCGTGCACCAGGTGAACCTCGAGTACCTGGCCCAGGGCGTGATGACGGCCAAGGGGGGCGCGCGCAGCGTCGCCTTCCCCGACACCCTGGTGGGAACGGACTCCCACACCACCATGATCAACGGCCTGGGCGTGCTGGGCTGGGGCGTGGGCGGCATCGAAGCGGAGGCGGCCATGCTCGGCCAGCCCCTCTACATGCTGACGCCGCAGGTAGTGGGCTTCCGCCTCACCGGCAAGCTGCGGGAAGGCGTGACCGCCACCGACCTCGTGCTCACCGTCACCCAGATGCTGCGCAAGAAGGGCGTGGTCGAGAAGTTCGTGGAGTTCTTCGGCTCCGGCCTCGGCCAGATGACCCTGGCCGACCGCGCCACCATCGCGAACATGGCGCCCGAATACGGCGCGACCTGCGGCTTCTTCCCCGTCGACGACGAGACCCTGCGCTACCTGCGGCGCACGGGCCGCACCGCCCAGGCCGCCCTCGTGGACCGCTACGCGAAAGAGCAGGGCCTCTTCCGCACCGAAGCGGCCAAGGACCCCGTCTTCTCGGACACTCTCGCCCTGGACATGGGCACGGTGGAGCCGAGCCTGGCCGGGCCGAAGCGTCCCCAGGACCGCGTCGCCCTCGCCCAGATGAAGACGCAGTTCGCCCAGGCCCTCACCGCGCCCGTGAAGGAGCGCGGCTTCGGGCTGGCCGCGACGGACCTCGGCAAGACGGGCACGGTCGAGATGAACGGAAAGAAGACCGAGATCGGGCACGGCGCCGTCGTCATCGCCGCCATCACGAGCTGCACGAACACCTCGAACCCGTCCGTGATGCTGGGCGCGGGCCTCCTGGCCAAGAAGGCGGACGAGCGCGGCCTGCGCCCGCCCGCCCACGTCAAGACCAGCCTGGCCCCCGGCTCCAAGGTGGTCACGGAGTACTACAACCAGTCCGGCCTGATGCCCCACCTCGAGAACCTCGGCTTCAACGTGGTGGGTTACGGCTGCACGACCTGCATCGGCAACAGCGGGCCGCTGCCCGAAGCCGTGCACAAGGCGGTCACCGACGCCAAGCTCGTGGCCTCGTCGGTGCTGTCCGGCAACCGTAACTTCGAGGGGCGCATCAACCCGGACGTGAAGGCGAACTACCTCGCCTCGCCTCCCCTCGTCGTCGCCTACGCCCTGGCCGGATCGACGGCGATCGACCTCACCAAGGAGCCCCTGGGAACGGGGCGCGACGGAAAGCCCGTGTACCTTTCCGACATCTGGCCGAGCCAGCAGGAGGTGGCGGAGCTGGAGGCGCGCATCAACGAGAAGATGTTCGCGGCCACCTACGCCGACGTGTTCAACGGCAACCCCACCTGGAACGCGGTGAAGGTGCCGGAAGGCGACCTCTTCGAGTTCCGGGAGGACTCGACCTACATCCAGGAGCCGCCGTTCTTCCAGGAGCTCACCCTGGACGTGCGGCCGCCCCGCGACATCATGAATGCGCGCATCCTCGCCCTGCTCGGCGACTCCGTCACCACCGACCACATCTCGCCCGCGGGCGACATCGCGGAGCAGAGCCCGGCCGGCCAGTACCTGAAGTCGAAAGGCGTCGCGCGCTCGGACTTCAACTCCTACGGGTCGCGGCGCGGCAACGACCGCGTGATGGTGCGCGGCACTTTCGCGAACATCCGCCTCAAGAACCTGATGGTCCCCGGGATCGAAGGCGGCGTGACCCTCCACGTCCCGACGAGCGAGGTCATGCCGATCTACGACGCGGCCGTCCGCTATCGACAGGAAGGGACGCCGCTGGTGGTGGTGGCGGGCAAGGAATACGGGAGCGGCTCCTCGCGGGACTGGGCGGCCAAGGGCACGCTGCTCCTCGGCGTGCGCGCGGTGCTGGCCGAGAGCTACGAGCGCATCCATCGCAGCAACCTCGTCGGCATGGGCGTGCTGCCCCTGCAGTTCAAGGCGGGAGAGAACGCGGAGACGTTCGCGATCACGGGCAAGGAGACCCTGACCATCGTCGGCGTCTCCGGCGAGTGGGCGCCGCGCCAGGACGTCACCATCGACATGGTCCGCGCGGACGGCCGCCGCACCGCGTTCGTGGTGACGGCGCGCCTCGACACCCCCGTCGAGATCAACTACTACCGGAACGGCGGGATCCTGCAGACCGTGCTGCGCAAGATGCTGAAGGGCTAGGCCGGGGCCCGTTTCGCCGGCGCGGCCGCGGCCGCGCCCGGCCGGTTACAATGGAGTGAACGGAGGTACCCTTGCCACTCCAGGACCGGATTCACTTCCTCGTCTCGCCCGAACAGGTCGACGCCTTCGTGAAGGACAACCCGACCGCCGCCATCTACAAGGCCGGGACCTGCCACAAGACCCAGGAGATGTTCCAGCACGTCCAGGCCCAGCTCGATTCCCGCGACGATCTGCCGCTGGGCATCATCCGCGTGGTGGAGGCCCGCAAGGCCAGCAACCGGGTGGCCGAGATGACGGGCATCCAGCACGAGTCACCCCAGCTCCTCCTCTTCAAGGACGGCAAGGCGGTCTACGACCGGGACAACTGGGACATCACCCCGGAGTCGATCTCCGAAGCCCTGGACGCCCACTTCAACCGGGTGGCGTGACCGGCGGCATCGGCCGTCAAGGGTTGTAACGGGCATGCGCATGGGCCGTCTAACCGTGGACTCGTACCCTACAGGCCATGCGCATGCATTTCGAGGGACCCGTCGTGCGTGGACGAAGACGTCGGGCCGGGGAACTCTGAGGTGGTCCCGCCCCGGCCGGCCGGCATCGCGCTACAGTGGACGAAATGCCTGACCCGGACCCTGGGCTCGCGCGAAGAGAAGCGCTGGCCCAGGCGCTCGTCGAGCACGGCGATCGGCTGTACTCCCTCGCCCTGCGCATCACCCGCGATCCGGACATGGCCTCGGACGCCGTCCAGGAGGCGTTCGCCACGGCCCTGCAGCGCGTGGACGACTTCCGCGGCGAGGCCCGGCTGGGCACCTGGCTCCACCGCATCGTCTATACCAAGGCCATCGACCTCCTGCGCGCGCGGGGCCGGGAAGCTCCCATGCCCGAAGAGGACGCGGCCTCCCGCCCGCCCGACGACGACCGCCTGGGGGGCGCGCCCACCTGGTCCCGCCCGCCGGACGAAATCCTCTTCGGCAACGAGACCCGCCAGGCCCTCGACAAGGCCCTCATGGAGCTGACCCCGCTGCAGCGGCTCGTCTTCGAGATGCGCGAGGTCGAGGGCCGGGCGACGGACGAGGTCGCGGAAATCCTGAGCCTTCCCCCAGGTACCGTGCGCGTCCATCTGCATCGAGCGCGCATGCGCCTGCGCGCGCGCCTGTCCCAGCACTTCCGAGGAGCGGTCGCATGAACTGCGAGGAGCTGTACGAGAGGCTGACGGAGCTGGCCGAGGGCACGCTGCCCGCGGACGTGTGCGAGGAGGTCAATCGGCACCTGGCGGAGTGTGCCGATTGCCCGCGGCTGCGCGAGGATCTCGAAGACCTGGCGCGCCTGTGCCGGGAGACGGCGCAGCCCACGACCATGCCGGCGGAGGTGCGCGGAAGGATTGCGCAGATGCTGGCGATTCCGGATCCGCGTTCGTCCGTTTAAGCCGGCGTTCGTAGATGGCCGGCCGACCTGGCCACGACCTCTTTATCCGCTAACCCAGGCCGATCGATTTTCCGTTACGGCTTCTCATCCACCCTCGGGAACGCCTTCAGCAGGTCCGCGTACGCCTCCATGCTGAACTCGAACGGAACCCACTCGCTGGACGACGGTCGCAGCGCGCCCGCTCGGACCTCGCCCGCGGTGCCGCTCGTGACGCCCAGCACCGGCCCGAGGTCGACGGGCGGCAGGCTGCCGCCGCGCGCATTGATGACGCGGATGAACTCGTTGGCCAGGACCGCGTAGCCGATGTCGTTCGGGTGCACGCCGTCGTAGCTGAACGCCCCGCCGCTGAGGAAGGAGCTGGTCAGGGTGATCCCGCCCACGTGAATCCCGGTGGTGGACAGCTCCGTCAGGATGGATTGGACGTCGAGGACGGGGATGTTCGCCGCTCCGCAGATGTCCTGGATGGACTTGTTGTTGACGTTGACGTGGTCCTGGATGATCGCGATCTCGCTCGGATTGAGCACCACCTCGTCGGGCAGCGGCGTGCCCGTGCCGCCGACCACGGCGGGGATGCCGATCCCCTGCGCGAGCAGGCTGGACGCGGCGAGGGTCACGAGGGAGTTGGAGGGAAGAGGACCCTCCGGCCCGAGGAGGGGGACGCGGTTCCCGGCGATCAACACGGGCTGGCCCGCGCTGGTCACCACGTAGGGCCGGATGGTGGTGACGAACGGGATCGCGGTGACGTTGGGCAGGTTGGCGGCCACGATGAACGCGCCCGTCGTCTTGAGCGCGGCCACGATCTGGGCGTAGGTCGCCCGGAAGGCGTCCGTCGGGGTGAGGGTGACGCCGTCGATGGCGCGGCCGCGCAGGGCGGCCCCCAGCACGTCGTTGTTGCCGATCCAGAGCGTGATCGCGGTCGGCCGCAGGGCGATGGCCTGCTGAACCTGCGTGCCCAGCCCGCGCAGGATGACGTCGTGCAGGCCGCCCGCGTCGGTGGTGCGCGTGAGGGCGTCGACGGTGGTGGCCCCGGGCACGGCGAGGTTGTTGTACGGCCGGGCCAGGGCGAGGTTCTTGGGCGCGCCCGCCGTCGAGGCCTTGGGCGCGATGAGAGGCGCGGGAACGAGGCTCACCAGCGTGAGCTCGGGCGGGATCCCCGGCTCCGAGATCAGAGGCTGCTGGAACCCCTGCACGCCGGCCTGGCGCGCGATGAGGAAAGGGACCGATCGGTTCTGGTGCGTCTCCACGAGCGCGTTGGACTCGAAGCCGGCGGCCAGGCTGTCCCCCACCGAGACGTAGGTCGTGAAGTTGGTCTGCGCATCGGCACGGGTGGCGGCGGCGAGGGCGGCGGCGGCGAGAAGGATGAAGGCGGGTTTGCGCATGGTGGATCCTTAGAAGGAATACCCGAGGAAGATCCCCAGGGTGACGGCGTGACTCTTGTAGGTACCGTCGAACGAGTCGCGGCTGACTCCCTCCGTCGAGCGCGCGGGCGAGAGCAGCACCCACATCGCGGCGTCGGCATGGAAGCGTCCGGACTTCCAGGTGCCGCCGAGAGCGAATCCGTTGCGGTCCGCGTCCGGGAGGAGAGGAGAGACCGACTCCGCCGGCGCCGGGCTCTGGTCGAAGAAGTACCCGCCGCGCACGGCCCAGGTCTCGTTGAGGCGCCGCTCCAGCCCCATGCGGTACTGCCAGGAGTTCTTGTAGTTCTCGACGATGGACTGGGTCAGGTCCGGCCGGTCGGTGAAGACGAGGTTGAGCTGGCTGAACTTCGACCACTGGTACCAGTCGAGGTCGGCCTCGAAGGTCCAGTCACCCGTGGTGTAGGCCACCCCGCCCATGAAGATCCCGGGGAACACGATCTCGGTGGTGAGGGGCTGGCTGCCCTGGGGCAGGCGCGTGGTGAGGACGGAGTCGAGTTGAGCATTGCCCGTCCCGATCTGCGTGAAGTTCGCAGTGCCCTTGTAGCTGGATTTCACCTGGTGACGGTAGTGGACCCCCGCGGAGAGCGAATCGCTGATCTTGGCCAGCGCGCCCACGTTGAATCCGAACCCGACGTCGGTGTCGCTGGAGAGATCGATGTTGGCCCCGTCGATCACGTGCTGGGTGAAGGGGTTCACCACGGGCACCCGGCGCTGCAGCGACACGGACGAGAAGCGCACGTCGAGGCCGGCTCCCAGCGCGAAGCGGTCCGCGAGCTTGTAGCCGATGGTGGGATTGACGGAGAAGCCCTTGAGCTCGGCCTTCTGGGAGACGAACCGCCCGCTGAACGTGTCCGGGCTGGCCCAGGACGTGGTCAGGCCGAACGGCGTGTGCAGGCCGATTCCGAAGACGATGCGCTCACTGAAGGGTTGCGTGTAATACGCGGCCGGCGGGACGAGCAGGCTGGTGTCTCCCTTCTCCGTCACCGCGGCCCCGGGGAACGGATCGGCGCCGGTGAAGGTCGTGGAGGGATGGATGAGGGTCCCGCCGAAGTAGAACTGCTTGCCCTTCAAGAACGCGATGCCGGCGGCGTTATGGAAGATGGCACTGGGGTCGTTGGCCTGGGCCGTGAACGCGCCCGCGAATCCCATTCCGCGGGCGCCCTGCTCGAATATCGCGAACCCGGCCGCGTGCGCGGGCACGGGGCCGAGGATGCCGGCCGCGAGCGCCGCGGCCAGGGCCCTTGTGGATTTGGACATCAAGACGCCTCCTCATCGGATCTTATCGGCGGGAGTGCCCGCAGGCGGTCCGTCCGGGCGCGCCTTTCCGAAGCGGGTCTTCGGCAAGGCACGAGAATCTCGGATCGTAAGCGGCGGCTTCTCGGAGTGTCAACGAAATTAAGGGGCGCGGTGTGAGCGAGGTCAGGCGACGGGGAGGAACACGCGCGTCTCGAGCGCGCCGCCCGGGAGAGGAGCGAAGCGGACGAACCCTCCCATCTCGCGGAACAGGCGCGTGGCCTGGCCGAGCGGGCCCGGGTCGGTCCCCTGCATCACGCGCTGCTGGTCCTCGGGCGAGAGGTTGCCGGTGTGCGCGAGGGCCAGCATCAGGAAATCGCGCTTGACCTCGCCGTCGCGTCCCTTGAGGAGGACCGGCTTGCGCTCGCAGCGCAGCGAGAGCTGGGTGCCGCGGAAGGAAGAGGTGACGAGGCCTTCCACGGTTCCCGCGAGAGCCTGCCGCAACGTGACGGGCGGACAGCTGGGCAGGACCGTCGTCGGAGGGATACGCAGCTCCACGGACAGCTCCTGGGCGTCGAGCGCCTCCTGCGCGCCGCCCAGGACGTCCTGCAGCAGCTCATGCAGGCTGCCGTTCGCGGTCGCGACCGGGGACGCCATCCTCGCGGGCGCGGGCGCGGGCGCGGCGGCCGGCGGGGCGGGGGCGGCCGGGCGTACCGCCGGGGCCGGGATCGCCATGGAGCGCGACGAGAGCATCGTGGGCGCGGACGCGCCGGAGCGCGTCGATCCCAGCGGATCGCTCGTCACCCCCGCCGCGGCTGCGCTCGGATCGCCGAGGTCGGCCACGACCCTCTTGAGCCGGGCCGCTTCCTGCTGGATGGCGGCGATGGCGACCTGGCGCTTGTCGCGCGCGTCCTCGCGATAGAACATCAGCAGCTCGGCCTGGGTGAGGATCGCGGCCAGCCCCAGGTTCATCTCGCGGACGAGTCCGGACAGGGACTCCGCCAGCTCGACGTTCGAGCGGAGCGAGCGGTGGAGGAGCTCCTCGGAGACGAGGCCGGTCTCCGACCCCGTCTGCGGCGGAGCGGCATGCAGGGAATCCGTCTGGTGGGACACGACGACTTTGGCCGCCCGCGGCGCCGGCGAGGGCTGGGCCGCCGCCGCGGGCGCGGCCGCGGCCGCGTTCTTCAGCACCTCCGCGAAGGCGTCCTGGACGACGGCGGGAACGCTCGAGGGATCGAGGCCCTTCTCCTTCAGGTTGTACTTGACGGCGATGGCGGCCAGCATGTCCTGCACCACCGCCACGAAGCACTCGATCACGCCCTTGCCCTGGGCGGCCACCGCGGCCAGCGCGGGACGGCCCCACGGGTTGAGCGTCTTGTTGAGCTCGGCCGCCGTCATGATCTCCGGCAGGTCCTGCTTGTTGTACTGGAGGACGAGGGGCACCTTCTCGGGCACGAGGCGGTTCGCGAGGAGGTTGACCTTCATGTTCTCGAAGGCGGCCTGGTTCTCCTTGGCCAGCGAGCGGCGCGCGTCCGCCACGAACACGACCGCGTCCGCGCCGGCCAGGACGACGCGCCGGGTCGCGTTGTACTGGACCTGGCCGGGGACGGTGTAGAGCTGGATCTTGAAGTCGTAGCCGGACACCGCGCCCAGGCTGAAAGGCAGCAGGTCGAAGAAGAGCGTCCGGTCCTGGGCGGTGTTGAGCGAGATCAGCCGGTTGTTGGCGGCAGGGTCGGTGAGACGGTGGATCTGCTCGAGGTTCGTCGTCTTGCCGGATTGAGCGGGTCCGTAGTAGACGACTTTCGCTTTGATGGTCCGTTCGGTGAAATTGAACTGGACCATGGTGCGGGAGCACTCACCAGGAAGGATGCGCCAGGGACGGACATATATAGCACGGGCTTGAAGGGGTCACAACGGTGTCACGGCGCTGGACAGCCGAGCTTGACCGGCAGCCAACTCGCGGCTGATAATAGGCGTTTCGCCCCGGCTCGGAATACCGTGCCGACCGAGAGCACGACGGCGCCGCGCAGCGGCGGCGGCGTGCGAGGGGGGTTTCAGGGGGGGTCGCGCCGCGGCGACCGTGGTGATCGCAAGTGCCCCTCCTGACTTGGTAACGACAAGGAAGCGAGACTTCGATGGCTCAGCGTTGCGACGTCTGCGGCAAGGGACCGTTGTCCGGGAACCGGATCAGCCACGCCCACAACGTGACACACCGCCGGTTCAACCCGAACCTGCAGCGGATCCGCACGGTGA
>Ga0075425_100005187_pt1 | contig 13514 bp, 10 predicted proteins | sample SoiMethybrSBSTD4_FD_75300 | JGI IMG/M metagenome (GOLD analysis project Ga0075425, IMG submission 75300) | Bulk soil microbial communities from a Populus tree surrounding site in Tennessee, USA - Soil MetaG P. TD hybrid SBSTD4 | ecosystem: Environmental > Terrestrial > Soil > Tree plantation...
GGTTCCAAGGGTCCGGCTGTTCGCCGGTTAAAGCGGTACGCGAGCTGGGTTTAGAACGTCGTGAGACAGTTCGGTCCCTATCCACTGCGGGCGTAGGAGGCTTGAGGGGAGCTGTCCCTAGTACGAGAGGACCGGGACGGACGCACCTCTCGTGTGCCAGTTGTCTTGCCAAAGGCACGGCTGGTTGGCGATGTGCGGGATAGATAACCGCTGAAAGCATCTAAGCGGGAAGCTGGCCCCAAGATGAGGCCTCCCACTGTTAAAACAGGTAAGGCCCCCGCGAGGCTAGCGGGTTGATAGGCCGGAGGTGGAAGCACTGCAAGGTGTGGAGCCGACCGGTACTAATAGGCCGAGGCCTTGGTTCGCTCACGCTCGCTATGTAGCTCAGGGTGCGATCGCACCGTGACAACAGAGTTTCGGTGGCCATAGCGGAGGGGTCACACCCGGTCCCATTCCGAACCCGGAAGTTAAGCCCTCCAGCGCCGATGGTACTGCCTTGGTAACGAGGTGGGAGAGTAGGTCGCTGCCGGACACTACTTGCGAGGCCGGCTCGAAAGAGCCGGCCTCGTTCTTTCTACGCGGACGCGCCCGACGTCTGGAAGTACCGCACATAGCCCGCCGCCGACGAGCGGAACGCGTTCAGCGATTCGAACTTAGCCAGCAGCTCTGGATCGTTCCACACGACGGCGTAGTCGTCGCGCGTCCGCTCGATCAACCGCTCCGTCACGAAGTCAATGTCCGAAGACTCCCGCATCGCATCGCGCACGATCTCGCCGAAGCGCACCAGTCGTTCCGCCGCGAGCGCCAGGAAATCAACGCCGGACGGCGCGGCGCCGAAGTGCGATAGGTACAGCGTCGACGGCGACAGCGTCCGATACCGCTCCAATGACGCGAGCGCCAACTGCATATCGAAGTCCGGCGGGGGAGTCGCAGGGCGCAAGACCCCGGCCTCCGGCAGGTACACGCCCATCGAGTCCCCGACGAACAGCGCCCCCGACGCCGAATCCTGGATCGCCATGTGATGCCGCGCGTGGCCCGGCGCGTAGACGATGTCCAAGAACCGTCCGCCACCGAGATCCAACCGATCGCCGTCGTCCACCGCGACCAGTCGGTCCGACGGAACGGCGCGTAGAGGCCCGAACAACTCGTCCAGTCTCGGCCCGAACACGCGGTACGCGCTCGCCATCAGCTTCGACGGGTCGACCATGTGCCTCGCGCCCTCGCGATGCACGACGACCTGAGCCGACGGGAACAGCGGCACGAGATCCCCGGCGCCCCCGGCGTGGTCGAGGTGGATATGCGTGCCGACGAAGTGCGACACGTCATCCGGCCCGATCCCCAACGACGCCAAGCCGGCGGTCAATGTGGAAGCGACCGTCGCAGGACCCGTCTCGACGACCGCGACCCCCGAAGAACCCGGCACGACGTAGGCGGCGACGAGCCCCTCCAACCCGGCCATGAGACAGTCGATCGCGATGACACCATCGGGGAGTCGCAGAAGAGGTGGCGGCATCGCGCGGGAGTCTACCGACAACGCGAAACAGAAGGGCCGGTCCCATGGGACCGGCCCAACAGATGATCAGAGCGCGTTACGCTCGAGACAGCCGGAAGCGACGGCGAACGAGCCAGATCATCCCGACGATGATCGCTCCGGCGAAGATGCCCTTCGCCATGTCTCTCGGCTTCCACGGCTTGATACTCAGCGAGCTCCAATCCACCTTCATCGCGTACTTGCCCGATCCGAGGCCGCCGTTCACGACGACCGGAGGCGGGCCGCCGCCGCCAGTCGTCCCGCCGACCGGTGGGAAGATCGCGCCGGTGGTGCCGCCGCCGGTGAACGGCGGAACGACCGACCCTGTGGTGCCGCCGCCGCCGCCTCCGTTCAACACCTCGGCCGGCCGCGCGACCGCGTCCGCGACGGCCTCGCCCAGCGTCACGTTGAAGTCGCGTACCTGACGGATCGTCGGGATCGGACATCCGACCTGGTTGAAGAGCTGCTGGTACTGCTGCGTCGTCCGGATCGCATCTGGGATCTGGCCCTGGAAGCACGAGTCCAGATCGGCCTGGGCCGGAAGCAGTTGGGTCAACGTCAGTGTCGTGATGTCTATGTTGATCCCCTCGCCGACGGCCTTCGCCTCTTGGCCCATGTCACGATCCGGGCCGGTCTTCGAGCCGAGCAATTCGCACTCGGGGATCTTCTTAGCACCCTTTCTCGTGTCCGGATACGCGTAGTTCCGGCAGGGATCCTGCGGCGGGTTCGACACCCGATTCGGCCGGTTGGGGTCCGTGTACGTGGTTCCCGCGTGTATCGAGATCGAGATGACGCAGCTGGTGTCGCCGCATTTCGCGGGGATCAGCATCGGTTTGGCGAACAAGTCGTTCAGCTGACTGGTTTCGATCGAGGTCAGCGCGTCCTCTCCGCCGGGGTTTTTTGGACCGATGCACTGATCGGCCTCTTGTCCCGCGGTGGCGCTCCGACGGCACGCACGTCCGAGGAATACACGGTACGAAGCCAGCGAACTTCCCGGTTGCCCACTCGTTCGCGCGTAGGCCTCGACGCGGATGCTGTCGATCGTGAAGCAATTGGAGCAGATGCCTTCGGCCGTCCGATTACCGATCGCGATACCGTGGATCTCGGACACGCCGAACGACGAGGCCGTATCGGCCTCACGGATCGACTGGGTGTTCGAAGCGATCGAGCTCATGGACAGGATCGCGGTCTGCGCCTTCGGGCCCGGATCGGGGATCTGCTTCCCACCCGGTCCGCCCGGGAAGGTGTCGTCGGGGTTGTAGGAACCCGGCGGCTCCGGGGGTGACTCGGTCCCCGGCAGGAGGTAGACGTTCCCCATGTACGCCGTCGAGTGTGAGTTCGGCGCCTCGCTCGATTCCGCAGAAACACGCACCACTCCGCCCGCGGCGCGGGCGAACCGGTCGTTGCCGATCGGGCCGCCGGCGAATGTGAATTGGTCGCTGTCGTTCCCGCCCGGCTGCCGGGCTGTCGCCTCGGTCGGCACGTAGGTCCCGGTAACGGTTCCGTTGATCGAGTTCGCGATCCCGAAATCGGCGAGAAGCCCGTCACTCGAGGCCTGCGACGGGAGACTGACGTCTGTCGACGTGTGCGCGAGTGCCGGACCGAAAGCCGGCAGCCCGACTCCGGCCGCCGCCACGCCCGCCTCGAGATCGGCGTAGATGTCGATCGGGACCGCGTCGCCGAACGTGTAATAGGCGGACAGGTCTGCCGGCTCGGGCGGTGGCTGGGTGTCACCCGACGACGACGGAGCGGCGATGAAGCTCCACGTGAACAGGGCGACGACGCCGAGCGCGGTGAGTCGAACCACCTTTCGCCGGTCGAACCCCCGGATCATCGGGCCCATCTCACTCGTCTCCCTTCGCAGGTGACGGATCGAGCTCGTTCGCTCCATCCGTGGTGCTGATGACTGCTTCCTCCGGTACAACGCTCGTCGAGGGCGTCCGACGCGGCCGGGTTGTCGGTTTCCGTGTCCGGGTCGCCCGTTTCGGCTTGGTTGCAACCGCGACGCCGCCGCTGCCGGCCTCAACCTCGCCCGCGGCGTGCGCGTGCCCGCCCATGTAGGAAGCCTGGACGACGTCGCTCGACGCGAGCAGCTCCTTCGCGCTTCCCTCGAGGCTGACCGACCCCTTCTCCAGCACGTAGGCCCGGTCGGCGATCCGGAGCGCCTGGTTCACGTACTGCTCGACCAGCAGGATCGTCGTGCCCTGCTTGTTGATGTCCGACAGCAGCTGGAAAAGCTGCTGCACGACGACCGGCGCGAGGCCGAGGGACAATTCGTCCACCATGAGGAGACGCGGATTGGGCAGCACGGCACGAGACAGCGCCAGCATCTGCTGCTCGCCGCCCGACATCGTCCCGGCCGCCTGGGTCCAGCGTTCCTTCAGCCGAGGGAACAGCGCGGTCACGCGCTCGACCCCCTCCTTCCACATCTTCCGGTCACTGCGACGGGTGTAGAACCCCATCTTCAGGTTCTCTTCGACGGTCAGGTTCGGGAACATCCCTCGCCCTTCCGGAAGGTGCGAAACGCCCAGTTTCACGATGTCCTCGGGGCGCTTGCGGTCGATCCGCTCCCCGTCGAGCGTGATGTGCCCGGTGATCGGGCGCAGCAGCCCAGAGATGGTGTGTAGCGTCGTGGTCTTCCCGGCGCCGTTCGCCCCGATGAGCGCGACCATCTCTCCTTGCTCGACCCGCAGCGACACGCCAAACAGGGCCTGGACGTGGCCGTAGGTCACATCGATCGACTCGACCTCAAGCAACGGACTCTTCTCCGAGGTAGGCGGCGATGACCGCGGGGTTGGCCTGGATCTCGTGCGGGAAGCCTTCGGCGAGGTTGCGACCGAACTCCAGCACGTAGATGTAGTCGCAGATCGTCATCACGAGGCGCATGTCGTGCTCGATGATGAAGATCGTGTGTCCCATCTCGTCTCGGACCTTGAACAGGATCTCAGCGAACGCGTCGGTCTCAGAGACGTCGAGGCCGGACGCGGGCTCGTCGAGCAGGAGCATCCGGGGCTGGGTGACGAGCGCGCGCGCGAGCTCGACCAAACGCAGCACCCCGAAGGGCAAGCCGGCAACCTTGTGGTCGGCGTGCTGAGAGATCCCGAGCATCCCCATGATCTCGTGCACACGTTCCTCGTTGCGCTTGTCCTCGTTCCGGCTGCGCTTCATCATCAAAAGGTTCGCGGTGAAGCCCGACTCGTTGCCAAGGTGCGTGCCCACCATGATGTTCTCGAACACGGTGAGCCTGGGGAATAACCGCATGAGCTGGAACGTACGGCTCATGCCCATCTTCGCCCGCTCGTGTACCGGAGCCGACGAGATGTCGGTGCCGTTGAAGCGGATCGCGCCTGAGTTGGGAACCAGCAAGCCGTTCACGCAATTGAAGTTGGTGGTCTTTCCGGCGCCGTTCGGTCCGATGAGGCCGCAGATCTCGCCGGGGCGGACTTCGTAGGACACGCCGTCGTTCGCTACCACGCCGCCGAATCTGATCGTGACGTCGCGGACCTCGAGCATGGGTGCCGCGTCGCTCCGCTGATCCCGACGCCCGCGCGTCTGCACGTACGACGCGAGCCGCTCGGATACCGATAGTTCCGGCGCGACGATCGGGTGATCGACAACGGTTTCGGCTTGGACGGGCTCCTCGAGCGGCCCGGCCGCTCCGGCCCCCGCGTCCATCGGTTCCGCGGCCGGCTCGTCCGCGGGCGGTTCGACGTTCTGCGCACCGGACACAGGAAGGACGACCTGCCGGCTCGCGCGGCGGGCCTTCAGCGTGCGGCGCTTCTCGATGCGCTCCCGGATGTCCTCACGAACGCCGATGATCCCGGCCGGGTTGCGGATGATGGTGAAGACCAACAGCACGGCCGCGAGGATGTCGGTCTTGCCCTGGAAGAAGTCGTTGAACCAATGATGCGCGAACAGCCATTGGTCAGAGAACACGTACGCGATCGCGCCGATGATCGCGCCGCCGATCGCCCCTATGCCACCGAGCACCGCGATCGCGAGGTACGTGATCGAGTGCTGGAAGTTGTAATCGAGCGGCGTCGCCTGGCCGATGAAATTGAATTTGATGGAACCGGCCACTCCGATGATGAACCCGCTCACCGCGAACGCCAGCAACTTGTACCGCGTGACGTTGATACCGAGCGTCTTCGCCGCGACTTCGCTGCTGCGGATCGCGAACCACGCGCGCCCGGTCTTCGAGTCGCGGAGGTTCGCCGCCATCATGATCAGCACGATGGCCGCGGCCCATGCGAGGTAGTAGAAGACGCGGTCGTTCTGGAAATCGCAGCATGGGAGCCGAAGGTGGCTGGCATTCTTCACGCCGATCCCGTTGAATCCGCCCGAGAACGGTTGCCACTGCAAGAAGCTCGCTTCGAGGGCCCATTGGAACCCCAGCGTCGCGATCGCGAGGTACAGACCTCGGATACGCAAGGCGAACATGCCGATGGCCATCGCGACCAAGGCCGCGGCTGCGCCGGCCAACAACGCGTGGATCGGATAGTCGATCGACAGGTGATTGGTTACCTGCGCCGCGGTAAACGCGCCGACCCCCATGAGGGCGGCCTGCGCCAGCGAGATCTGGCCCACCCAGCCCGTCAGGATCACGATGGACAGCAGCGCCAGCGTTTCGTACGAGGTGCGGACCTCCATGTTGGCCCAGTCACTGCCGAAGATCCACGGCAGAACCAGGAGGAAGAGGATCAAGGCCCAGCGCGGGCCCCGTTTGCGGAACATCAGATCTCCTCCTCTTGCAACTGAGTCGACTTCCCGGTGATGAACATGAACACGATCACCGCAAGGAAGATCGCGAGTTCCGACGTTCCCGGGAAGCTGTGTGTCTTGATCACCGGCAGCGAAGGAACCTCAGAGAAAAGCACGCCGACGAGTACGGCTCCGACCATCATCCGAGCGAGGTTCGTGAGCCCGCCGAACAGAACAGCCGCGTAGGCCGGGATCGAGATCAACACCAGCTGCAGCGGCTGAAGCTGCAGCAGGGGGGAGAGGAGGATCCCGGCGACACCGGCGAGGATCGTGCCGATAACCCACGTGAGCGACGAGACGCGGTCGGCCGGGATCCCCATCAAGAGCGCGGCGCGGCGGTCGTCGGCGACCGCCCGCATCGCGATCCCGAGCGTGGTTCGCTTGAAGAGGTACACGACCGCCAGCATGATCAGGACGCTCATGCCCATGATCGCGAGGTGGTTGTATCCGATCGTGATGCCGAACGGCCGGATCTGACCCGTCGGCGTGAGGTTCGGCGCCTCTTGCCGGTCATAGCTCCAGATGATCCCGGCGAGGCCCGTGAGCCCGGACAGGATGCCGATGGTCATGATCACCGAGACCAGAACGGCTCGATCGCGCAGCGGCCGCAACAGGAACCGTTCGATCGCATACCCCATCGCACCGGCGAAGATGATGGCGAGCGGCAGCGCGAACGGCAGCGGGATGCCGAAACCGTGTGTCCCCGGGCCGTTCGGGGTGTTATTCAACTGATACAGGATGTACGCGGTGAACATCGCGACCGCACCCTGCGCGAGCGTGAGGATCTTCGACGCGCGATAGATCATCACCACGCCGGTACCGAGCAGCGCGAACAGTCCCGCGAACGGGAGCCCCAGGATGAAGAGCTCGATGTAGTGCTTCACGGCATCCCTCCCGTCGCGGTACCCGCGATCACGAGCCCGGTGCGGGGTCCGTCTGCCAGTTCGGGTCGACGGTCCACGCTCCGTTCGATCCCACGGTCGCCCAGAGGTAGCTGTAGTTCCCGTAGTGGCTCGACGCCTTGTAAGTCAGCGGTCGCGTGAGGCCGGCGGGCGAGTAGCCGCTGAAGGTATTCGCGACCTTGATGACTTTGTCTTTGGTCAAGCAGGATCCGACCCGGCGCATGGCCTCGATCGTGAGCGCCGCACCCGCGTACCCGCCTTCCAGGAACGGGTTGTTGATATCGACGGAGGACCCGTAGTAGCGCTGTACGGTCGCGATGTAGTCCTGGACGGCAGGCACGGACGCAGCCAGCTGCGGCGGGTAGTACGACGTTCCCGCGACGAGGTGCGTCTGGCGCGCGTATCCCTGCTGCGAGATGACGCTCAGGTACAACGGCTGACCGCCGCCCCATCCGACCTTCGGCTTGAAACCGGCTTGCTGCGCCGCCTGCAGGGCGCTGATCGCGCTCGTCGGGTCGATCGCGAGGTAGACGAAGTCCGGGTTACCCGTCACCGGTTGGTTGTGGCTGCGCTGCCAGTTCGATGTGTCGGTCCGAACGTTGGACCACACCGTCGACCAGTTCGTGCCCGAGATCGACACGCGCTGCTTCGAGGTCTCGTAGTCGGCAACGCTCTTGTGCAGAACGCTCTTGATGCCCGACTCGAACGCCTCGAACGCCTCCTGACCGGCGAGCAGATCCAGGTAGATGATCGCCGAGTTCGTCACGCCGCCTGCCTGGTTCCGCAGCAGCAGGATGCGCGTCGCGCTCCGCGTGCTCGTCCCGACCGGCCACTGCATCGGGCTCTGGAACTGACTCTCGATCAGGCCCGAGCTGCCGATCACCGGCATGTTGCGCGACTCGAGGTAACTCTTCGCCGCGTCCAGACCGTTCGACGACGGGACGACGGACAGGATGAACACGTGGTCCTGCTCGACGAGCTTCTTGATGAACGCCTTGCCCTTCTGCGCGTCCCAGCCGTCGTCGTAGGTCACGAAGTCGATCTTGCGTCCGAAGACGCCGCCCGCGGCGTTGACCTTGTTGAAGTACGCCTGCACGCCCTTCTGGATCGGACCGGAGATCGAAGACACGGGCCCGGTTTGCGCGAAGGTCGAACCGAGCTTGATCGACGTTCCCGTGACGCCGGTGTCGGTCGCCTTCCCGACGCACGACGTGTCGGTGGAGTTGATCCCGGTCGTGCTCGTGACGCTCGTCGTCCCGGAGGTCGAAGTGATACCGGTCGTTCCGGTCGTGACGCCGGTCGTGACGCCGGTCGTTCCGGTCGTGACGCCGGTCGTTCCACCGGCACCCGGGCCGCCACCGGTGAGCGTGATGTCGGGGGCCTTGATGCTGCAGGCGGCGAGCGTCGTCCCCAGCGCGACGATCGCAGCGATCGATCGTAGTCGGCGTGTCGCGTGGAACTTCATGTCGCCCTCCTTCGCCCCCACCCACATCATTGTCGCGCGTCCGAAACACGCTGGGACGGCACGCATCGCCGCCCCCTAGGAAAACGATTCGGCCGAAGCCCCCGGCTCTCCTGCGGAAGAGACCGGTATTCTACGGGGCGACCCCCCAGGTTGCGCATCCCGGACAAAGAGGGCGATCCCTGACCATCCAGCGCGTGTCGGTGGCTGCGGCGCTCGTACTCGTCCTCGCCGGGATCGGCGCATTCGGATGGCCCGGCTTCCTCCGCGGCCCGGGCTCGCCGCGCGGCGTGATCGCGTATCAGGGACGGGTGGCCGAAAGCGGCTACCGCCTCTTTACCATCCGAGCAGACGGCAAGGATCTGCACCGCCTTCCGGTATCGATCCCCAACGAGTCCTTCGCGTTCCCGGCGTATTCGCCCGACGGGAAACGACTGGCGTTCGTCGGCGAGGCGGAAGGTGGGCGCCAGGACCTCTTCGTCGCCCGCGCGGACGGATCCCAGCCGGTGTCGATCGTGCCTTCGCCGCTCGTACAGATCGGCGCGGCGTCGTGGTCGCCCGACGGTGCATCTCTCGTCTTTTCCTGGAAACGTGACGGCGACTGGGAGATATTCACCGTTCACGCGGACGGGACGGCGCTCGTGAAACTAACGAATGACCGCGGCTTTCACGGGGGAGCGGTGTTCTCGCCCGATGGAAAGACGATCGTCTTTACCGCTGATCGCGGCGGAGCCGACTCGCACCTGTTCTCCATGAACGCCGACGGCAGCGGCGTGCGGCAGCTGACCTTCGGACAGGACGAGAGTGCGGCGGATTTCTCCCCCGACGGCCGCACGATCGCGTACGTCGGCTTCACCGGCGGTAACGCGGACCTGTGGACGATGAACGCGGACGGCACCGCCCGCCGGCGGCTGACCACAGATCCGATGTTCGAATACGACCCTCGCTGGTCGCCGGACGGCCGCTGGATCGCCTTCGAAGGATACCGCGGCGACTTCCCCGACCTGTACGTGCTCCGCGCCGACGGAACCGGCCGGAGGCAGCTGACGAATACCGAGCGGTACGCCGGCAATCCTGCCTGGATCCCGGGCCGGGACTGACCCCGCAGAGGGGTCGTGGGCCCTCACGTAGAATCCCCGCAGCGAGGAGATGACGCCTCGATGACCACGTCCGCACGACGGTTCCGTTTTCTCGCTTCCGCGACGGTGCTCTGTTTCGCCCTGAGCTCGTGCGCGCTCTTCCAGCGCGAACGGGTCGCGATCCGCTCCTCGTCGCTGGAGACCTTGCCACCGACGCCGCTGACCGCCGGCGGCACCACGCCGGCTTCGCCGGGCGCGACGAGCGGCCCGAGCGTGGTCTTCCAGCCGGGCACGTCGCACCTGCTCGGCGGCAAGCCCAACTATGTCAGCGACGACGGTGTGACGGCCGACACGATCCGCATCGGGACGATCCAGCCGATGGACGGCCCGGCCGCGCAGCTCGGCCGCCCGCTGTACCGCGCGACGCAGGCGTACGTGAACGACCTCAACGCGCGCGGCGGGATCAACGGTCGCCGGGTCGAGCTGTATCTGCAGACCGCGTGCATCAACTGCGAGGACGAGAACAAGCTCGCCGCGAAAGCGCTCGTCGAGGAAAAACACGTCTTCGCGATCGTCAACACGTACATGAACACCTACGCGTTCTCCTCGGCGCTGACGTACCTCAACTCCAAGCGGGTCCCGCTGATCCAAGGCTGGTCCGGCGTCGGGCCCGACAACCTCACCTGGGGCGCGCAGCAGACGCCGTGGAACGTCTACTACACGATCCGCAACGCCGACGGCGTGTACGTCTTCGCGCGCTGGTTGCAAGCCGCGCTCACGCACTGGAACGCCGACGGCAAGCTTCCGAGCGGCTGCGCGCAGCACCCGTACCAGGTCGGCGAGGTGTACCTCGACAGCTCGCAAGATCAGCGGCGCGCAGACGAGTTCGAGCGTGTGTGGCGGTCGTTCGGTGCCGGATACAAGGTGACCTCGAAGCAGGCGGTCGCGGCCGAGGAGGAGACGGTCACGCGAATGGACTCGTACGTCTCGGCGATGCAGGACTCCGGGGCATGCGGCGCGTTCAGCGCCTCGAACATCACCATGGTTTTCGGGATGCAGGCGGCGAAGCGGCAAGGCTGGATCGTCCCTTGGGTCGCGAAGTCGGCGTGGGGCCGCGCGGCGACCGACAACTGCGGGAGCGCGTGCAACGGTGGTTTCACCGACAACAATGGGTGGGGCTGGCCGCAGATCGAGACGCCGCAGATGCAGCAGTACCACCGCGTGATGGCGCGGTACTACCCGGACTCGACCGACGATGCACAGACGCTCGGGGGCTGGATCGGGATGATGGCGTTCGAGTACGCCGCGTCGCGACTCGGCGCCGATCTCAAGCGTGAGCCGCTCATGAAGATCCTCACCGGGCTCAACGGCTTCGTCACCGGGATCGGGGCCACGATCAACTCCTCGCGCTCCGATCATCTGGCGATGAGCCAGACGATGATGCTCCAGATCTGCGGCAACCGCTTCTACCGGGTATCGAACTGGCTCGGCGCGAACACGGCGCCACCGTCGAACATCGCGTCTCCATGCAAGTGGGGCGAGCCATGATGCTGGCGGCGACCTTTTCGGGGAAGCTGTTCGCGCAGGATCTCCTCAATGGGGTCTCGCTCGGCGCCGTGTTCGCGCTCCTGGGCCTCGGGGTCGTCCTTATCTATAAGTCCTCAGGTGTCTTGAACTTCGCGCACGGCTCGATGGCGATGTTCTCGACCTACGTCTACTTCCAGCTGACGCAGTCGTTCCACGGGATGCCGGTCGTCGTCGCGGCGGCGATCGCCGTCGGGATCGGCGCAGTGATCGGCGCGGCGAGCTACCTCGGGGTGTTTCGCCGGATGCAGGACGCAGGGTTGCTCGCGAAGGTGATCGCGAGTCTCGCCGTCGCCGGCGTGCTGCAGGGCGGCGCGGCGTTCCTGTGGCGCAACGCGTCACAGGCCCGCGTGCCCCAACAGTTCCCCGAGTCGTCGTTGCGCATCGGCGGGGTGGGTCTCGGCTGGCAAGAGGTCGGCACGATCGCGATCACCGTCTTCGCCGGCCTCGCGCTGATCATGATCCTCCGGCGCACGACGTTCGGGATCGCTCTGCGCGCGACGGCGCAGAACCGGACCGCCGCACGGCTGCTCGGCGTCCGCGAGACGCGCGTGGCGACGACGTCGTGGGCGATCGGAGGCGCGCTCGCGGCACTCGCCGGCGTGCTCGTGATCCCGCTGGCCGTCCTCACCGTCTACTCGATGATCGGCTACATGGTCCGCGGGTTCGTCGCCGCGGTTGTCGGTGGGTTCGTGTCGTTGCCGGCAGCGCTGGCCGGCGGCTTCGTGCTCGGCGCGGCGCAGGAGTCGCTCAAAGCGACGCCGGTCGAACAGTTGTCGAGCGTCTTCGCCGGCCTCGCGATCGCCGTCCTCTTGCTCACCCGCGTCGAACGGTTCTTCGCGCTCGATCAGGAACTGCGCGCCCTACAGGAGCTCGGATGAAGAATCGCTTGCCGGTGATCCTGGCATTGGTCGGCGCCGGGCTCGTGCTGCCGCCGCTGATCCTGGACTCGACCTGGAACGCGACGCTGTCCCTGGCCTTGATCTACGCGCTGATGGGCTTGTCTGTCGTCGTGCTCACCGGGTTCGTCGGCCAACTGTCGCTCATGCCGGCCACATTCGTCGGGATCGGCGCGTACGCATCCGGGCGCCTCGTCACCAACCTCGCCACGCCGTTCTGGGGAGCGGTGCCGCTCGCCGCGGCGGTTGTCGTTCCGTTCGCCCTCGTGATCGGGATGATCGCGCTGCGTCTCAAAGGCTTGTACCTGGCGATCATGACGCTGGTGTTCGCGAACGTGGTCGAGCAGTTCTTGTTCACGCAGGACTGGTTCGTCGGCAAGCAGCACGTCGTCGACGCGCCGCGGCCGCACCTCGGCGGGATCGACTTCGCCTCCGACAAGAGTTACTACGTTCTCGTCTACGTCGCGGTCGCCGCCGTGCTGCTGCTCACCTGGAACCTGTCGCGCAGCCGCACCGCGCGTGCGTGCTACGCCGTCCGCGACAACGAAGACGCGGCGCAGGCGTGGGGTATCAACGTCGCCAAGTACAAGCTGCTCGCGTTCGCGCTGAGCGGCTTGATCGCCGGCTTCGCCGGAGCGCTCTACGGACATTGGCTCGAGGCGGTATCGACCGGCGGGCAACGGCCGCTGTTCGGCCTGGAGTTCTCGCTCACGATCGTCTTCTTCACGATCGTCGGCGGCGTGCGATCGATCTGGGGTCCGGTGCTTGGGGCGGCGGTGTGGGTCGTCCTCGTGAAACGCCTGCTGGCCGGCAGCCCCGACGGCGTGAACATCGCGATCTCGATCTTCGGAGCGGTCGTGCTGCTGACGATGCTCTACCGGCCGGCGGGGTTGATCGCGTGGATCGGAGACGCGTGGCGGCGCCTGCGCCGGCCTCGGGCACAGGTCGCGGCGGGGGAGGCGTAGCCATGCCGCTGTTCTCCGTCGAGGACGTGACGATCCGCTTCGGCGGCCTCGTCGCGAATTCCGACGTGAGCCTCCGCGTCGAAAAAGGAGAGATCGTCGGGCTCATCGGTCCGAACGGCGCCGGAAAGACCACGCTGTTCAACGCGATCTCCGGATTCGTGGCCCCGACGAGCGGGCGCGTGATCTTCGACGGCGCCGACATCCTGCCGTTGCTGCCGTACGAGCGCGCGGTCCGCGGCATCGGCCGGACCTTCCAGGGCGTGCGCCTGTACCCGTCGCTGAGCGTGCTCGACAACCTGCTCGTGTCGTTCCACGCGCACATGCGCGGCGG
>Ga0075425_100005188_pt1 | contig 13513 bp, 11 predicted proteins | sample SoiMethybrSBSTD4_FD_75300 | JGI IMG/M metagenome (GOLD analysis project Ga0075425, IMG submission 75300) | Bulk soil microbial communities from a Populus tree surrounding site in Tennessee, USA - Soil MetaG P. TD hybrid SBSTD4 | ecosystem: Environmental > Terrestrial > Soil > Tree plantation...
CGAACGACATCAGCGAACAGGTGAAGTTCACGACCGTCGCTTCGTTCGGCGAAGACCGCGTCGATTTCGGCGTCGGCACGTTCTTCTTCCGCATTCGAAACCAGCTCTTTTTCAACCGCACCGAGCTCTCCTACAAGCCGGTGTCCGGTCTCAATCTCCATGCGGGCGTCGACGTCGGCTTCGCCCCCTACCAGGTCGACATCCGCTTTCCCCCACCTCCGCGCCCCGGCGAGCCGGACCCTGGACCGTTCGCATCGCGACTCCCGATGTCCGAGTCGCTCAAGGACAACGCGTGGCGCCCCGCCGCGTACATCGAGGCCGAGATCGCGCCGAGCGAGCGGGCGAAGATCGTACCGGGCGTGCGCGTCGACTACGCGCGCGACACCGGCCATTGGGACATCGGCCCGCGCCTCAGCGCGCGCTACGACATCGTCCACGATTTTCCGCGTACGACCGTGAAGGGGGGAGCGGGCATTTACCATCAGCCACCGCAGTTTCAGGAGACCGATAAAATTTTCGGGACTCCTGGGCTCGCCTCGAATCGAGCGTTCCAATATTCGCTCGGCGTCGAGCAGGAGATCACTCGACCCATCGACGTTTCAGTCGAGGGCTTTTACAAAAACCTCGACCACCTGGTCGCGCGGGTGCCTTCGACGGGCGGTCGGGCGTACGAGTACAACAACACCGGTAAGGGCTACGTCGTGGGGGCGGAAGTGCTCTTGAAGTACAAGCCCGACGATCGCTTCTTCGGCTGGCTCGCCTACACCCTCTCGCGATCCACGCGTCAGGATCCGCCCGCCTTTCAGACACGCCTCTTCGAGTTCGATCAAACGCACATCTTGACCCTGCTCGGCAGCTACCGGCTCGGTCATGGCTGGGAGTTCGGCGCGCGCTTTCGCGTCGTGTCGGGCCGGCTCTACACGCCGACCGCCCTCGGCATCTTGAACACCGACGCGGGCGCCTACGCGGCTTTCGGCGGGGCGCCGTTCTCGCAGAGGCTTCCGATGTTTCACCAGCTCGATCTGCGCGTCGACAAGAAGTGGCGATTTACCGACTGGGCCTTCAGCATCTACCTCGACGTCCAGAACGCGTACAACCGGGCCAACCCCGAGGACCTGACGTACAATTACAACTACGCACAGTCGCAAGTTACGGCCTTCTTGCCGATCATTCCGAGCCTCGGCATTCGAGGAGAGTTTTAGATGAAGAGCTCGCGCTTCGCTGGCATGCCGCTCCTCGTTTCGTTGGTCGCGCTCGCTCTTTCGGCGTGCGGAGCCGGAGGCTTCGAGCCCGCGAGCAAGATCAAGGGGCTGCGCGTTCTCGCGATCCAGAAGGATCGCCCTTATCCGCACGTCGACGACGGGCAAATCAACCTGAAGGTCCTCTACTGGGACGGCGCGTCGACGCCCGACCGACCGCGGAACGTCAGCTTCAACTTCTTGCCCTGCTACAACCCGCCGGGCGACCTCTATTACAACTGCTTCAGTGACTTGACGCGAGGGCCCGGCGCGGGCGGACCCTCGTCGGATGCGGGCGCGGGTGGCGACGTGGAAGCGGACGCGGGGCCCGACGCGGCCGAAGGGGTCGACGCGGCGGGCAGCGACGCAGCGAGCAGCGACGCAGCGGGCGGCAGCGACGCGGCCGAGAGCGCGGACGCCCCGGGACCCACCGATGCCGCGATCGATGGTGCGACCGACGCGGCGCCCGGCGGTGGTGGTGGTCTTCCGCCGTCCGACGCCGATCACATCAAGACGTTCAGCTTCCCGCTCGTGGCCGACAACCTCATTCGTCCCAAGGCCCCGGGCATCACGGACTATGGTCTCGTCTACGTGCTGTTCACGGCTTGCGCCGGGCATCTCGAGCCGACCGATCCGGGCAGCGCGGGGGGATTGCAGCTCGGCTGCTTCGACGATGCGCGACGACGGCTGGGACCGGACGACTTCGTACCCGGGTACGCTTCGCTCTATGCTTACCGCGAGCTTCGAAACGCCAACCCCATCGTCGACGATTTTTCCTTCAAGGGTGCGTCGTTCAAAGACACGTTCGCGGCGCCCGACGCCGACGTCCCGCACATCGCGCGGTGCACGGAAGGCGACCGGGGCAATTGTCCGGCGTTCGACCTCAAGCTGAACGTGAATCGGGCAAGCGCCGAGATCGACCCGCTCTCCACCGATCCGAACGGCGCACCCCTTCAGGAGCAAATTTGGGTCGCGTTTTACTCGACCGACGGGGACTTCACGAGCTCGCTCCGCCTCGTCAACGATGCCACCCGCGGCTGGAACGACGACAACGGCACGAAATTCCGCGCTCCCCCCACCCCTGGTGCCGTGCGACTTTTCGCCGTCGTCCACGACAACCGCGGCGGCGTCGAATGGGCGCTGGGCAAAGTCATCGTCGATTGAGAGAGAGGAGGGTAGGATTGATCAGGCTCTACGATTCTCTCTCCTCCGGCAACGGCTACAAAGTCCGGCTACTCTTGACTCAACTCGGCATCGCGTTCGAGCGGGTCGAAGTCGACATCTTGAAAGGCGAGTCTCGCACCGAGGCATTTCTCGCCAAAAATCCAAACGGACGCATTCCGCTGCTCGAGCTCAATTCGGACGAGCGCTTGGCCGAGTCGAACGCGATTCTCCTCTACCTGGCGGAGGGCACGCGGTACCTGCCGAAGGCGCGCTGGCAGCGCGCCAAGGTGCACGAATGGATGTTCTTCGAGCAGTACAGCCACGAGCCGAACATCGCGACGCGCCGCTTCTGGCTCATGCACCCTCCGATCAGCGAAGAGCGACGCGCCCAGCTCGAGCCAAAGTTGAGGCTCGGCTACGAAGCGCTCGGCGTGATGGAACGCCATCTGTCGACGCGGGCCTTTTTCGTCGCCGACGAATACACGGTCGCGGACATCGCGCTCTATGCGTACACGCACGTTGCGCACGAGGGGGGATTCGACCTTCACCCTTTCGTTGCGATTCAGGCATGGATCGAGCGCGTTCGTTCGCAGCCTCGTCACATTCCGATCACGACAGGTTAGTGCCTCTGCCTCGCGCCGCGGACGGCGCGCAGTGCGCCCGCCCGACACCGATTGCGCAACCCCTCGCCGCACGCGCAGCGTCTGCTAGGCTTTGCGCGTGATTCGTTCCAACTCGGCAGTGGGTTTCGCGTCGATGGCTTTTTTCATTTTCGCCTGCTCGGGCGGCGAACAGACCCGACCGCGCGGTGGTGACACGACAACCACCGGAATTGGCACCGGCGGACCGAGCACCGGCACGGGGATCATGACGACCGGAACCGGTGCCGGAGGTGGTGGCCAGGGGAACAACCCCGCGACGTGCACCGAAGCCGCGGCCAACCGTACGTACATCGGCTGCGATTTCTGGCCAACCGTCACGTACAACCCGGTGTACACCGATTTCAAGTTCGCCGCCGTCGTCGCCAACGGCGGCACCGCGGAGGCAACCATCACCATCGAGCGCGGAGGCACGCAGGTCGCGACCGGAAAGGTGCCCCCGGGAGGGCTCACGGCGTTGACGCTGCCGTGGGTCATGGAGCTGAAAGGGGACGAGTTTACTCGAACCGACGCGAACACCGGCGCTCGCAAGAAAACATCGGTGTTTCTAGCCGGCGGCGCCTACCACTTGACGAGCAGCGTCCCGGTGACGGCGTGGCAGTTCAATCCTCTCGACTACCAGCAACCGGCCGCCAACTGTCCGGGGCTGCCTCCGACGGCAACGAAATGCTTGTCGGTCAGCAACGACGCTTCGCTGCTTCTTCCGAGCACGGCGATGACCGGCGATTATCGTTTGTTCGGGCGTTCGGCGCGTCTCGAAGGCGGAGGCGAGCTCTATACCAGCTCGCAGGGGGGGTTCGTCATCACCGGCACGCAGAACGACACGACGGTCGCCATCTCGTTGACCGCTGCAAGGATGGTACAGGTTGGGACGGGCGCAAAGATCGGGGCGGCTCGGTTGGCCGCGGGCAACGGCGTCGCGGCCGCGATGCCGGGACAGACGGTGACGTATACGCTCCAGGCGGGAGACGTTCTGCAGTTGGTGGGGGAGTGGGGGATGTTCGAGCCCGAGCCGCACGGCGACCTCAGCGGCAGCATCGTGAAGGCGAGCAAGCCCGTTCAAGTCATCGCGATCAACCCCCTCTTGAGCGGCGTTCCGACAGCCGTCGACGGCAACCCCGATCACATCGAGGAGACGGTACTTCCCGCGCAAGTCATCGGCACGACCTACGTCGTCGCGCCCCCCACCGGGCCCGACAAGCGAGTGCCCGGTCACATGGTTCGCTTTTTCGGCAACTTTGCGAACACCACGCTGACCTACGACGCGGCGCCCGTCGGCGCGCCTGCGACGTTGGGCGAAGGGGAGGTGGTCGAGATTGGGCCCGTGATGACGCCGTTCGTCGTGACGGCGAGCCAACCCTTCGCCGTGGCGTCGTTGATGCTCGGCGGCACCAAGCAGGACCCGGGTGGAACGCGCGGCGATCCGTCGATCACGATGGAAGTGACGCCCGAGCAGTTTCGCAAGGACTACACGTTTCTCGCTCCCACGAATTATCTCGAAAACTACGCGGACATCCTCCTTCCGAGTGGCGCGACGGCGACGCTCGACGGCAAGCCTCTCACCGGAACACCCGAACCGATTGGCGGCAGCATGTGGTCGATCGTCCGCGAGCGCCTCGACGCCGGCAACAACGGCACCCACCATCTCGAATCGATGTCCCAGGTCGGTCTGCAAGTGATGGGCTTCGGTCAGGCGACTGGCTATTGCTATCCGGGCGGGCTCGACCTCAAGCTCATTAGCCCGCCGCCCCCCGACGTCCACTGACCGCGCCGCGGGATCAGCCTCGCCCCCCGACGTCCATTGGCCGCGCCGCGCTTGGCGAGCTGACTGATCCATGAGTCGAATCAATGTGTTAACTGGACCATAAAACATGCAGGATTGATTGTTTCTTTTTCTTGGGCTAAGAAGGGCGAATGCAGGCGGTCGCCCGGAGACGCACGCAGGAAGAGCGCAGCGCGGCGACACGAGCGCGCCTGCTCGACGCGACGCTCGAATGCCTCGCCGAGCTCGGCTACGCGCGCACGACGACGACCGAGATCGCCGAGCGGGGCGGCGTGTCGCGCGGCGCGCAGCTTCATCACTTCCCGACCAAGGCCGAGCTCGTGACCGAGGCGATGGAGCATCTGTTCGATCGACGCGACGAGGAATTTCGCGAGGCGTTCGCGCGTCTTCCCGCCGACGCGAATCGTCCGCGGGCGGCTGTCGATTTGCTCTGGTCGATGGTAGCCGGTCCGACGTTCCACGCGTGGCTCGAGCTCGTCGTGGCGGCGCGCACCGACGAGCAGCTGAAGCCGAGAGTGACCGCGCTCACCGCGCGCTTCACCGAAAACGTGTCGCGCACGTTCGCCGAGCTTTTCCCCCGCCCCGCGCAACCGCCGCCGTTTTGGGAGTTGATACCGGTTCTGACGTTCGCTTTTTTACAAGGGTTGGCGCTCGACGCGATGGTCTTGCCGGGTCGCCCGGAAATCGACGCAGCGCTCGAGATCTGGCGCAGCCTCGCGCAGCTCACGATGCCCACTGGAGGGAGTCCCGATGCAACTTGAAGCCGCGTTGCCCGACGACGATCGCCTTCGCGCCGGACGTGAGGCGTATCCCGATCTCTTGGCGAAGTTGTCGCGCCTGTCGGTCACCAAACACTACGACGCCTACGCCGACGTGGCGTGGGACGAGCCCGCCCTGCGGATCGACCCGAGCGACGCGAAATGGGAGCTCGACTCCAAACATCCGCTCGGCTCGACCACCTGGTACCAAGAGCAGCCCCTCGAGCTGCGCACGCGGATCGGCCTCCACATCGTCGTCTGCGCCATGCAAACGGGCGTTCATTTCGAGAACGTGCTCACCCGTGGGCTGCTCGAGTTCGCCATCCTCCTGCCCACCGGAGCTCCCGAGTTCCGCTACGCGTACCACGAGGCCATAGAGGAATCGCAGCACACCCTCATGTTTCGCGAGTTCGTGAACCGCTCGGGGCTCGACCCCGGCGATCCGGGCATGCTCGTACGCGCGGGAGGGAGGCGGGTCGTGCGAATGGCGCGCCGCTTTCCCGAGCTCTTCTTCCTCTTCGTGCTCGGCGGCGAAGATCCCATCGACTACGTTCAGCGCACGTTGCTCCGCGCGGAGCGCGAGGTGCATCCGCTTCTGCGGCGCATGATGCAGATCCACATCACCGAAGAGGCGCGCCACCTGTGCTTCGCGCGCGCCTACCTCCGCGAGCGGGTCCCAGCTCTCGGCAGCGCGCGCCGCCAAGTTCTCGCGGTCGCCGCGCCGCTCGTCCTCGGGTCGATGGCGCGACGCATGCTCGAGCCGCCTCCTACCATCGCGCGCGCTTACGAGATTCCGAAGTCGGTGCTCGGCGAAGCCTACCGGAAAAACCCGACCCACCGCGCCGAGGTTCGCCAATCACTCGAGAAGGTGCGCCTGCTCTGTCTCGAGCTCGGCCTCATGACACGAGCGTCGTCGCCGATCTGGCGCAGATTGGGAATTGCTTGATGCGACCGCTCTCGCGCGCGAGAAGAGCCTCGTGAGGGTCGTCGTCACCGGAGGCTCGGGCCAGCTCGGCAGCCGCGTCCTCCGACGATTGGCGGGCGAACGCAAGGTCAAGGCGATCACGTCGATCGATCTTCGAGCGCCTGCGATCGCAAGCCCCAAGATCCACGCCGTCACGGCGGACGTCCGCGACCCCGACATCGCCCGCCACATCGCCGATCACGACGCGCTCGTGCACCTCGCATTCGTGGTCACCGAAGTCCGCCCACGAGAAGAGGTCGATGCCATCAACGTGGGAGGAAGCGCGAACGTGTTTGCCGCCGCGGCGCGAGGCGGGGTGACGCAGATCGTCTACAGCTCGTCGATTGCCGCTTACGGCGTCGTGCCCGGGCACCCCGAGCCGATCACCGAAGACACGCCGCGCGTCCATCAACCGAGCTTTGCGTACGCGGCCACCAAGTTCGAAGTCGAAGCGGCGCTCGATCGATTCGAGTCCGAGCACCCGAGCATCGCCGTCGTCCGGCTGAGGCCCGCGATCCTCGTCGGCCACGACATGGACCACGCCCTCGGCTACGGACTTCGCCGCGGACGAATCGTCGACATCGACGATGCCCCTTTGCCGATCGTCTGGGACGAGGACGTGGCCGATGCCGTGGCTCTCGCACTTCTCAGCGGGGCGCGCGGCGCGTTCAACGTCGCGGCCGACGACGCCCTTGCGCCGCGCGAGCTGGCGGCGCGCGGGGGCCTCCGCGCCGTCCGCGTGCCTCGCTCGGTCGCGCGCGCCGCAGCCGTCGCAAGCCCGTGGCTTTCGCGGCTCGGCATCGGGCGAGCGATGGATCCGGCCTGGCTCGAGTCAGCCGGTGTCCGGATGATCATCTCGAGCGAGCGAGCCAAGCGCGAGCTCGGCTGGCGGCCCCGTTGTAAGACGGCAGTCGACGTGATCGCGCGTCATCAGAGCGAGGTGCCGCGCGGCCTCGATCCGCGGCTCGCGCTGTTCTTCCGCGCTGCCGAGCGCGCGTCCCAGATGCGGCCGCCCGACGAGTCGCGCACGATGTCCCTTCTCTTGCACGTGCGCCTCACCGGTCGAGACGGCGGAGATCTTGCGATCACGTTCGAGCGGGGGCGCATCTCGGTCCGGCGCGGCGTACCGCGCCCGCCGAACGCAGCGCTGACGCTCACGACGGCCACGCTGCGCCGCCTGCTCGCGGGTCAGACCGACGTCACGTCGGCTCAGATGCTCGGCCAGGTGCGCCTCGAGGGGGACCCGACCGGTGTGATGCTGCTGGGCGGCATCGTCACAAGCTTTCGCGCCGCCGGAACGCAGCCGGGCTTTCGCGGTGCGCTCGCCCGTCGTCTCACCGCCTGGTTTTCTCACTTGCCCGCAAGCGCAGCGGCCGCAGAAGGATCGAACCCATGAAATTCTCCATTTTTTTCGAGATGCAGATCGCTGATCCGACAGCCGCCAAGGAGGCGCAGACGTTCCATGACTGCGTCGAGCAGGCGGTGCTCGCCGACGAGCTCGGCTACCACTGCGTATGGGAGGTCGAGCATCACGGCCTCTACGAATATTCGCACTCGTCGGCTCCGGAGGTGTTCCTTTCGTTCGTCGCCGCCCGCACGCGCCGCATCCGCCTCGGCCATGGGGTCACGCTGCTTCCGTTTCGCTACAACCATCCGATTCGGATCGCCGAGCGTGTGGCGACGCTCGACATTCTTTCTGGCGGCCGCGTCAACTGGGGCTCGGGCAAGTCGTCTTCGCTCGTCGAGCAAGTGGCTTTCGAAAACGACATACCCAAGCTCCACGACCAGTGGCTCGAAGCCGTCGAGATGATCCCGCGCATGTGGGCAGCCGACGTTTTCGAGCACAAGGGGAAATTCTTCGAGGTCGCCCCCATCCAAATCGTGCCGAAACCGATCCAGAAGCCGCACCCGCCGATGTTCGCGGCTTGCTCCAACCCTACCTCGGCGGCCTATGTCGGCCGCCTCGGGCTCGGTGCTCTCAACTTCGCGTTCGGCTCCGACGACTTTTTGACCCAAAAAGTGATCGACTACCGCCGCGCGATCGCCGAGGCAAAACCGATAGGCCGTCAAAAGAACGATCACTTCGCTTGCACGCCCGCGACGCTCGTGCTGAACGACGATCGAAAGGCTTGCGCGTACGGCATGCGCGGCGCCCGTTTCTTCGCGTCCAGCATGGCGCAGTACTACCTATCCGGCACCCGCCCTGTCGGCCGGCTGCCCGTCCCGCGCGATTTTCTCCCCGAGGACGAGCTCACGACCGCCATGGCCGAGCGTAACGTCGCCGGCTCGCCCGTCACGCTCGTCGTCGGCGATCCTGCGTGCGCGCGCGAAACCGTCGAGCGCTTCAAAGACATCGGCGTGGACGAGCTCATCCTCGTCATGCAAATGGGAACGGTCCCGCACGAGCTCGTGATGGAGTCGCTCCGCACGTTCGCCGAGCAGGTCATGCCGCATTTCGCGTGACGGGTCAGCCGCGACTGAAAGCAGCGCTCCACGAGAGGCGGCCGGTGAGCTGCATCAGGAGAAAGAGCGTGAGGATGACGAGCACGGTGACGCTGAGCCCAGTGTAGCCCTCGTAGAAGTGCGCGATCGAAAAGCCTACCTGGTAAAGAAGCTGGGCCAACCCCGCCTCGAGCAGCGCGAACCGGGGACCTGCCACGAGACGTAGGTAGCTCGCGACGAGCCCCACGCTGACGGCGCTCGACAACGCGAACGCCCCCTCCACCGGCAACCGATCGGCCGTGTAACTGAACAGCAGATTGAACGAAAAGAACGCCGCCGCGACGAAGAGCCAGTTGATGGGGTGTACCTCGATCTTCCGGAGCAGCGTGACCACGTAGACGAAGACGAGGAAGAGCCCGAGCGAGAGCGGCGCCGAAAAGCTCATGTGGGTGGCGAGCTCTCCCGGCTGGACGTGCGAGGGCATCACCATGCCGATCCCGTAACCGCTCACGAGACGCGAGAAATTCCAATCGAGCTCGTAGCCGGTCCCGTTTCTGGTTTTCTTCGAGGGGGACATCGTCATCTTCGGAAAATCGATGTTCGAGAAGTCCGTGGTCATTGCCAGTGCGAAGTCCTCGATCTGTCCCACGTCGTGGGTCGGACGGTACATCCATTCCTGCATACCGCGCGACCGGTAGCCGACCTCGAGCGTGACCGTCTGCCCCGGCTTGAGCGCGATCGTCGTCCCCACGAGCCCCTCTTTCGGACGTAGTCGGGGGGCCATGTCGACGCCGTCGACGACGAATCGAAAGTCGTCGTAGACGCCGGACTTGTCGGGCAGGGCCAGCGCGACGAAGAGGTCGCGCGGCTCGTGCTCATCCTTCGGGTGCAGGTACGTCCACGTGCCGTGAAAGACGACATCATAGAGCGGAAACCAGAGCAGACCCTTTCGCCTTTGGTCGAGGTGCAGATCGACCGCCAAGCGCGAGCGAACCGGATCGACGACCTGTACGCGCTCGACCGACTCCACCGTCTTCTTCGTGCTCGTATGCCCAGCGGGATCGGTGATCTGTTCGGATTTCGTTTCGAGCTCCCTCCAGTGAAGCTCGAAGGTCGGAGCTGCCTGCGCCTGGGGGCTCCCCCAGAGGTCCGCGACCCGCCCCTCGAGCGTCGAGCGCTGATCGCTGGTGCGTGAGCTCATGACAGCGCCCAGAATGAGCCATCCGATAGCGGCCGTGGCAAAGACCGCCATGATTCCGAGTAGTCGAACGAAAGGGTGCATCGTGGCTTTGACCTCTCACCCGTGAACGCCCGAGCCCGACTTTCGAATCGAGGAGTCTCGGTGCAGGTTCGGTGCAGAGGTTCACGGGAGCCCAATCACTACCCAGCGAGTCTTTGGCAGGAACTGGCGGAGTAGAGCTGGGGCGCGACGCCTAGTCTCGGCCGCACTCCTTGCCCCTGCACCCAGTTAGACCCCCATCGGGTAGTGGGGCGGGTTTGCTCGGAGCGGCGTCCGGCTCCGGGCTTTGGCTCACGGTGTAGTACTCGTCGTCCATGGCGAAAGGGCATCCAGCGAGAGGCATCGCCAGGGCGAGCATCGCGATCGCGGGTACCCGCTGCGACATCAGAAAGCTCCCTCCAAAAAAACGCTCGGGCCGCCGTACGACACGGTGGCCCTGACTCTCGTGCCGCTGCCGGACGGATGCTTGGTTGCGAGGATCACGGCGCCCCCGGCGATGCCTGCCGCTCCGACGAGGTAACCGACGATCGAAACCGTGCGCCAACGCCGATAGTCGCGCATGTCGTCTTCCAAGCCGGGGGGGCACGCCGGACCGTCGCACGCTTGGTCGAGCGTGGCCTTTTTGCCGAGCGCCAAGGCCCCCGTGACGATGCCCGTCGCAAGGCCGGCCCCTCCCACGCCGAACGCGGTCCACATGAGCGGCGAGAGCGATCGCGAAGAATTCGCCCCGGCTTGATCGACCAACACTGTTTCGATCGTTACCGCCCGCTGATCCCCCTCGCCGAGGGTGACGCTCTGCCAGCTTTCGGGCACGCCGGATCGCGCGATCGTGATGACGTGCGTCCCCGGGTTGACGGCGACGGGCGTCGAGCCGACCAGAGGGTAGCCGTCGATCTTCACGAGGGGTCGCGGCTCGTTGTCGGGAAAAACGACTCGGATCGAAGGGACCCTCGGAGAAAGTGCCTCGAGCTCTTCGCGGGCTTCGCTCGCGGCCCGACGATACGGCTCGTTGCTCTCGTCGTTCGCCACGGTTGCTTTCGCGTACACGTCGGTTGCTTCGGCGAGCCGCCCCAATTGGACGAGGGCTCGCGCCTCCATGAGAGCGAGGGTGGGCGCCTTCACGATGTCGTACGCGCGGTGAAAATGTTCGCGCGCTCGCTCCCAATCTCCCTCGTCGAAGTACTCCGCGCCTCGCCTTGCGATATCGCGCGCTACGTCCTTGTCGGTTCGCCAGTTTCCATCGGCGCGCGCCGTGGCGCCGGCCGACAGCATCAACGCGGTTGCAATCAGAACGCGCGTCTTCATCGCGGGCTCAGAAGCCGAAGTCCATCGATCGAGCCGATGGCCGGCCGACCGGCGCGGCGCTCGTGACGACTGGCTTCGTCGGCCCCGGAGGCGCGATCTTCGGGGCGCGGGCTCGCTCGGGCGGCCGCGCGCGTGGCGGTGGCTCGACCAGAACCGCCGCCGCATCTTGCACCGGAGCACCCGCTTCGAGCGTGCGGTCCGGTGCCGTGGCAGCCAGCGTGGTCGCGGGCGCGATCGGATCGGCTTGCGCAATCGGATCCCGGTCAGCCGGTGCGACAACGACCGCCGAAGCGCCTACGGCGGTGGCGGCCGGCGCGTTGGACGAATGGTAGTCGATGGCCAAGAAGACCAGTCCCGCCGCGAGAGGCGCCGTGAGTCCCACCGTCATCTTGCGGCGCGCGGGGCGTCGCAACACGTCGGAGACCGAGAGCGGTGTCTCGTTCGCTTGCTTCGTCCGGGCCGATGTCTCGACGGGATCCGCATTCGACGGGGCGCACGTTTCGGCAGCGAGCCAGACGATCTTGAGAGAGCTACCGGACACATCGTCGGCAACCGAGCGCGAGGCAAGCCACCCAGCGAGCGCACGGCCGAAATTGCGCGCGCAGGACCAGCGCTTCTCGGGGTTCTTCGCGAGCCCCCGCTCGAGAATCGCCCAAAGGCGCACGTCCACGTCGTTCGTCCCGAGAAGGCTCGGAGCCGGATCGTCCACGATGGCGCGAAGCAGCGCCGGACAGCTCGAGCATTCCCAAGGCGCACGGCCGGCAATCATCTCGTAAAGCACCACCGCGGCGGCCCAGATGTCGACGCGGTGGTCGAACTCTTTGTCGCCGAGCGCTTGCTCCGGCGACATGTACTCGGGCGAACCGAGCAGGATGCCCCCTGTCGTCAGACGCGAGACCTTCCCCTCGAGCTTGGCGATTCCGAAGTCGAGGATTTTCGGCTGCACGCCCCCCGCGTCGTCGCGCGCCAGGAAGATGTTTTCCGGCTTCAGGTCGCGATGGACGATGCCGCGCGCGTGAGCACAGCCGATGCCGCCGAGGATCGGCAAGAGGTGTCGCACCGCTTCGACGGGCGACATCTTTCGTTCCCGATCGAGCAACTGGCGCAGGTTCTCCCCCTGCAAAAGCTCCATCACGATGAAGGGGTCGCGATGACGCGTCTTGCCGAAATCGAAAACGCGAACGATGGAGCCGTGTCGAAGCCCGGCGGCGGCCCGAGCCTCGATGAGCAAACGCTCGGACGACCCGGACCAACGCGCGTCGCTCCGGATGAGTTTGAGAGCGACCGGCGCGTCCAGGATCTCGTTGTGAGCGCGCCAGACCGAGCCCATCCCGCCGAAGCCGATCGGTTCGATCAGGCGATACTTGCCGCAGATGCGATCTCCGGCGGCGTAGGGCCCTGGAGCGGGGGGCTCTTCCAAGAAGACCTCCCCGCCTGGCGAGGAAAGCATTGGCGAGGAAAGCATGGCTGGTTGCACACCCCCTCTTAGGCAACAAGGATGCCGGTCAAGTTCGGTCCGACGACGTTCGCGGCGGCCCGGTTGGAATGGCGCAATGTGCAGATTCGACACGCCAGGCTGCAACCTTCGACCCCCTGACCGCTGACGGAGCCAAAGGCGCCTGTGCCGCGCGAGACGAGCCGCGCGTCTCGTACGACGTCGCAATGCCGACTCGAAGCGTTACTGAACGGCGAACGAGTAGACCGTCGCGTCGCTGGCGACGAAAATTCGACCCTTCGCCACGATCGGAGCCAAGAAATGACGCAGTTGGGTCATCGTTTGTGAAGGGCCACCGTCGAAGACGAGCGCTCCGGTCTCACCGTCGAACCCTCTCAGCTGGTTCGCGATCTCCGCACCGGCCGCCCAAACGATGAAATCCGATTTTCCATCGGGCGTCGTGACGATCGGCGATCCAGACCCGTCTTCTCTCGAGCACCAAGTCACCACCGCCGTGGGGGGTGA
>Ga0075425_100005189_pt1 | contig 13513 bp, 12 predicted proteins | sample SoiMethybrSBSTD4_FD_75300 | JGI IMG/M metagenome (GOLD analysis project Ga0075425, IMG submission 75300) | Bulk soil microbial communities from a Populus tree surrounding site in Tennessee, USA - Soil MetaG P. TD hybrid SBSTD4 | ecosystem: Environmental > Terrestrial > Soil > Tree plantation...
CCGCACGCCGAGCAGTTCGAGCGCGTGTTCGGGACCGGGGAGCGGTGGGGTGTCGCGCTCGACTACCTCCGCGTTCCCGCCGGCGAGTCGGACGGGGCGATCCTCGCCCGGCTCGGCGCCGACCTCGGCGGCGACCTCCTCGTGCTCCGGTGCGATGTGTTGCGCAGTCCGATGGTGGATCGCTTCCTCGACGCGGCCCGGGCCCGCCCGGGCACCTCGGCCTGGGCCGCGATCGAAGGGGTCCCTGCCGGCATGGCGCTGATCCGCCGCGAGGACGTGACGTGGCTCGATCTGCCGACCGCCGGGGACCAGCAAGTCTGGGAGCAGCTGGGTCAGCCCATTCAGTTCCGCGACGCCACCCTCTGCCGGATCGAGACGGTCGGTGACTTCCAGCGCGCAAACCGGGTGCCGTCCCTCCGTGGGGCGGCTCGCGCGACAGCGACCGACCGCCCCTCCGGGAGCGAGCCCGCCGAGGCCGCCCCGCCCGGCGACGAGACGCCGCCGAGGCCGAGCGGGCGCCAGATCCGCATGGGCAAGTTCGACTACCTGATCGCCCAGCGGCACCTGACGCGCGGCCAGCTCGGCGAGGCGCTGAACGAGGCCCGGCGCCGGCAGCTGAGCGTCGAGTCGGTGCTCCTCGAGCATCACGGCATCCGCGAGGCGGATCTCGCCGCTGCCCTCTCCCTCTACTACCGCTGCCCGTACGTCTCACTCGATCGACGGCCCGCCGTGAAGCCCGAGCTGCTTGCCGGCCTGCAGCGCACTCGGTTGCGGGCCGCCCGGTGGCTGCCCATCAAGCGCGTGGACGACGTCGTCACCGTGGCAGTAGACGATCCGCACGACGTGCTGAGGATCGATGCCATCGAGGCCCTGCTCCAGCCGGCGAAGGTCACCCTCGTCGTCGCGGTGCGGGAGCGCATCCTGCGCGCGCTCGACGAGATGGCGGGCGGCCCGCACCGCGCCGAGAGGTCCGTGCACGAAATCCTCGGCGAGGTGGGCACCGAGCCCGTGGTGGAGGACGTGCACGAGATCGTCACCGCCGAGATCTCCGAGAACGACAGCATGGTGGTGCGCCTGGCCAATCAGGTGGTCCTCGACGCCCACCGCGCGCGCGCCTCGGACATCCATCTGGAGCCGCGCGGCTCGTCGCGGAAGACGGTCATCCGCTTCCGCGTGGACGGGACCTGCCTCGACTACCAGCACATCCCGCCCCCGCTGCGCCATCCCCTGGTGGCGCGATTCAAGGTCATGGCCGGCCTCGACCTCGCGGAGCGCCGCCGACCGCAGGACGGGAAGATCCGGCTGCGCACCGCCGGCCAAGGGGAGATCGAGCTCCGGGTGGCGACGGTGCCCACCGTCGGCGGGAACGAGGACGTGGTGCTGCGGCTCCTGGGCCACACCGGGGTGCTCTCGATCGACCACCTCGGTCTCAGTGATCGCAACCTCCATGCCCTCAAGGCCATCGCCGAGAAGCCCTACGGCCTCATCCTGTGCGTGGGGCCGACGGGGGCGGGGAAGACCACCTCGCTCCACGCCATGCTGGCCCATCTCAACACCGGCGTCCGGAAGATCTGGACCGCCGAGGATCCCGTCGAGATCAGCCAGGACGGCCTGCGGCAGGTGCAGGTGCGTCCCAAGATCGGCTACACGTTCGCGGCCGCGCTGCGCGCGCTGCTGCGCGCCGATCCCGACGTGATCATGGTGGGCGAGATGCGGGACGCGGAGACGGCCGGCCTCGCGGTGGAGGCGTCGCTCACCGGGCATCTCGTGCTCAGCACGCTGCACACGAACAGCGCGGTCGAGACGGTGGTGCGCCTGCTGGACCTCGGGATCAACCCCTTCAACTTTGCCGACGCGTTGCTGGGCGTGCTCGCCCAGCGCCTCGTGAAGCGCCTGTGCCCGGACTGCCGGCGCCCGCACCATCCGTCGCGTCGCGACTGGGACGAGATGGCCGAGGCGTTCGGGCCGGAGGAGCTGGAGGTCCAGGGCTATCGTTACGGCGACGGCCTCGAGCTCTACGAGAGCCGTGGCTGCGAGCACTGCGACGGCAAGGGCTACCGCGGCCGCATCGCCATCCACGAGCTCCTGCTCGCCACCGACGCGATCAAGCGGCGCATCCAGAAGGGCGCCCGCGTGCCGCGGATCCTCGCCCGCGCCAAGCAGGAAGGGATGACGACGCTGGTGCAGGACGGTATCCTCAAGGTCCTGCAGGGCGTGACCGACTACCGCCAGGTCAAGGCCGCCGCGATCCGCTGACCCGACGGCCGCCGTCCCCGCCGCGGGTCAGGGCGTGAGGGCGGCGCGCGTGATGGTGTGGGTGTCCTTGCCGTGCCACTCCGAGGCGGCAAACGCCTCGTTGATCTGCGCGAGCGTGAATTTGTGGGAGATGATGCGGTCCCACGGGAACCGCGTGCGCGTCCGCATGAGGAAGTCCAGCGCCCGCGGGATCACCCACGGATCGTACTGGATCACGCCCTGGATCTTCTTCGAGCCCCAGACGAGCAGCGAGGGCTCGAGCTCGAGCTTCGCCCCGCGGCTGATCGTGCCGATCTCGAGGTAGGTGCCACCGGAGCGCGTCATCTCGATGCCCTCGGGGATCACCGCGGGGAAGCCCACGAAGTCGCAGGCCACGTCCACGCCCACGCCGTCCGTCCACTGGCGCACCTGCTTCACGCGGTCGCGCCGCTCCGGGGCCTCCTTGACGTTGAGGGTGTGATCGGCGCCAAACGCGCGGGCCAGCTCGAGCCGGCCGGGGATCTGGTCCGTCACGATCACCGTGGAGGCGCCCATATCCTTGGCCACCGCGGCGGCCTGCACGCCGAGCCCGCCCGCGCCCTGGATGAGCACGCGGTCGCCCATGCGCACGCCCGCGACCCAGAGACCGTACAGCACCTGGGCGAGCGCACAGTTGACCGGCGCGACCACGTCGTCGGACAGCGCGTCGGGCACCTTGAAAAGATGACCGCCGGGACGGAGGTAGTAGTGATCGGCGAAGGCGCCGTGCAGGTGCGGGAAGACCGCGGGCCCCACCGGGCGCTCGATCTTGTTGGGGCAGGCCGCGGGCTCCTTGTGGAGACAGGCGTGGCAACGGCCGCACGGATAGAAGTAGGTGTAGGCGACCCGGTCGCCCTCCTTCAGCGGCCGGCCCAGTGAGTCCGTCTTCACCTTGCTGCCCAGGCGCGCGACGGCGCCGGTCATCTCGTGGCCGAAAATCCAGCCGCCCTCCGGCACCTTGATCGGCGCGTCACCTCTCCAGAAATGGAGATCACTTCCGCAGATGTTGGCGCGGGTGACCCGGATCAGCACGCCCTCGGGCTCCACCTCGGGAATGGGGACCTGCACCAGCTCGAAGGGCTTGCCAGGACCGAAGAAGACCGCCGCGGTGGCCATGCTCGCCATGTCAGGCACCTCGCTCCGTGCCGAGCTCGAACGCGTCGTGAAGGGCGCGCACCGCCAGCTCGGTGTACTTGTCCTCGATGACGCAGGAGACGGCGATCTCGGAGGTGGAGATCATCTGGATGTTCACGCCTTCCTTCGAGAGCGTGTCGAACATGCGCGCGGCCACCCCGGCGTGGCTGCGCATGCCGACGCCCACGATGGAGACCTTGGCCACGCGATCGTCGGTGGCCACCCCCGCCGCCCCCACCTCACGGGCCGCGTTGGCCAGCACCTGCTCGGCCCGCGCCCGGTCGGCGCGCGGCAGCGTGAAGGAGATGTCGGTGTAGCCGTCGCGGCTGATGTTCTGCACGATCATGTCCACCACGATGTTCTGGGAGCCCAGCGAACCGAACACCCGCGAGGCGATGCCCGGCCGGTCCGGCACCCGCAGGATCGACAGCTTGGCCTGCCCACGATCGTGGGTGATGCCGGTGACCACGACGTCTTCCATGCCCTGATCCTCCTTCGTGACGAGCGTGCCCGGATCGGGCTTGAACGTGGAGCGGACGTGCACGGGCACCCCGTACTTCTTGGCGAACTCCACCGAGCGCGCCTGGAGCACCTTGGCCCCCAGCGCAGCCATCTCGAGCATCTCGTCGTAGGAGACGCGCGCGAGCTTGCGCGCGTCGGGGACGACGTTGGGATCGGCGGTGTAGACGCCGTCCACGTCGGTGAAGATCTCGCAGACGTCGGCCTTCAGCGCGGCGGCCAGCGCCACGCCGGTGAGATCGGAGCCGCCGCGCCCGAGGGTGGTGATGTCACCCACCTCCGTCATGCCCTGGAAGCCCGCCACCACCGCGATCTTGCCCTCGGCGAGGGCGGCGCCGATGCGCTCGGCGGTGATGCGCTTGATGCGCGCCCGCGTGTGGGCGTCGTCCGTCAGCAGGCCCACCTGGGCGCCGGTGAACGAGCAGGCGGCGAGCCCGAGGGACTGGAGCGCCATGGCGAGGAGGCCGATCGTGACCTGCTCCCCGGTGGCGAGGAGCATGTCCATCTCACGCGGGTCGGGGGTGGGAGAGATCGCGCCGGCGAGCGCGACGAGCGCATCGGTGGTCTTGCCCATCGCGGAGACGACCACGACCATCCGGTGGCCTTGGCGGGCGGACTCCGCCACCCGGCGCGCCACGTTCTTGATCTTCTCCGGGTCGGCGACGGACGAGCCGCCGTACTTCTGCACGATCAACTGTGACTGCTGGCTCATAGAGGCAGCAATTTATCATATCCGCGCGCCTCGCCTTCGGCTGCGGCTCGCCCCCGCGCATCCGCGCGGGAATTCGGTTACCTCGCCTGCCGGTTGGGCGGTGGGCCCTGGCGCGGGGCACCGCCGGGGCGCGGGCCCGGCCCCTCATCCTCGTCGCGCTCGCGCCGGCGCTCGCGCCAGGCCTCCCGCGCCTTCTGCCGCTCCTCGGGGGTCATGCTCCGCCAGCGCTCGAGGTTCCGGTCCACGCGCGCCCGCTGCTCGGGCGACATGTTCTGGTAGCGCTGCAGGCGCTCCATGATCTGCTGCTGGCGCTCGGGTGGCAGCTTCTGGAAGCGCTCGTGAGCCCGCTCGAGCTCGCGCCGCCGCTCCTCGGGCAGATCGTTCCAGCGCTGGAAGTCCTGGAGGACCTGGGCGCGCTGGGCGGGCGTCATGCGCTGCAGCCGCTCGTGGTTCTGGCGCGCCTGCTGACGCTCCTCGGGGGTGAGCGACTTCCAGTGCCGGTAGTTCTCCAGCGCGCGCTCGCGCTGTTCGGGCGTCATGTTCTTCCAGCGCTCGAGGTTCTGGCGGACCCGTGCCTGCTCGTCGGGCGAGAGCTTGTCCATGCCGGCGATGGGCGGATCGCCGGCGGGCGCGGTCGTCTGCGCCCACGCGGCCGGCGTCAGCGCGAGCATCGAGACGGTGAGCAGCAGGAGGAGCGGCCGCGTCAGCATGTCACTTCACCTCCCTGGGTGCGGCAGGCGCCGCGGGAACATTGGTCGGAGCCACCGGCTGAGGGGGCGCCTCGGCCTCGATCTGCCGGAGCTCCTCCAGCAAGCGCATCCGCTCGCCGAGCCGGAGCTTGCGGGCAAGCTCGCGATCGCGCGCGTAGGTGGGGCTGCCCACCACGTCGAGGTCGCGCAGCATCTCCGCGTCGAGGGGCGCGGGATCGGCCGCCCGCGCCGGCGTCGCCGCCAGTACGATGAGCGCGAGCGGCAGCATCCCGCGCGCGGGCCGCATGCTCAGCTCGTGCCGCTGGGCTCGAGCCGGTCGAGCCGGCCGATGACGTCGAAGTCCTCGAGGAGATCCAGGCGCTGCACGACGTCCAGATCCTTGATCAGATCGAGCTGGCTCGCGAGCAGCGAATCCTCGACGAGCGCCTGATCGCCCCGGGGCAGCCGAGCGTTCTGGCCGGGGATCGCGAGATAGAGCACGATCACCGCGAGCCCCGCCGCGAGGGCCGCGGGCAGGGGGCCGAGGGACCAGCGGCGCGGGCGAGCGGCCTGGCCGGTCCGGCGCGCGAGGGCCTCGCGCAGCTCCGCGCGGAACGCGCCCCAGTGAATGGGCGGCGCCGGCTCGGGCGCTCGCGCGAGGCGCTCGGCGAGGACCGCGAAGTCGGCGAGGGTCGCCCGGCATGCCGCGCAGCCCTCGAGATGCGCGGCGATCGCGGTGCGCTCGGCGGCCGCCAGCTCGCCCCGCAGATAGGGGACGAGCCGATCGGACGGATGCTCGCTCGCCGTCATCGCTTGCCTCCCACACGCCGGCGCAGCGACGCGAACGCGCGGTGCAGGTGCACACGCACGGTGGCCTCCGACATGTCGAGCACCTCGGCGATTTCCTTGGTCGCAAGGCCCTCGCGGCACTGCAGGAGCACGACCGCCCGCTGGCGGGGCGACAGCCCGTCCACCGCGTCCCAGAGCTGGCTCAACTGTCGCTCCTCGTCCACGTGCGCGCCCGGGTCCTCCACGGGGGCGGGATGGCGCTCAATGGGATCGTCGTCCCGCTCGTCATCGGCGGCGTCGCGCCAGACCAGGAGGCGGCGCCAGCCCCGTCCCCGCCGGCGGTTGTCCAGGCAGCAGTTGACGAGGATGCGGTAGAACCACGTCGAGAACTTCGACTGCTCGGCAAAGGTCCCCGCTGACTCGTGGAGGCGCAGGAACGCTTCCTGGGCGCAATCCTTGGCGTCCTCGCGGTCCCGCACGATGGACCAGGCGATCCGGTAGGCGCGCTCCTGGTATCGCTCGACCAGGAGGTCGAAAGCTCCCGGCTCGCGATTCGCCACCGCTCGACACAGCGCCTCATCGGTTTGCTCCACCGGATCGTCCCGGGCCGATCTTCCCACACGCGTAGACGGCCGAGGTCACTTGTCCTGGACATCCTTCCAGCCGTTGCGCATCTTCTCCATCGCTCTGAGGATTCGACGGGCGCCGGAGGCAGAGCGTTTACACGGATCGTGCCGTCTAAGTGCTTGTCGACAAGGGGGACTGTCGTGGGGACGCCGAGCTTCGGCCAGGCTCACGTGCTCGACGAGGAGGAGGGCGAGGCCCCAGAGCGTGACCGGCACGAACTGGGAGACGTGCAGGAGGATCGAGAACGACAGGGCGTCGTTCAGCGGCACGTCGAAGAGCCGGAGCGCGGCATAGGAGGCGGCCTGGATCACGCCCACGAAGCCGGGGCTCGACGGGAGGCTCACCCCGAGGCCCAGGAAGGCCAGGGTGGTGAGGCCGGCCAGGATGGGCAGGTCGAGATGCGACGCGAGCAGGCAGGTCCAGGTGGTGGCGATGAGGGTCACCCAGATCAGGGTGGACCAGACGATCGTCGAGGGGATGTGGCTGGGGGCGCGGATTCCCGCCAGGCCGCTGTCGAGCGTGTCGAGCACGCGCGAGGCGCGTGCGGCCAGCACGGGCCACCGATACGTGAGCGCCGCCGCGAGCCGCCGCACGCGGTCGGGCGCGAGCGTGAACGCCCCCAGCGCCGCGATCAGGGCGACATCGATGGAGAGGAAGAGCAGGGCCGCCCACTCGAGCTCCCGCGGGACCGGCACCAGGATGAACACCGCGGCCAGCATCAGCCCGACGGCGAGACCGTCGAGCACGCGCTCCACGACCATGGTGGTGACGACCGTCCAGAAGCTCTCGCCGCGGCGCGCCACCACGTAGGCGCGGAGGACCTCGCCCGCGCGCAGCGGGAGGAGATTGTTCCCCATGTAGCCGATCATCACGGCGTTGAACAGATGGGTCGGCCGCGCGCCCGGCGGGAAGAGGAAGCCCCACCGATGGGCCCGGCACCATAGTGAGAAGAGGTTCAGGGCCATGCTGAGGGCGAGAAAGCTCCAGCGAGTGTCGGCCAGACGCGCGGTGATCGCGCGCACGTCGGCGTAGCGGAAGAGATAGTAGAGGAGGGCCCCGCTGATCGCGAGACCGAGGGCGACCTTGAGGAGGCGCCCGCCCGACGGAATCCGCGCCGGCTCGCTCAGGCTTCGACGCGGATCATGGTGGTCGAGCTCGCCACCACGGGCAGCTTGTCGATGGCGGCGAGCGCGGCGCGCATATCCCGCTCGCGCGCCTCGTGCGTCATCATCACGATGGGCACGGCCTCGTGCCGCTCCGCGCGCCGCTTCTGCAGCACCGAGACGATGGAGATCCCGTGCTGGCCGAGATGGCCGGCGACCTGGGCGAGCGTGCCCGGCCGGTCGAGCGCCATCACACGCAGGTAGTAGGCGGTGCGGATGTCGTCCATCGGCCGGATGGGCACGGCGGCGGCGCCGTTCCCGGGAAGGTCCACCGCGAGGGCGGGAAGCCCGTGGGCGACGCGCCGGGCGATGTCGAGCACGTCGGACCACACCGCGGAGGCGGTGGGCAGCTGCCCCGCGCCGCGCCCGTAGAACATGAGGTCGCCCACGTTGTCGCCGGTCATGAACACGGCGTTGAACACGCCCGAGACCGCGGCCAGCGGCGAGGCCGCCGGGATCATCGTCGGATGCACGCGCGCCTCCAGCGCGCCCTCGGCCGCCTTGGCGATGGCGAGGAGCTTGATGCGATAGCCGAGCTCGCGGGCGTTGACCACGTCCTCCTGCACGACCCCGGTGATGCCCTCGGTGTAAATGTCCTTGAGGTCCACCGCGGTGCGGAAGGCGAGCATGGCGAGGATCTGGAGCTTGTGCGCCGAGTCCAGCCCCTCGATGTCGAGGGTCGGGTCGGCCTCCGCGTAGCCGCGCGCCTGCGCCTCCTTGAGCACCACCGAGAAGTCGAGGCCCTCGTCGGTCATCTTGGACAGGATGTAGTTGCACGTCCCGTTGACGATGCCGAAGGCGGAGAGGATGCGGTTGGCGGGGAGGCCATCCTTCACCGCGCGGATCAGGGGGATGCCGCCGGCCACCGCCGCCTCGAACCCCAGCATGACGCGATTGCGCCGCGCCTCCTCGAAGAGCTCGGGCCCGTGGTGGGCGAGGAGCGCTTTGTTGGCGGTGACCACGTGCTTGCCCGCCGCGAGCGCCCGTAGGATGAACGTGCGCGCCGGCTCGAGCCCGCCCACCAGCTCGATCACCACGCGAATCTCCGGATCATCGAGGATCCGGCCCGCGTCGGCGTGGAGCGGCAGCCGCGTGATGTCGAGACCCTCGCGCGGGCGGGTGACGTCGAGGTCCGCGATGGCCGCGATGGCGAGGCGGCACCCCGCGCGCTCGGTGAGCTCGCCGCCGTGGCTCTGGAGGATGCGGACGACGCCCGCGCCGACAGTGCCCAGACCGAGCAGGCCGATCTTGATCTCGTTCACCGCGTCCCCTTCGGCCCGGGCGCGATCACCGGGCGGTGAGGGTCTTGAGGCCGCGGAGCGCCTGCTTGATGCGCTGCTCGTTCTCCACGAGGGCGAAGCGGACGAAGCCTTCCCCGTACTCGCCGAAACCGATGCCCGGTGACACCGCCACCTTGCAGTCCTGGATGAGCATCTTCGAGAACTCCAGCGAGCCCATGGCGCGAAAGGCCTCGGGGATGGGCGCCCACACGAACATCGTTCCCTTGGGCTTTTCCACCTGCCAGCCGATCTTGTTGAGCCCGTTGACGAGCGTGTCGCGCCGCTTCCGGTACATCTCGTTGATCTCGCCCACGACCTTCTGGTCGCCCTCGAGCGCGACGATGCCGGCGATCTGGATGGGCTGGAACACACCGTAGTCGAGGTAGGACTTCATCCGCGCGAGGGCGTTGACCATCTGCCGATTGCCGCAGCAGAAGGCCAGGCGCCAGCCCGCCATGTTGTACGACTTCGTCGTCGAGAAGAACTCCACCCCCACGTCCTTCGCCCCGGGCACCTGGAGGAAGGACGGCGGCGTGTAGCCGTCGAAGTGGATGTCCGCGTAGGCGAAGTCGTGGACCACCATGAGCCGGTGCTCCTTGGCGAAGTCCACGACCTTCACGAAGAAGTCCCGGTCCACGCAGAGGGTGGTGGGGTTGTGCGGGAACGAGAGGATCAGGAGCTTGGCCTTGGGCCAGGCCAGCCGCGCTGTCTCCGTGAGCCGCGCGAAGAAGTCCTCGCCGGGCACCAGGGGGACCGAGCGGAGGTCGCCGTCCGCGATCACCACCGAGTACGAGTGAATCGGGTAGGTGGGGTTCGGGACCAGGGCCCCGTCTCCCGGCTGGAGCACGGCCAGGGCGAGGTGGGCGAGACCCTCCTTGGCGCCGATGGTCGCGATGGCCTCGGTCTCCGGATCCAGCTCGACGTCGTAGCGGTCGCGGTACCACGTCGTGATCGCCTTGCGGAGCCGGGTGATCCCCTTCGAGGCCGAGTACCGGTGGTTGCGGGGGTTCCGCGCCGCCTCGACCAGTTTGTCGACGATGTGCTTCGGGGTGGCCTGGTCCGGATTCCCCATTCCGAGGTCGATCACGTCCTCGCCCCGGGCGCGGGCCTTGGCCTTGAGGTCGTTGACGATGGCGAAGACGTAGGGGGGGAGGCGCTTGATCCGGTAGAACTCGTCCATGAAAACCTCGCCAGCGGATGATACTCCGCATGTCGCAAAACTGTCAACAAATCGGGCTGATGGCGCGAGGCCTTCGCCCGGCCGGCGCCGGCCGGGGGGCGTTTTCTGGGTTGACACCCCCGGAGGCCGATGCTAGAAACGCGTAGCCGCGGGGCGGAGTTGCCCGCGACGAGACCTATTCAGTGAGCGAACGAGGCCTCGAGCGGGTGAAGGTGGTCGTCGAGCGCGGGGATGGCGCCCGCGTGATCCGCTTCTCGGCCCCCCGCTGGATGGTCTCGGTGGCCGTCGGCGCGCTCGGGCTGGCCCTGATCGCCGGCGGTGCGTGGTATCGCGACTATGCCTCGCTCCGCGGCCAGCGCGCCGAGTTCGTTGCCCTCCAGGTCCGCCTCGCCGAGCAGCGCCTCGTCTTCGATGCCTTCCAGGAGCGGGTGGCGCAGATCCGCGCCGAGGTCGATAGCTGGCGTGGGCTCCATGATCGCATCTGGGCGCCCTTCGGGCCCGAGGCGGGGCAGGAGCACCGGGGCACGGCCATCGGCGGACGGTCGGCATCGCCGGCGAGCATCCCCGAGGATTCGGCCAGCGGCACCGTCGAGGAGCTGGAGCGGCTGGCCAGCGTGGTGGGCGAGGAGACGCAGAGTCTCCGTACGCTCGAGCGCTATGTCGAGAAGGCCGGCCGCGTGCTGGGGGCGCTCCCGTCGCGCTGGCCCGTCCGCGGGCCCGTGAACTCGGAGTTCGGCCGGCGGAGCTCGCCGTGGGCCGACGACGCGCTGGAAGCCCACAGCGGGATGGACATCGGCGCGGCGCGGGGGACCCCGGTCGTGGCGCCCGCGTCGGGTATCGTAGTGTTCGCGGGCAGCCAACCCGAGTACGGCGTCACCTTGATCATCGATCACGGCAACGACATCAAGACGCTCTACGGGCACCTGACCCGCGTGGACGTGGCCGCCGAGCAGAAGGTCGAGCGCGGCCAAGTCGTCGCCCATACCGGCAACACCGGCCGCTCATCGGGACCGCACCTTCACTACGAGATCCAGGTGAAGGGGCAGCCGGTCAATCCCCGTTCCTACCTCTGGGACTGACCACCCGCGCCGATAGGCGCGCGCCTAGCTCCTGTGCTTCGAGAGGAACGCCAGCATGGCGTCGTTGAAGGCCTGCGGCTGCTCGAGAAAGTGGACGTGACCGGCATCGGGGATGAGCGTGAGGGCCGCGCCGGGGATGCGCGCCTGGATCTCCTGCGAGAATGTCGGGGGCACCAGGATGTCCTCGGTCCCCACCGTGATCAGCGTGGGCACGCGGATGGCGCCCAGGCGCTCGAGCGTGTCGTGGTCCCTGATGGCCTCTGCCTGCCGGCGCAGGCCCGTGTAGCTCGTCGGATACGGATTGTCGAGGGCGCGCTGCAGCATGAGCTGCACGAAGTCCGGGCGCTCGTGGACGGTCTTGCGGCAGATGATCCAGGGCAGCATCGCCCGCGCCCACTCTTCCCGGTTCTCCCGGGCGCGCACCGCGAGCAGGGTCTCGACGAGGTGAGTCCCGTAGGCGTCGGGCCGCGCGAGCGTGCAGTGTAGCTGCAGCGTCCGCACGCGCCCGGGGTGCCGCAGCGCCAGCTCCTGCGCGATCATGCCGCCCATCGAGGCGCCGCACACGTGTGCGCGCTCCACGCCGAGGTGGGCGAGCAGGGCGGCCACGTCGTCGGCCATGCCGGTGATGGAGTACGGGGCGTCGGGCTGATCGCTCTGCCCCGCGCCGCGATTGTCGGGCGCGATCACGCGGTAACCCTCGGCGAGCGCCGGCATCTGGAAGGCCCACGCGGTGTGATCGCCGCCCCAGCCCATGATCAGCACCACGGGGTCGCCGCCGGGCGCGCCCAGATCCTGGTAGAAGAGCCCGATGCCGTTGACGGTCGCGCGTGGCATGGCGGGGCCCTCAGCCGACGACGGCGGCGAGGAGCTCGCTCAGCTCGTCCAGCGTGCCCGCGTCGAGGGCGGTGGCAGGCGGACGGGCGCAGGAGGAGGCGATCCAGCCCCGACGCCGCAGGATCTCCTTGCGGATGGCGATGGAGGTGCCGGGCGTCGAGCCGGGCTGGCTCTCGTAGCGGATGAGCGGCAGCCACCGGTAGAAGAGGATCCGCGCATCATCCCGGCGGCCCGCGACGAACGCATCGCGGATGGCGCGCAGCGCCTCGGGGTAGGGGAAGCCGGTCATCGCGCCGTCGGCGCCCCGCGAGAGCTCCTCGAAGAAGTAGCAGCCGCCCAGTCCCCCGAAGATCGCCACCCGGCGGGTGAAGAGCGCGCGGAGCCGGGTGATCTTGGGCAGGGTCGGCGCCTCCTCGAGCTTTACCGCCTCGATGACGGCCAGCTCGTCGGTGAGGAAGGCGATGAACGGTGCCGGCATCGTCACCTGCGTGGTCACCGGTTCGTCCTGCAGCACGATGGGCAGCGCGGTGGCGGCGGCGACCTCGTGATAGTAGGCGCGGACGGCGTCGAGGTTCTTCACCCCATTCGGGGGCGCCAGCATGAGCGCCTGGGCGCCGGCGTCGCGGGCCATGCGGGCGAGGGCGGCGGCGAGATGAGTGCCCGGGGCCGAGACGCCCACCGCGACGGGGACCCGGTCGCGCGTCTCCTTGACCACGCTCTCGACGACCTGGCGCCGCTCGTCGTCCGTGAGGCGATGCGCCTCGCCGGCGATCCCGAGCACGGTGAAGCCGGTGATGCCGGTCTCGAGCGCGCGCTCGACGAGTCGGGGCAGGCCATCGACGTCGAGGGCGCCCCCGTCGGTGAACGGCGTCGCCATGATGTGATAGACGCCGGCCCACTCGATCATGCGCGGCTCCGGACGGGGCGGGGCGCTAAGCGCGGACCTGGCAGGCCACCCAGTGGCCGGGCGAGATCTGCTTCAGCACCTGCTCGTTCTCGGAGCAGGACGGCACGCGGATACCGCAGCGCGTGTGGAAGCGGCAGCCGGAGGGTGGCTTGATGGGGCTCGGCACGTCGCCCTCCAGCAGGATCCGCTTGCGCTTCACCTGGGGGTCGGGGATGGGCACCGCGGAGAGCAGGGCCTCGGTGTAGGGGTGCTTCGGGTTGTTGTAGAGCTCCTTCGCGGGCGCGATCTCGACGATCTTGCCGAGATACATCACCGCGACGCGCGTG
>Ga0075425_100005191_pt1 | contig 13511 bp, 10 predicted proteins | sample SoiMethybrSBSTD4_FD_75300 | JGI IMG/M metagenome (GOLD analysis project Ga0075425, IMG submission 75300) | Bulk soil microbial communities from a Populus tree surrounding site in Tennessee, USA - Soil MetaG P. TD hybrid SBSTD4 | ecosystem: Environmental > Terrestrial > Soil > Tree plantation...
CGTACCCTACTGACCGTTCCGCTTATTGGCGCGGGTGAATCACTCGGGGCAATTACGCTGCGGAACGGTCAGTAGGGTACGGAAGCCGAGACGCTTCGCGATCGCACTGCCCTCTGGATATTCCTGCATCTGGGACTGCGCATCGGCGAGGTGAATCGTTTGCTGATCGAGGACCGAACGCCCCACGGTAGCTCCCCGCGTCAGGGGCAGAGTGCCCGCTCCAACTGGTCCGACGGACGGAATATGTCCGCGGTGCGCAACTATGCGGAGGGCGTCGCCGTCCCTTTGCACGATCGCCGTATCGTAGGAGTCACAGAGATTTGCCGCGGACTCGACAAGCGTGTCTAGAACCTTTGGCAAGTCGAACGTTGCGCGGGAAATGGCCTTGAGCACATCGGCGGTAGCGGTCTGCTGCTGGAGCGACTCTTGCAGCTCGCGCTTACTTGCCTGCTCGGCCTCAAACAGACGCGTGTTCTCGATGGCAATTACCGCCTGGTCGGCAAAGGTCCTGAGCAGCTCGACCTGCCGGTCGGTGAATAGGCGGACCTCAGTGCGTCGGCTGACAATCGCGCCGATGGCTTCGCCTGCACGGATCAGGGGCACGGCCAGCATAGTATGGTAGCCTAGCCGCCGGGCGATGGCGCTGCTCTCGGGATATTCGTTCGTCTCTGACTGTACATCGGCAAGGTGGATCGTTTGCCGGTCGAGGATTGCACGCCAGACGGCAGCGCCACGCGCCAGAGGCACAGTGCCTGCCCTCCCGATCGAGGGAATGTGCCCGCGGTGCGAAACTATGCGGAGCACATCACCGTCCTTTTGTAGGATCGCCGTGTCGTATGAGTCGCAGAGGATAGCCGCTGACTCAACAAGCGTGTCGAGGACCCTCGGCAAATCGAAGGCAGCACGGCTAATGACTTTGAGCACGTCGGCAGTCGCAGTTTGCTGCTGCAGAGATTCGCGCAACTCGTTGAGCAGGCGCGTATTCTCGATGGCTATGACAGCCTGACCCGCAAAATTCTCAAGAAGCTTAATCTGCTTGTCGGTGAACGGTCGTACCTCCTGACGATAGATGGCGAAGACACCAATGAGGTTGTTCTCCTTAACCAACGGCACGATGAGCGCGGCGCGCGCTCCGCCGCGCTCTACGGCGCCGACGATAAACGGATTGCCAGCAAGATAGCTGGCGCTCAGCTGCAGGTCCGCCGTGTGAATTGGCTTGCGGTTTTTGACCAAGCTCATTAGGTCAGAGTTGGCACTCGGATCGAGCGCGCTCTGATCCACGCCAAACACCAATCCCTCCGGCACACCGATACCGGACACTCCCCGGAATAGATCATTTTCGTATCGGAAGAGCCCGCCGAATTTCGCATCGCAATGGCGCAGGGCCTTCCTGAGCATCTCCTCATAGACCGGTTGCAGGTGGCCGGGCGAACTCGATATGACCTGAAGGATTTCACCAGTCGCTGTCTGGTGCTCGAGCGCCTCCTGCAGCTCGCGCTTGCTCTCCTGTTCTGCCTCGAACAACCGCGAGTTCTCGATGGCAATGACGGCCTGGTCGGCAAAGGTCTTAAGCAGGCTGATCTGCTGATCTGAGAAAGGGCGCACCTCGTTTCTGCGAACCTGGATGTTTCCAATCGCTGCACCATCCTTCAGCAGTGGAACGCTGAGAGCGCTTCGGTGTCCGCGTTCTCGCGCGAGGGCGCCTCCTTCTGGAAATTCGCCAACTTCGTTCTGCAGGTCCTCAATGTGGATCAGCCGCCGCTCTATCACAGTGCGACCGCCTAGCGTTCCGCGGTGAAGCGCAACATCACCGGCGGGCATCGGACCGTAATGGGCAACCGGGCGCAGGGTGTCTCCATCGACGCGCAGCACGATGACGTCGAAGGCATCGCAAAGGCGGGCGGCACTGCGAGCGATCGCGTCGAATACCCGGGTGGCGTCGGGCGCGGAGCCCATAATGATGTGGAGAATATCGCTGGTACCAGCCTGCTGGCGGCGCGCTTCGGCGAGCTCGCGCTCGAGTTCCTGAACCTTTCGGCTAAGGTCGCTTGCCGTATCGACAGTGGGCATGTGTCCCGGGCTAAGCCATTGAATTCTCAGAGAAAGATGTCAATTAGAGGCGAGGGGCGATTGCCCTGCCGCGTAGCGCAAGCGAGCATGGAACCCATCTTAAGCCATGCTGGATGTGCGCACCATCCATCAATCTGACGGCCCTAACCGACCCAGCGTGGATTGACGCCGATCGTCGGGTTGTGCCGCCACCGAAGAGGGGCACCGACATCGCCGATCTCGAGGCCTGCCCCCGCGCCCCCGCAAGCCTTGACCAAGGACCCAACCGCTGGGGCATCCGACAGAACTTTAGCTGAAGCACGGACCTGGAACTTTGCCGATACGCGCAACGTTCCGTGCGCATGGAAGTGAATACGCTTAAGTTAGGGGGGCGATCATCTCCCCAGGTGCTCCCTCTTGCGAACACAAGCGATCGAAACGATTTCGTCGGCTTATTGTCCAGCTTGAACGCCGAGGGCGCAAGCTCGATCGCCAACGCGCGGCGATCACAAGCCTGGGCGTCACTGAACCGAGTAATTCGGGAGGCTGAGTATGTCTACGCTCCTTGAGTTGGAAAGAATGCAGCAGCATGTGGCTCGTCTCAGGCGGCGCATTGATAACCAAACCAGATACATCGAAGTGCTAGAGGACTATCCAGACATCGCCAAGCGTGCGAGCAACGCTCTCGCACAGGACAGCGAGGAGCTGAGGTGTGCGCTCATTCAACTCGAAGACCTGGAGATGAAGGCACAGCAGGAAAAGAATCGTACGGATGTCCCAAAGGACCCGAATTCGAACGTAGCATAGCTCTCGGACTACACCACCAACTCTTCCTTGTTGGTGCGCCATCCAGGGACGGCTATTTATTGTCGGTTCTTACCTCGGCGAGCTTTCTGCGATTCTTCCCGGAACTACCAAGTCGGCGCAGTCTAACTCGCTTGCTGGGCTCTCGCTGTCGAACCGTGTCTTCAAACCATCTGCGCACGAAGGTCTGGAATTGATTTGCTGCGGGTGTTGACACGGCCTCCCGAACACGGAGCAACGACACCGTTTGGTACACATCCCAACCGCGAATGGGCACTACGGCAAGCGATTTGTCGCGTAGCTCGGGTGCGACGACGTACTGGCTGATGGCGGAGATCCCGTAACCGCGTTTCAGCGCGTAAACGACCGCCTCGTAGGATGGCAGCTCCAGCCGGTTTCGAGGGACAATGCCCAAATGCGCTATCGCCGTGTCTGATGCCGTGCGTGTCGCCGAGCCTTCCTCGCGCGAAATCCAGGTTGCGCTTTCAAGGCTTTCGCGGGTCGGTCGCTGCGGCACAAGCCCAGGTCGAGCGACGACTACGACCTCGTATTCCATGAGAGGTTCGGCTTCGATCTCAGGTGCCGCGATGGCGCCAGCGACGAATCCTAGCTCGGCACGATGTGATCGAAGCAGCTCCATGGCCTGCGCAGTGGTTCCCAGCTGCAACGATACGCGTATTGCCGGGTGACAATGCCGAAAGTCGGCAATGATCTCGGACAGAAGGTACGTGCCGGTGAGCCAGGTTGCCACGACCGATAATGATCCGCTGCCGCTTTTGCGGAATTGAGCAATACCCAAAGCTGCCTGCGCCAGAAGGGACTCGGCGCGCAGTGCGTGATTGGCGAGGAAATCACCGGCACTTGTTAGGACGCCGCCTCGTCGAGAACGCTCGACGAGCTTCATCCCCGCGATGCGCTCAAGCTCGGCGACGTGCTTTGAGACAGCCGGCTGACTGATGCGCAGCTCTGCGGCGGCCGCCGAGAACGACCTGCGGCGAGCAAGCGCCGCGAACGCGCGCAAACGGGCTTCAAGTTCCATAACTAGAGCTTATACGAGCGGGCCTATTATGTATTTTTTTTCTTCCTCCTCACTGGGTACCGTAACGCCGATTGGCGAGGTCAACGGAGGCGGGACTCATGAACAGGCGCGGGTTCGTCGGCGGAGTCTTAGGATTTGTGGCAATGGCCAAAGCAGAAACTCCGGCCTGCCAATTGTCGGCTGGGCCGTTGGTTTGGCCGCATGCGGCGAAGCGGCAACCGGAGATCCGATCGTTCGGCGGTCACACCGATACCGTCCTTGACGTGGTCGGTCGGATCGGAACGCCGGCGAGCCTGGTGATCTTTACGGAAGGCAATCATCTCATGGTGTTGTCGAGTAACGACATTGTCGGCGAGTTTCCAACCTGGGCCAAGTCGCGGCCGCAATACGCCGATCTGGATCTAACCAACATCATCCTTGTCACTCTGCCTCAACCCATCCTGTTAGAAATGATACGGACCGGCGGAGTAGCCCTCGGCAATCTCACACTCGACGTTGGCCGAAGCTCCGGGTTCTATCCGGATATATTCATGGGCTACCCGGAGCCCTTGCGACAGCTGCGACGGTGGGGTGTGATCGGCCCTGAGGCGCGATTCTTCTGCAAGAATCGCGGTGTCGCACTGCTTGTCCGCAAAGGCAATCCACTCGGCATTCATGGTCTCACTGATGTGGTGCGCGCAGGTGTCCAGATCGCCTTGCCCGATGCGGGTGATGTGCGGGCCAAGTGCCGTGCCGCTGCGGAAAACCTTCTAGGCGAACCCGCGGCCAACGCCCTATTCGCAGCCGAGGTAGGAACCTTCCCAGGGCGTCTGGGCATTATGCATCGCGATCTTCCCGAGATGATCGCCCGCGGCTACGCGGACGTCGCCTTCACGTGGCGTCACCTCGTCTCGTATTGGGCCCGGATATTCCCGGACCAGTTCGAGTCCATCGAGGTTCCCGGAGCAGAGCCTTACTACACGCAGATTGCCTTCGGTTGTGTCGTTGATCCTTTGCGACCACGCGCCATGAAAGCTTTCGATGAGTTCTTCTTCAGCCGGGCGAGGGACGTGTATCCGCAATATGACTTCGCGCGCATGGACGATAGCGAATATGGGGCAACAATGGCGCTGGATTGATCTAGAAACAATCGTGGCGTGGGCTGAAGGGGACAGCAATTCCGTGCATGCTATTACTGCTGTTGCTTACAGCCGCTCATGGCACTGGGGGTGCATCGAGCCGGATCGTCGTGCCAGGTCTGTCGCCCGATGAGCGGGAGTGACCGCGCTCGACGCGCGGGCCCGTTCTTGAGTCGGCCCTTGATCGGTCGATCGCCGCGCAAGCGTGGCACCCCCTCGAACGTCAGCTTGCATCCCCATCGAAGGGTCGGGTTTTCCCGGAAGTAGGGCTCATGCGCGCGCAGCGCAACGCGCCCCATGGCACACTTGGCGATTGACCGATCTGCCTCCCTACATAGAAGGCAGCCTGTCTACCGGTGCATCGCCTAGAAATGCTGAGTTCGCCGATGGTCCACCCTGAGCCAACTCCTCACCCGCACCGCAACGAGCTGGTAACGAGCTTTGTCAGTCCATAAAACCGGCGCACCTTTGCCATGGCCCCTGTGGGCAGAGTGGTCTGCCGCGGACCGGCTCCTCAGGCAACGCGTAATGCAAGCAACAGGCTTGGTAAGGCGATCGATCTCGAGCAGACTTCAGACGCCTATTCATGCGCCAAGTCGGCTCGCGTCGCTGTGCCAAGCGGCTCGATCGACGCGCTCGCGCTCCATCCAGGTGTCGCGCGCCTGCGAGAATATCGTATGGCCTATGCGGGGCTCGAAGGTATAAGGATTTTCCCGGATCAGTTGGTTTCCTGCTCGGTCGCTCAGCCAGGCGTGCGCGAATTTCACAAGGAGGCTCACGTCCTCCGGCACGCGGGCGTCGAGTTCGATGTTAGTCAGCTGCCGAAACTCCTGCAGGGTCAGACCGTCTGGGGGAATCCAGTTCTTCGTAGGATCCAAGCGAGGGCGCACCAATGGGTTCATCCGAACGAGGTTTACTTGACGCGGATGCCCCTGAAGTTCCTCGGCCAGCAGTTTGTCTGTGTGAGCAGCTGGTATTGGATTGCCAAGCATCACCCACGCTTCAAACGTTGCAGCGTCTGGAGGATCGTCGAGGATGCTTGCCGACAGTTCCATCAGATCGTGGGTAAGGCCTAACGCTTCGGGCAAATTGACCAGTCCCCGCTCCTTGCGCGACCGCTTTTCGACCACCGGCAGCGAGACAGTTCCAGTTCCGATGCTCAGAACCCGGATGTCACGGTGCTGGAGGGAGCCTTGTCCGTTCGCAAGCGCTTCCGTCACGGCCGCGAGCACCGGGTTGTTGTGCCCGGTCACCGCGCCGTCCCAGAATCTGTTTCCCTTGTTCACGCGGCCGGCAATGCGTGCGGGGGCATTGAAGTAATTGACTGGCGCCGTGCTGGATGCGTGGACCGCCTCGGCCAAGGTTGCCGTCGTCGGGCCTGAGGCGTTCGCGAGGCTCTCCGCATTCGAACGAAAGAATTTGGCGCGCTTCCAGTCGTAGTCAAAACCGACTATGAGAAAATGCGTGGTGGTCCCAATTGCCCGCTGAAGCCTCTCGGGGACGTCGATTAGGTTGGTGGAGCCATATTCCGGCATTAGCTCCTGCAACCGGTCCAACTTGGTTGCCGTGTCGTACTTCGGGCCAAAGTGAAGAAAGCGACGAGAAAGCGAGTGTGCGAGCCCAGCCAGCGTAAAGAGGGGTTCTCGGGGAAAGAGCCGCTGAGATGTGCAAAAAAGGTCTAAAAGCTCGGCCAGCGATTTGTTCTCAGCGAGGCCACCGAGTACGATGCTCCCACCTGAATTCGCGGCGACAAGATCGAAGCCTTTCAGGATGTCATGACCCTTTGCACGCTCGCCGAAGATGGCTTGCAGGGCCATAATCGAGATCAGGGACCACCGCCCGCCACCGTCTAAACACAGTATGCGATAGGGGTTGCGCGGACTGGGCATTTATACCTCCCTCAACGCGCCACGTTGGTGTGCAATCGGCGCCGTGAAGCAATGCGATACATCGCATTTGTGACAGCAGGACCGTAGCAGCGCGACAGCATACGTGATAGGACCTGATTGTTCACCGAAGATGTCGCGTTGGTGCGGCAGATGAAGACGATCTTGCATGTGCACGATCCAAGAAGGACCGCTTTGCCGTGCCATGGATTCCTAGCAACCTCGACACGGGGCGAGTCGAGGCCATAGCGAATGCTTCCTTCATGGCCGCGCCGTCAGCCGGAGGCTTGTTCAGCCACCGCCGATGATTGCGCACGACGTCTGAACTCGCGTCCCGCCGGTGCATCGATCGCGTGAGGAAAAGTCCCGCGGTCGCCCGGCGCGCCGCCGTGTCGTAGGCTCACCATCTGTGCGCGGAAGCAGAAGGGGCCAAAGGCAAGGAAGAGCCTTGCCGGGGGCGCTTCTGCGGGATTTGCGGGGAACGGCCGCCGAGGAGTTTGCGCTGTTTGCGAAGCTCGGCGGCGCGCCTGCCTCGTGATGGCGCACAGTGCAAGCCCAGCAGCCGTCAATGCCGGTAATAGGATCGGCGCGCTGCTGTGCCTGCCGCGGCCGGAGGGCTCTGCAAGAGCAGGCAGCCAGAAGAGAGCGAGGCGCATACGCCACCGCACATCGGTTGCCAAGTTTTGAGGGCGGGTGCAAACATTTCCGCATAGGCAAATCCGAGGAGTAGTGCCCTTGGTATCGGCAAAGGAACAAAACGGCATTTCTTTGCGTCGCAATCGTTCTGTCCGTGCGCGGGTGAACTATGAGAGCTCTCCGTTCGCCCTCCTTCTCAATGCACCGGCACTGATCGTGATCATCGTTCTGATTGGCTATCCCATCGCCTACTCGGCGTGGGTCAGTCTGCACAAGTACAGCTTGAAGCGGCCGCGTGTCTTTGATCTGGTCGGCCTAACGAACTATCTCACCATTCTTCAATCCGACGAGTTCTGGTCGGCCTTGTGGATCACGGTCGTTTTCACGACCCTTGTCGTGACGCTTGTGAGCACGATCGGGCTGCTGATTGCGCTGTTGCTCAACGAAGAGTTTCCAGGCTCGGGCCTCGTTAGGACCTTAATTCTCCTGCCATGGGCGATTCCTCCGGTCGTCAACGGTCTCATGTGGCAATGGATCTATGACTCAAAAGTGGGCGCCTTGAACGGTCTACTCGTCGGCCTAGGGCTGATCGGCGAATACCGCGGTTGGCTGTCGAACCCGACATCGGCGCTGTTGGCTCTCGTTTGGGCGGATGTCTGGAACATGGTCCCACTCGCGGTGATCCTGCTGCTCGCGGCACTGCAGCGGATACCCGCAGAGCTTTACGATGCCGCTCGCGTCGATGGTGGAGGCGCGCTTCAACACTTCCGCTACATCACGCTGCCATGGCTCGCACAGCCCCTGCTGATTGTACTCATTCTTCAGACGATCTCGGCCATCCGCGCCTTCGATATCATCTACGTACTGACAGCCGGGGGGCCGGGAACGGCGACGACTACGCTGTCGTGGAAGACCTATCTGACGACCTTCGACAGTCTCGATTTCGGCATGGGAAACGCCTACGCCTATACCATCAGCCTGATGACGTTCGCCTTGGCGCTCGTCTATTTTCGTTTGCTCTATCGTAAGGGTGAATTCGAGGCATGAGAGGGCAATTGGCCGAACAACGTAGGTTCATGTCGACACGGCGAACCGTCCTCCTCATGTTGGGTGGAGCTCTTGTTGTCCTCTACGTGCTCGCTCCATTCTGCTGGCTGGTGCTGACGAGCTTCATGCATGAGCGCGAAGCGCTAACGGTCCCCCCTCGGTGGATCCCGACCGATGTGACCTTCGAGAACTATATCGCCTTCTTTCATCCGACCGGGACGCGAGCCGTTGTCGGCAGCCGTGCGGCCGAGCAGACACTGCCGAGCATGGTAAACTCGCTGGTCGTGGCAGGTGCGACGGCAATTATCAACCTAGTAATCGGCGCTTTTGCAGGATACAGCCTGGCGCGCATCCGGTTTCCTGGCCGGGTTTTTCTGCTTCTGCTGTATGTCGGTTCGCGAATGGTGCCTGGTATCGCCCTCATCGTTCCGCTCTATCTGGCGGTCAAGACCTACGGCTTGCTCGACAGTCGTTCCGCGCTCGTGAGCACGTATCTCACGTTCACGCTCCCGTTTTCGATTTGGCTTCTGAAGAGCTACTTTCAGAGCATCCCTCGCGATATTGAGGAGGCCGCATTCGTTGATGGGTGCACCTGGCCGCAAATGGTGGCACGGATCCTGGTCCCGGTCGCCGCGCCAGGATTGATCGCTGCCGGAATGTTCGCATTCATGACGGCGTGGAGCGATTATTTGTTTGCGGTTATCCTGACGAGCACGATCGCGTCGAAAACCCTGCCTGTCGTGGTGGCTGGATTTGCCACGGATGTCACGACTGAGCGCACGCTGATGGCTGCCAGCGGTGTTCTAGCAGTTATACCGCCATTGCTCCTCGCGTTCATCTTCCAGAAGCTGATCGTCCGAGGCTTGAGTAGCGGAGCGGTGACGGGATAGGAGCCATGGACCACGAATTTGGACTAGGAGGAAGCGTGATGAGGAGCCACCGAATAATCTCGCGCCGCAACTTTCTTCATGGAGCGGTGTCTGCCGGCATCGGGTTCGCTGGACCAGGCTTCGTTGGCCAGGCTGAGGCACAGCAGAGCACAGTGTCCTTTGGGGGTTGGGCGTTCGAACCACAAGTTGTCGAGGCTAACGTCAAGCGGTTTATGGAGCAAAACAAGGACCTCAACGTCAAATACACACCGCTCGATCTTCAGCTCTACAATGAGAAGATGGTCGCGTTGTTCAATGCCGGCAACGAGCCCGATTGCTTCTACGTCCGCGACACCAATCTTGGCGCCTGGGTCGAGGCCGGCTGGGTGCAGCCCATCGATGGGCTACCCAAGCTCGATGAACTCAACAAGGACATTTTTTCCTTCAACCTCGACGCAATGTTCTATCAGGGCAAGCAGTATGGTACGCCCTATTACGGCGACATCTATGTCTACATGTATGACAAGAAGGCGCTCGAAAAGGCCAACGTTTCCAAGGTGCCGGTCACTTTGGACGAGCTCAAGGCGACTGCGCTCGAGGTCAAGAAGGCAGGAATCGCAAAGCATCCTATCCTGAAGGGCTTCAAGACCAACGTCGACGGGCTATCCGAGTTCTGGTCGATGGTCTTTGCCTCCGGGGGAAGCCTTTTCAATGAGGCCAATGATCCTGTGTTCCCAAACGAGGACAGGACTGCTCTGGCTGTGCTCGAGTGGCTGGTCGATGCAATGCATACTTGGGAGATCCTTGACCCCACCGGTCTTGAGCTCGATGAAACCCAGGCTCGCGACATATACCTGAGCGGCCAGGGCGTGTTCACGTCCAACGTGGGCAACGTCATGCCGCGCGCCAACAATCCACAGCATTCCAAACGTGCTGGCGACATCAGTATGATGAAGTTTCCGGGTCTCAAGGATGTCGGCCGGGGGCCGGTGGGGTGGTCCCGCCTCTATTGCATCGGTTCGCGAACAAAGGTGAAGGACGCTGCCTGGCGCCTTATCTACTATATGGGCGGCAAGGACGCCGAGGGCAAATACTATACGGCCAAGGATTGGTACCTGAAGTACGGCGTTGGCTATGCGTTCAAGTCCATGGACAAGGATCCAGACATCATCGCTGCGCAACAGCAAGCCGGATACGATCCCGACATCCGAGCTCAGCAATACTCCAGCGCCAAGGCGCGGGAGAACATCAAGGCGCCCTGGTACAACGAGTGGGATCGGTTCATGCAGGCACAGGTTCAGAACACCCTCCTGCGGCGGGCGAAACCACTCGAGGCCCTGCAGGCCTCGGCCAAGAAAGCACAGGAGCTGAAGAAGGCCAGCTGAGGATCAAGCCCGAGGACACAATGCACGCGATCGAAAGGGTAGGTCGCCCACCGGCGGTTGTCTGTGTTCACGGATATTGCCAGTCGGCGGCCTATTGGGAGCCTACCCTTGAACGCCTCGCGCAGTTTGGCGCTCGGGGCATCGCTGTTGACCTGCCGGGGTTTGCTCAGTCGGCGAACAACCCTGGCCCTTACACCATGGAGGGATTGGCGGACGCACTCGCCCGGTTCCTTGACGGCCGGAAGCTCGTATCTGTCGTGCTCGTCGGTGGTTCGATGGGCGGTGTCGTCGCCCAGCATTTCGCCCTACGACATCCCGGCCGAGTGTTACGCCTGCTGCTCGTCGCAACAGGTGCCTACACAGCAGATCCAGAAGGAGCCTTGGCCAAGGCCGATGCGCTTGCAGCAACCGCATGGGGCGAGGACGCCGTTACGCCGATCATCAATGGCTTTTTCTGGCGAACGCCACCAGAGCCTGGCCTTGCGCACCTGCGCCAAATTGCGGCCATGACCGCCCAGGCCGCGGCGATCGAAGCTGCTCGCTCGAATGCCAGGTCGCGCACACTGGAACGGCTCAGCGAGATCCACGTGCCAACCCTCATCATCCAGGGACGGTACGATGGGGTACGCACTCCGGAGCACGGCGCAGAGATGCGAGATCGGATCCGTGGTGCCCGGCTTGAAATACTCGAGAGTTCGGGGCACACCCCGCATCTCGAGGAACCGGAGGTTTTCCATCGGATCGCATTGCCGTTCCTCCTCGCCGGCTGATAGCGCACGCCTGTTCCGGAAGGCCGATGGTGCACGAACTCACGGCAAGCGTCGTGGCAGAATTATTTTGATGCGACCGATGGCGTCATAGCCGTCGAACGCGGGTAGCTGAATGACATTGGGCAGGAGTTGGGGCGCTCTGAAGCCGCCTTAGTGACGCTCACGGCGCCGTCCACGGCCTCGAGGCGATGATAAGTGAGTTGTCGACTCGATGAAATTGTTCAAAGATGCGCGTTTGCTCAGCAGCAGGAATGCCGGTCGCTTGCGCTCATCTCTCTTGACCCATACCTGCCGGGCTAATCTTCCCAACTTTTCCGCAACGCTGACCACCAGGGCTTGACCAGCAGCTTTTTGACCGCAGCAGCTTGCGGTGGGCGCTTGGCACGGAGAAGATGATCATATCGGGAAGGAACTGCAGCTGCCGCGAGGTAATCTATACGTCGACTTGCGAGGCGTCGTGGCCGTAGAGCCAAGCCACGCTATGCACCGAAAAGTCAGTCGCGCCCTTGGCCATTTCTGCATCACGCGCTACCTGCTGCGGTCCATCAGGCAAATGGAACCGCGTCTTGTTGTTGGAGGACGCCGCCTGCACGCGCGACGTTCGCGGCAACCTCAGGCTCTCGTAAAGCATCAACGCGTCGACGACATCTTGTCTGCCGCCTTTTGCAAGGCAGGCGGCAAGCGTTACCCCATCCTCGATGGCTTGAGCCGCGCCTTGCGCCATGAACGGCAACATGGCGTGGCAAGCGTCGCCGAGGAGTGTGACCCGACCAATCGACCAATGCGGCATTGGCGGCCGCTCGAAAAGCGCCCAGATGAAGGTCTCATCCGCTGCTTGCAGAATAGCGCGCAGCTGAGGATGCCATCCCTCGAAGGCCGCGATGGCGTCCGCCGGGTCGCCGCGATCGGTCCATGACTCTTTGGTCCACGTGTCCTGATCGATAATGGCAACGAAATTCAGGAGTTCCCTGTTGCGCACATAGTAGTGGATGAAGTGCTTGTCCGGCCCCATCCAAATCTGCGCCTCGACGGGTATTTCCAAGTGCGCGAGGCGTTCCTCTGGCACCAGACCGCGATAGCACATGCAGCCCGTGAAGCGCGGCTTCTCTGGCCCGAATAAAATGTGCCGTACTGTGGAGTGAATGCCGTCGGCGCCCACCAGCACGTCGGCCCTGATGCGGGCACCGTTCTCGAACGTCGCCTCGACCCGATCGCCGTGATCCATTAGGCCTGTCAGGCGGTGGCTGATATGCATGCGATGGGAGGGCAGGGCAGCGACGAGGGTTCTCAGGACGTCGGCGCGGTGCATCTGGTAGTGGGGTGACCCGAACGCTGCCTCCATCGCCTGTGCAAGCGGAGTGCGCAGCAGTGTCCGGCCGTCCTGCCAACGGCGTTGATGAAAGGCCAACGGCTTGACGCCCAGGCGCGCCAATGTATCGGCCAGGCCAAGCCGGTGCAGGACACGCGAAGCATTCGGGCTCACCTGAATGCCAGCGCCGACCTCCCGCAGCTCTCTCGCCTGCTCATAGACATGCACGTCGATCCCGGACTGCAGCAGTGACAGCGCCGCAGCAGTGCCGCCAATTCCACCACCAATCACTGCAACGGCGACTGCCGTCATTTGTTCGTTCCGTTCAATCCGATCATGGTCAACCTATCAGGCCTCCAGCGGGTCGACACTAGAGCTTACTGGCAGTTCATGCCACTCAATAGCCGGTTCTCAAGCGGCCTATCTCTAGGTCGGGATTGGGCGGAACGGATCAAGACGTCGAACGTTCGGAGCCTGTTGACCTCAAGAAAAGGTTCTCATGTGGCATCACCCGACATCAGGCGTCGGCCGTACTTGGCACGACGCCGTGCAGCATTGGCCAAGAGCCGTCGGACCACGTTCTTGTCGCTCAGTCGACG
>Ga0075425_100005192_pt1 | contig 13511 bp, 11 predicted proteins | sample SoiMethybrSBSTD4_FD_75300 | JGI IMG/M metagenome (GOLD analysis project Ga0075425, IMG submission 75300) | Bulk soil microbial communities from a Populus tree surrounding site in Tennessee, USA - Soil MetaG P. TD hybrid SBSTD4 | ecosystem: Environmental > Terrestrial > Soil > Tree plantation...
CCCGACGATCGGCGCCGGCTCTCCGCGGTCTAACCCACGATCGACTTTCCTGAAAAGCGATACCGATTTCTCGGTCACTTCCACCGCGCGGTGACGGCCTCGCGCCTGTCAAACGAAAAATGGGAACGGCCAGATAATACGAAGCTGTCTCAATAATGGCAGCATCCATCCCAACGGCACGCGGCATGAAATACGTTGTCCGAGGTGCGGGCGTCTTCTTCTTGTTGTTCGTTGGGTTGCGCGCGGCTCGCGTCCCTTTCACCTACGATGAAGCGGCGTCCTATATCAGGTACATCGACACCAGCGTCCCGTCGGTGTTCGATACCAACCTGCTTTCTGTTTTCAATTTTGAAGTTGCGACGAACCACGTTCTCAACACAGCGCTCACGAAGCTTTCGTACACGGTTGCCGGCGCAAGTGAGCTCGCGCTGCGCCTGCCAAACGTGTTCGGGTACGTTCTGTATCTCGGCTTCGCTGCACTCACCTTGCGGCGTCTCTCCGATCCACGCTTCGCGCTTGGTGCATTCCTGCTGCTGAATCTGAATCCATACCTGCTCGACTTCTTCGCGCTCAGTCGCGGATACGGATTGTCTCTAGGGCTGCTGATGGGATCGCTCTTCTTTTTTTTGCGATGTCTCGAGCCCTCGATTACTGGTCGGATTGACCGGCGCGACCTGTTGTACTCGCTGGCGCTCGCGTGTGCCGCGGTCATGGCGAACTTCGCGTTGTTGAACGTGTACATCAGCATGCTGTGTGTGCTGGTGTTCGCCGCAGCGTTTTTCTATGGACACGCCGCAAGAAGGCCCGGGCCGCATCGCGATCTCGACGTCGCGCATCCAACCCACGCGTTCTTGTGGCCGGCGTTGGCCGCGCTGATTTTCATCCCGATCGTTCTTTCTCAGGACATCGCCCTATCCCAATCGCTCTATGAGCCAGTCCTCGTCAGGCTGATCGGACTCGATGACAACGCGCTCGGTCGTGCCAGGGTCGTACGAATTGATATTCACGGGCGTGAATCTCTCCTCGGACGGACTGCCGGCTCAGCCGGCTGGTCGTCAAACGGCCGGTCACACTTCCGCGGCGTACGAATCGAGCTGCCGCGCGAGGAGGCCGAGAGGCTCACACGCGTCGAAGCCATCGTCGGGGCTCGTGCGTTCTCATTCGATCCAAGACTGACCGATGCCTGGGTTGTACGTGATGCCGGGGACACACGATTTCTTGAATCCACACCCGGTCTCTCGCTTCGTCGATCGCGCGTTTCGACATTCCACTCCGTGATCAACTGGGCCGGCGACCGAATCTATGCCATTCAATTGATGATGGCCAGCGGGTCTGCCCTGGGGATCTTCGCCATGTGTGCGTTGTTGCTGAGGCTGGTTGGCCGGATTGTCGTACGCACCAGGATGATCGGTCGCGGGGAATGGCGAGCGCTCGTGTCTTCTGTACTGTGGGTCGCGGCCCTCGCCGGCACCCCGCTATATCTGTTGAAAAGAAATTCAGAGCTCTACTTCGGCGGCACGCGTGGACTCGTCGATGACACCTTCGCATCGGTCATCGCAAACTCGTTCTACGGCAAGATCTACAGTTCGGCACAGACGGTAATCGTCTTTACAGGGTTACTTGGGATCGTGGCAATCTTCTTCGTCGTGCTCGCATTCGCGCATCGCCGCCATCGGCTCTCTACGATTGCCCCTGCCGGTTCACTGCTGGCGATCCTCGTAATCACATCGTCTTCTCTCGCGGCTCAGCGAGTCTTGTTCGGCACCGTGTATCTCGTTGGACGCACGGCGCTCTTCTATATTCCGCTGTTTGTGCTGTTCTTCGCTTTCGTGTGCGACCACCTGGCGCAGACGGGTCGCGCCGGAAGGATCGTGGCCATGTCGATCGTCGTTGCTGCCGTGAGCCTGGCGGCGGTGCATTTTTCCCGCACAGCCAACATCAAGTATGTCTACGACTGGAAGGACGACGCGAGCACGAAGTCGATGATGGAGGATCTGCGGCAGTTCGCGGCAGGGCGACCATTAACGCTGGGTGTTGCGCCAGGGTTCGTCCCAGTCGCGGTCTATTACGCGCGCCGATCATCAACGCCGATCGAAGTCGTCGCCGTCCCGGTCAATCGCGCGGTCGATTTCCTGTACCTGGAAGACCGCGATGTCCACGCTGGTAACATCATCAGCCGTTATTCGCTGACACACACGGCCCTCGCAATCCCCTGAGCTGAAACTCCCTGTGTTTGCGCATTGCGATGTAGGGCGCGGTCTTCCGCCTTCGCCAAGGCTATGGCGGACCGCCGTAGCTTTATGCGGAGGCGGTCAGACCGCGCCATGCACCAGGGTGGGAGGCGGTTATGCTTCGCATCATTTTGGAAAAAACTGCCGGTTTTTCGGCAATCTTGTTCGGGGTACTCCTCACGTTTCTTCCGCAGTCCGTGGCGGCGCAGGAGATGCCGAGAGGGGCCGCGGAGTTTTCAGCCGGCTGGATTGGCTTTGCTGACGACGGCATCGTGAGCGAAACGCCCCTTGGTGGAACACTCCGGTGGCATGTCACACCGCGCCTGAGCGTCGGCCCGGAAATCGTGTGGATTAACGGCAGCAATCACAGCCATCTTGCGTTGACTGGAAATCTAACCTTCGATTTCCTGGGGCCGACAAACGGTAAACCGCCACGAGTGACACCGTTCATCGTTGTCGGCGCCGGCATGTTCCAGACGAGTGAGTCGTTCGTTAACGGCGGCGACTTTACGTCGACCGAAGGCGCGTTTACCGCCGGCGGTGGCGTCAGGGTCAACCCCAGCGATCGCATCACGCTCGGCATCGACGCCAGGCTCGGATGGGAGACCCACGTTCGTGTGAATGGCTTTGTTGGCGTGCGGTTCTAAAAGGGAAAAGGGACAAGGGAAAAGGGAAAAGGGAAAAGCGCCTCGGAGTGAGAGAAGCAGACGACGAAGGGTTAAGATGGCGGGATGATGCGCTACATACTCGCTCCCATAGTCGCTGCCATGGTTTTCCAGGCGCCGCAGACGTTCAGTCCGGACGCCGAGGGGTTCATTCGAAACTGGCTGGTGCTGGCGCCGATTGCGGTGCAGGAGGACTCGGGCGCGACCGAGATCGACAAAGACTTTCTCGGCGGCGAGGCGACGATCCGGCCGAAGCCCGGCGACAAGGTCAATGTGAACGGCAAGATCCTGACGTGGACTCCGCATCAAGCCGCCGACTACTTCGTAGACTTTCTCAAGGCTTTCGGCGGCGAGCGCGGAGAGGACGTCGCCGGGTATGCGGTTGCCTACATCATTGCCGACGAACAGATGAACGTCCGGCTGTCGGTGGGCTCGAACGACCAGTGCAAGGCGTGGGTGAATGGGAAAGAGATTATCAAGTTCACCGAAACGCGCACGCTCGATAAAGACACCGACAGCGCCGAAGCCGTTCTCAACAAGGGACAGAACGTGTTGGTGTTCAAGGTGATCAACGAGAAGAACAACTGGCAGGGCGCGGCGCGGTTTCTTCAGAACGGCGTCGCACCCAGGACTATTCGGATTTCGACGGCGCCGCAGTAGGAACCGGCTGCCTGAGGTATAGTTCCCGCCATTCATGCATCTGTCGACGCTCGATTGGGTGATTGTCGCAGTCTCCCTCCTGATTTGCTTCGGCCCGGCGTTGTTCTTCGCCGGCCGGGCAGGACGCAACACCTCTGAGTTCTTCGCCTCTGGCCGCGCCGTGCCGTGGTGGCTGGCCGGGTTGTCGATGGTGGCCACCACGTTCAGCGCCGACACGCCAAACCTGGTGACCGACATCGTGCGCCGGAATGGCGTCGCCGGAAACTGGGTCTGGTGGGCCTTCGTGCTGACGGGTGTCGCGACGGTGTTCTTCTACGCACGCTTATGGCGCCGCTCCGGCGTGCTCACCGATCTCGAATTCTACGAACTGCGTTATTCGGGCAAGGCCGCCTCCGCGGTGCGCGGATTCCGCGCCGTCTATCTGGGCCTCTTCTTCAACTGCATGATCATGGCGGCGGTGAATCTGGCGACGTGCAAGATCGCCGGCATCCTCTTCGGTCTCGATCGCTGGCAAACCCTCCTGCTCGTCGGCATCCTCAACGTGACGTTTGCCGCATTCTCGGGGCTCTGGGGCGTGCTCGTCATCGACATGATCCAGTTCTTCATGAAGATGACCGCGGTGATCGCGGCGGCGTATTTCGCCGTCACCTCGGCGCAAGTCGGTGGTCTGCACGCGCTCGTGACGAAGGTGTCGGCCACACGCGGCCCTGGCGGCGTCAACTATCTGAATTTCCTGCCTGACTTCACCAGCAACTGGGACCTCGCGGTGGCGGTATTCATCATGCCCATTGCGGTCCAGTGGTGGGCCGTGTGGTATCCGGGCGCCGAGCCGGGTGGCGGAAGCTATATCGCACAACGCATGCTGGCGTCGAAGTCGGAAAAGGACGCGCTCAGCGCCGTTCTCTTTTTCAACATCGCCCATTATGTCTTCCGGCCGTGGCCGTGGATTCTCGTCGCCCTGTGCTCGCTCATCGTCTATCCCGAACTGTCGGACATCCAGCGCGCGTTTCCAAATCTCGAGCCGCGCCTGCTCGGGCACGACATCGCGTATCCGGCGATGCTGACTTTTCTTCCCTCAGGCTTTCTCGGGTTGATGGTTGGCGGCCTGATCGCGGCGAGTTCGTCGACCATCCTGACGCATCTCAACTGGGGTGCCTCGTATCTCGTCCATGATTTCTACCGCCGCTTCATCAAGACCGACGCCGACGAACGTCATTACGTGCTGGCGGGACGCGTGGCGACGGTTGGCATCTTTATCGGTGCGGCTGCGACGGTCTACCTGCTCGACACGGCGAAGGACGTGTTCGACGTCATTCTGCAGGTGGGAGCGGGCACGGGATTGTTGTATCTCGTGCGCTGGTTCTGGTGGCGCGTGAATGCCTGGTGCGAGATCGTGGCGATGGTGAGTTCGTTCCTGGTATCGATCGGCCTCCTCGCGCTGAAGACACAGGGTGTTACCTTCAGCACGCATGCCGCGCTGGTGGCGACCGTGGCGATTACCACGATCTGCTGGGTTGCGACCGCGTACCTCGGGCCTGAAACCGATCGCACTGTGCTCGTCAACTTCTACCGCGCGGTTCACCCGGCCGGGCCCGGGTGGGAGCCGGTTCGAAAGCTCGCCGGCGACGTGCCGCGATCGGTTGCCGATCGCGACAACATTCCGCTGGCACTTCTCGGATGGGTTGCGGGATGCACCGCGATCTGGGCGGCGCTCTTCGCCGAAGGCAGCTATCTGTACGGCCGGATGCCGCAGGCCCTCCTGCTCACGTCCGTCTTCATCGCATCCAGTCTTGTGCTGACGTTTGTCGTCAAGCGGACGTGGTCGTAATCCGGGATCCGTTGTCCGGGATCCGGGATCCGTGGTCCGATCCATCCGCCGTAGGGCACGGTCTTCAGACCGCGCCAGTCGCTGATTTAACCTTCCACGTTCTGCCCGGTCTAATCCGATAGTGACGGTGGCGTGCCAGCGCCGCGAAGGAGAGGACGACATGTGTGTTCGGCCGATTATCGCGGCAGTGTTTGGACTCGTGCTTGCGGCGCCCATGATTGCATCTGCCCAGGACGCGAGCGATGCGTCGGCGCGTCATCGTGCGGGGATCAACGTTCGCGAGCGGCATCAGGCCGCGCGTATTCGCGAGGGAAGACAGGACGACCAGATCACGCGTGGCGAGTTCAACAGACTACGCGCCGACGAAGCCGCGATTCGCGCGGAGGAGCGTGTGTATCGCCGATCCGGTGACGGCTTGAATCGCTCGGAGAGACGGGATCTGCAGCGCGACTTGAATCGCACAAGTCGCGAGATCTACCGCTTCAGGCATAACGACCGTTAGCCTGTAACTGCCGGGATCCGGGATCCGGGATCCGATCGGATCCCGCATCCCGGACCACGGATCCCGATCATTCTCAGTGCGTCGCCCCGCTCTTCCCCAACTGATCGAGTGCCGCCTTCACGCCCGTCGCGAGCTTTGCAGCCCCGCCGGTGCCGTAATAATGAAGGAAGTACACCGTCGGTGATCCGCCGGTCATGTGGTGGTGAATGGCGACGACGTTGATCCCGTTCGTGCGGAGCGCCTTGAGTACGGAGTTTACTTCGGAGGCGAGCATGGCGACGTCGCCCGCGACCATTGCGTCGGCGTCGGAGCCGGTAAACGCAGCCCATGTGTTGAGACCCATGCGCGCGTTGATCTTTGCGCCATGGTCGACCAGGTTGATGTCGGGCCGTCCGATCGTGATCTTGTAGACCGGTCCGGTCTGTTCTCCTTCGTGCCCGACTATCTTTACGAGGGCCGCCGTATTGAGGGTCGGGACGGCCGGGGCAGGTGCCGAGGCCGGTGCGGGTGTGGATGGCTTCGGAATCAGCGCCAGCGCTGGCGTCAGCCGCTTGGCGAGATCGGCTGCCGTCCCCATGCCGTGGACGTGCATGTAGAAGATGCGCGGCTGTTCCCAGAAGAAGTGATTGTGAAGCGCGGTCACCTCCAGGCCGTTATCGAGCAGCGCTGACATCACCGGGTTCACTTCGTCTTCCGTCAGGACGAGGTCGCCCATCATCACGTCGGTGCCGCCCGTTCCTTTCGTGAGCGCCACCCACCCTCCAAATCCGAAGGGTGTCGGCGCGGCGCGCTGTCCGATGACGACCTTCAGGTCGCCGCGCGGGATGTTCACCTTGAGCACGCCATCTTTGAAATCTCCTGTGCGCCCCACCGCCGTCAACACGGCCTGGTAATCAGCGGGAGTTTGAGCGAACGCAGGTGTCGCGGCCAGAACGAACAGTGCGAAGACGATCAACCGTCGCAATAACATCGAGACCTCCCGAAAAGATGATCCTACGTCGGGAGCAGGCGAACCACCTCAGCCGCTTCACAAATTCGCTCTGTAGCCCTAAGATGCCTCCGATGAATCCGATTCTCTCGGCAGGCGTTCTGATCGGGATTCTTTGCAGCGCCTGGACGTTCATTTTGGGATTCACAGGCTTGTACAAAAATCCCTCGGCGAACGTGGTATTCATCAGCGTCGCGATGGCGATCGAAGTTGTCGTGCTGACGTGGGGCCTTCGCCGGACCGCCGCAGAGGGGCGTGCGTACGGCGGACAAATTCTCGCCGGCACGATGATGGCGATTGTCGCTGGTGTCATCATTATTGCCTCGTCACTGCTTTTTACAACGGTCGTTTTCCCGAACTACTTCGTCGACGTGGAACAGGCTTATCGAAGCGCGCTCGAAAGCCAGGGAAAGACCGATGCGGAAATCGCGGCGGCGATTCAGGCCAACGCCGCCAGCGCCACACCGATGGCTCAAGCCATGAGCGGATTCATCGGCACGCTCGTCACCGGCATCGTCGCCTCGGCGATCATCGGGATTTTCGTGCGACGACGGGGCAACGCGGTCGGTTTACCGGCGACCGAGCGCTGACCGCCTGTTACAATCAATCTGCACTCGTGAAGCGAAGTCCTTCCGTGTTTTTCCGTGTTTGTCCGTGGCGATGAGTCGTATCGCTGCCGTGATCCTCGCTGGGCTTTTGAGCGTCGGCACGATCGTCGGTGCCGCACAGGATCCCGCTCCAATCGCGCCGGTTCCACCGCTGCCACCTCCTTTCAGCGAATGGCTGATCGCGTTCCGCGCCGAGGCTGCCGAGCGAGGAATTCGTGCAGAAGTTCTCGATCAAGCACTCGACGGTGTAGAACCGGTCCCCCAGATTCTCGAGCGTGATCGCGCGCAGGCGGAGTTCACGTTAAACCTCGAGTCATATCTGAAGCGGCGGTTGACGCCTTCTGTCGTGCGAACAGCGCAGAAGATGTACTCCGAGCACCGCTCGCTCCTGACGAAGGTTGGCGAGAAATACGGTGTCAGCCCGCGCGTGGTTGTCGCCGTGTGGGGTCTTGAATCGAATTTCGGCCGCTTCGCCGGAGTCCGGCCGACCATTCCAACGCTCGCGACGCTTGCGTACGACCAGCGCCGCGGTGTGATGTTCCGCAATGAACTGTTCAGCGCGCTCGAAATTCTCAATCGCGGTGACATCGAACTCGATCATCTCAGGGGTTCGTGGGCCGGTGCGTTGGGTCAGCCCCAGTTCATGCCATCCAGTTACCTGCAATATGCCGAGGACTTCGATGGCGATGGCCGACGGGATATTTGGACCTCAGAGGCCGATGTCTTCGCGTCAGTAGCGAACTACCTGAAACAGCACGGATGGACCCAGGGCGAGAACTGGGGCCGGGAGGTCAGGCTCGTTGGCAAGACGCGAACGGCCGCCGAGGCCGTGCCGTTGCGAGAAGCCGGATGCCGGGCAGAGCGGATGATAACCAATCCCATGCCGCTCAAGGCGTGGCGCAAGATGGGCATCAAGATGATGAGCGGTGCTCCATTGCCGGCAATCGATCGAGAGGCGTCTCTCGTCCGCGCCGGAAATCGGAGTTTTCTTCTCTACGAGAACTACGACGCGATTCTCGCCTATAACTGTGCGCACACCTACGCGTTGAGTGTGGCGCTCCTGTCTGATCGCCTGCATTGATGCTCGGGCTCGAGGCCTGCGCGACCTGAAACGCCGGTTCAAAGCTCATCCATTTTGAGATCGTATACTGTCGGTCCCTGGCGAGATGCGCAACCGCGTTGGGCTGCTGCTCCTATTCTTCGTTGGACTGTACTCGCCGTCGCGGCTGTCGGCGCAGCCGCTTCAGACCGCATCCAACGGTCCGCAGGATCTCAAGCGACTCAGTATCGAGGAACTCGCGCAGATCGACGTGACGTCGGTGTCTCGACGATCCGAGCGGCTCTCGGAAACAGCCGCCGCCGTCAGCGTCGTCAATGCCGACCAGATCCTTCGCAGCGGACTGACGACGTTACCGGAGGTTCTTCGGCTTGCGGACGCGATCGATGTCGCCCGCGTCAATTCCAGCACGTGGGCAACGAGCCTGCGCGGCTTCACGACCAACCCTGCCAACAAGCTGCTCGTTTTGATGGACGGCCGGAGTCTCTATTCACCGCTGACGTCAGGAACGTTCTGGGATGCCGAGGACACGCTCCTCAACGACATCGAGCGCATCGAAGTGATCCGCGGACCAGGCGGCGCGGTCTGGGGTCCGAACGCCGTCAATGGCGTGGTCAATGTCATCACCAAGAGTGCGGCAGCGACGATCGGTGACTACGTATCAGTCGCAGCGGGATCCGACGAGCACATTTACGCCGTCGGCCGGCATGGCGGTCAGATGGGCGGCGGCGCGTATCGTATCTTCGGCAAATATCGACAGCATGGTGCCCAGGTTTTCACCGATACGGGTGCCGACGCTGGTGATCCGGTGCAGCTCGCACAGGCAGGCTTCCGCATCGACTCCGCCCCCGACGGTCCAGTGACCTGGCTCCTTGAATCCAATGCCTATCGCGGCACCAACGGTTTCTCCGATCGTCCTGACGGCGACATCGCTGGCGGCAACGTGCTCGGACGTTGGAACCGTGCGTTCTCGGGTTCGAGCGCGTTCCAGGCGCAGCTCTATTACGACGGCACGTATCGCAAGGTCCCACAGCAGTTCACCGAAACGCGGCACACGTTCGATCTCGAGGCGCAGCAACGCCTGCAGGCCGGACGGCACGATTTCGTGTTCGGCGGCGAGATGCGATTTTCGCGCGGGAACGACGTCGGAATCGCAGGGTTCTCCTTCGAGCCGGAGGTTCGGACGAACTCGCTCCTCAGCGTCATGGCCCAGGACGAAATCACGATTCGAGCCAATCGTGTGTTTCTGACTGTTGGATCGAGGTTCGATCGGAATGATTACACCGGGGTGGAAGCGCAACCCACGGTTCGCGCGCGATGGTCCATCGATCCCACGCAGACGCTCTGGGGCGCCGTGTCGCGGTCGGTGCGACTGCCGACGCGGCTCGATACCGATTTGCGGATTACGGTTCCGGTGACCTTGCTCGGTTCAGAAGACTTCGAGTCGGAAGAAGTCGTGGCATACGAGGCGGGATATCGTATCCGGCCGATGCCGCGGGTGTCCTTCGATGTTGCGACGTTCGTGAACCGATACGATCGCCTGCGAAGCACCGAGGCGAAGGTCGCGGTCCTGCCGCTGATCGTTCTCGAGAATTTGCTGAATGCAAGCACAAGCGGTATCGAGTTTGCGGGAACGGCGCAGGCGCTTCCTGCCTGGCGGCTGCACGGATCGTATTCGTACTTCCACAAAGAGCTTTCGTTCGATCCGGGCAGCAACGACGTTTATCGTGGCACGATTGAAGGCAACGATCCCGCGTACCTGTTCTCGCTGCAGTCATGGCTCGACCTGCCCGGACACACGGCACTCGATGCGTTGTTCAGACGTGTAGGCACACGCCCGGATCCAGTGGTGCCGGCGTACAGCGAGCTCGATCTCCGTTTTGGCTGGACGATCCGATCGGGATGGGATCTGTCGGTCGTGGGACAGAACCTGCTTCATGCGCATCATTCCGAGCTGCTGCCTCCCAATGCTCCCCACTACGACTTTCGCCGCGGAGTGTTCGTGCGCTCGCGATGGTATTTCTAAAGACGTCGATTCGTTGGTGCGCGCTCGTCGCGGTCGTCCTTGCCGCACCGGGGCATGCCGCTGCACAGTCGGCACAACCGACGCTCGAAAACGACGTCAAGGCCGCGTTCCTTTATCACTTCACGAAGTTCGTCGAATGGCCGCCACCTTCCCAACCTGATGAGCCATTTCGAGTGTGCGCGCTGGCCGACACCGGCTTCGTCGCCGCGCTCGACCGGACGATTGCCGACGAGTCGGTCGGTGGACGACGGCTGGTGCGGGGGGAGACGCGTTCGCTGGACGATGTCCGGCGGTGCGCGATCCTTTACATTGGAAATGCATACGCGGACCAGGGCGCATCGTTGCTGGCCGCCGTACGAGACCTGCCGGTGCTGACTGTCGGCGAAGGATCGCAGTTCCTCAAGCACGGGGGAGCGATCGGCTTTCTACTCGAGAACAATCGCGTTCGATTCGATATCAGCCTTCGTGCCATCCAGCGCTCCGGGTTGAAGGCCAGCTCGAAACTCTTACGCGTGGCGCGCACCGTCGAAGGCGGTGCCCTATGAAGGCGTTCGTCGGTCGCCTGCCGATCAAGCAGAAGCTCGTCTTCATGATCATGTCGACGACCATTCCGGTGTTGGTGCTGAGCAGTGTTGGCTACATCAGCCTCGATTACTTCAGCACTCGACAGGCGCTGCGCCGCAATCTCGCCGACCAGGCGGAGTTAATCCTGAAGAGCAGCACTGCCGCACTTCAATTCCTCGATCCGCCGACAGCTCAGGAGATTCTGCGCACGTTTGCGCCGAACGAGCATGTTCGTCGCGCTTGCCTGTACAACGCTGCCGGCCAGGTTTTCGCGGATTACATCGCTCCCCGCACCGCGATCGAGTGCCCAGCGGCCCCCGGCCCGGATGGCGATCGGTTTTCCGCCGACAGCCTCGTCATTGTGACCTCGCTCGCCGACGACCGTGGCCGGCGCATCGGGTCATTGTTTGTGCTGAGCGATCTCGACGTGCTGAAAACGAGGCTCAATGCCCAGCTCGCGATCGTGGCAATCGTGCTGGTCCTCACGACCGGCGTCGCCTTGCTGATCGCGTCGCGCGTCCATTCGATCGTGTCCTATCCGATCACGGATCTTGCCCGGACGGCGACCGCCGTATCCTCCGGTGGCGATTACTCTCTCCGCGCACGGCGGGCGACCGAGGACGAGTTGGGCGTGCTCGTTGACGCCTTCAACCGGATGCTGGAACGGATCCAGTTGCGAGAGCGCGAACTGTCGGCGGCCAACCAGGATTTGCGAAACGAGGTCGCCGAGCGCCGGCGAGCCGAGCACGAGCGCGCCGACCTCCTCGTGCGCGAGCGCGAAGCCAATCGCCTGAAGGACGAGTTCCTCGCCACGTTGTCTCACGAACTCCGGACCCCTCTCAATGCCATCCTCGGATGGACGCGGCTGCTGCGGAGCAAGGCGGTCCAGCCGGGCGACGTCGATCGCGCGCTCGAGAAGGTGGAACGGAACGCGCAGGCGCAGACCAGGCTGGTCGAGGATCTGCTCGAAGTCTCGCGGATCACGACGGGGAAGCTTCGGCTGGAGGTCAAGCCGCTCGATCTCGCCGTCCTGGCGACAACGGCGGTGGACTCGATTCGGCCGACCGCCGAAGCGCGAGGCGTCACGATCGATCGCCGATTTGCGTCAATGTTCCTGCCGACGGCCGGGGACCCCGATCGCCTTCAGCAGGTCATCTGGAATCTCCTCTCGAACGCCGTGAAATTCACACCCGCCGGAGGGATGGTTGTCCTGAGCCTCAGTCGCACGGATCAGATCGACGAACTGATCGTGTCCGACACGGGGCTCGGCATCGACCCGGCGTTTCTTCCGAACGTGTTCGACACGTTTCGACAGGCGGACGGCACCAGCACCCGCGCGCACGGCGGTCTCGGTCTGGGCTTGTCGATCGTCCGGCACATCGTCGAGCTGCACGGTGGGGAAGTGCGAGCCGAGAGCGACGGTATTAATAAAGGAGCGCGATTCATCGTCCGGCTGCCAGTACGCAGCGCCGAGCGCCAGCGTGACGTTCGACCAGTTCCGTCTCCGCCGGCGCAGGTGCCGCTCACAGGGCTGCTCGCCGGCACCACCCTGGTCGTCGTCGATGACGATCGCGATACGCGCGAGCTGCTCGAGTCGGTGCTGACAAGCGCCGGCGCAACGGTTCATCTCGCGGAAACGGCGGACGAGGGATTCAGACTGTGCCTCGAGGAGGCACCGGACGCACTCATCAGCGATATCGCGATGCCAGCGCGAGACGGGTACAGTTTGATGCGGCAGCTGCAGAAGGCACTTGGAAAGGACATGCCTCGCGCGACGATCGCGCTGACGGCGTTTGCCGGTGCGCGCGATCAGCATCTGACGGCCGAAGCCGGGTTCGATCGCCATGTGTCAAAGCCCTTCGACGGACCAACACTTGTCATGATGCTTCACGATTTATTGTCAGTGGACGATGCTCGGATAGTCGATAGGTAGGAAAGTAACCCAGTCTTTCCCTTTTCCCTTTACCCTTTACCTTTTCTCCGGCCGGTTCAACCCCGCCGCCGCCGTCGTGGCTGGCTCGATCAGCGACAACGACGCCAGCATGACGGCCGCAAGCGCGACGAAGATCGCCGCGAGGCCATCGTGATCGCCCGCGTTCAGCGCGATGGCAGCGGCGAGCAATGATCCGGCGAGCAGGGTATCCAGCACGGCGATCGCAGGAAAGACGCGCGTTCGCTGCGCCACGAGTGTTTCCGGGTGGACGCGCGACGCGAAGAAGAGATTCAGGCGCAGCGCAACCGAGATCGTCGCGAGTGCCAATGATGCGAGAAACAGCCTCGGCCCAAGCGGACGTCCGATCCAACCGCGGCACATAAACACCGTTGCAGGTGCCGCTGCATTTACGGTCGACACGATGATCTGGTGACCCTGCCACCACCAGT
>Ga0075425_100005193_pt1 | contig 13510 bp, 14 predicted proteins | sample SoiMethybrSBSTD4_FD_75300 | JGI IMG/M metagenome (GOLD analysis project Ga0075425, IMG submission 75300) | Bulk soil microbial communities from a Populus tree surrounding site in Tennessee, USA - Soil MetaG P. TD hybrid SBSTD4 | ecosystem: Environmental > Terrestrial > Soil > Tree plantation...
CGAGGTCTTCGGCCGCTTCCTGCCGAATCGCGTCGTCGCGGGCGCGGTCGGCGCCGACGGAGCGGCGGCCGTGGGCCTTCCGCTGCTCGAGGGACGCGGGCCCATCGACGGCAGGCCTACCGCGTTCGTGTGCCGCAACTACGCCTGCGAGCTTCCCGTGACCGACGCGCCCGCCCTCGCGCGCCAGCTCGGCGATCGCTGACTCGTCACCGGTAGGCGCAAGGCGGGGTGCTGGTCTTCCAGGCCGCCTGGGTGAGGTGCTGACCCGGCGCGAAGAGCCGCAGCTGCCGCGGGGCCATCGAGGACGACACACGACGGCCGCGGACGGTGAGGAAGTAGCCGGCGCGGACGACGTCCACTCCGGCGCGCTCGAGATCGCGAGCGCCGCGCATCACCGTGTCACGCCGGGCCGCGATGAGAGTCCGCGCGGCCTTCGGCCCGATCCCCGGGACCCTGATCAGCGACGCGTACGGCGCTCCGTACAGCTCGATGGGAAAGCGCTCGGGATGCGCCACCGCCCACGCGGTCTTTGGATCGTCCTCGAGCGGCAGGTTACCGTCGCGCTCGAACGGCAGCTCCTCCCACGTGAAGCCGTACTGTCTCAGCAGGTGCTCGGCCTGGTAGAGCCGTAGCTCGCGCGCCGCGGGCGTCGCCGGCTTGCCCTCCATCGGCGTGCCGACGACCGGCTGGAACGCGCTGAAGTGCGCGTGATGCAGTAGCCGCTGACGCTCGAGCCGCGCGACCACGCCGAGGATTTCCCGGTCGCGCTCGCCGGCCGCGCCGACGACGAACTGCGTCGTCGTCCCCGCGGCACCGGGCCGCTCGCGGAGCAGCCGGCCGGCGAGCTCGAGCTTGGGCAGGAGATCGGTGCTGAAGTTCTTCTCCTTGGCGAGGGCGTGGACATGCGCGTCAGTCGGCCCCTCGAGGTTGACCGAGATGCGGTCGGCCAGCCGCGCCGCCTGCTCCACCTGCGCCGCCTCGGCGCCGGGCAGGAGCTTGATGTGGAGATAGCCGCGAAAGCTCTCACGGCGTCGCAGGAGCTCGAGGGTGGCGAGCATTCGATCGGTGGCGCGTACGGCCCGGCCGGGCACACCGGAGGTGAGGAAGAGGCCGTCGACGAGGCCCTTGCGATGCGCTTCCATGAACGTGGTCGCCGCCTCTTCCGGCGCGAGCGTCGCGCGCTTGACCGCACCGCCGCAGAAGGTCGGGCAGTAGCCGCACGACAGCGAGCACGCGTTGGTCTGCATGATGCGCATGAGCGTCGTGCTACCGCCGCCGGGCAGGCGGACGCCCGCGATGCCGACCTGGTTACCGACGCGTGCGGGCGCGCTGAGCCGGGTGTCGCGATCGAGGCCTGCGGCCTCCGACAGGATGGCGAGCCGCTGTCGCCGGTCCATGGCTTGTACTATACATGAGACGAGTAGTAGGTCCTAGGCAGAATGTCGCAGCGGGTCGGTGACGCCCGCCTCGCGAAAGCCCTTGTCGCGCAGGACGCACGAGTCGCACTCACCGCACGGCCGCCCGTCGGGACGCGGGTCGTAGCAACTCCACGTCAGCGAGAGGTCGACGCCGAGCTCGACCGCGCGACGGACGATCTGGGCCTTCGTCATCGCGATGAGCGGGGTATGGATGGTGAAGCGGCTCTTGCCCTCGACGCCCGCCTTGGTGCCGAGCGTCGCCAGGTGCTCGAAGGCGTTGATGAACTCGGGCCGGCAGTCGGGATAGCCGGAGCTGTCGAGGGCGTTGACGCCGATGAAGATGTCCTCCGCGCCGAGCGTCTCCGCCCACGCGAGCGCGAGCGCCAGGAAGATCGTGTTGCGCGCGGGGACGTACGTCACCGGGATGTCCGTCATCGCCGTGGCCTCGCGTCCCTTCGGCACGGCCAGGTCCGCGGTGAGCGCCGAGCCGCCGAAGCGCCGCAGGTCGAGCGGGACGACGACGTGGTCGCGCGCGCCCAGGCGCGTGGCGACGGCGCGGGCGGCCTCGAGCTCGATCCGGTGGCGCTGACCGTAGTCGATCGTCAGCGCGTGGCAGTCGAACCCTTCGCGGCGAGCGACGGCCAGCGTCGTCGTGGAGTCGAGCCCGCCGCTGAGCAGCGTGACCGCGGGCCGCACGCCGGCGGGCGGCCGATCAGACACCGCGGCGCGGACCCCACACGAGGATGTGCAGCCGCGGCGAGAAGCGGAAGCCGTGGCGCCGGCACCACTCGATCACGCGCGGCATGAGGGTCTCCTGCTCGCGACGACGCATGCCGAGCGGCATGAGCAGGATCCGTTCGGAGGGCAGACCGTATCGAGTCTGGAGCGCGAGCACCTCGTCGAGGTCCCGCTCGTCAGCCACCACGAACTTGAACCACGCCCCGAGATCCCGAAAGCGCGCGATCGCCTCGGGGCGCAGGCGTCGCGCCGGCGGGACGCCGGAGTGCGCGAGCTTCAGCGAGATGTTCCACTGGTCGACGGGCACATCGGGCGGCAGCTCCGCCCCCGCGGACTCGACCTCGACACGAAGGCCCATCGCCTTGACGGCGGTCACGAGGGGGCCGAAGGCGGGGTGTTCGAGCGGTTCGCCGCCCGTCACGACGACGTTGGCCGTGGCGGCCTCCTTGACGCGGTCGAGGACCGCATTGAGCGTCATCGCCTGGCCGCGCCGCGCGTCCCAGGAGTATTTCGTGTCGCACCACGCGCAGCCGACGTCGCACCCCTGGAGCCGCACGAACACGGACGGCGTCCCGACGGAGGGCCCCTCGCCCTGAACGGACGTGAAGATCTCGCTGATGCGGAGCGACGGCTCGGACGCGTCCGTCACAGCGCGGATCGGCGCGGGGCCGGTCGGGCGGTCACGCGATCCGTGCGCCGCGCGTGCCACGATCCCGCTCGCCCCAGCGGTCGTGATAGACGAGCTCCTCGAGCGGCTGGCGATCGGCCCAGCCGCGGCGCTCCAGCTCCGGCGAATCGAGAAACTCGCGGGGGTAACCGATGCAGAGATAGGCGACGGGCACCACGTGGGCCGGAATGCCGAGGATGCCGCGCAAGGCGTCGTTGTCGAGAATGCTCACCCATCCCACACCGACGCCCTCGACGCGCGCGGCGAGCCAGAGGTTCTCGACGGCGCAGCACGTGCTGTAGAGGTCGGTGTCGACGATGGTATTGCGGCCGAGCACGTGTCGCCCGCCGCGCGTGCGGTCGCAGGTCACGCACAGGTTGACCGGCGCCTCCTCGAGCCCCTCGAGCTTGAGCGATCGATAGAGCTGAGCGCGATCCCCCGAATAGTTCGCCGCGGCCCGCTCGTTCTCTCGCAGGAACACGTCCTTCACCCGGGCGCGCACGGCGGGATCCCGGATCACGATGAAGTTCCACGGCTGCATGAAGCCGACGGACGGGGCGTGATGCGCCGCTTCGAGGATGCGCTCGAGAACCGCATCGGGGACGGGGTCCGAGCGGAACGCGCGGACGTCCCTCCGGCTGTCGATCACGCGGTGCAGGGTCTCCCGGTCCGCCTCGGAGAATCGAGCGCTCATGTTTCTATTGTATAGGCTCGTCTGGGACGGCGGGGCCCCGGCCCCGCCGACGTGCTGCCACGCACACGGCGTCTGCCGGTCCGGCGGCGATGGACGCCCCAGCCGGCGGTGCTATACTTCGCCTGTTCGCCGTGGGGGGAGGATTCCTGAGAACCGGGGTGCGGCCCGGGACCCCTCGAACCTGCTCTGGATAATCCCAGCGAAGGGAACACGGCACGGAGTCGACGGCCGCACCCGGACAGGGAAGCGGCCGTTTTTGTTTCGAGACGACATGAACGTCATGGTGAACGGTAAGCCGATGGTCCTGGAGGCGGGCACCACTGTCGAGGGGCTGCTCGCGCTCCTCCGGGTGCCGCGCCAGTTCACCGCGGTGGCGGTGAATCGCGAGATCACGCCGAAGAGCGAGTACGCGGCCGTGAAGCTCGGAGAAGGCGACCGCGTGGAAGTCGTCCGACCGATGGGTGGAGGCTAAATCATGTACGACACGAATCTCGTGATCGGGGGCAAGGAGTTCTCGTCCCGGCTCATCGTGGGGACGGGCAAGTACTCGTCGAACGACATCATGCGCCAGGCGCACGAGGAGTCTGGGGCCCAGATCGTCACCGTGGCCATCCGGCGGGTCAGCCTGCCCGGCAGCGGCGAGTCGATCCTGGACTTCATCGACACGACGCGCTACACGCTGCTGCCGAACACCGCGGGCTGCTACACCGCGGACGAGGCCGTCCGCACCGCGTACCTCGCCCGCGAGGCCGGGCTCGGCGACATGGTGAAGCTGGAGGTCATCGGCGACTCGCGGACGCTCTTCCCCGACGTGCAGGGCCTGCTGGAGTCCACGAAGACGCTGGCCCGTGACGGCTTCATCGTGATGCCGTACACGAACGACGACCCGGTCATGGCCAAGCGGCTGGAAGACGCGGGCGCGGCGGTCGTCATGCCGCTCGGCGCGCCGATCGGATCCGGCCTCGGCATCCGCAATCCGTACAACATCAAGATCATCCTCGAGACCGTGGCCGTGCCGGTCATCGTCGACGCGGGAGTCGGCACCGCATCGGATGCCGCCATCGCCATGGAGCTCGGCTGTGACGGCGTGCTCATGAACACCGCCATCGCGGCGGCGCGCGATCCGGTGGCCATGGCCCGCGCGATGCGTCTGGCCGTCGAGGCCGGGCGGCTCGCCAGCAAGGCCGGACGGATGTCGAAGAAGCTGTACGCGACCGCGTCCTCGCCCCTCGAGGGCGTGCCCGATTGGACGAGCTGAGGCTTTGCCTCGTCACCGATCGCGCGCAGACGCGCGGTCGCGACCTCGTCGACGTCGTGGTCGAGTGCGTGGCCGCGGGCCTGCCCGCGGTGCAGGTGAGGGAGAAGAGCCTGCCGGCGGCGGACCTGGCGGCGCTGTGCCGCCGCCTCCGGGAGCCCACGCGCGAGCGCGGCGCGCTGCTCATCGTCAACGATCGCGCTGACGTGGCCCTGGCCGTCGGCGCCGATGCCGTCCAGCGCACCCACGCCTCGCTCTCCGTCGCCGAGATCCGCGCGGTCGTCGACAAGCGGCTGCGCGTCGGCGCCTCCACCCATTCGCGCGACGACGCGATCACCGCGGAGGCCGAGGGCGCCGACTGGATCGTCTTCGGCCCCGTCTACGACACGCCTTCCAAGCGGCAGTACGGCGCCCCCCAGGGCCTGCGCAATCTCGAGGCCGTGGTCGCGGCCGTGAGCCTGCCGGTGATCGCCATCGGCGGCATCACTGCCGAGCGCGTCGGTGAAGTCCGCGGCGCCGGCGCTCGCGGCGTCGCCGCGATCTCCGCCATCCTCTCCGCCGACTCTCCCCGCGACGCCACGAAGCGCTTTCTCGACGCCCTGAACCGATCGTGAAGATCCTCGTGGTTGGGGGCGGCATCATCGGGTGTGCCACCGCCTACGAGCTGGCCAAGGCGGGTTGCGCGGTGACGCTGCTCGAGCGCGCGACACCGGGCGCCGAAGCCTCGGGCGCGGCGGCCGGCGTCCTGACACCCCTCGGTGGTGGAGGCAGCGTGGCGTACGATCGGCTGCGCGTGGAGAGCTGGCGCCTGTTTCCGGCGATCGCCCGCGAGCTGCGCGCGGCCACCGGCGTCGACGTCGAGCTGGTCACCCGCGGAAGCATCCATCCGCTGTACAGCGTCGACGACATCCGGGCCGCGGGCGACCGCGCGGCGTGGGCGGTCGCGCGCGGGCTCGGCGTCGAAGCGTGGGACGCGGCTGAGCTGCGCACGCGCGAGCCCGCGCTGGCCACCGACATCCGCGGGGCGATGTTCGTGAAGGCCGACCACTGGGTGAACAACCGGCGGCTGGTCGTGGCCTACGCCCAGGCGGCCGTCGCCGCAGGCGTCGCGCTCATGCCGGGCTGCGCGGTGTCGCGGATCCTGGTGGAGGACGGCCGCGCGCGCGGCGTCGTCGCCGACGGCGAGCGCTTCGAAGCGGACGCGGTGCTGCTCGCTGCCGGGGCGTGGACCGCCGCGCTCGTCGCCTCCTTCGGCGGCCGCTTGCCCCTCGAGCCGCGCCGAGGACAGATGATCGCGCTCGGTCACGTCCCGGCCGTCCTCCACCACTGCATCCACTGCGACGACACGTACCTGGTGCCGCGTCCCTCGGGGGAGCTGCTCATCGGCGCGACCGTCGAGCGCGTCGGCTTCCAGCGGAACGTGACCGCGCAGGCGGTGGCCGGGCTGCTCGCGACGGCGATGGCGCTCGTGCCTGCGCTGGCGCGTCTTCCGATCACGCGGACCTGGTTCGGATTCCGGCCGTGGGCGCCCGACGACCTGCCGATCCTCGGCCCGTGGCCGGGCGTCGAGAATCTCTGGATCGCGACCGCTCATTACCGCAGTGGCATCCTGCTGGCCCCCATCACCGCCCGGCTGATGACGGAATGGATCGTCGAGGGGCGGCCGTCGGTCGACCTCGACGAATTCCTCCCCGGGCGCTTCATAAAGGACTGACACTATGGACAAGAGCGACCTCAAGCGACGCGTGTTCGAGGCGATCGATCGGAGGACCGACGAGATCGTCGGGCTCGGTCAGCGGATCCGCAGTCATCCCGAGCTCGGCTTCAAGGAGGTCAAGACGGCTCGCCTCGTCGCCGAGACACTGGGAGGTCTCGGGCTCGGGCCGAAGGAAGGCCTCGCGCTCACCGGCGTGCGCGCCGACGCCGGGGGACGCGGGGGCGACGGTCCGACGTTCGCCCTCCTGGGCGAGCTCGATGCGCTCGTCGTCGCCGGTCATCCTGAAGCCGACCCGACCACCGGCGCCGCGCACGCGTGCGGCCACAACGCTCAGATCGCCGGATTGCTCGGCGCGGCGATGGGGCTGGTGGACGCCAAGGCCTTCGATCACCTCGCCGGACGCCTGGTGTTCTTCGCGGTGCCGGCCGAGGAGTACGGGGACATCGAGTGGCGGGTCACGCAGGCGCGGGCCGGGCGTCTGGAATTCCTCGGCGGCAAGCCGGAGCTGCTGCGGCTCGGTCACTTCGACGACGTCGATCTCGCCATGATGATCCACACGACCCCGCGGACCGAGGACGGCAAGGCCGGCGTGCCGGAGTCGAACAACGGCTGTCTCGTGAAGACCGTTCGCTACATCGGCAAGGCCGCGCACGCCGGCGGCGCGCCGCACATGGGCATCAACGCGCTCTACGCGGCGCAGATCGGCCTGGCCGCCATCAACGCCATCCGCGAGACGTTCCGCGACGAGGACACGATCCGCGTCCATCCGATCATCACCCACGGCGGATCGCAGGTGAACGTCATTCCCGGCGAGGTGCGGATCGAGACCTACGTGCGCGGCCGGACGGTGGAGGCGATCCTCGAGGCCGAGCGCAAGGTCGATCGCGCGTTCCGCGCGGGCGCGCTCGCTCTCGGCGCGAAGGTCGAGATCGAGACGCTGCCGGGCTACATGCCGATGCGCTGCGATCAGACGATGGCCGGGCACTTCCACGAGACGATGAAGGCCCTCGTGGGCGACGACAACTATCGCCGCATCGGGCATCGCACCGGCTCGACCGACATGGGCGATCTGAGCCAGGTCATGCCGATCCTGCATCCCTACATGGGCGGCGCGCGCGGCACGGGCCACGGGGCGGACTTCGAGGTCGTGGATCCGCAGCTCGCCTACGTCGGGCCGGCCAAGGCGCTCGCCGCGATGGCGATCGACATGCTCGCCGACGGCGCGCGCGGCGCCCGCGAGGTCGTGAGCAAGGCCAAGCCCCCGATGACCCGGGAGAGCTATCTCGCGTTCCAGCGCAGCCTGGCACGCCGGGAAATATTCGAGGGCTAGGTGTTCGCAAAGCGGTGGGGGGTGTCGGGCCGGGGAGTCCGAGGGGGCGTAGCCCTTTCGGTCGGTCAAATCGGCGCTCGCTCCCCCCGACATCAATAAATGTACGGCAAGACTAGCGTCGATCTTCCCTCGCGCGTGGTGTGCCTCACGGCGGAGACGGCGGAGATCGCCTGTCTCGTGGGCGCGGCCGACCGTATCGTCGGCGTGCCCGGCACGGCGCGACGGCCAGAGGCCTTGAAGGACAAGCCGAAGGTCGGCGGCTTCACGACCTTCCGCCTGGACAAGATCCTGGCACTCGAACCCGACCTCGTGCTCGCCTTCTCCGACCTCCAGGCGGACATCACCCGTGAGCTTGTGGCCGCCGGCGTCACCGTGCTCTGCACGAACCAGCGGTCGATCGACGACATCTTCCAGGCGATCCTGCTCGTGGGCGGCGCGCTCGGACGCGAGAGCCAGGCGCGCGACGTCGTGCAGGACATGCGCGACGAGATCCGCCAGATCCGCGAGTACTCCAGCATCTGGCCCGACCGACCGCGCGTATACTTCGAGGAGTGGATGGATCCGCTGATCGCGGGCATCCGCTGGGTCTCCGAGACGATCGAGCTCGCGGGCGGCCGGGACGTGTTCGCCGAGCTGCGCGACGAGCGATCGGCCAGGGGACGGGTGGTGGACGTCGCGGAGGTCGCGCGGCGCGATCCCGAGATCATCCTGGCGTCGTGGTGCGGCAAGCCCGTCGACCGCGATGCGATCGCCGCCCGACCGGGCTGGCAGGGCGTGAGCGCGGTACGCCGGGGCCAGATCCACGAGCTCGACGGCGCCGACGTACTGTCGCCCGGCCCGTCCCTGATGGTTGGCCTGCGGCGAATTCACGAGATCATCCAGTCCTTCCAGTCCGCGGCCTGACGACCTCGTGACGATCTCGTGGCCGCGGCGCCGGCTCCGCCAGCTCCGCCGCGCCGGACTGCGCGTCGGCGCCGAGGCGATCGCGCTCGGTCGACGCGTCGTGGCCGGCCGTCGGTCCGTGGACAGCTCGGCGATCGCCGCCTTGCGCGACAGCATCGAGACGCTCGCCCCGTTGCCCGAGGGTGACGCCGGGGCCGACACGATGTGGTCGGCATGTCGCGCGCGATTCCGCCGAGATGTCTTGACCCGGGATCCCCGGCGGTTCCTGCGCTGGCCTTCCGTTCGACCGATGTACCGGCGCGACGCGCCCCACATCGGGCGGTGGTTCACCCATCTTCGGGCGCGTCCCGAGTGGCGCTCGCGCTGGCGGGACGCCGTCCGCGAATCCGCGGTCGGTGATCCGCGCCCGTTTTTCGAGTACTGGCCGAGCAGCGGCAACCTCCTGTACCAGGCGTATCACGTATGTCGCTTCGAGGACGTGACGGGGGCGCGACTGTCCGAGGCCGACGTCGTCGTGGAGTTCGGCGGCGGGTATGGCGCGTTCTGCCGGCTCCTGTGCGCGCTCGGATTTCGCGGCACGTACACGATCTTCGACTTCCCGGAGTTCTCGGCGCTGCAGCGGTTTTACCTGCGGGCTCACGGTTTGCCCGTCGCCTTCCGACCTCGCCCCGCCGACGGCCGCCTGCGGATCGTCACCGTGGCGGCGCTCGACGAGCTCGATCGGCTGCTGTCGACCGACGCGCCGGGGCGGCGAGCCTTCGTCGCGCTCTGGTCACTCAGCGAGAGCCCGGTGAGCCTCCGCGACGAGATCATGCGACGCGTTCTGGGGTTCGATTTCTTCGCTTTCGGCTACGTGGGCGACGCTGTCAACGCGGCCTGGTTCGGCGAGATGCGCGCGCGGCTCGGCGACGTCGAGTGGCATGAGTCACCGCTGCTCGAAGCGGGCGCGACTTATCGGCTCCTGTTCGGCGCGCGCGCGGCCCGACCGTGCGCGGACGGACACGCTGCGGAGGCTTCTCCTCGGCGGTAGAATTAACGTTGTCACGGTAGATCGTCGAGCCACGGAACCCCCGCCAAAAAACTTGGGGCTCGAGGGGGGCCGGGCTAGGATTGGAGCCTTCCCGATGACTGACCTCACACGGCCACAGCGCTTCTTTGCCGACCGCTTCAACGTGACGCCTGGCCTCATCGATCGACTGCTGGGCTCATCGCTGCGCGGCCGTGTCGAGGACGCCGACGTCTATCTCGAGTACCGTATCAATGAGGAGCTGGTAATCGAGGAAAGCGTTATCAAAAAGGCCTCGCGCCACGTGAGTCAGGGCGCCGGGGTCAGGGCGCAGGCCGGGACGCGCACGGGGTACGCGCACACCGACGACATCTCGCTCCCGAACCTCGAAGAGGCCGCCCGCCAGGCGCGCGCCATCGCCGACCGGTCGTCCGCGAGCGGCGTCATGGCTGTCCCCGGCGGCACGCCCCACGATCTCTACACGCTGGCGGAGCCGCCGATCGCCGCGAATCTCGAGCGCAAGGTGGACCTGCTCAAGCGGATCGACGCGGCGGCGCGCGGCGCCGACCCGCGGGTGCGTCAGGTCATCGCCAGCGTCACCAGCGAGGATCTCGTGGTCCTCGTCGCCACCGCGTCCGGCTTCACCGTGGGCGACGTGCGGCCGCTCACGCGATTGAACGTGACCGTCATCGCCGAGGAGCACGGCAAGCGCGAGGTGGGCACGTACGGCGGCGGGGGCCGGGTGCCGCTCGATCATTTCCTCGAGCAGGACCGGTGGCGACGCTTCGCCGCCGAGGCCGCGCGCCAGGCGACGCTGAAGCTCTCCGCGGTCGACGCGCCGGCCGGAACGATGACCGTCGTGCTCGGCCCGGGCTGGCCCGGCATCCTGCTCCACGAGGCGATCGGTCACGGCCTCGAGGGCGACTTCAATCGCAAGGGTGTGTCGGCCTTCGCGGGACGGCTCGGTCAGAAGGTCGCTTCGGAGCTGGTCACGGTCGTCGACGACGGCACGCTGCCCAATCGTCGCGGCTCGCTCAACGTCGACGACGAGGGCACGCCCACGGGCCGCACCGTGCTCATCGAGCGCGGCGTGCTGCGCGGCTACATGCAAGACAAGCTCAACGCGCGGCTCATGGGGATGCCGGCGACGGGCAACGGCCGTCGCGAATCGTTCGCGCACCCGCCGCTGCCGCGCATGACGAACACCTTCATGCTGGCGGGCGAGGACGATCCCGAGGACATCATCCGCTCCGTGGACCGCGGACTCTTCGCGGTGACGTTCGGCGGCGGACAGGTCGACATCACGAGCGGCAAGTTCGTCTTCTCGGCGAGCGAAGCCTATCTCATCGAGGGCGGCCGGATCACCGCGCCCGTGAAGGGCGCGACCCTCATCGGCAACGGGCCCGACGCGCTGACGCGCGTGAGCCGAGTGGGAAGCGACCTCCAGCTCGACGAGGGCATCGGCACCTGCGGCAAGGACGGCCAGTCCGTGCCGGTCGGCGTCGGCCTGCCGACCATCCGTGTCGACGGGATGACCGTCGGCGGCACCCACGTGTGAGGCGGCGATGACTTCCGCCCTCGGCGATGTCCTCGTCTCCGTGCTCGAGCGGGCGACCGCCCGCGGCGCCACCGCGGCCGACGGCTTCCTGATCGAGGAGCGCGAGTTCAGCGCGAGCGTCCGGCTCGGCGAGGTCGAGACGGTGACGCACTCGCAGGACCAGCGGCTGTCTCTGCGCGTGTTCGCGGGGCGCGCCTCCGCCGCGGCCTCGACGTCCGATCTGTCGCCTGCCTCGCTCGAACGTGTGGTCGACGAGGCGACGCGGCTGGCCCGCATCACCGCCGAGGATCCCCACGCTGGCCTGCCCGAGCGCGGAGAGCTGATCGACCGCATCCCCGATCTCGACCTCGAGGACCGCAGCGGCGACGATCCCTTGCCCGAGGAGAAGATCGCCGTGGCCCGGCGCGCGGAAGCGGCCGCTCTCGCCGTCGACCCGCGCATCGAGAACTCCGAAGGCGCGGAGTACGGCGACCGTCGCGCCCACTACGTCTACGCGACCTCGTCGGGATTCTGTGGAAGCTACGCCACCTCGAGCTTCAGCGTCAGCGTGTCGCCGGTGGCCGCCCAGAACGGCGAGATGCAGCGCGACTCCTGGTACACGGTCGCGCGCAAGCGGGCGCGGCTCGAGGATCCGGAGGCGGTGGGCCGCACCGCCGCCGCGCGCGCGCTCCGTCGTCTCGGCGCGCGCAAGGTCAAGACGGTGGAGGTTCCGGTCATCTTCGATGCCGAGAACGCGGCCAGCCTCGTCCGGTCGATCGCCGGGGCGATCAGCGGGCCGAGCCTCTACCGGCGTGCGTCGTTCCTCGTCGATCGCCTGGGAACGCGGATCGCCGCGCCATCGGTGACGATCGTGGACGATGGGCTCCTGCCCGGCGCGCTCGGCTCGCGCCCCTTCGACGGCGAGGGACTGCCCACGCGGCGCACCGTCCTCGTGAACGAGGGCGTGCTCGAATCGTATCTGCTGGACACCTATAGCGCGCGCAAGCTCGGTGGGCGCTCCACGCACCACGCCGCGCGCGACGGCAGCGGCGTGACGGTGGGCACGACGAACCTGATGCTGTTGCCGGGCACGGCGTCGGCCGCGGACCTGATCGCCTCCGTCGACAATGGGCTCTACGTCACCGAGCTGATCGGCTTCGGCGTCAACGGCGTGACCGGTGACTACTCGCGCGGCGCGGTGGGACTCTGGATCGAGAACGGTCGGCTCAGCTATCCCGTGGAAGAGGTCACGGTCGCGGGCAACCTCCTCGAGATGTTCTCGGCGGTGGACGGGGTCGCCGACGATCTCGTCCTGCGCGACCGGACGGCTTCGCCCACGCTCAAGATCGCTCGCATGGTGGTGGCAGGGAACTGAAGCGGAACGAGGGCCAGCGCTCATGATCATCGACAGCCACTGTCATCTTCACGATGCGTCGTTCAACGATCTGCGAGAGACGCTGTCAACGGCGCTGGCCCACGACGTGTGGGGCGTGGTGGCGGTCGGGTGCGATCTGGACACGAACGCTCGCACGCTGACCGCGGCGGCGTCCGCGCCCAAGGCGGTGTGGGCGTGCCTGGGCTTTCATCCGGACTGGCTCGGGCTCGGCGACGACGACCTCGATCGGTTCGAGCAGCAGCTCGCCGACCACCAGCATCGCATCGTGGCCGTCGGCGAGATCGGGCTGCCGTGGTACTCGCTGGACGGGGCGGCCGACCCGGCGGCGCTGATGAGCCGCGGCCGCGACCGGCTGCATCGCCTGCTGCGGCTCGCCGTCCGCTACGACCTGCCCGTCGCTCTCCACGCGCCGCACGGCGCCGCCGTCGGTGCGCTGCAGGCGCTGCGCCGTGAGGGCGTGGAGCGCGCGGTGTTTCACTGGCACAAGGCGCCGCCCGACGTGACCAGCGAGATCGTGGAGGCCGGGTATCTCGTGTCGGTGACGCCCGAGGTGGTCTACCGCGAGCGGGATCGCGAGCTCGTGGAGCAGGTGCCGCTCGGGTCGCTGCTGGTGGAGACGGATGCGCCCTGGCGCTTCGGCGGCGAGTTCGAGGGCTTGTCCTCGGGCCCGTGGCTTGCCGCCCGCGTCGCCGAGGAAGTGGCCAAGCTCAAGCGCCTGCCCGTCGACGACGTGATGTTCCAGCTCTCGACGAACACGTCCCGCCTGTTCGACCTGGCCTGGAAATAATCTCGGAGGGGGCTTTGCCCCCCTTCCGACGCTCGTCGCTTCGCTCCTCGCTGCCTCCCCCC
>Ga0075425_100005194_pt1 | contig 13506 bp, 9 predicted proteins | sample SoiMethybrSBSTD4_FD_75300 | JGI IMG/M metagenome (GOLD analysis project Ga0075425, IMG submission 75300) | Bulk soil microbial communities from a Populus tree surrounding site in Tennessee, USA - Soil MetaG P. TD hybrid SBSTD4 | ecosystem: Environmental > Terrestrial > Soil > Tree plantation...
AGATGGAGCACCGCGTTGGTCGAGCCGCCGGAGGCGCACACGCTGGCGATCGCGTTCTCCAAGGCCTGCCGGGTGATGATCGCTGTGGGCCGCAGATCGCGGCGGTAGAGTTCCATGACCTGCTTCCCTGCCCGCCGGCAGACTTCGTGCTTGGCGGGATCGGTGGCCGGCACGCTGGCGCTTCCCAGCGGCGAAATTCCCAGAAACTCCGTGGCCATGGCCATGGTGTTGGCGGTGAATTGCCCGCCGCAGGCACCGGCGCCCGGGCAGGCATTGTCTTCCAGGCACGCCAGCCGCGCATCATTCATCGTGCCCCGCGCGTGCGCTCCCACCGCCTCAAACACATCCTGGATGGAAACGTCTTTGCCTTCGAACTTGCCGGGCGCGATGGAGCCGCCATAAATCATCAGCGAGGGAATATCCAGCCGGCACAGCGCCATTACGGTCCCGGGGATGGTCTTGTCGCAACCGGAAAGCGCGATCATGCCGTCAAACATGTTGCCCCGGCCCACCAGTTCGATGGAGTCGGCAATTACCTCGCGGCTTACCAGAGAGGCGCGCATGCCTTCGCTGCCCATGGTGATGCCGTCGGAAATGGAAACCGTGTTGAATTCCAGCGGCGTGCCCCCGGCCTCGCGAATGCCCTGCTTCACGTGTTCGGCCAGATCGCGAAGATGCAGGTTGCAGGGGCCGATCTCAATCCATGTGTTAGCCACGCCGATCAGCGGCTTTTCCAGGTCTTCCCGGCTGAAGCCGGCGGCGTGCAGCATGGCCCGGGCGGGCGCGCGGTTCCAGCCCGCGACAAGTGGGGCGCTGCGGCGTTTTCCGTTGTGGCTGGACATCAGAACCTGTTTTGCGAGTGCTGGCCCGGCTGGAGCAGGCAAGGCGTATGGGGAACTATGGCAGGTCAGAAGTGATTAGTCAAGCTTATGATGTTTATGGAGTCCATAAGTAGAACTAATACAGCGGTGGTGTTCATGAGCGCCGCTGCGGCCGGGTGACGTACACCACGCTGGGAACGCGCCATGGGCTCTTCCCTCTCCACTTCAGGTTGCACACCGCTTGCGCTGCCCACCGGGAGACAAGCGCCAGAAGCAGGATCAGGAGCAGGTCAAAAGGCTGCAGCCACTCACTGGCCAACGATGCCACCACGGCGCCCCACAACAGCGGCGTGGCCAGCCAGGTGAACCACTGCCCGATGAAGAAGTAGGGGGCGCGTTTCGGTTCAGAAACTGGATCGAGGGTGCACAAGGCCGACAACAGCGAGCCCGCGGCAGCCAGCGCCACCGTCAACCAGAATGAAACTGTAGCAACCACGGTCGTGATGTGTGTCCCGGGCATGATTTGTTCAACTTTCGCTACGGTGAGTCAGAGAGTTGGAGGCTGCCGGGTAGGCAAAGGTGCCCTCCCGGAGGGAGAAGAGGCGCGGACAAGTAGAGCCCGGTCAGCGCTGCCAGACTCCGGCCGGAGACTCACAACAGCGCTCTTCGGTAAATGGGCGCAAGTGCTTTGCCTGTAGTAGCCTGATAGCCTTCTACCGTGCCCTGGAGCTTGCAGCAGCGGCTGTTTGGCCTGATCTCTCGAACCTGCATTGCCGCTTATGGCCGCTTCCCTGTTTTTGGAGCGCTGCGCGGCTCAGCCGCCATCATCCGGCGCGGCAATCTCTTTCTGATGGTGGAGCGCAGCGATGGGCTGGGCCTGGCTTTTCCCGGCGGACTGGCCCACTTTTGGGAATCCGATGAGCAAGCTCTGGCCCGCGAGCTGCGCGAAGAAACCGGTCTCCGCCTGACCTCGCACTCGCTTCTTCTCCGCTATGCCACGCGGGTTCCCTACCCGTCGAGGGTTTCCGTTTTTCTGGCCGAGGCGGAAGGCGAGGTCCGGCCATCGTGGGAAGGCATTCCCTGCTGGGTGGATTTTTCCCAGGTGCAGCAGCGCCTCATGCTCAATCAGCGCCCCATCCTGGAGCAGAACATGCTGGACAGGATCTGATCGCTCCAATTAAGAGACGTAACAAGTTACGTCTCTAGGGGTGTGTGTTGCGGCGCAAGCCAGCACGGGCTTTCGTAGAGACGTTGCTTGCAACGTCTCCCCTGGAGATGCCCCCTCTTACTCTGTGTCTCTGTGGTGAAAATGCGCCGCAGATGACAAACCTTCCGCCCTTTCGCTAACCTAGAAAACTGACGCCATGAAGACCGAAATTTCCTTCTCCGCTCCCAGCCAGATTGAAACCGAGTGCCTGGTGACCGTGGTTCTCGACCGCAGCCAGAACGGCAAGTCCAATCCCAGCCTGGAAACCAGCGACAAAGCCGTCGCAGCCGCGGCCGCCGATCTGCTCGCCACCGGCGAAGTTTCCGGCAAAATGTTTGAGACCACCATGGTCCATCGCCCGCAAGGGCTCAAGGCCAAGCGCCTGCTGCTGGTGGGCGGAGGCAAAGCTGACAATTTTTCCGGCTACGAACTGCGCAAGCTGGCCGGCGCGGCCGTGCGCTTCCTCAAGCCCAAAAGCATCCGTCAGTTCGCCTTCATTGCGCCCGAAAACTGGACTGGGCAGGCTGATCCGGCCGCGCACAGCACCTACGTATTTGAGCGCGGCGGCCCCGCCGAGGCGGTCAAGGCCATTGCCGAAGGAGCTTTCGTCGGCAATTTCGATCCTGATACCTACAAGAGCGACCGCAAGGACCAGAGCATCGAGCACATGACCATAGTCGCTCCCGGCAAGCAGGACGAAGCCCGCCTGCGCCGCGCTCTGGAGGAAGGCTGCATCATCGGCGAATCGCAGAACTTCACTCGCGACCTGGTCAACGAGCCCAGCAACCGCCTGACCCCCACCGTGCTGGCCGATCGCGCCAAGGAGATGGTCCGCGACGTTGCGAAGAACGCCAACGGCTTCCGCCTCTCCATTGAAACCCACGGCGCTGACAAGATTCGCGAACTGAAAATGGGCGCATTCTGGAGCGTGGCCCAAGGCTCCGACGAACCCCCTGCGCTCATCATCATCAAGTACGAGCCCGAGGGCGCGCCGCCAAAGCCCGTGCTCGGCCTGGTGGGTAAAGGCATCACCTTCGATACCGGCGGCATTTCCATCAAGCCCGCCGACGGCATGGAAAAGATGAAATACGACATGGCGGGCGGCGCCGCCATGCTGGGCGCCATGCGGGCCATCGCCCTGCTGCGGCCCAAGATCAGGGTGATCGCCATCGTGTGCGCCACCGAAAACATGCCCTCAGGCCACGCGCAGAAACCGGGCGACGTGCAGATCGCCATGTCGGGCAAGTCCATCGAGATCATCAACACCGACGCCGAAGGCCGCCTGGTGCTGGCCGACGGCCTGCACTACGCCAGGCAACTGGGCTGCACTCACCTGGTGGACGCCGCCACCCTCACCGGCGCCTGCGTGGTGGCGCTGGGCATGGTGAACGCCGGCGTCTTTGCCAATGACGAGGAAATTTTCCAGCGCTTCAGCCGCGCCCTGAAGCGTTCCGGCGAAAAAATGTGGCGGCTGCCGCTGGACGAGGAATACAAGGAGCAGATCCGTTCCAGCATTGCCGACATCATGAACACCGGCGGGCGCTGGGGCGGCGCCGTCAACGCCGCCATGTTCCTGAAGGAGTTTGCCGAGGAGACGCCCTGGATCCACCTCGACATCGCCGGCACCGCCTGGATGGACGACAACAAGGCCTGGATCGCCAAAGGCCCGTCGGGTATTGCCGTGCGCTCGCTGGTGGAATTTGTTCGCGGCTTTGAAGGCGATGGCCAGCCGACAGGCGGCGGCTCTGGCAGCAAAGGCGTGGGCACGCAAGCGGCACAGCGGCGCGCTGACTCCGGCGCCGGTTTGTAACTTCCTGGCCACGGATTGACACGGATTTGCGCGGATTCCAGACCGGGATCTTTGAACTTTTCTCAGATCCGTGTTCATCCGCGAAAATCCGTGGCCACAACAAAAAAGCCGGCTGATCGCTCAGCCGGCCTTCCGCTTACCAACTGCTTAGCTTTTTGCTCCTACCCTCTCCAGTGCGCTCTCCAGTTGCCGCATCAGCAGCGGGTTCGAGCCGGTGAGGCCGTTCTTGGCCTCGGCGCGCCACAAGTAGCTTCCGCCAAAGCCGTGCCCGTCATAAACAGCCAGCAGATCCGAAGACCCGCGTGCCTGCACCGCCAGCACCATGTCTGCCATGTGCGGGTTATAGACCACCACGTAGCCGGCCTCCTGAATGGCGTTCTGCACATTGCTGATTGCCGCGCGATCCTCCGGAAAAAGGTTCCAGGAGAACTGCGGACCGTCGTAGCTGGTCACGTAGACGTAGCGCGCGTTGCGCACCACACCCAGCGCGTTCCAGCCTTCGCTGCCCTTCTGCTCTGCCAGCGCGCCCAGCGAAAGCAGCGCCAGCACCGCTACCACACTCAATATCCTTTTCATGCTCTTACCCTCTTCTTTCCTTCCCTGCTGTTACCTATTCGATGAGGCAAGTAGGCTCGCGGTAGCGGCGCGCAGCCCGGTTTTACAAGGTTTTACCCATCTTTACGCAGCTTTACACAACGGCGAGATTTGCCAGGAGAAATCGGCGGGGAACGAAACTTACGAGCTGCCAGCTACAGAAGTATGGTGAATCCCCACATGGTTACATAGAGGTAGACAGTGGCGATGGCGGTAAGAGCGGCCAGGATCACGGCTGCGCGTTCCAACCGGCGCCGGTGCAGCACTACCAGCGCCATCCACAGCGCCACCCACACTGCCGAACCTGCGGTCAGCCCCACGAACAACTGCAGCTTACTGAAATCCAGACTGAACATCTGACTTACCCCACAAAATGTGAGGCCTATCATGCCACAAAATAAGGCCGGGTGCTGCCGCCAAGGCGATATCACTTTTTATCATTGTTCACGGTCGAGTGAATTCGAGTCCGACGGACGAGCGCCTGCACCCTGCGCTGCACCTACCGCGAAAGTTTCGCCGGGCGACCCTGCCGCAGCTACTGGCTTCGTTCCCTCTGATTACTTCGGTAACACCCAACATTTGTCGTTAGAAGAACAGCTCAACGATGCTATACTTCGCGGGATTTCAGGCCTGAGGTGAGTTTCCCATGACCCGTTGTGCCCTGGTGCTGTTCCTCTGCTTTTCCAGCCTGCTTTTTGCGCAAAGCCCTAACCACAACCCCAACAAGAAGGAGCCGCCCATTCTGGGCCCGCATTGGGCCCGCGGACAGGCCAAGCGCCAGCCCGCCAGCAACGCTAACAACTTGCTCTACCATGGCGGCCCCATTATGGTGAACGCCGCCGTGAAAGCCATCTTCTGGGGCTCGGGCTGGAGCAGCCCAGCCGATAAGATTGCCGGCCTCGATGCCTGGTACCGGGGCGAATCCGGCACTCCCTATGCCGCCACGGTGGACGAGTACAAAGACAGCAGTGGCCACCAGGTCAGCTCTTCCCTCAGCTATGGCGGCCATTTGGTGGACCTCAGCTCTGCGCCGCAGAACCCCAGCACGTCGCAGGTTCTGCGGGAAGTATGCAGCAAGATCTCGAGCCCGGTCTCCAACGGTTACTACCCGGTTTATCTCGACCACAAGCGCAAGGGGAACTTCTGCGCCTACCACAGCAACGGGAGTTGCGGCGGGGTGAACGTGCAGTTCGCCTTTTTCTGGAATCTGGACGGCGATGCCGGATGCAATCCCGTCAGCAGCATCTCCGGCCAGTCGGAAGGTTTGCAGGCGCTAGCCAACGTCAGCGGCCACGAGCTCTCTGAGGCGCGTTCTGATCCGCACGGCGACGCCTGGTACGCCTCCAATGGGGAAGAAAACGCCGACGAGTGCGCCTGGACCTTTGGCGGCCAGTTCGTAGTTTTCAATCCTCCAGCCGGCACCAACAGCAACTATGTTGACTGGAAGATTCAGGGCAACTGGTCGAATGGGGCGGCCAACGGCACCAGCCCCAACGGCCCCGGCTACACCACGTCCCTTGGCACCGGCTGCGTGGATGGCAGCAACTATCCTGGACCGTACACCAAGTAGTTGAGGCGCTTTGGCGGCCCGTTGGACGCGTTTGCTGCGTTCACTTGCTCAGGGCAAGCTGAAAGCCGAGCCGCCAGCCGAAATTCTGAGAGTAGCCGAAGGGCGTCACACCTCCGCCCAAGCGTCGCGCCGAACCGGTGACGGTGATCAGGAATGTAGAACAGCGGGAGAACTCCCCTGGGCCGCTCCTTGGTGGTAAACAAGCGCAAGGTCCCTTCGGCAAGCTCAGGGCAGGCTCTTCGACTTCGCAGACCGCTTCGCAAGCGAACCGGTCTGCTGCGCTCAGGATGACAGGGGTAAGTGATAACAGTGGTAAGTGATGACAGTGGTAAGTGACAGGCGTTAATTCCTACCCCCTGTGTAACGCCGATCATTGTTTGGGCAAACGGCGCCGCGACTTGTCAAGACCTCATTTGGCTGCATTGGTCGTAAGTCCCTGAATTCAGAACAAAAATAGGCGAGCGCCAGGTGCACAGAATAGCGCTCGAATATTCCATACTGGTATTAGAGAGTCGGGAATGGAAATGCGAGCGCTGCGCGGGGTCCGAAACGGATGCCGATGGCTGCTGCGCGCCTGTGCGGTGCTGTGGCAGAAGTTACATGGCAGGCGGCACGCTGATGCCCATCATGGCCAGCACTCGCGTGAGCTCGCGGCGCACCACGGCGGCGGTGGCAAAGAGGAATTTCTGCCGGCTCTCATCCGGCTCGCCGATGATGCGGTGGCGGTGGTAGAAGTTGTTGAAAAGCTGCGCCAGCTGAAAAGCGTGCTTGGCAGCATAAGCGGGCTCGGTGGTGGCGATGCACTGCTCGACAATCAGCGACGTTTTCGCCGCGGTAAGCCACAGTTCCCAGATTTCATTGCCCGCTTCGCCTTCCAGGTGGCCGGCGAAATCCACTTCCTCCGGCTTTACCTGCTCTGGCTCCAGGCCCGCCTTGCGGAAAATGTTGCTGGCGCGCACGACTGCGTACTGGGCGTAGGGTCCGGTATCGCCTTCGAAGCTGAGCGCGTCCTTGAAGTCGAAGGCAATCACGGAATTCTTGGTGAACTTGAGCATGAAGTAGCGCAGCGCACCCATGGCGATCTGGCGGGCGATGGTGAGGCGCTCTTCCCCGCTCAGGTCAGGATGGCGCGCGTCCACCTCCTTGCGCGCCGAGGCGAGCAGCGCGTCCATCAGGTCGTCGGCTTTAACCCCAAAGCCGCGGCGGCCGGAAACTTCGATGTAAGCCTTGCCCCACTCGTCTTCGGAGAGGGTGTAGCCGAGTTGCTGAGCGCAGCGCGGAGTGAGCGCCACCATCTCGTAGGAAAAGTGAGTGTAGTGGTCCGCCTGGGCGGTGTAACCCATGCCGCGCAGCGCCTCCACCACGGTGTTCTGAGCTTCGGCCTGGCGCGCGTCAATCACGTTATAGATGGCGCCGACGTCGCCAAAGTGCGGGTGGCCGGGCTCATTGTGGTCGTAGTCGGTGGACACCCAGCACTCGTGCTGGTTGGGATAGCGATAGAACCTCTGGTAGCCGAAGTCGCGCCCCAGCAGGCCGAACTTCCACAGGTGGTAGGCGATGTCCTTGCCCACGTAACCGACGGTGCCGTTGGAGCGCACAATCACTTTGGTGTCTTCGTCGGGCTGGGCGCCCTGCATCTCCGACAGGCGAGCGCGCAGCAGGCGCACAGCTTTTTCGCGATTCTTGCTCTGCGATTCTTCCTCTTTGCAATTCACCACAATGCCGGTGGGCACGTGCGTGATCCGGACCCCCGAGTGAGCTTCTGATTCGCCGGGTGCGATGTAGGTATCTACCCGAAGCTCCTTGGGATCAATCTCGCCGTCGGATTTGCCTGCCCGCTTCATTACCCAGCAGCCGGCATTCTTGCCCTGGGTTTCGTAGTAGAGGACCCCATGCTCTTTTAGTTTCTGGAACGCGGCCTCCCAGAAGTGCAGGTGCAGGATTTCGCTCTCCCGGGGCAGGAAGTCATATTCGATTTCCAGCCGCTCCATGGTTTCCAAGTGCAGCCTGATTATGGCAGCGGAGATGAATTCGGCCATCTCCGCCAGGTCGTTGCCGCCCTCCTCGATGGCATGCAACGCCTTGCCCCGCGCTTCCAGGTTCTTCTTGTCCTGCTCGTACCAATGCGAGACGCGGGCGTAGAGGTCCCAGCAGTAGTAATCGAAGCGCGGCTTGGGGGCGGCAATGAGGGCCTTGACCTCGGCTTTGGACTTCTTCTCCAGCTGAGTGAAGCCCACGACCACGTCGGCTACCTGAACGCCGGTGTTGTCAATGTAGTTCTGGATGTCCACGGTGTTGCCGGCAGCGCGCAGGAGGCGGACAAAGGTATCGCCCAGGATGGCGTTGCGCAGATGGCCGATGTGCGCCGCCTTGTTGGGGTTGATGCTGGTGTGTTCGACCAGAATTTTGCTCGGCTGGGGTGCGGGTTCCAGTCCCCCGTCCTCCGTCAAGGCCCGCGCCACCTGCCCCCGGTCCACCCGGGCGTTGATGTAGCCCGCCCCCGCTATTTCCAGCTTGGCAAATCCCTCGATAGGGCCGATGCCGGCGACGATCTCCTCCGCGATCTTGCGCGGCGCCTGGCGCAGCTTCTTGGCTAGTTCGAAGGCCAGGGGCAGGGCGTATTCGCCCAATTCCACGCGTGGCGGCTGCTCAATCACGATGCTGGGGAGGTCCAGGTCGTACTGGCGGCGCAAAAAGGCCCGCACGTGCTCAGAGAGGCGTTGCTGGAGTTGTTTGTACAAGCGACGATGAGTCCGTAAATTGTTGAGGAAAAAAGCGATTATAGCAAAGCGAGCAGCCCGCTTCGGTTTGACGCCAACTGTGCCCTTCCCTATGATGAAGTTTCGGTAATCTTCTCTATTCTCGATAGATAGCCATGCGCATTGCCTACCTTGATTGCTTCTCCGGCATAAGCGGCGACATGTTTTTGGGCGCGCTGCTGGACGCGGGAGTGCCCGCGGAGTTGCTGGAGAAGACCGTGGAGACGCTGGGGGTGGGCGCCCGGCTGGAGGTTTCGCGGGTGAACCGCAGCGGGATTTCGGCCACTAAGGCTGATGTTTACTCCCATGGCGAGAAGGACTTGCCGCGCGAAGAGTTTGAGAAAAGCAGGAGTCAGGAGTCAAAAAGCGGGAGTCAGGAGTCAGGAGTCGGGAGTCAGCACCGTGTGGGGGCGGAGCTTCGCTCCGCCATGGACGGGGCAGAGACCCGTCCCCACACACCCGCGGCAGAAGAGCATGGGCATGAGCACGACCACAAGCATGGGCATGGGCGGGGGCTGAAGGAGATTCGGGAGATCATTGGGAAGGCGGAGGGAATCTCCGAAAGGGCCAAGAGCACTGCCATCGCTATTTTTGAGAATCTGGGAGCGGCGGAGGCCAAAATCCACCATGTGCCCATCGAGAAAGTCCACTTTCACGAAGTGGGGGCGGTGGACGCGCTGGTGGACATTTGCTGCGCGGCGGTGGGGGCCGAGGCGTTGCAAGTGGAGGAATGGATCTGCTCGCCTTTGAATGTGGGCGGCGGAACTGTGGTGTGTGCCCACGGGACGTTTCCCATTCCCGCCCCCGCGACGCTGGAACTGCTGAAAGATGCGCCGGTGTACTCTTCCGGGCCACAGAAGGAGCTGGTGACACCGACCGGGGCGGCGATCGCCAAAACTTTGGCTAAGCGCTTTGCCGAGTTTCCGAGCATGAAGGTGGCGGCCACCGGGTACGGCGCGGGTACACGCGATTTTCCCGGATTTCCGAACGTGCTGCGGCTGACAGTGGGCGAATCAGGCGCCGAGGCGCATGCGGCGGCTGAGGAAGCGATCGCGGTGCTGGAAGCGAGCATTGACGACTTGAACCCGCAGGTGTTCGGCTACGTGATGGACCGGGCGCTGGCGGAAGGGGCGCTGGATGCATTCGGCACGCAGTTGCAGATGAAGAAAAACCGCCCGGGCATGCTGCTGACGGTGCTGGCCAAGCCGAGCGACACGGAGCGGCTGGCCAAGCTGATTTTCGCCGAGACTTCCACGCTGGGCGTGCGCATCCGGCAGGAGCAGCGGCGGGCGCTGGGGCGGCGCTGGGTGAGCGTGCAGACGCGCTGGGGCGAGGTGCGCATGAAAGTGGCCAGCCTGAACGGCAGCATCACCAACTACGCCCCCGAGTATGAAGACTGCCGCAAGATCGCCGGCGAGCAGCACCTGCCCTTGAAAAGCGTGATGCAGGAGGCGATTCGCGTTTACCTGGCAGGCGCGGAACCCCATCAGCATGGCTAACAAGTTCTACATCACCACCCCGATTTACTACGTCAACGCGCGGCCCCACATCGGACACGCCTATACCACCATTGTGTGCGACGCGCTGGCGAGGCGGAATCGCATGCTGGGCAAGGACGTGTTTTTCCTCACCGGCACCGACGAGCATGGGGTACACGTGGAGCGCGCCGCGCAGGCCGCAGGCAAGCCGGCGCAACAGTGGGCGGACGAAGTTTCCGCCAGCTTCCGCCAGCTCTGGGAGCTGCTGGGGCTGAGCTACAACAAGTTCATCCGCACCACAGACGCGGAGCACAAGCGCGGCGTACAGGAGATGTTCCGCCGCCTGCGCGAGAACGGCTATATCTACAAGGGCAAGTACACCGGACAGTACTGCGTGTATGACGAGCTTTACGTGGATTCAGCCGGACCGGGGGCGCCCTGCCCCGAGTGTGGAAGGCCGACGGAGACGGTGAGCGAGGAAAATTACTTTTTCAAGCTCTCGGCTTTTGAGGAAAAGCTGCTGAAGCTGTACCGCGAGCAGCCAGATTTCATCCGGCCGGAAACAAGGAAGAACGAGGTGGTGTCGTTCGTGCGCTCCGGCCTGCGCGACCTTTCCGTGACGCGGAGCACTTTCCGCTGGGGCGTGCCGGTGCCGGATGATCCTGGGCACGTGATCTACGTGTGGCTGGACGCGCTGAGCAACTACTGCACCGCCATTGGATTCGGCTCGCCGGATGAAGCCGATCAGCAGCGTTTCCAGCGCTACTGGCCGGCAGACGTGCACATGATTGGCAAAGAAATCGTGCGCTTCCACTGCGTGTACTGGCCGGCGTTCCTGCTGGCCGCCGGGCTGCCGCTGCCGAAAACAATAATTGCGCATGGGTGGCTGCTTTTTGAGCACGACAAAATGTCGAAGTCGCGGGGCAACGTGGTGCGCGCCGAAACCATTGTGGAAGCGATGAGCCGCGATGCGCTGCGCTACTTCCTGCTGCGCGAAATCGTGTTCGGGCAGGACGGGTCGTTTTCCTTCGACGCGCTGGTGCAGCGCTATAACGCCGACCTGGCGAATGACCTGGGCAACCTGGCCAGCCGCACGCTGACCATGATTACGCGCTACTTTGGCGGGCAGGTGCCATATCCTTCGCCCACGGAAGCGCGCAAGCCGGCGGACGGCGAGATCGCAGACATCGCCCGCCGCACCATCGCGGAATTCAGCACTCACTTTGATGATTTTCAGTTCTCCCGGGCGCTGGAATCGGCATGGGGGCTGGTCAGCGCGGTCAACAAGTACCTGGTGGAGAACGAGCCCTGGACGCTGGGCGAAAAGCAGGACGAGGTGAGCCGGGCGCGCCTGGGAACGATTCTCTATACCAGCGCCGAAGCCCTGCGCGTGGTGACCGCGCTGGCGCACCCGGTGATACCGGACTCGAGCGCGCGCATCTGGGCGCAGTTGGGATTGGGCGAGATCGCGAATTTCAAGCTGGCGGAGCTGAAGTGGGGCCAGCTGCAGCTGGGAACGAAGATCGGCAAAGTGGAGCCGGTTTTCCCGCGCGCCGACAAAAGTGTTATAGAAAAAATGCAGGCCATGGAACAGCAACGAAGGACAGCACCCGTGGATACCGAGAACAAACCAGCAGAAACACAGGCAGAACATCCGGCACGAGCCGTAGAAGTGAAGCCGGCGCCCGCACCAGCCGCATCGGCCGCCGGAGCCAGCGCAACCGTGCCCGCAACGGCAGCGAAGCCGGGCGCAAGCGCCGCGCCGGAAGGCAAAATTGGCATTGAGGACTTCGCCAAGGTGGAAATGCGGGTTGGGCAGGTTAAGGTGGCGGAGAAGGTGAAAGGCGCAGACAAGCTGCTGCGTCTGGAAGTGGACCTGGGCAGCGAGGTGCGGCAGGTGGTGGCGGGAATCGCCGAGGCTTACGCGCCGGAGCTGCTGATCGGACGCAAAGTAGTGATTGTGGCCAACCTGGCGCCACGCAAGCTGCGGGGGCTAGTGTCCGATGGGATGATTGTGGCCGCATCGGTGGGAGATCAGGGCAAGCCGGTACTGGCGGGGTTTCTGGAGGATGTGCCGGTAGGGGCGAGGCTGAAGTGACCGCGCTTTGCGGGCGTGAGCGTAGTGGGAGCCCGCAGCGGTCATCCTGAGCGAAGCGAAGGATCTCGCTTCTGAGGCGTCGGGGCATCGCCTTCGGCTGTTGGTCGGTAATCGTTTGTCGTTGGCAGGGAGTTGGTAGTTCGCGGCCTAAGAAATGCTCTGTGTGGGCGGGGCAAGGCACAAGGTCCCTCGACTCGCGCTTCCTCGCATTCGCTCGGTCGCGCTCGCTCGGGATGACAGATCATATTGAGCAGGTACCAGGGACATTGCTTAGGCAGACATGAATAGCAGAAAGCTGACAGCTGAGAGCCAAAAGCTAAGAGTCAAAAGCCAGTCAGCCAGGGGTTAGCAGCTTTGTTTGTAGATTCGCACGCGCATCTGGAGATGTCGCAGTTTGACGGCGACCGCGCGCAGGTACTGGAGCGGGCGCGGGCGGCGGGCATCGAAACCATTGTGGCTATCGGCAGCGGCACGGGGCCGGGGTCGCTGGCCTGCGGCATCGAACTGGCGGAGAAGCACGACTGGATACTGGCCACGATTGGCATCCATCCGCACGAAGCCAAGCTGGCCACTGACGATGATTTCGCTGAAATGGAGCAACTCGCCAAACATTCCAAAATAATTGCCTGGGGGGAAATTGGCCTAGACTATTTCTACGACCACTCGCCGCGTGAGGTGCAAAAAGAGGTGTTCACTCGGCAGATGGAACTGGCACGGGGGGCCAAGTTGCCTATCGTGATCCACTGCCGGCCCTCGGATGGCAGCGACGATGCCTGGCAGGACTGCCTGCGCCTAGTGCGGGAACACTGGGCCGGAAGCGGCCTGGGCGGCGTGCTGCACTGCTTCACGGGACAACTGGAACACGCGCGGGCGGCGCTGGACATGGGTTTTATCATTTCCTTTGCGGGTAATGTGACCTTCGCCAAAGCGCAAAACATCCGCGAGGCTGCCCGCGAGGTGCCGCTGGACCGGATGTTCATCGAAACTGATTCGCCGTTTTTGGCGCCGGTCCCGCACCGCGGGAAGCGCAATGAGCCCGCACTCGTGGTGGAGGTGGCCCGGCAAATCGCCGAACTGAGGGGGCTTTCACGGGAAGAGGTGGGGGAGCGCACCAGCCAGAATTTTTACGACTTCTTTAAATTGCATAGCTCTAATTTAAGTAGCACGCG
>Ga0075425_100005195_pt1 | contig 13506 bp, 11 predicted proteins | sample SoiMethybrSBSTD4_FD_75300 | JGI IMG/M metagenome (GOLD analysis project Ga0075425, IMG submission 75300) | Bulk soil microbial communities from a Populus tree surrounding site in Tennessee, USA - Soil MetaG P. TD hybrid SBSTD4 | ecosystem: Environmental > Terrestrial > Soil > Tree plantation...
ACGTCGGTCAGGTAGTACTCGCCCTGATCGTTGTCGGCGCGGACCTCGGACAGCGCGGGCCACAGCCGTCGCGCGTCGAAGCAGTAGACGGCGGTGTTGATCTCGGCGATGCGCTTCTGATCGTCGGTCGCGTCGCGCTCCTCGACGATGCGCGTGACCCGTCCCCGCTGGCGCAGCACGCGCCCGTAGCCGTGCGGCTCGGGGACGAGCGCGGTCACCAGCGTGGCGGCGGCCCCGCTGGCCGCGTGGTGACTCACGAGGCGCTCGAACGTCTCTGCGGTCAGCAGCGGCATGTCGCCGGGCAGGACGAGGATCGTCGACGCGTCGGCGCACGCGGTGCGCGCCTGCAGCACGGCGTGCCCCGTGCCGAGCCGCTCGCCCTGCTCGACGGCGACGACCTCCGGGCCCGCGGCGGCGACGACCTCCTCCGCCTTCGGGCTCACGACGATGACGAGGCGATCGGCAACGGTCCGGGCCGCGCGCAGGGCGTACCCGATGAGCGGCCGTCCGCAGAGGGGGTGCAGGACCTTGGCCCGGCTGGACCGCATCCGCTTGCCCTCGCCGGCCGCGAGGATGATCGCTGTCACGCCGTCCATCAGTGGGCTCTCATTCTAACTCCGGTCGAGCAAGCCTCACGCCAGACTATTGTCGCCGCGCAGATGTGAGAGCAGACGTTCCAGCCGGAGCGGCAGCGGCGAAGTGAATTCCATGGCGATGTGGGTAACCGGATGCACGAAGACGAGACGGGCGGCGTGGAGGGCGACGCCGGCGACGGGCACGGGCGGTACGGGCCGACCGCGGCCGTACGTCTCGTCGCCGACGACCGGATGGCCGCGCGATGCCAGGTGGACACGGATCTGATGGGTGCGACCGGTCTCGAGACGGCACTCGACGAAGGTGAACGCGGGAAATCGCTCGCGCGTCCGAAAGCGCGTGATCGCGCGCCGCCCCTGGCCGTCGCGCCGCACGGCCATGCGCTGTCGATGGTGGGGATCGCGGCCGATCGGCGCGTCGATCCGGCCTTCGTTGGCGGCGAGGCGTCCGTGGACGATGGCCAGGTACTCGCGCGTGACCTCGCGGGCGGCGAGCTGGGCGACGAGCGCGTGGTACGCCGCCTGGGTCTTCGCGATCACGAGGAGCCCCGACGTGCCCTTGTCGAGCCGGTGGACGACGCCGGGGCGCCGGGGTCCGCCGACGCCCGCGGTCTCGGGCGCGTGCGCGAGCACCGCGGCGGCGAGCGTGCCGCCGGATACCCCGGCTCCCGGGTGCACGACCATCCCCGCCGGCTTGTCGACGACGAGCACGGCGGCGTCCTCGTACACGATCGTCAGGGCGATCGGCTCGGGCTGGAGTTCCTCGGGGGGGCTCGGCGGGATCTCGAGCTCCACGTCTTCCCCGCCCCGGAGCTTGTGGGCGGCCTTGCGGACGGCGCCGGCCACGCGGACGTGGCCGGCCTCGATGAGCGCCTGCACGCGGGCGCGGGAGAGCTCGGGGAGCGCCGAGACGAGCCAGCGGTCGAGCCTGACCCCCGCGGCCCCCGCATCGGTAACGAGGCGGCGGTGCGCGGCGTCCGTCACACGCCGGAGCGGGCGGACTCGGTCGCGGGTCGACTCCACACGAGCCGGAGCGCCAGCAGCGTGACGCCCACGGTGATGGCCGAGTCGGCGACGTTGAAGGCGGGCCAGTGATAGCCGCGATAGTGGACGTCGACGAAGTCGATCACGGCGCCGAGACGGGCCCGATCGATGAGGTTGCCGACGGCGCCGCCGAAGATCAGCCCGACGGCCAGCCTCGCGGGCCACCCGCCGTCGGCGAGCACGCGCACGGCGACACGCGCCAGGATGACGAGCGCGGCCACGGACAGCGCGGCGACGATCCATCGCCAGGCGGTGGGCAGCCCGCCCAGGAGACCGAAGGCGAGGCCCGCGTTCATGACGAGCGTCAGGGAGACGAAGCCGTCGATCACCTGGATGGGGACGCCGGGGGCGAGCTGCGCGAGCGCGATCGCCTTCGTGATCTGATCGAGCACGACCACCGTGCCCGCGATCACGAGCACGGCGATCATCGAGCGGCGCGCAGCACCGCCACGCAACGCTCGCAGAGCGTGGGATGGTCGGCGGCCTCGCCGACCCGCTCGCTCCACGTCCAGCAGCGCGCGCACTTCGCCCCCCGCGCGTGGTCGACGCCGATGACGAGCCCCGGAATCTCCTGGCTCTCGTACTGGACCGCGCCGGGCGCCCGATCGCCGGCCAGCGACACCTGCGAGACGATGAGCAGCGTGGGCAGCAGCGCCTGCTTGCGCCGGAGCAGGTCCGGTAGATCCTCGGGCGCCGCGACCACGGTGACCGCCGCCTCCAGCCCGCTGCCGATGAGTCCGCGCGCGCGGGCGGTCTCCAGCGCCTTGGCGATCTCGCGGCGGACCTCCAGCAGGCGATTCCACTCGCGCTCGAGCGTGTCGTCGAGCCACTCCAGCGGCGCCTCGGGGAAGCGCTCGAGGTGCACGCTCTCGGACTTGGCGCCGGGCAGATGCCGCCAGGCTTCCTCGGTGGTGAAGCTGAGGATCGGCGCCAGCAGACGGAGAAGCGCGCTCAGGATGTCGTGGCACGTCGTCTGAGCCGCGCGGCGGCGCGGATCGTCGGCGGCCGAGGTGTACAGGCGGTCTTTGATGATATCCAGGTACAGCGCGGAGAGGTCGACCGCGCAGAAATTGTGGACCGCGTGGAACACGGTGTGGAACTGGTACTCCTCGTAGGCGCGCCGCACGCGGTCGACGAGCCGCGCCAGCCGATCGAGGATCCACCGATCGACCTCGTCCAGCCGCGCGTACGGCTGCCGATGCCCGACGACGTCGAAGTCGCCGAGATTGCCGAGCAGGAAGCGCGCGGTGTTGCGGATCCGCCGGTAGGCATCGGCCAGCCGGTCGAGGATCTCCAGCGACACCCGGATGTCCTCGGTGTAGTTCTCCGACGTCACCCACAGGCGGAGGATCTCGGCGCCGTACTTGGGCAGCAGCTCGTCCAGCGAGATGACGTTGCCGAGGGACTTGGACATCTTGCGGCCCTCGCCGTCCACGAAGAAGCCGTGGGTGAGCACGGCGCGATAGGGTGGGCGACCGCGAGTGGCCATCGACTCGAGCAGGGAGGAATGAAACCACCCGCGATGCTGGTCCGAGCCCTCGAGGTAGATCTCGGCCGGCCAGTGCAGCTCCGGCCGCGCCTCGAGCACGGCGGCGTGGCTGCAGCCGGAGTCGAACCAGACGTCGAGGATGTCGGTCTCCTTGCGAAACCGCTCGCCGCCGCATGTCCCGCAGCGCGTGCCGGGGGGCACCAGATCCGCCTCGTCACGGAGATACCACTCCTCGATGCCGCGGCCGTCGCGGAAGATGCCGGCCACGTGCTCGATCGCCCGCTCGTCGAGCAGCAGGCCGCCGCAGCTCTGGCAGTAGAACGCCACGATCGGCACACCCCACACGCGCTGGCGGGAGAGCGTCCAGTCCGGCCGGTGGGCGACCATGTTGTAGATGCGCTCCTCGCCCCATGGCGGGATCCACTGCACCTCGCGGCGGATCGCGTCCAGCGTTCGCTGGCGTAGCTCCTGCCGGTCGAGGGCGGCGAACCACTGCTCGGTGGCGCGGAACAGCGTCGGGTTCTTGCAGCGCCAGCAGTGTGGGTAGGTGTGCGTGAACGGGACCTCGGCAATCAGCGCGCCGCGCTCCTTGAGCAGCGCGACGATCCTGGGATTCGCCTCCCACACCGTCTGCCCGGCGAAGTGCTCGACTTCGGCGACGAAGCGGCCGTCGTCGTCGACCGGGTTGTAGATCCTGAGCCCGAGCGCGCGACCGAGATCGTAGTCCTCCTCGCCGTGCCCGGGCGCGATGTGAACCAGGCCGGTGCCGGTGTCCATCGCCACGAACGGCGCGCTGGCGACCTTGCCGGTGCGGTCGATCCAGGGGTGACGATACTCGAGGCCGACGAGCGCCTGGCCCGACATGGTCGCCAGTCGTCGCGGCTGGCGCAGTCCGGCGACGGCGGCGAATGCGTCGGCCAGCTTGGCCGCCACCACGAGTGTTTCGCCCTGGCCTTCCAGCGCAACGTACTCCTCCTCGGGATGGACGGCGATCGCCAGGTTGGCGGGGAGCGTCCACGGCGTCGTCGTCCAGATCACGAGCGACGGGTTGGGCGCCGCGGACGCCCCGGGCAGCGGGCCGACGAGCGGAAAGCGCACGTACACCGATAGCGCCCGCTCGTCCTCGTACTCGACCTCGGCCTGGGCCAGCGCGGTCTTGCAGTGCATGCACCAGTGGACCGGCTTCAACCCCTTGTAGACGAGCCCGCGCCCGACCAGGCGCCCGAACTCGCGCGCGATCACGGCCTCGTATGCGGGCGCCATCGTCAGGTAGGGGTTGTCCCAATCGCCGAACACGCCGAGCCGCTTGAACTCCTCGCGCTGGATGTCGACGAACTTCAGCGCGTACTCGCGGCAGCGCCGGATCTTCTCGACGGGATCCATCGCGCGCCGCACGTCGACATCCGGCCGGTCAAGACCAAGCTCGACGTCGACCTTGTGCTCGATGGGCAGGCCGTGACAATCCCAGCCCGGCACGTACACGGCGTTGAAGCCCGCCATGTTGCGCGACTTCACCACCACGTCTTTGAGCACCTTGTTGAGCACGGTGCCGAGATGGATGTTGCCGTTGGCGTACGGGGGTCCGTCGTGGAGAATCCACAGCGGCCGGTCGGCAGCGACCTCGCGCAGTCGCTTGTAGATGCCGATCTGCTCCCACCACGCGAGCATGCGCGGCTCGGTCTGGGGCAGATTCGCCTTCATGGGAAACGCCGTTTTCGGCAGGTTTAGCGTGGCCTTGTAGTCCATGGTCGGGGCAATCATCGTAACACGTCGCGGCGAGCCGGCCGCGGGCGGTGGGGCTATTTCGGCGACAGCGTGACGAGACCCCGGGTGGCGTCGATGGTGACGTGAAAGCGGTCGAGGAAGTCGCGACCGAGCAGGCCATCGGCCTCGGCCTCGACCATCTGGTAGGCGCCGACGGGCAGCCGGGCGGCGCGCGCGTCGCCGACCTCGAGCGAATCGACGACGACGAACGACACGCGGTCCGTGCCGGTGACGCCGACGAGCTGCCCGGTCGCGATCGTCCGCGTCAGCGACACGCCGGCAGCGCGGAGCGCTCGCGGACTGATGATGGTGCGATCGGCGCCGGTGTCGAGCAAGAGCCGGGCGGACGCGGAGCCGTTGATCCGGACGTCGACCATGATCCGCTGTCCCGGCGAGTAACGGATGACGGTGCCGCCTCGCGGAATGGGCGGCGTCGAGGTCGTCGCGGCCGGCGCGGGCTCCGCCGGCGCGTTACGCAGACCGAGCGGGGTCGCGCTCGTGCGGTAACGGTCGGGGACACTATCGAGCCCTTCGGCGTAATGGGGAACGCCGGCCTCGTCGATCCACCGGTAGATCTGGGCCGCCGCGTGGCCGGGGCCGAGGACGACCGCCACGAGCAGCACGAGAGCACCGGCCAGCCGCGCCATCAGGTCGCGCAGCGGACCAGGCGATAGACGACCATCTCGTCGGCGCCGGCCACGGTGTTGTGATCGAGACGGACGCGGTAGATCGGCTCGAGCAGGTCCCGCCGGGCGGTCATGGTGGGAAACCACGCCGGGAACACGATCACGTGACCGGGGCAGCGCTCGGCGAGATAACGCATCAGGCCCGCTTCTCCGGAGCGATGGTACCGGATCACCTCCGGCGACACGAGGCCCATGAGATCGATCACCTCGCGCCGCGAGACGTAGGCAATGGCGCCGACGTCGTTCACCGCGATCACACCGTCGCGCGGCAGATGCGCGTCCACCCAGTGGCCGAGGTGGACCTGCATGGCGTTGATGTTCTGGACGGCCCAGCCGTAGCGCGCGGCCGCCGACGGCAGCGCGACCAGCGCCAGCAGCAAGTAGCCGCCGATCACCGCGAGCCGCAGCCGCGTGACCCGGGCCCCCAGCGCGGCGGCGACGACCAAGAAGGCGAGCGGCAGCAGGTGAATCGAGTACCGCCCCTCCTGGAAGCCCGGATCGCGATAGGGCGCGAGCAGCGCCATGGCGACGGGGTGCGCGACGAGGGCCAGCGCGGGAACGGCGAGCGCGCGACCGGGCCGCCACCAGCTTGCGATCAGTGCGGGCAGCAGCAGCACGGGCAAGAGCCAGTCCGTCAGCGCCAGCCAGGCGACCCACGCCCGGACGAACTCCCCTGGCCGGACGAGCCACGTCGTCGCTGCCCCCTCGCGGACACCGAGGAGCCAGCCGATGAGGCCGCCCTCGACCTTCGCGGCGGCCGTCGCGGGAATCGGCGCGCCGACGGTCGCGAGGCTGAACGCGATGGCCGGCGCGACGACGATTGCGGTGATGCCGGCGAACAGCAGCGCGCGCCGTCTCGTCAGCGGCCGCGCGATGGCGAGCATCGGCACGAGGACGAGCGCTTCGGGCCGCGCCAGCACCGCCAGCGCCGCCCACAGCGCTGTCCACGCGTCGCGTCCGCGCGCGTGAGCGAGCAGCGCCGCCGCGACGAGCAGGGCGGCCAGCGGCACCTCCATGCCGGACAGCGCGCCCCACGCCATCGGGCCCGTCCAGGCGAGGCCGATCGCGGCGGCGAGCGCGGCCGGCCGCGAAGCGCCCCACGCCTCGGCCGCGCGCCGAACGACGAGGGCGGCGCCGAGGCTCAGGACGACGCCGATCGCCTTGGCGATCAGCGGAGATGGGCCGGCGATCGCCAGCCCCAGCGCGAGGATGAGGGTCCACAGCGGCGCGGTGGAGCCGGCGACCGGCACGCCGGGGTTGTAGACGAAGCCGGCCCCCTCGGCGAGGTTGCGGGCGAAGTGGAGATGGATCCACGCGTCGTCGAGCGGAAAGCCCGAAGCGCCGGCCAGGCGCCGCTCGGCGAGGACGAAGGCGACCAGCGACAGCACCGTGGCCGCGGCGACGACGAGATCGTCACGACGGCCGCCCGCGACGACGCGAACGTCGCGCGATCCGCGGTGACCGCGCTCAGCGGACGGCGCGGCGGACAGCACGACGCGGCGGTTCGTCCCGGACGAGCGTGTATCCGGCGTAGCTGACCGGCTTGCGGCCCACCGGCAGCACATAGAGGAACCGGCCGTACGGGATCTCGATCTCCATGAGTCCGGGCGGACGCTCCGACGTCGGGCTCCAGTGGTCGACGAACCACACGAGCCGCTTGACCCCGGCGGGCAGCCGGACCTCGCTGCCGCGCACGCGCGTCATGGCGAGCGACACCTGGGGCGCGTAGTAGCCGGCCGGCATCTCGCCCACCTGCAGCTCGTAGATCGGGTACTCGCGCAGGTAGAACACCGCGTGGCGCATCCACGGATACGATCGCGGGTTCCCGAGCTCGGTGATGATCGCCGTGTCTTCGGGCGAAAACTGCCCGCCGATGGCGGCGACGAAGGTGCGCACGACGTCCTCGTGCTCGCGCAGCGCGGCGGCGGTGCGGCTGAAGATCCAGTCGAAGGCTTCGTCCTCGGCCATCTTCATCCACGCCGATCGCGGAGTCTCGAAGTCGCGCGGCAGCGGGCGCGCGTTGACGAAGAACGAGCCGTTGACGAGCACGACGACGCCGACGGCGGCCGCGATGGCCGCCGGGCGCAGCCAGGCGTGGGCGGTGAATGCCGCGGCCTGGCCGAGCGCGCTGACCAGCACCGCCGACAGCAGCACGACGAGCGCGGGCAGGAAGGTCAGCGCGTAGCCCGCCTGCCCGAAGTGCACGAGCGTGTAGACGAGGACCGGCGTGGCCGTCCACGCCACGAAGAACCACTCGCGCGCTCCCCAGCCCCGTCGGCGGACGTACCACGGCAGGAAGAGCGCGGCCAGCGCCAGCGGACCGAGCCCGACGAGGACGGACTCGACGAGGTAGCGGCCCATGCGGAGGTTCGTCTCCAGGTATCCGCTGAAAATGGAGGTCGGCTTCACGACGGTCTCGGCGAGGTCGACGGACGCCGCCAGGTATCGCTCGAGGCCGCCCGTCAGCCAGATCATCGGCACGAACCACGCCATCACGGCCCCGGCGATGATGCCGAGCCCGATCACGACGGTGCGCAGCCGCCGCACGCCGAAGATCGTCGCGCCGAGCCAGAGCGGTAGCAGCAGGAGGAGGATGGACTGGCGCACGCCGCCCGCCAGCCCGAGATAGCCGGCGGCGAGCCACGCGTCGGTCTCGCTGCCGCGCAGCGCGCGGAAGGCGAAGTACGCCACCGTCGATGCGCACAGCGCCTCGCCGGCGTAGGTCAATCCCACCGAGCCGTAGAACCAGAAGAGCGGGCTCACCGCCAGCAGCGTGGCGGCCACCAGCGCGGTCGCGCGGTCATAGGCGGTGCGGGCCAGGAAATACACGACGAACGTCGTGAGCCCGCTGAAGGCGACCGCGAGCACGACGTACGCGGCCGTCGGGTTGTCGAGCCAGGTGTTCACGAGCCGGCCGAGGGCCACGTACAGGATGTAGCCGGGCGGGTGCGGCTGGTGCTTGACGACGTCGTACTCCTGGAGCGCGAGGGCGAACTGCACGGCGTCCCAGTTGTAGAGCATCCGCGCCCGGTACGGCAGGCGGGAGAGCACGGTGAGCGCGGCGAGCGCCGACGCGCAGAAGACGTCGTACCGGTCGGCTCGCCCATTCATGTCTGCTGTTATACCGCTCTCACGCGGGCGTGGGCGAGGGCACCGGCGCCGATGACGCCGCTGAGGTCACCGAGCTGCGCCCGCTCGATGCGGAGCGAGGCGGCGCTCAGCACCGTCGTCAGCTTCGGCACCGAGTCGGTGACCGCGTCGAACAGCGCGGGGACGGTCTCGATGACGCCGCCGCCCATCACGAGCGTGCGCGGGTTCACCAGCGTCACGTAGTTCGCCACACCCATGACGAGGTAGCGGACGGCGTCCGTCCAGAACTCGCGCGCCAGCGGATCGCCGGCCACGGCCGCGGCCTCGACGTCGCGGGCCGTGAGCCGCGTGGGGTCGCCGCCGCAGGCCTCGATCAGAAGGCTCGTGCGGCCCGCCGCGATCGCGGCGGCGAGCCGGCGCTGGAAGCCGCTGCCCGAGACGTACTGCTCGAGGCACCCCGCGCGGCCGCACCGGCACGGCAGACCGTCGGGAACGACCTGCGTGTGTCCGATCTCGCCGGCCGCGTTGCCGGCGCCGCGCCAGAGCCGCCCCTCGAGAACGGCGCCGGAGCCCACGCCGGTCCCCACGAAGACCGCCACGAGACTGCCGTCGCGGCGGCCGGCGCTCGCGACGAATTCGCCCCACGCGGCCGCCCGCACGTCGTTCTCGACGACGACCGGCACGCGGAAGGCCTCGGTCAGGCGCGCGGTCAGCGGCACGTTCGTCCATCCGAGGTTGGGCGCGTGGACGACGGCGCCCGTGACGGGATCGATCTGGCCGGCGCAGGCCACGCCGATGGCAAGCAACGAGGCCGGAGAGGGTATGAGCTCGCGGATCAGCTGCTGGAGAGCGGCGATGACGGCGTCGGGGCCGCGGCGGGCGTCCGTCGCCCCTTCGGTGTGCGTGAGCAGACGACCGTCGACGCCGACGGCACCGACCCGGGTGTGCGTACCGCCGATGTCGACCCCGATGACGTGAGCTACGCCTTCTTCTCCTCTTCCTTCTTCGCAGCGGCGGTCGTGGGCTCGTCCTTGGGCTCGTTCACGCCCTTCTTGAACTCCTTGACGCTGGACCCGAGCGACCGCGCCAGCTCAGGGAGTCGATTCGCACCGAACAGGATCAGCACGATCACGAGAATGATCAACAGCTCCTGGTAGCCGAGTCCAAACATGGCGACTCCTTTCCGACGCTGTGAGCTTAGCGCGCGCCTAGGGCCCCCGCAAGACCCGGCGCTCGCCGACGCGCATGGTGACGCGGCGACCGTCGAAGTACTCGAGGAGCGGAATCGCGTACTTGCGCGAGATCCCCAGCAGGTCCTTGATGTCACCCGGCCCGATCTCCTTGCGCTCGCGCAGCAGGGCGACGAGCTTGTCCTGGATCGTGTCGAGCGCGTGGGCGTGGAAGAACAGTGACTCCTTGATGCGGACCAGGCGCTTGCCCTCGACGAGCAACTGGAAAAGCTCGTGCTCCTCGTCGCCGTGGACGCCCGCGCGGCTCAGCGCCTCCTCAGGGCTCGGCGGCGCCGCCTCGGCCCGCAGGAAGTCGGCCTCGAGCTGATCCACGACACGCCGCTGGTCGGCCGACAGCTGGACCTCGTGCGAGGCCAGGCGCACCTTGTCGCGCTCGGTCCTCACCGCGCCCTCCGCGGCCAGCCGGCCGAGCACGTGGGCGAAGATGCGCTCCTCCGCCGCGCCCGCGCGCCCGCGCAGCTCCTCGCGCGACATGCCGGGCTTCAGCGGGTTCGCGCGGTGGAAGTGCTCGAGGGCCGCGCGGATCTGAGCGCGCAGGCGCTCGTCGCTCTCGTGGTGGATGAACCAGTCGCGCTCGACGGCCAGGATGCGGCCGCCGGCCTCGAGCTCGCCGAGCAGGCCGCGCAGGCGCTCGGGCCCGAACGGCACGCGGCCGCTCAGGACGCCGAGGCGGATCCCGACGACGCCCATCTGGCGGACGTGCTCCTCGACGACCTCCGCGGGCGCGCCCTCGGCCAGGAGCGTCAAGTGGGCGAGCAACGCCGGGGCCTTGCGCTTGAAGCGCGGCGGATCGATATCGAGCAGCGTGCCGCCGCCGATGGTGACGATCGGGGAATACGAGCGCACGACGAAGCGGTCGCCGGGCAGCGCGACCAGCGGCGCCTCGAGCCGGAAGCGCGCGAACGTCCGCTCGCCGGGCTGAAGCTCCGCGCGATCGACGAGGAGCACGCGAGCCATGATCTCGCTGGTCCCCGCGTGGAAGCGGATGCGGTCTCGCGTCTTCACGGGCCGGGGCGCGTCCTCGAGCAGCTCCAGCGTGCCGTCGACGAGGAGCGAGGGGATCAGCGCGCCCTGCGGCCCGACGACGTCGCCCCGCGTGATGGCCGCGCGCTCGATGCCCTGCAGGTTCATGGCCGTGCGCTGGCCCGCCCGGGCCTCGGTGACCGGCTGTCCGTGGGTCTGCAGGCCGCGGATCTTGGCTTGCACGCCGCGCGGGTAGACCTCGACACGATCGTCGACGGCGATGCGTCCCGTCGTCAGCGTCCCCGTGATGACCGTGCCGAAGCCCTTGACCGTGAACACGCGATCGATGGGCAGCCGCGGCAGCTGGTCGGCCGCCCGCTCCGGGACAGCGGCGGCCAGGGCTCGAAGCGCCGCCCGCAGCTCGGGCAGGCCGGCGCCGGTGCGGGCCGACACCGCGAGGATCGGTCCGCCCGCCAGGAAGGTGTCGGCCACGAGGCTCGTCACGTCGTCCTTCACCAGCTCGAGCCAGTCCGGCTCGACGAGATCGGTCTTGGTCAGCGCCACTAGCCCGGTCGTGATGTGCAGCAGCGAGCAGATCGCGAGGTGCTCGCGCGTCTGCGGCATGACGCCCTCGTCGGCGGCGATCACCAGCATCGCCAGGTCGATGCCGCCGACGCCGGCCAGCATGTTGCGCACGAACCGCTCGTGGCCCGGCACGTCGACGATCTCGATTGTCAGGCCGTCGGGCTCCTCGAGGAACGCAAACCCGAGGTCGATGGTGATGCCCCGCGCCTTCTCCTCCGGCAGGCGATCGGTGTCGATGCCGGTGAGCGCCTTGACGAGCGACGTCTTGCCGTGATCGATGTGGCCCGCCGTCCCGACGACGACGTGGCGGCTCATGCCGCGCCGCTCGCCGCGGTGAGCGCGGCCGCCACCGTCGGCACCTCCGCCGGCAAGATCGTGCGGCAATCGAGCAGGAGCCGATCGTCGGCGATGCGACCGATCACCGGCGGGACGGCCCGGCGCAGCGCTTCATCGAGCGCCCGGGCGTCGGCGGCCGTGGCGCCGACCGCGAGCACCGCGGTCGGCAGGTCCAGCGCCGGCAGCGCGCCCCCGCCCACCTGCGAACGGTCCTCTGCGACGGCGGCGCCCAGGCGCTTGCGCACTCGCGGGTCGAGGCGGCCCAGTAGGCGCCGAGCGCGCCCGCGGATGCTCGGCAGGGGCTCGGTGAGCAGGCGCAAGGTCGGGATGGTCTCGAGCGCCGTGCCCGCCTCGTAGGCGTGCAGCGTCGCCTCCAGCGCCGCAATCGTGAACTTGTCGATGCGGAGCGCTCGGTTCAGCGGGTTCTTCTTCAACCGGCCGACGAGCGCGCGCGAGCCCACCACGATGCCGGCCTGCGGGCCACCGAGCAGCTTGTCCCCAGAGAACGTCACCAGATCGACGCCCGAGCCGACGACCTCCGGCACCGTCGGCTCGTATGGGTACCCCCACGGGCGCAGGTCGACGAGCGAGCCGGACCCGAGGTCTTCCATCACCGGCAGGCCGCGCTCGCGCCCGAGCGCCGCCAGCGCGCGCGACGGCACGTCGGCCGTGAACCCGATGACGCGATAGTTCGATGTGTGCACCTTGAGCAGCAGCGCCGTGTCGGGACCGATAGCCTCGGCGTAATCGCGCAGATGGGTCCGATTGGTCGTGCCCACCTCGCGCAGGCGCGCGCCGCTGCGCACCATGATGTCGGGAATCCTGAACTCGCCGCCAATCTCGATCAGCTCTCCGCGCGAGACGACCACTTCCTTGCCGTGGGCCAAGGTCTGCAGGGCCAGCAGGACGGCGGCCGCGTTGTTGTTCACGACCAGGGCGTCCTCGGCGCCGCTCAGCCGGCGCAGCAAGGGCTCGACGTGGCTGTAGCGCGAGCCGCGCTCCTTGGTCGCGAGGTCGAGCTCCAGGTTCGAGTACGCCCGCGCCGTCGCCGCCATCCGGGCGACGGCCAGGTCGCTCATCAGCGCGCGGCCGAGGTTCGTGTGCAGGACGACGCCGGTGGCGTTGATGACGGGACGGAGCGAGAAGACGCCCGCGCTCGAGAGCGCGGCGACGACCTGGGCCGCGAGTCGCTCGGCGGGATCGCCGGCCCCGTCGCCGCCGGCCCGGACGCGACGGCGCTCGCCGTCGACCGCCTCGCGCACGACCGCGGTCAACCGCGCCCGCGGAATTCCGGCGAGCTCGCGGCGGTCCGCGAGGCGACGGACGAGCTGATCGACGGACGGCAGTCGCCGGAGCGCGAGCGGCTCGTCACGAGCCATCGAGCGCGGCCTCGACCTTCTCCCGCACCCGTGCCACGACTTCCTGGGCCTCGCGACGCCAGGCTTGCGCGCTGCCGGAGCCGGTGGCGCGGCCGGCGCGACGCACGGCGTCCTCGGTGAGGGCCGCCCACAGCTCCTCGAGGTCGCTGCGCGAGAGACCCTGCCCACGCAGGGCCCGCGTCCACTCCTCGGCGAGGCTGTCGATGAGCCGGTCCCGCTCCGAGGCGAGGCGGCGAGCCTTGCGGACGAGGTCGGCCAGCCGGGGCGCCATGTTACTTCCTCGTCGACTCCTGGACGGAGTCGAGCAGGTTCGCCTCAAAGCGCCCG
>Ga0075425_100005196_pt1 | contig 13504 bp, 13 predicted proteins | sample SoiMethybrSBSTD4_FD_75300 | JGI IMG/M metagenome (GOLD analysis project Ga0075425, IMG submission 75300) | Bulk soil microbial communities from a Populus tree surrounding site in Tennessee, USA - Soil MetaG P. TD hybrid SBSTD4 | ecosystem: Environmental > Terrestrial > Soil > Tree plantation...
AATGTTCTAGTCGTAATACTCGAGTCCTAAGTGAGTGATGAGATCCTCACCTCGCAAATGTCTCAGCGTGTTCTTGAGTTTCATCAACTGAATAAAAATGTCGTGTTCCGGATAGAGTCCGGGCGCTGTTTGGGGAGACTTGAAATAAAACGAGAGCCACTCCTGCACGCCTTTCATGCCAGTCCGTTGCGATAAATCAAGAAACAGCGCCAAATCGAGAACAATGGGAGCAGCCAAAATCGAGTCGCGGCAAAGGAAATCAATCTTGATCTGCATCGGATAACCGAGCCAGCCAAAGATGTCTATGTTGTCCCAGCCTTCCTTGTTATCACCCCGCGGAGGGTAGTAGTTAATACGAACTACGTGAGAAAAATCTTTGTAGAGGGTCGGATAAACTTCGGGTTGCAAGATGTACTCGAGAACTGAAAGCTTCGATTCTTCCTTGGTTTTGAACGAGTCGGGATCGTCGAGCACTTCGCCGTCGCGGTTGCCGAGAATGTTCGTCGAGTACCATCCATGTAATCCCAACATTCGGGATTTCAAACCCGGTGCGAGGATCGTCTTCATCAGAGTTTGGCCGGTCTTAAAGTCCTTCCCGCAGATCGGCAAACCCTTGTCGTTCGCCAACTGTGTGAGCGCAGGAACATCAACGGTGAGATTTGGAGCTCCATTTGCAAAGGGAATTCCTGATTGCAAAGCCGCATAGGCATAGATCATCGACGGAGCAATCGCCTTGTGGTTTTCGCGCATCGCCTTTTCAAACGATTCGAGCGTCTTGTGCACGGGATGTGGGCGCAAAAATATTTCTGTGGATGCAGCCCAGATCATTACAACGCGAGCGCAACGGTTCTTCTTTCTCCAGTCTGCAATCTCGTCAATTAGCTGTTCGGCTAACTCCATTTTGTTCTTGCCGGTTTTTATATTCGTACCATTCAGCCGCTTGACGTACTGCTGGTCGAAGACGGCTTTCATCGGCTTGATTTTCTGCACAGAAGTTTTGATCTGCGCCAGCAGTTCTTTTTCAAGTACGCCGGCGTGCAAAGCGGCGTCGTAAGCAGAGTCGGGAAAGATGTCCCACGCGCCGAATACCAGGTCGTCCAGTTTAGCCAGAGGAACGAAATCTTTTATCAATGGGACGCGATTGTCGGTGCGCTTGCCCAGACGGATGGCGCCCATTTGTGTGAGACTGCCGATTGGTTCGGCTGCGCCTTTTTTGATGGCTTCAACTCCGGCGATAAAAGTTGTACTCACTGCTCCGAGGCCCACCAGCAACACGCCGAGTTTTCCTTTGGCGGGTGCGATTTCAGCACCTTTTGTAATCACCATTGCATTGCTCCGTCTTGGTATTCGGAATGACAAGGAATGATAGCTGGGTTGACTGGCTGAAACTGTGCAGATCTTGCGCAATCCTGTCCGTGGATTGCCCTCTTACGCGATCCACTATCGGTTTTCTATTCGTCTTGAGATGAGTGAGGCGCGGAATGCGCGAGGTGTTAGACCAGTAGCCTGGCGGAATCCTCGGGCAAAGTGGCTTGGGCTTGCATAACCCACTCGCATGCTGATTTCAGCGATCGGCAAGTCCGTCTCAGCCAGTAGCCTTTGCGCTTCCATCGTTCTCAACGCCGCAAGATATGAATGAGGTGTGACACCGGTTAGCTTCTTGAATAGCCGGGCAAAGTGAAAAGGCGACAGATATGACGCGGCCGCGAGGTCCTTCAACGAAAGCTCCTGATCCAACTGCGCAACCATTAACTCAATTGCTCTGCGGATGCGTCGATCGACCAAGCCAACGCGCGATAGTTCCAGCGAATCAGCGCGACGGAATGTTGCATAGCGGCGCAATAGGTGAATAGTAATTTGGTCCACCAACGCGGCTATGACGGTCTCATGTCCCGGTTCAGCTTGAGACAGCTCGCGCGATAGATCCGAAATCAGGCGCGTCATTGCGGGATCTTCCAGCGTTTCAGCATCGCGAAGCAGGATGTCGTTGGTCGTTCTAGCCAATCCCATTCTGAGCGAACAGTCCACCACCAACGCAGGCGCTATTGTGAGGCTCAAGGCAGTTGCGCCCCGTGTGAGACACTTTGAGCGGGTGCCGGGATTTGCGAGAACAAAGTTTCCGGAAGCTATCTCACGCTTTTCATTGCTTGTCTGATATTCAAGTTTGCCGTCGATTGTGAAGAGTAGGGTGTAATCGGGCCGGCCTTCGTTTGTCCAGCTGCCCCGCTTATCTTGCCGGTAAGAGATGGTGCAATGTTCGTTTAGGAAGAGCTTAAGTGGGCGGTTCTCGACCCGAGTCATCGCTCCGAGACTGTACGCGAAAGCAGGTGAACCTTCAATTTTCGACGAATGAGATCCACAGATTACACCGATTACAAAGCAGAAGGCAGAAAGCAAAACTGCTTAATGGTTCTCTTTTAATCGGTGTGATCTATGCAATCTGTGGATCGGGTTTCTTGTGCAACTTCAGCGGCATTCACCATGATTGCCGGGTTATTCGTGATCACGCCTTTCAGACCAAGTCGAGTCGCGCGGAGCATCCAGCGCGGACTATCGACCGTCCATACAACGCAAGGCATCTCCAGTCGTTCGGCGACTGAAACAGTTCTGCGATTAACCAGTGTGTAATGCAATGCCACCTCGTTTGCTCCCAGGTCGTGGGCACTTTCAATCATTGAGGCAAGGCGCAGCGACGATAGAGGACGCCTAATTGATGGTTGAAACAGTGCAGATGTGCGCACTAGTTGATCCACTCTCTTGACTGCAGCCAGTGACGGAAGATGAAAGCTCTCGATCACCGTGCGATCAGAAAGCGAGTAACGCTTCACAAGCTCAACCACAGCACGGGCCAGATCTGACCAGTCTGGGCCTTCACATTTCATCTCGAGGTAAAGAATGGCGGTCGTTTTTGAAAACACGTTAAGGACGTGATCTAACGTCGGCAAGTTTTCATGTTCAAACTCGGGCCGCGCCAGGAGCGGAAACTTACTGTTGAACCAGGCGCCAACCTCAATTCGTTGACACTGTTCAACGGTTAACGCGGATACTTCGGCCGGCTTATTTCCGGTTCGTGTAAACGTAGCATCATGAATAACGACAGGTACTGCGTCGCAGGTTAGCCTGACATCGAATTCAAAACCGTCGGCACCATCTGCCAGCGCGCGTTTAAAAGCTGAGATTGTATTTTCAGGTGCTAAGGCAGATGCTCCGCGATGTCCGATGATCAAAGGCCGAGGCGCCATGTGCGTGATGGAAACAGGATACAGCCATAGCTTACGGATTCGTAGAGGCAACACTGGCAGTTATTTGATGCGAGGCTTTTTTGAGAGAAATATCGAAGGTTCCGTATTCCGTCTTGAGGCGGGCGCCGACGGGAATTCTCCACCGATCATCAGTTATCCAGATCGAAAACTTCCCATCTTCCTTAACCATTCCGTTTGCTCCGAACAACTCGGGATCGACTCGAACAACAGAGACATTGCCGACTGCGGTCTTCATCCGCTTTTTCTCTACCACCGACATCAGTATCCTGTAGACCTTGCCCGAATCACTGATAGGCATTTCAAATTTCGTTCCCGGTTGTAGTTCGCGTAACCTCAGAGAGTAGATAGCAGACAAAATGTCCTGAATAGGTTCGTCGAACCGAGAAGTAGTCGTCCGCTCGGGCCGTGTGGGGTCGTGTGGGTCGCGTTCCACCCAGGTTACCTGGCCACGATCATGATCAAACACAGCTTCACTTGCTCGGACTCGTTTACCCTGTTCATCAAGTCTGCTGGTTTTTTGCACAGCGAACGAGTCAGCCGCGACTGTTGACTCAACTCGCTGATGAAACGTAAGACCGAATAACCTCACGAAAAATCCCTGGCTCACGGCATCGCCGGTCAGCTTCAGTGTGTAGCCTAGTGGGTCGTTGGCGGCCGTCTTCGAGGTGGGCGGGTCAGCGATTCTGCTAACCGTCAATTTGAAGTTGGCAACATCTATCTTCCTGAGAAGTGACCGGGAAAACTCAGCCTTGTAAATCAATTCCTCGGCCGGTTCAAACGGTCTGCAGGGAACGTTCGAAGCCGTTGTCTGCGCCTGAATCAACGGCGACAAAAGTCCAACCGAGAGAACGATAGTCAACCTCAGAACCGCGAGCGACAGCGAGCGGACGCTAAGACCCCATTGCCGCTTGCTAATCCTTGTAGTTTTGGACTTCAGTATCATTTCCAATAGACCATCTTGAAGGCCAGAAATCCCCACGCAATTAATAATCCAAGAACTGCGCGGTACTCGCGGTACCGAAGATAGAGAGCGGCATCAAAACTCGTGTTGCTTGAGCTTTGTTCTCGATACGGCGTCGGTCGTGGGAGAAACAGCGGCACCTCTCGCGCATACCGGCGGAAGCTGTCGCCGAATAACGCCTCAAGCGTCGCGGATTCGACGCGCATCACCGAAAAATAGATGCCAAAGAAAAGCAGTGCGAATAGCAGGGTGAGTTGCCAGCGATAAGCAGCTATCGTGAATCCGAGGCCAATCAGGAAGCTGCCGAGATAGAGTGGATTGCGTGTGTAGGCGTATGGTCCTGACACAGCCAGTGCATCGTTTTTACGAATGTGTCCAGCTGCCCAAGCGCGCAGCGCCAATCCCAAAACTGAGATTGCCGCGCCAATGCCGAGCGTCCGGTAAGTCGGCCTAGCGAATAGAATGAACACAACAGCAGCGAGGAACCCCAGGGGCACCCGCCATCGCTGCATCCATGTTCCGCCTCTTTGCATATTCGGATCGGTTTTGGAGTGAGGCGACTTGTCGCCGGTTTCCGGATCTTAAAAGCTGAGACAAGTCGCTCTTAAAAGCGGCGCCAAGTCGCCGCACTCCAAAAGGAGTTCTCAACGGGAAGCTTCCACAGCAACTGGACGATCTTCCACCGGTTTGCCCGCCCGGATCAATCTTTCCGTTACTGCCTCGAAAACCCGCTCGACCGGAATGTCCAGGCAAATCCAATTCGAGCAAGCGCGGCGGTGGCAATCGATTCGACAGTCAATATCAGTTCGTTCAATGCAAATATCCTCGAGGTATGGACTGCCATTGCGCCACCACTCGGTAGGTCCGAACAGTCCCACAATCGGGCACCCAGCCGCTATCGCAATGTGCGTTGGTCCGGTGTCGCCACCGACGTACAAGTTAGCTCGTTTAGCCAGGGCGACAAAACCTTTTAAGGAGATACTGACGGCTTGTGTCTTGGGCGAGTGGGAGGCTTTTACAACTGACTGCGCCAATACCTCTTCGCCTGGGCCATAAGGAATCAGGGACCGCAGGCCGTACTCTTCCCATATCTTATCTGCCAAAGCTCCGTGACGTTCAGTACTCCATAATTTTGTAGGCCATCCACCACCGGGATTCAAAATTATGAATTTTCCGTCCTCGGCGATCCGCGATGCTTCGCTTTCGTGTTCAACGCTGGTTGCAATTGGAAACTGATACGCTCGAGAACTGTCTGGCACTGGAACTCCAAGTGCTCCCTCCAGAAGTCGTAAGGCCTTTGCAATTACGTGTATTTTCTTCGGTACATAAACGGTTTTCGATAGTAGAAACTGGCTTGCAGGCTCTCGCAACCCCTCGCGCGAGTAACCAAAAATGCGACGCGCGCCGGAAAGGCGCGCGATTGAGGCGGACTTGAGCAGTCCCTGGAAATCTATTGCCACATCGAAGGCCGAGGCGCGTAACCGACGTAACTGCTGGCGCGGTGCCCGCAGCGTCTCCCCAGACATCAGCCCGCGCCTCAACGCCTTCGTGTCGACTTCGATGAGGCGATCAATAATCGGGTTGTCCTTTAAAATTTCAGATGCGCGGCGTTCGACTACCCAGGAGATTTCCGCGGAGGGCATTGCTTGGCGAAGGGCTGCCAGCGCCGGCAGGGTATGGACGATGTCCCCGATGCTTCCTAATTTGACAATCAGAACTCTCATCCATCTCGTCGTCAGGTGCCACCAAAATACGTGAACTTCAGCTTGGCATCCGCCGCTTTACGACCGTTTCGCAGCTTCGTAAGCGTGCCTTCAAGAACAGGCGTCTCCTCATCCAGGCTCTGAGCTGCAAACACCCCACCTCTTAAAAACCGGCCAGAAAAAGTGTATGAGACGCCGCGATAAGCCTCAGTGGTAAATACGAGGGAGTCGCGTTTCACAGTTAACGACTTGAATCGCAGCCGCCGGCCGTTGGTCAACTCGACACCGGGAGCTTGTAGACGCCGAGAAGCATGGGAGTTCAGATTAATTCCACCCACGTCTTCGAAGTCAGATGGCGGCTTACCGTGAATCCAGAATGAACCGTCGGGGTCGAACCGTTTGCTTGACTGATCACTCTGGGAATAGACAGTGGCCGCTATCAGCGAAACCATGACCAGGGCGAAGACCACGTTGGGTTGTCGCCTATGAATTCTGAAAGCCATCAATCCACTCCACTACGAACGTGAGTTGAGCCGCGAGATCATTTCGGACGTTGAGTGATCCTTTGGATCACCGACAATGGCAATCCTGCCGCCGTACGATCGTACCACATCGCGCTCAGGCACAGAGTCTTGGGTGTAGTCGGTGCCCTTTGCATGAATGTCGGGTTTCAGCGCCAGCAGCAAGGACGCAACCGTTGGCTCATCGAATACTGTAACAATGTCTACGCTTTCCACTGAGGCAACAAGTTCAGCGCGTTCAACGGCGTTCATGACAGGCCGGCCGGGACCTTTTAGCCGCCTTACTTGACGATCTGAGTTAATTCCGACCACGAGGACGTCTGCAAGAGCTTTCGCACCGCTCAGGTAACGAATGTGTCCGACGTGCAGCACGTCAAAACACCCATTTGCGAGTGCAATCACTGCCCCCTTTGCGCGTGAGTCTTCAACAAGACGGGTTAACTCGTCACGATCCCGAACTATTCGCGCGCAATGCGTCTCAGATGACATAAGGATAAGTCCAATAGGTCATATAGATCCTATATATGCAAATAGGTGCCATTGGTTTGATCAGGTCAGTTGAGAGTGAATGATCGATTCTTCCAATTCCTGAGCACTCACTGACGCTGTTCCTCGTTTCATGACGACAAGTCCACCGGCGTAGTTCGCCAACCTAGCCGCGTCGGCAAAAGAAGCCCCGGAGGCAACTCCCAATGCATACGTAGCGATCACTGTGTCGCCCGCACCCGTGACGTCAACAGCTTCGCTCCCGCCCACGGCTTTTATATTCACGGCTGGTGCTCCTTCTTCCAGCAGCACCATGCCCTGGCTTCCACGAGTTACAAGTAAGGCACGGAAGCCTAATTTTTGTCGTAACGTTTCACCGGCTACGGCAATCTTGGAGGAATCGTTCGCCATCCCTCCCAATAACTGATCAACTTCTTCTTCGTTCGGCGTCGCCGAAGTGAATCCCAGGAAGCTTGAAAGCCGAAATCGTGAGTCGACAAACACGGGTTTGGAGTCTTTCGCTGATGCTTCGCGAATGGCCGAAGAGACCTCCTCACCGGCTACGCCGTAGTTGTAATCGGAAATGATTACCGCATCACTGTTACCGATGTTTGTGCGAACTTGTGTCGTCAGCGTGGACAAGAGGCCTGAATCAGCAAGAGGTTTGCCTTCGTAGTCGATCCTGATGACTTGCTGGCGCGGCGAGTGAAGCTGACCAGCCAGCACTCTTAACTTCGTTACCGTGGAGATGTCGTCGGACAGTACAACACTTTCACAATTTATCTTCGCAGCTTTTAGTCGCGACAGTAATGCTTTGCCTGGCTCGTCGTTACCGACAACGCTCACTAGTGAAACCCTGGCTCCGAGAGCGGCTATGTTCATCGCGCAATTTCCTGCCCCTCCCGGAGTTGTTTCAGTTTGCTCGTGGCGCAGAATGAATACCGGGGCCTCACGTGAGACTCTGCTAATCACTCCATAGACAAACTGATCGGCGACAGTATCGCCGATAACGACGATCTTTCGTTCAGGGAAAGCCCTGAGAACGCTTAATAACCGCTCTTGATGAGTTGTTTTCCCATTCATAGTTGACTGCGGATACGAACACTAACTAACAGAACGAAACACTTCCATGCTCACGATGGCATCGACCGCTTCGAGCAGGTTGCCGCTGACAAGATCAGGTTGGTGCTGCCACGAATTGCGCTGATGTTCCCATTCTCCTTGCCCATAACCGCTGAGCACGAATGCCGATCGAACTCCGGCATTTCTGGCGAGCTCAACGTCGCCATATCGATCACCGATCATCCAGCTTTTGTCCAAATCGATATTCAAGTCGGATGCGGCTTGCAGGATCAGTCCAGGTTTAGGTTTGCGACAGTCACAATCTGTGCGGTATGGCGGTTCACCCGCACTTGGATGATGAGCGCAGTAATAGACACCGTCTAAACGAGCATTTTCTGTTTTGAGAGCTTCTGTCATCTTTTCGTGTACCTGAGAAAGCAAATGCTCGGAGAAATAGCCTCGGGCGACGCCAGCCTGGTTTGTCACAAGAACAGCGAGCCAACCATTATCGTTTAATCTTTTAATCGCTGTGGCGGCGTAGGGAAAAAGTTGAAATCGCGAAGGGTGGTTTATGTAACCTACTTCTTCCGACAATGTTCCGTCGCGATCCAAAAAAACCGCTCGCCGCTTAATGCGTTCGATATTCATTCGAAATTATCGTCTTATTAAAGGCTCCCCGCCGCGTGTAGCTTAGGGCACTTAGTTCGTGTCATTTCGTGTGATTTCGTGATCGTTCTTATCGCGCGCGTTAAAAGGATCCACGAAATCACGCGAAACGAAGACGAAAAATTTAATGGAGTCGCCCGTTCCGCCAAGCCCACTAATCGAGAAACCGGGAAATCATGCAGATTGTCCTGTTGCTAGCTTGGCAAGCCTTAAGATCGATTCTGCTTTCGTGTAAACCTGTTCCACACTGATTGCCGTCATACAGCGATGATCGATTGGACAGTCGCGCAACATGCATGGTGCACAGTCGGGAGGCTCGCGAATTATTTCTGCGGACGGCGCGTATGGTCGCGTCGTTAATGGATTCGTTGGCCCAAAAACCACTAGAGTGGGCCGGCCGAGGGAGGATGCAATGTGCGCTGGACCGGTATCGTTCGTGACCACGAGATCAACGATGCTAAGAATTGCCACTGTTTCAGCCAGCGTTGTTTTGCCGGTCAGGTTCAGTGGCTCATGTTTCATATGTTGCTTCACCTGCGTCGCCACATCTCGCTCGCCTTCTGAGCCAATCAGCAGCACGTCTGCGCCTTGCTCCTTGATCAAACGATCTGCGAGTTGCGCGTACCTCTCCGCCGGCCACCGCTTGGCCCGGCTGTGTATTGAGCCCGGACAGAGCGCGACGGTGATTCGTTCCTTGTTCGCACCAAAACCGACCAATTTGTCGATAGCTGACAGCTGGCGCGGTTCAGAAACCTTAAGAGAATACGCCGGTGCAACGTCTGCGGCCGGAGCATGGCCCAACAGGCGCTCAATCTCCCTCACGATGTTTAGATAGTAAAAGATTTCGTGTTGTGAACTACGACGTGCGGGCAAAGCCAGTGCATGACTTAAAAGTATTTTGCGACCCTCAGTTGCGTATCCGATTCGCCAGGGAACTCTAGCCAGGAACGGAATGAGTGCAGCCTCAAAAGCATTCTGAAAAAGCACTGCCAAATCAAAGTTCTGTTCGCGCCACAGTCGGGCCTGCTCTAAAACCGACGTCCAGCTTTTTCTCTCATACGCAATCAAAGCGTCGATGAATTCAGCGTCTGCGAATAAACCTTCGGCCCATGGTCGAACTACCAGGCTAATGTGCGCGTTCGGGAAAACTTGTCGCAAGCGTCTCAACGCAGGTACTCCCATCACCGCGTCGCCAACCCAGTTGGTGCCACGCACGACTATACGTTTAATCTGATTTTCGTTGAATTGTTGTTTCACGCGACGGTTACAACAAACTTTTGAGGCCTTCTTCGATGCCGATTTCTGGTTGCCAACCCAACTCTTCTCGAATCCTCGTTAAATCGGACACGTAATTCATCGGAACAGGATCAGGCAACTTCTCGTGCTCTTCAATTACAGGGGTCAGCTCAATCATTCTCCCAACTCTGTCGATTATCTCACGCAAGCTTGCAGAATTGCTTTTGCCGCCCCCGAGGTTGTACAGACCGCTGACATAATCTGAGTCAATGAAAGCCTGGCAAGCCTTGGACAAGTCCTCAACATGAAGAATATCCCGTACAGGATGTCCGCCTGCCGGCAGCCGGATGGGCCAACCGCGTTTTACCGATTCGACGTAGTGGGTGACAAAACCAGATTCGTTCCCATCCGACGGCCGAGCATACACAGTTGAAAGGCGAAAGATGCAAGTTCGAACTTTTCGCTGTCGACCGTAGTACTTCACGTAATGCTCACCAATTAATTTGGACCATTCAAGCGCCGTTTGACCGGCATAGTCGGTTGAGCATTCTTCAGGGACTTCAGCATACGCATCCGCATGTGCCCCATAAATGTCTTTGGTTGACGCGTAGATTAGGACTGCTCCGGCAGACATGTGCCGTAGCACATTGGCTGTGCCCTGGGCATTGACGGAGAAGCACTCTTCCGCAGCTTCCTCTCGCTTGTCCAGATGTGCTGCCAGATGAATGACTACATCGTAGCTCGAAATTAATCCGAGATCGTTCGCGTCAAGAATGTTGAGATTTGAGCGGCGGGAAAAATCGTCCGCATCGAAAAAGCGTCGAACATGGGTGCCCAGATAACCGCTTCCACCCGTGACTAGCACTCTCATGCATCAATCTCGCAAACGACGATCAATGGTAGATAGTACATGGTAAAGGAGTGTGTTTCGCTTTTTCACGCACAAGTAACCTCTGGACCCATTTACCATTCACCTTTCACCTTTTTGCAAATTCGCGGCGGGCAGCTGTGGCTTTTGTGAGCAAACTGAGTTTCATTAGGGATTCGGCACGTCCGATGGCAATCAACATATCGCCACCCTCAATAATGGATTCGCCACTCGGATTAAAGATCAATTCACCACTGCCACGCCGAATGCTAACGATGACGATCTCAAGCTCGGAGCGTATCTTGGTGTCAGCGAGTTTGCGTCCAGCCAGGGTTGATAAGTCATCCACTTCCAGTTGCTCAAAGGCCAAGCCGAGTTTGTTTGCGGTAATCGAATCGAGGAAATCATCGACCGCCGGCTTTGTAAGAGCTACTGCCATGCGATGTCCGCCGATAATCGTTGGCGCAACCACTCGATTCGCCCCTGCGCGAACTAATTTGGATTCGGCTTGCTCCTCGGCCGCGCGCGCCACGATGTGAATGTTCGAGTTGAGATCTCGCGCCGTAAGCACGACGTAAACATTGTCAGCATCGTTTGGCAAACAGGCAGCCAGGCCTCTGGCGTACTCTACTCCAGCCTCGCGCAAAGATTCCTCAAGTGTCGCGTCGCGAACCAGCACAGTGACTCCGAGATCGCTCAGTTCCGCTACCTTTTGTGGATCAGTCTCGATAACGATGAACGTTTCCCGACTTCCTATAAGATCGCGGACGAGATTTGAGCCCACTCGTCCAGCGCCGCAGATGATGAAATGATCGCGTAATTTGCTCATTTTCCGTGAACGTCGACGCTGGCCGAAAGTCGCCACCATCTCCGACTGAACGATCGATTGTACAGTGCTGGTTAATGCATACAGCACAACGCCGACACCGACAAGCATGAAGACTGTGGCAAACGCTCTACCATAAACGGTGCGGGGAGCTACATCCCCAAACCCAACTGTCGTAACTGTTTGAACGGTAACGTAAAGGCTATCAAGTATAGACCAGCCCTCGAGGACGTGAAATACAATGGCCCCAACCGCAATGGCAATTAGGACCGCAAGTATCGCAAAGCGAATACCAGCTCTGCCACCAATACGGCCGCTGGATCCGGATGGTGTTAGACTCATAAGCTGGAGTGGGCATCAAAGTGAACTGCGGCAGAGCTTTTCACGTTATCCAAAGGGAAGGAGGGTGTCAATTTGCCGTGGTAGCATTTACCAGTTGAGATATGCCAGTCCGTTATCCGCCAGATAGAACGCCGGCTACAGGTGGGAAGCAGTCCACTCGGAACCGGATCGTCGCCTACAAAGAACCGCCCGCTCACACCTGGCAACGTGTTGCAAGACGATTCTTCACTGCGCCAGTCGTCATTCCACTCGTATTCCTCGGAACAATCGTCATTGGGGTCCTTATTTATTACTGGACCATTTTTTCCCATCGAATCGACAACCTGTTGCGCGGCGAGGTTTATACGCGTTCCGCCGGTATCTATGCTGCGCCAAAACAATTGCATGTCGGTGAAACGTTAAGTCAGTCGGATCTGCTCGCTTACCTCAAGCGTGCCGCCTATGTGGAAAAAGGACAGCAGGGAGAAACGGCTCGCGGCCATTTCGTCGTCGGTGATAGCGTTCTGGAAATTGAACCAGGTCTCGATTCAAGCGTGGATGGCCGCCCTCAATTCGATCGACTGCGAGTTCAGTTCTCGCGGAATGGTAAAAGTATCAGCAGCATTACGGATCTCGACAACAATGGAAAGCGCGACCGCGCGCAACTTGAACCCGAATTGATTAGCTCGGTAACTGGCCGCGAACGCGCAAAGCGTAAAGTGATCGGCTTTAATGATCTGCCACCCCACCTGATCAAAGCGATTACTGTCACAGAGGACAGATCGTTCTTCGAGCATTACGGAGTAAACATCCGAGGCATTCTTCGCGCCCTCATAAGGAGATACGATTCTGATCCGAATTCTCCGATTGCCCGGCAAGGTGGATCGAGTATCACGCAGCAGCTCGTAAAGAATCTATTGCTGTCACCCGAGCGCACACTACGACGCAAGCTTGCTGAAGCTTACATGTCGATCATTCTCGAGACGCGACTCTCGAAAGAACAGATCTTTTCGCTGTACTGCAACCAGGTCTATCTCGGCCAACAAGCCGGCTTTTCGATTAATGGTTTCGGAGAAGCCGCTGATGCTTATTTCAACAAGGATGTCACTAACCTGACACTATCCGAATCGGCATTCCTCTCCGGCTTGATACGAAGTCCTAATCGCTACAACCCGAATCACGACAATGCGACGGCAACCGCGCGACGCAATCAGGTGCTGGACTCGATGGCTGATACTGGCGCCATATCGCGCGAGGAAGCCGACAAAGCCAAGGCAGAGCCGCTCCAGCTTGCTGCCGTCAAAGGTCGGATCGACGTTTCTGACGCGCCGTATTTCTCAGACTTTGTGCAGAACCAGTTGGGTGACATCATCGCCGGACCTGGAGCCGCCGAGCACCTGCGAATCTACACGACCATCGATATGGAGCTTCAACGCGCAGCTTATAATGCGCTGACAAAGCAACTTGCGGCCTTGGACAAGATCGAGGCTAAACGATTTGAACCCGGCACGTTGCAAGCAGCGCTCGTTGCCATGAATCCAAAAACGGGCGATATCGTTGCGATGGTTGGAGGACGTGACTATGCAAAGAG
>Ga0075425_100005197_pt1 | contig 13504 bp, 12 predicted proteins | sample SoiMethybrSBSTD4_FD_75300 | JGI IMG/M metagenome (GOLD analysis project Ga0075425, IMG submission 75300) | Bulk soil microbial communities from a Populus tree surrounding site in Tennessee, USA - Soil MetaG P. TD hybrid SBSTD4 | ecosystem: Environmental > Terrestrial > Soil > Tree plantation...
CTCCGCGTGGCCCCAGTTGCGGGGGCCCTGGCCGATCTCGAAGCGGTCGGTGCCGCCGGCATCGGCGAGCAGGCCGATGCCGTTGGCCGTGGCTGTGCCCTGCGCCAGCAGGCCGGCGCTGTAAACGTCGTCGCCGCCGCCGTCGAACAGCACGCCGAGCGCCAGGTCGAGGCCCATGCCCTGGCCGACGCCGAACGAGGCCTGGTAGAGGTCATTGCCCGCTTCATCGCGCAGGATGCCAATCGCCTCGTGCGCGCCGCTGCCCTGCGCGTAGCGCGTAGCCTGGTAGCGGTCGTCGCCGCGCTCGTCCCATAGCAAGCCGATGCCGCGGTAATAGCCGGTCCCCTGGGCGAAGAGCTCCGCCTGATAGCGGTCGTTACCGCTCTCGTCGCGCAGGATGCCGGTGCCGCCGCCGAGCATGGTGCGAAAGCCGAAGGCGGCGCCTTGCGCGCCGCTCAGGCCGCCGCCGCGCTCGAAGGGATCCGGCTCGCCCGCCGCCTCGTAGTCGTCGTCGCCGCCCCGGTCCCAGAGCAGGCCGACGCCGCCGGCGAGCCCCAGCCCCTGGCCCCAGGCCCGCAGCCGGTAGCGGTCGTTTCCTTCGCCGTCCACCAGCGCGCCGAGGCCGAATGCGGCCGCGCCCTGGCCGAAGTGGCGCGCCTGGTAATGGTCGTTGCCGGCGTAATCGATAAGCAGCGAGGCGCCGGCGATCGCGGCGCCCAGGCCCGCGCCCTGCATCTCATAGCGATCGTCGCCGTCGAAGTCGACGATCGCCGAGAGCCCGCGCACCGCGACATCGCTCCCGGCATAGCGGTCATTGCCGCCCAGGTCCACGATCACCGAGATCGCGCCGCCGGTCGCCGGCCGGCGCTCGTAGACATCGTCGCCGCCCGGATCGATGATCAGCGCGGCCTCGGGCCCATGGCGGTCGTTGCCCCGCGTGCCGATCGAGATCAGGCCGATCGGCGAATCAATTTGCACCGCGTGCTCGGGAAACCGCGTCGCCTTGCGCGCAGCGTGGGCAAAGCGCAGGGTGGCCTCGACAAACCGCGCGTTCACCCGCTCGAGCTTCGCCGCGTCCACCGCGGCGCCGGCGCGCAGCAGCTGGTCAGCCGAGACCAGGCCGTCGTCCAGCCGGCGCACCAAGGCAAGCTCGTCGAACGGCTGGACGGCGGCATGGAAATCGAGCTGGATCGCCTTCAACTCCCCGATATAGGCATCGAGAAGATCCGGGAAGGGTCGCGATGGCGCCTGCGGCGGGTGGTTCACCTGATCCACCAGCGCGGCGGGCACCGCGCGCCGGAAGATGCTCTCGGCATCCAGGGCTTCGCGCGGTTGCGCAAGCAGCTCGCGCACCATCGGCGGCGCATACGGCGGGTTGCCGGGCTCGTGGCGCAGCACATTGTCGATCACCATCAGCGCCGCGAGCAGCGCGGCGTCCATGGCTATTTCCGCAGGAGGAAAAGAGGCGCGGCGAGCACGCCCTGCACCACGGCGGCGAGGCCGTAGAGGAGGGCGCAGGTGGTGGCCTGGTCGGCCGGCACGCCGAGCAGGCCCAGCACCACGACCGCCGACAGCTCGCGCGTGCCGAATCCGGCCCAGCCCAGCGGCACCGCGCCCATGATGAAGATCGGCGCCGCCGCCGCGAGCACCAGCGGGTACGACAGCGCGATGCCGGCGGACTTCGTGCAAAGCAGCAGGGACAGCGAATACACCACCTGCACCGCGATGGACAGGCCCGCCGCGCCGTAGAACGCGCCGCCCGCTGCCATCGCCTGGCGGCGTTTTTCCTCCAGGCCGCGCAGGAATGGAACGGGGATCCAGGGCGCCGCCACCGCCGCGGCGAGAAGCGCGACGTAGACGGCAAACGCGTCGCGGCCCATGGCGCCCAGCATCCCCGCCGCCCAGCTGCCGAGCAGCGCAACGAGCGACAGGACGCAAAGCATCCACAGCCCGCTCAGCCGGTCGAGCACCACCGAGAGGGCGGAGCGCAGCATCGGATTGCCGAGCGCCGAGAGCTGGTAGCTGCGCAGCAGGTCGCCCGAAAGCGTGGCGCCGGGCAGCAGCATGTTCAGCGTCGAGCCGCGGAAGAAGCTGGCGACGACGGCGCCGGGCGGCGCGATGAGGCCGAGCGAGCGGGCGATGAAGCGCCAGCGCACGGCGGCGAGCGTCGCGCCGGTCATGTAGACGGCGACGGCGGCGGCGAACAGGCCCAGGTGCGCGGCGCCGAGCTGGCGGGCGAGAACGGCCGGATCGACGTACCACACCACCGCGGCAAGCAGCGCCGCGCCTACGACGATGCGCAGCAGCGTCTTCAGCGTCTCGGGCGCGGGCCGGAGCGCAGCAGGTACTGCGGCCGGCCCTGCGGTTCGTGGTAGATGCGCGTCAGCAGCTCGCCGAGCAGCCCGGTGGCGAGCAATTGCACGCCGATCAGCGCCAGCAGCGCGCCGAGCAGCAGCAGCGGCCGCCCGCCGATGTCGTGGCCGAGCGCGAGCTTGTCGAACGCCAGCCAGGCGAGGATCAGGCCGCCGATCGTCAGCAGCGCGAGCCCGACGCCGCCGAAGGCCTGCAGCGGCCGGTGCAGGAAGCGCATCAGGAACTTGATCCACAGGAGATCCAGGATCACGCGGAAAGTGCGGTCGATGCCATACTTCGACTCCCCGCGCAGCCGCGGATGGTGTCGCACCGGCACTTCGACGATCTTCGCGCCGACGTCCGCGGCGAGCGCCGGGATGAAGCGGTGCAGCTCGCCGTAGACCTTGAGGTCGCGAATCACCTGCGCGCGGTAGAGCTTGAGCGAGCAGCCGTAGTCGTGCAGGCGCACGCCGGTGACGCGCGAGATGATGAAATTGGCGATCTGCGACGGGATCTTGCGCGACAGCGTCTTGTCCTGCCGATCCTTGCGCCAGCCCGAGATGACGTCGATGTCGGGCTGGTCCTCGAGCAGCTTGAGCAGTCCCGGGATGTCGGCAGGGTCGTTCTGCAGGTCGCCGTCGAGCGTGACGATGGTGTCGCCCTTTGCGGCGTCGAAGCCCGCCTGCAGCGCGGCCGATTGGCCGTAGTTGCGGATCATGTAGAGCGGCTTGAGCCAGGCGTGCTTCGCGGCATGGGCCGCAAGCAGGTCCGCGGTGCCATCGCGCGAACCGTCATCCACCACGATCAATTCGAACTCGCGCCCCGCGAGCGCGGTCGAGACGCGGTCGGCGAGCTCGACGACGTTCGACGCTTCGTTATAGACCGGGACGACGACGGAAATCACGAATTAGTCTAGCACCCGCAAAAAGAAGGCCCGCCAGGCCCACGGCGCGCTGGAAATTCAGGGTGTCCAGATAGCCGCTTTTCGAATTGCCGTAGATCAGGACCAGACAGCAGGCGACGAGTAGCAGGCCAAGGATCCATTGCACCCAGGCCTTGCGGCCGAAATTCTCTGTCCGTTTCCCGATCCGCAGTCCGGCGGCGGCGCACAGCCAGCCGCCGAAGACGCCGGCAAGCACGTCGAGCGGCCAGTGCACGCCGACCACCATCCGGGACAGGCCGATGGCCAGGGCGACTAAAAGGGAAACAGTCGTGAGAACCGGCGAGCGGAATCCGAGCGCAAACAGCCCGGCGATGGTGAAGGCGGTAGTGGCGTGGCCGGAAGGGAAGGCGCCCGCCTTGTAGGCCGGGCCGATCACGTGCAACCCCTGAAGGACCGCCGGCGGGCGCGGCACGTCGGCCGCCTGCTTCAGCACGTGCACCCAGAGCGCCGAGAGGACGACGGCGAACAGCAGCGCCCAGACCAGGTCCGGCCGCCGCCGCCACAGCGGCAGGCAGAGCGCGAGCGCCACAAGCGTATCGCCGAGCACCGTGATGTGAGCCCACAGGGACTCGCTGGTGGCGGGGCCGATCCTGTTCAGGGCAAGAAACAGCGGCTGATTCCAATTGAAAAGAATCAGAATGAAAAAAATAATTCCTGTCAAAAGCGGCAATAGCCAGACGCTCCAGGCCCTCACGGCAGGATCCTGACGACGGCGATGCCGAGCTTTTCGTGCAGCAACTGGTAGCGCATGCCGGCGGGCAGCTCGGCCAGGCGGCGCGCGCGCGTGACGACCACGTCGCCGGCGCGCGGCTCGCGGCCCGCGGTTGGCGCGCCGCGGTAGACGCTGAAGCTGGGCGCATTCAGGCGCCACAGGACCGGCTCGACGCCTAGCGCCTTGCAGTAGAGCGCGGCATCCCGGATCGGCGCCTGCACCAGGCGCCCGGCGAGCGGCACCATCAAGGTCGAGAGCGCCAGCGCGACCAGCACGCCCGCGGCCGCGAGCTTGGCGCCGGTGGCGAAGCGCCGTTCGACCATGCCGTACACGGTCAGCGCGACGAAGAAGCCGAGAGTGACGTAGTGGGCCGGGTTAACCAATGAATGAACTGTGGCCACGAGTTCGCGCAGATAGGGATCCTTGTGCATCGGCGCTGTCCAATCCGAGATCTGCGGTAGAAACAAGAACGCCAGCAGCACCAGCAGTGGCGGCAGCAGGGCCCAGGCGGCCGAACGAATTGCCCCGGCATGCGCCGCCATCAGCAGCACCAGCCCGGTGAGGCCGTAGAGCAGGTAATGCGGCAGCTTGGTGCCGGAGAGCGAGAAGAACACGAAGACGAACGCGAACCACAGCAGCAGGTAGGCTTGCAGCTCGTCGCGCCAGATCTCGCGCCAGCGCAGCACCACCGGCACGAGCAGCGCGGTAAAGGGCAGCGTCAGCAGGACCAGCGCGGGGAAGTAGTAGAGCAGGCTGCCGCCATGGCCCTGCATCGGCCCGCCGAAGCGGCCGACGTTATGGCGCAGGATGAAGCCGTCGACGAACGCCCAGCCTTCCTTGTAGAGGATCGCCGCATACCAGGGGGCCGCGATGGCCAGAAGCAGGAGCAGGGCGCGCCAATCGAAAACCGCCCGGGCCCAGGTCCGGAGGTCCTTCTTGAAGAAACAAAACAGGAACGTCACAGCCATTGGCACGAGCACCGCGATCGGGCCCTTGGCGAGCAGCCCGAGGCCGATGGCCGCGTGCGCGGCATAGAGCCAGCCGCGCTTTCCGGTCGAGAGATGCAGCCACGCTGAGAACATGGCCGCGGCGATCAGCAGGTTGAGCAGCGAGTCGGCCGTCGCAGCACGGCCGATGATGAACACGCCGAACGAGGCGCCGAGCACGACGGCCGCGAACAGGGCTTTTTCCTCGCCGGCGGTTCTCTTCGCGAATGCATAAGTCATGAATGCCCACAACGCCCCGCAAATCGCGGACGGCAGGCGGAACGCCCATTCGGTCGGCCCGAGCAGGAAGACGAACGCGGCCTGCAGCCAGTAGACCAGGATCGGCTTGTCGAAGCGCGGCTGGCCGTTGAGATAAGTCGAGAGGAAGTCGCCGCGCTGGAACATCTCCAGCGTCGCCTGGCTGAACGCGCCCTCGTCGACGTCGAACAGCGGCGCCGCGCCCAGCATCCAGAAGAAGCCGGCGAGCACCGCGGCCGCGGCCAGCAGCCTTATCTGGCCGAGAGGAATACCTGCTCCATGGCGTCGAGCATCCGGTCGAGTGAAAACTTCTGTACTGCGATCTGGCGGCCTTTCTTTCCCATGGAAATTCTCTTGCCGGAAAAACCGGACAAATCCCGCATCGCCGCCGCAAGTGCCGCCACGTCCCTCGGCGGCACCAGTAGCCCGGTCTCGCCGTCGGTCACCGCCTCGTCGATGGCGCCGACGCGGGTCGAGATCACCGGCAGCTCCATCGCCATCGCCTGCACCACCGCTTGAGGCACGCCTTCGTTGGCGTAGGAGGGGAGCACGAAGCAATCCATCGAGGACAGGATCTCAGGAATGTCCTCGCGCTGCCCGAGCAGGTGAACATTCTTGATTCCGGAAACCCTTGCTTCGAGCACCGGGCGTTGGGGTCCGTCTCCCACGATCAGCAGATGGCTATTCGGGTCCTGAAGAGAAAATGCATCGAGGAGGTACTGATGCCCCTTCCAGCTTCGCAGCGTGGCGACGATGCCGAAGACGAATGCGCCGGCCGGAATGCCCAGGTCGATTTTTTTCGTTTTCGTGAACCGTTGCAGATCGATCCCGGTGGGAACCGAAACGACATGGCTTGCCTTCAAGCCAAGAGCATTTATTAGTTGAAGCCTCAGAGCTTCCCCCGTGGTGACCACACGGCGTACCGCCTTGCCGTAGAGCCAGCGGTTCCAGGGATAGGCGTCGACCGGCGCGGAGATGTGCCGCGTGCGGACGATGGGCGCGCTGGCGCCGAGCGCGGCAAGCCAGCTGTCGGTGGAGCTGTGGGTATTGACGACGTCGGGCCGTTTCTCGCGCAGCCAGCGCCGCAGCGTCCGCAGGCCGCGTGGCCGCTTCTCGCCGATCGGCAGCGCGATGGCCTCGATGCCGTATTTTCCGGCATTCCTGAAAATGGTCGATTCGCCGGGGGCGATCAGCGCCAGCTGGTGGCCGCGCGCCTGCAGGCCCCGGGCTTCGGTCAGGACGCGGATCTCCTGCCCGCCCCAGCCGAGCGACGACTCGGTGTGGACTATCCGAATGCCGCCACCTTCAGCCCGAAAAGGCGCGCCGCGTTGCCGCCGAGGATCATCGCCTTGTCGCGGTCCGGAATCGGCAGCTGGTCGACATGGGCCGTATCGGCGCCGATGTAGGGATCGTCGGAGCCCCACAGCAGCCGTTCCGGCCCGACGATGCCGTGGGCCATCGTCAGCGTCGGTCCGTAGAAGGAGCAGGTGTCGTAATACAGGCGCCTGGCGTACTCGCTGGGCAGGCGCGTGATGTACTTGCGGCAATCGGGAAACAGGCGATAGCCGTTGTCGAGGCGCTCGAGGATGGTCAGCAGCGCGCCGCCGGTGTGCGCCAGGATGTAGGGGAAATCCGGGTAGCGCTCGAATACGCCGGCGTAGATCATGCGCGCCGCGGCCGTGGTGGTCTCGTAGACGAAGCCGACGCGCAACGGCAGCTCGAATTCCTCCATCCCGGCGGTGTCGGCGGGAAACATCGGGTGCTCGAATACCGGCAGGCGCAGCGCGTTCAGGCGCTTCCACACCGTTTCCATGCGCGGGTGGTTCATGGGCATGCCGGCGACGTTCGAGCCGATCATCACGCCCTTGAGGCCGAGCGTCCCGGCGGCGCGGTCGATCTCGGAGAGCGAGGCGTCGATGTCGTCGAGCGGCAGGCTCGCCAGCCCCGCGAAGCGCGCGGGATGGCGACGCACGATCGCCGCAGTGACGTCGTTCATGCGCCGCGCGGCCTCCACCTGGCGCGCGCCGCGCCATTCGTACACGTTCGGCGTGGAGAGCGAGAGGATGCGCAGGTCGACGCCCTTCGCGTCCATGTCGCGCAGCCGCGCGTCGAGATCGAACATCGACTCGCGATACCAGGCGTAGGTGTGCCCGTCCTTGCGCAGCAGCGTCTGGCCACCGGGCAGCGGCTCGGCCTTCAGGCCGGCGTCGGCGGCGAGCTCCTCGACGTAGCGGCGCTCGACGACGTGGGCGTGGCAGTCGATCCTCACGCCGGCCCTAATCCGCCGTCGCGCCGGAAGCCTTCACGGCGCGGCTCCATTTCTCGGTTTCGCGCGCGAAGAACCGCGCCGCCTCGTCGAGCGACTGCGCGATCGGGCGCATGCCGACCTTCTCGATGCGCTCGAAGGTCTCGCGGTGCGCAATGGCCTTGCCCAGCTCGAGGTTCAGCCGCTCGAGCACGCCGCGCGGCGTGCCCGAGGGCGCGAACAGGATGTACCAGCCGGCGGCGTCGAATCCCGGCACGCCGGCTTCGGCGATCGTCGGCACCGCGGGAAATTGCGCCAGCCGTTCCGGCGCGGTGACGGCGAGCAGCCTCACCTTGCCGCTTTGCACGAAGGTATTGAGCGGGCCGAAGGCGTTGAACACCAGCTGCACTTCGCCCGAGACCAGGTCGGGAACGATCGCCTGGATGCCCTTGTACGGAATGTGCTGCATCTCGATGCCCGCGGCGAGCGCGAACAGCACCGCGGTCAGGTGCCCGCCGCTGCCGATGCCGACCGAGCCGTAATTGAGCTTGCCCGGGTTGGCCCTGGCGTAGGCGACCAGCTCCGCGACGCTGCTCACCGGCAGCGCGCCGCTCGAATACAGCGCGTAGGGGCCCCAACCCATCAGCGAAATCGGAACCAGGTCGCGGTTGGGGTTGTACGAGAGCTTCTTGTACAGCGTGCCGTTGATCGCCGCGCCCGGGCCGACCATCACCAGCGTGTGGCCGTCCGGCGCGGCGCGCGCGCCGGATTCCATCGCCAGATTGCCGCCGGCGCCGGGGCGGTTCTCCAGCACGAACGGCTGGCCGAGCTCGAGGCTCATGCGGTCGGTCAGCGCGCGGGCGACGATGTCCGCGAGCCCGCCGCCGGCGAAGGCGATGTAGATGCGGATCGGCCGCTCCGGAAAGGCCTGCGCCGGGCCGGCGAGAAGCGCCAGGATCAGGAGAATTGGGGCACGCATCGCGGGGCGATTATCCACGGTAAAATCCCCCCCTGAAAGGATCGCCATGAACGCCCCGATCCGCACCGAAGACGCTTTCCACAAGCTGATTCACGAGAATCACATGTACGGCTTGTGGGAGATCGCCAGCCAGATGACGCCGCATCCGCGTCCCGAGGCGATCCCCTACCAGTGGAAGTGGTCGCTGCTCGAGCGCGTGGTGAAGGAATCGGCAACCGCCGTGCCGGTCGGCGACGAGCGGCGCGCGATGCAGCTCTTCAACCCCGGCCTGAACGGCGCCTGGGCGACGACCAGCACGCTGATCGCGGCAGTGCAGGTGCTGCTGCCGGGCGAGGTGGCGCGCGCGCACCGGCATTCGCCGGCCGCGATCCGCTTCATCATGCAGGGCAACGGCGCCTACACCGCGGTCGAGGGCGAAAAGGTGGTGATGCGCGAGGGCGACCTGGTCCTCACGCCGAGCTGGCAGTGGCACGACCATGGAAACGAGACCAGGGACACCGTCGTCTGGATGGACGGCCTCGACGTGCCGCTCACCAAGGCGCTGAACAGCATCTTCTTCGAAATGGCGGGCGAGCGGCAGCAGGCGGCGAAGAAGCCGGTCAACGGCTCGAAGGCGATGTACGGCCACGGACACCTCGCGCCCACCTGGACCAAGGAGCGCCCGAAGTTCTCGCCGCTGATGCTCTACTCCTGGGACCAGACGCTCGAAGCGCTGCACGGGCTGCGCGAAACCGAGGGCTCGCCCCACGAGGGCATCGCGCTCGAATACACCCATGCGCAGACCGGCGGCCCGGTGATGCCCACCATCGGCTGCCGCGTGCAGCTGATCCGCAAGGGCCAGAAGCTCAAGCCGCGGCGCGTCACTGGCAGCTCGGTGTTCTGCGTGCGCCAGGGCAGGGGCCGCAGCGTGATCGGCGACCGGACTTTCGACTGGGAGAAGGGCGACATCGTCTGCATCCCGTCCTGGGCGCTGCACGAGCACGCCAATACCGGCGGCGAGGACGCCATTCTCTTTTCCATCACCGACCGCCCGGTGCTCGAGGCGCTCGGCTTCTATCGCGAAGACGTTTCCGGAGCCTGAAGGAGACCCCATGTTCCAGCGCCTGCACCACCTTGCCTACCGCTGCCGCGACGCGCAGCGCACCGTCGATTTCTACACCAAGGTGCTCGGCCTCAAGTACGTGGCGGGCCTGCTGCCGCCCGAGACGCGCAGCACCCCGACCTGGCCGCTCAACGAGCCTGGCCAGCCCAAGCGCAAGGTCGTGGGCGAGCCGGCGGACTCGATCCACATCTTCTTCGAGCTCGGCGACGGCAGCTACCTCGCCTTTTTCGACGTTGCCTCGGCGCCCGAGGAAGCCGAAGACATCACCCCCTGGTGGGTGAAGCACGTCGCCTTCGAGACCGACAGCATGGAGAAGCTGCTCGCCGCGAAGGCGCGCCTCGAGGCGCACGGCGTGCAGGTGCTGGGGCCCAAGGACCACGACCTGTGTCAGTCGATCTACTTCATGGACCCGGACGGCCACCGGCTCGAGATCGCGCTGCGCACCGAGACGGCGAATACCTGGAAGGACCTGGCCGCCGAGGCGCCGGCCAAGCTCGCCGAATGGAACGCGCTGAAGAAGCGCAAGTACGGCAAGGCGACCGAAGCGTTGCCGGCGTCGGTGCCGGCCATGCCGGCGGACTCGACCGTCGTTCCCGCCTGAAGCTTCTCCTGACGCTCGCGCTGCTGGCGTTTGCCGGCAGCGGGGCGGCGCAGTCCTATCCCCAGAAGCCGATCCGGCTGCTGCTGACCTTTTCGGCCGGCGGACAGGCTGATGTGCTTGCGCGACTGGTGGTTGAGAAAGCTTCTGTTTATTTAGGAACACCAATTATTGTTGAGCCGCGCCCGGGCGCCGGTGGCAACCTCGCCATGGAAGCGACGGCGAAAGCGCCGCCGGATGGCTATACGCTGGTGTTCGGCACGCCGGCGGTGGCGATCAACGGCTCGCTCTACAAGAACCTGTCCTACGATCCGGTGAAGGACCTGGTGCCGCTGACGCTCGCGGCATGGGGCCCTTATGTCGTCTATGCCAGCGGCAAGCTGCCGGTCAATTCCGTCGCCGAGCTGATCGCGCAGGCGAAGGCGCGACCCAGGCAACTGAACTACGCCTCGGTCGGCATCGGCAGCGGCACACACCTCGCCGTGGTGCTGTTCTCGCTCGCCGCCGGCGTGGACATGACCCACGTGCCGTACAAGGGAATCCAGCAGGCGGCGCCCGAGCTGGTCTCCGGCGACATTCACCTCACTTTCAATGCGCTGGGACCTCTGGCGGCCTTCGTGCAGGACGGGAGGGTGAAGATCCTGGCCACCTCGGGCCTGCAGCGCACCAAGGCGCTGCCCGAAGTACCGACCGTCGCCGAGTCCGGCCTGCCCGGATTTGAAGCGATCGGCTGGTATGGCTTCTTCGCCACCGCGGGCACGCCGCGCCCGGTGCTGGAGCGGCTGAACGGCGAGCTGGCGAAGGCGATCCGGTCCCGGGACGTCTGGGATTGGATCGAGGGCGCGAACCTCGTCCCGGCGCCGCAGACGCTCGACGAAGCGTCGCGCTTCGTCGCCGCCGAGGCCGAAAAGTGGGGCCGCGCGGTACGCGCCTCCGGCGCGAGCGCGGACTAGCCCGTGATCCGGCTTTCCCAGGTCACCCTGCACCGGGGGACCAAGGTCCTGTTCGACAAGGCCGACCTGTCGCTCAATCCGGGCGAGCGGGTCGGCCTGATTGGCGCCAACGGCTCGGGCAAGACGAGCCTGTTCGCGCTGCTGCGCGGCGAGCTGCACGCCGACAAGGGCGACGTCGACTTCCCCGGCCATTGGCGCATCGCGCATGTCGCGCAGGAAACCCCCGCGCTCGACCGCCCGGCGGTCGAATATGCGATTGATGGAGATCGAGGTTTACGCCTTTTGGAAGAAAATCTCCTTCGCGCGGAAAATCAGGACGACGGCACTCGAATAGCAGAACTGCACACCGCACTGGGCGATGCGGGCACCTATACCGTGCGTTCACGGGCCGAAACGCTGCTGGTCGGCCTGGGCTTCAGGCACGCGGAGCTGTCGAACCCGGTGTCGAGCTTCTCCGGCGGCTGGCGCATGCGCCTGAACTTGGCGCAGGCGCTGATGTGCCCCTCGGAGCTGCTGCTGCTCGACGAGCCGACCAACCACCTCGATATCGACGCCATCCTGTGGCTGGAGGAATGGCTCAAGCGCTACCCCGGCACGCTGGTCGTGATCTCGCACGACCGCGACTTCCTCGACGGCGTGGTCGGCACCATCGTGCACATCGACCAGAAGAAGCTGCGGCGCTACGGCGGCGACTACTCGAGCTTCGAGACGCAACGCGCCCAGGCGGTGGTGCTCGCCTCGCACCAGTACGCGAAGCAGCAGCGCGAGCGCGCGCACCTGCAATCCTTCATCGACCGCTTCAAGGCCAAGGCCACCAAGGCGCGCCAGGCGCAGAGCCGCATGAAGATGCTGGCGAGGATGGAGGACCTGGCGCCGCTGCACGTCTCGGCGCCGTTCTCCTTCGAATTCCGCGAGCCGCGGCGCGCGCCCGACCCGCTGCAGGTGTTCGAGGCGGTGTCGGCCGGCTACGGCGACAAGGTCGTCCTCGCGGGGATCAATTTCTCCCTGCGCAGCGAAGGACGCTACGGCCTGCTCGGGGTCAACGGCGCGGGAAAGTCCACCCTGATCAAGACCATCGCCGGCGTCCTGCCGGTGATGGCGGGCGAAGTGGTTTCCAACAAGGGCCTGCAGATCGGCTATTTCGCCCAGCATCAGGTCGAGATGCTGCGCGACGACGAGTCGCCGCTCTGGCACCTCAACCGGATCTCGAAGGGGATCCGCGAGCAGGAGCTGCGCGACTACCTCGGCGGCTTCAATTTCCCGGGGGAGATGGCGCACGACTCGATCGAGCATTTTTCGGGCGGCGAAAAGGCGCGCCTCGCGCTGGCGCTGATCGTGTGGCAGCGGCCCAACCTGCTGCTGCTCGACGAGCCGACCAACCACCTCGACCTCGAGACGCGCGAGGCGCTGGCGGTGGCGCTGGCGCAGTTCGAGGGCACGCTGGTGCTGGTGTCGCACGACCGGCACCTGCTGCGCGCGACGACCGACCAGCTGCTGGTCGTGAAGGACGGCACGGTGCAGGGATTCGACGGCGACCTGGAGGATTACCGGGACTCGCTGCTGAAGCCGAAGGTCGAAAGTCCTCCGGCGAGAATCAAGCGGGCGAAGCCAGCCGTTCCATCGAAGAACCTGCAATCCCGGATCAAGCGGCTGGAGGAGACCATCGCCAAGCTGATGGCGCGCAAGGCGCTGCTCGAGGCGCAGCTCGCCGAGCCGGCGGTCTACCAGGATCCCGAGGCGGTGAAGGCGCTGCTGGTGGACCAGGCCTACGTCGGCAAGGAGCTGGAGCAGGTCGAGGGCGAATGGCTGCAGAAGCAGGCCGAGCTGGAGGGCGGCGCCTGAATGGGCGGGGCGTTGCCGGTGCTGGTGCTGTTCCTGTGCGGGCTGACGTTCCTGAAGAGCGAGTTCTCGTGGGTCTACCTCGCGGTGCTGGCGCTGTTCGAGATCTGGCTGATGTTGCGCGCGCGGCGGGTCGGCGGGGGACCGGTGGCGGCGGACGAGCCGCCGTACCACTTCAGCGCGGAGGAAGCGGCGCTGGTGGGCCGCTACCGCTTCTACTTCACCTACCCGGTGGTGGCGCGCGAGGCGTCCTCGGTGCTCGCGTCCCTGGGGCTCACCGCGCTGGTGCTCGTGCCCTGGCTCACCTACAAGCTCGAATGGATCCAGGCGCTGCTCATCGGCGGCAACCTGTTCGTCGTGGCGCGCTTCACCAAGGAACTCTCGCCGGTGATGGCGCTGCGCATCCGCGGGCACCGCGGCGATCGCGAGGCGCTGCGCATGCTCGAGCTGCACGATCCCGCATGGAAGAAAATCCGTGACGCCGTTCTACAGCCGGCTGCCGATCCTCACTGACTTCAGCGCGGTGACGCAGCTCGA
>Ga0075425_100005198_pt1 | contig 13503 bp, 10 predicted proteins | sample SoiMethybrSBSTD4_FD_75300 | JGI IMG/M metagenome (GOLD analysis project Ga0075425, IMG submission 75300) | Bulk soil microbial communities from a Populus tree surrounding site in Tennessee, USA - Soil MetaG P. TD hybrid SBSTD4 | ecosystem: Environmental > Terrestrial > Soil > Tree plantation...
CCAGCTGCCGGCGGCGGCCTTCGCGCTTCCATGCCGACTCGGGCGCATGGCTTCCGCTAGATGCGGACGAGGAACCGTTGCGAGTAGCTTGCCAGAGCGCCGCGGCGATAGCGGCAGCATCCGCTCCGTTGGCGTCACTATGCGCGCTGGGCCGCGGGCTACGCAGAATTTCGTCAAGCCACTTGGTATGAATTTCTGCGCGGAGAAAATCGGGCTCGGCCAGGATCCGGCGAAACAGCGCTGCGTTCGTCTTGATACCGGTGGTGGAATATTCCTCCAGTGCACGACGAAGGCGGGCAATGGTTTCTTCGCGGCTGTTGCCCCAAGCAATGAGTTTGCTGAGCAACGGATCGTAGTCCATTGGAACGATCCAGCCTTCGTAGACACCTTCATCCACGCGAATGCCGGGGCCGCTGGGCGCCTGGCGCGACAATATTTTTCCAGGCGACGGAAAGAAATTGTTTTCGGGATCTTCGGCGTAAAGTCGAACCTCCATGGCGTGGCCACGCGGCGTGATGGTTTCCCACGCGAAGGGGAGGCGGTGTCCGGCGGCAATCGCGATTTGTAGTTTGACGAGATCGAGGCCGGTGACCTGTTCCGTGACGGGGTGCTCGACCTGCAGGCGCGTGTTCACTTCCAGAAAATAGAAATTGTAATGCGTGTCCACTAGGAATTCGACGGTGCCGGCATTGGTGTAACCACCGGCGCGTGCGAGACGCACGGCGGCGTCACTCATGCGTTTACGCAGCTCCGGCGTCATGATGGGTGAAGGAGCTTCTTCGATGACTTTCTGATGCCGGCGTTGGACCGAGCATTCGCGTTCGCCAAGCGAAACTACGCGACCGTGGCCGTCGGCGAGAATCTGGATTTCGATGTGGCGAGGCTTTTCGAGATATTTTTCGAGATAGACGCCAGCATTGCCGAAAGCGTTTAGCGCTTCAGACGAAGCGTCGCGAAATGCTGCAGCAAAGTCAGAATCGGCATTGACCAAGCGCATGCCTTTTCCGCCGCCGCCCGCGACTGCTTTCAACAGCACGGGATAGCCCATGTTGCGCGCGAGCTCCTGCGCGGCTTGCGGATCTTCGATTGGATCGTTGGTGCCGGGAACGGTGGGAACTTCGGAGCGCCGGGCGAGCTGGCGGCCGGCGGTTTTTGCGCCGAGTGCCTCCATAGCATCGGCGGAAGGACCGATGAAAGTGATGCCGGCATCAGAGCATGCGCGTGGGAGTGCCGGATTTTCGGCAAGAAAACCGTAGCCGGGATGGATGGCATCGCAACCCGCGCGACGAGCGACATCCATAATCTTGTCGATGCGCAAATAGCTTTCGCGCGAGGGCGCGGGGCCGATGGGATAGGCTTCGTTGGCGAGACGCACGTGGAGCGAGTTGCGATCAACCTCGCTGAACACCGCGGCGGAGCGGATGCCAAGTTCGCGACAAGCGCGAAGGATGCGCACGGCAATTTCGCCGCGATTGGCGATGAGGATTTTGCGAAACATTGGCCAATTGAAATGCAGCGGAAGTGTAGCACGCGGGTTCTAAGCGGGGTGGGCAGGCAATTGGCTTGCGTGTCCAATTGTTTCGGGTATAAGAGAAGGTTTCGTTGCTCAAAGGAGTGCGGAAACCATGAAAACCAGATTGGTTATGGCGTGCGTGGCAGGGCTGCTGGCTGGGGCGTCCTTGTTGGCGCAAGAAGCAGTCGTCTCTCCGCCGGAAAGCATTGTTGCGGAGGGAGTGCCGAAGGTTCCGGCGGCCCTTGCCGAAACGGCAGGGCGATACGGCGCGTATCGCAGCGCGGGACTGGCGGACTGGAATCCCACGAAGCGCGAAATGCTGGTCGCTACTCGCTTTGCGGATACGCCACAACTGCATCTAGTGTCGACGCCGGGCGGCGCGCGGCGGCAGCTGACGTTTTTCTCCGACGCGGTGACCAGCGGGCGATTTCATCCGAACGGTGGCGACTACATTGTCTTTATGAAGGACATTGGCGGGGGCGAGTGGTACCAGCTGTATCGCTACGACTTGAAGACTGGCGACGTAACACTGATCACTGATGGCAAGGCGCGTAATTTGATGGGCCCGTGGTCCAGCAAGGGCGACGAGTTGGCATACATGTCCACGCGGCGGACGGGTAAGGACACGGATTTGTGGGTGATGAATCCGGCGGACCCGAAAAGCGATCACTTGCTGACGAAGCTGGAAGGCGGCGGGTGGGAGGCGCTGGATTGGTCGCCGGACGACAAGAAAATCTTACTGAAGGAAGAGCTGTCGATCAATGAATCGTATTTGTGGTTGCTGGATACCGCGACGGGAGACAAAACCGCCCTGACACCACGCGATACGAAGGAGAAAGTCTCTTACGGCGACGCCGAATTCAGCAAGGACGGAAAAGGCGCCTACGTTACAACGGATAGCGATTCAGAATTTCACCGGCTGGCGTATCTGGATCTCGCCACGAAGCAAACGAAGTATCTGACCAGCAAAATTCCGTGGGATGTGGACGGGTTCGACTTGTCGCATGACGGGAAGCGAATTGCATTCGTAACAAACGAGGCTGGAGTGAGTGTGCTCCATGTGCGCAGTGCAGGAGGCGAGGCCGATGCAGCTTTGCCGAAATTGCCTACGGGCGTGATCGGAGCGCTGCGTTGGCAGCACGACAGTCGCGAGCTGGGATTCTCGATTGTGAATGCACGTGGCCCGGGAGACGTCTATTCCATTGACGTACCGAGCGGAAAGCTGGCGCGATGGACCACCAGCGAAACAGCGGTCAGGACTGCTGCATTCCCCGAAGCGGAGCTTGTGAAATGGAAGAGCTTCGACGGGAAAGAAATCTCAGGATTTTTGTACCGCCCTCCTGCCGCTAAATTTTCTGGCAAGCGCCCCGTGCTGGTGGTCATTCATGGAGGACCAGAAGGCCAATCGCAGCCGACGTTTCTAGGCCGTGGCAACTATTACCTGAACGAACTAGGTATTGCACTGATCTATCCCAACGTTCGCGGCTCAACAGGCTACGGCAAGACGTTCTCGCTCTTGGATAACGGATTCAAGCGCGAGGACACGTATAAGGACATCAACGCGCTTTTCGACTGGATTGGCGGTCAAGCCGACCTCGACGCGAGCCGCATTTGTGTGACGGGCGGCAGTTACGGCGGACACATGACGCTAGCTATTTCAACGTTTTACAGCGACCGCATCAAGTGTTCGGTAGACATCGTCGGCATGTCGAACCTGGTGACATTCCTGGAGCACACGGAAGCCTACCGCCGCGATTTGCGGCGAGTGGAATATGGCGACGAACGCGACGCAAAGATGCGCGAGTTTCTGGAAAGAATTGCGCCGATGAACCATGTCGACCAGATTAGAAAGCCAATGCTGGTCATCGCGGGAAAAAACGATCCACGCGTTCCCGTCAGCGAGAGCGTACAAATTGTGGCCGCGTTGAAAAAGGAAGGCACGCCGGTGTGGTATCTGATGGCCACCGACGAGGGACACGGCTACCGCAAGAAGGTCAATCAGGACTACCAGTTTTACGCGACGGTCGAGTTCCTGACGGAATATCTACTGAAATAGCGGCTAGAGCGGAATATTGCCGTGCTTCTTGCGCGGATTGACGTCGCGCTTGTTTTCCAGTGCGCGTAGCGAAATGATGATGCGCTCGCGGGTTTCGGCCGGCTCGATGATCGCGTCAATGTAACCGCGTTCGGCCGCGACGAATGGGTTGGCGAAGCGTTCGCGGAACTCGGCAATTTTTTCCTGGCGCAGTTTTTCGCGCTCGGCTTCAGGCGCCCTATCGAGTTCCCGCTTGTAGACGATGTTGACGGCGCCTTCGGGGCCCATCACCGCAATTTCTGCCGTAGGCCAGGCGAAATTCGCGTCAGTGCGAATGTGCTTGGACGCCATGACACAATAGGCGCCGCCATACGCCTTTCGCGTAATCACAGTAATTTTCGGAACAGTGGCTTCGGCGAAGGCGTACAGCAGTTTGGCGCCGTGGCGGATGATGCCGCCGAATTCCTGCTGAGTTCCGGGGAGAAAACCTGGGACATCTTCAAACGTGATCAGCGGGATGTTGAACGCATCGCAGAAACGAACGAACCGTGCGCCTTTGACTGAAGCGTTGATGTCCAGCACACCGGCAAGGAACGCTGGTTGGTTGGCGACAATGCCTACCGGGCAGCCGTCCATACGCGCAAATCCGACCACCAGGTTTTTCGCGAAATGCTCGTGAACTTCAAAAAAGTAGCCCTCATCCACTATTCCGTGAATGGCGTCCTTGATGTCGTAAGGTTTCAGCGCATCCCCGGGGACTAGCGCGTTCAGCGCGGCGTCACGACGGTTGGGAGAATCATTGGTCGCGCGGCGTGGCGGATCTTCCAGGTTGTTCGACGGCAGAAAGCTGAGCAGCTCGCGAACCATGGCGCAACCATCGGCATCATCCCGTGAAATGAAGTGCGCAACGCCGCTCTTTTCGTTATGCGTCAGCGCGCCGCCAAGCTCCTGCTTCGTCACTTCTTCATGTGTTACGGTCTTGATGACGTCCGGCCCGGTGACGAACATGTAGGAAGTTTCCCGCGTCATGAAGATAAAATCGGTGATAGCCGGCGAGTAAACGGCGCCGCCGGCGCAGGGCCCCATGATGGCGCTGATCTGCGGAATCACGCCGCTAGCCAACGTGTTCCGCAGAAAGATCTCCGCATAGCCCGCCAGCGACATCACGCCTTCCTGAATACGCGCGCCCCCGGAGTCGTTTAGCCCAATTACCGGCGCGCCGTTGCGCATCGCCAAGTCCATGATCTTGCAGATTTTTTGCGCGTTCGATTCCGAGAGTGATCCGCCAAACACCGTAAAGTCCTGCGCGAAAACGTAAACCAGGCGGCCGTCAATTCGCCCGAAGCCGGTCACAAAGCCGTCACCCGTCGGCCGCTGCGTATCCATCCCAAAATCCGTGCAATGATGGCGAACAAATTTGTCGAGTTCTTCGAACGTGCCTTCGTCAAGCAGCAGGTTGATGCGTTCGCGCGCGGTCAGCTTGCCGGCCTTGTGTTCGCGCTCCCGGCGCTCCGGACCACCGCCTGCCTCGGCTTCGGCGCTGCGGCGGCGCAATTCCTCCAAGCGTTTCTCTTGCGGATTCGACGAGGCGCGTGAAGGTTTCGGTTCAGGCAAGCGGCTCTCCCGGAGGCACCTGCTCCTGTACATGGAAAATGCGCACAGCAAGGTGCGTGGCTACCCACACTGTTCCCAAAAGCAGAACGATGCCAAGAATCAACTCCACACCGATCGCGAACGCTCGCTGCACCGGCGACTGGATCGCAGTGACCTTTAGCGTTGCGGCAACCAGCGCAAACATTGCGCCCAGGGTCAGCGCAATAATTAAGACCGTAGTGAAAATAGAAGCGAGGACTCGCCGCATGAAAGGTTCCCGGAACGACTCAAGGCCACGTTCAACAACCGGATCTAGCCGACGCCTAGCTTAGCGCAATCCCGACCAATCATCGGCCACGAGAATGGAATCCACAGGGTTAGAAGGGTCGTACTTGATGCTGGCAGGCTGGCCCGCGACCAGACGCTCCATGCGAACCTGGCCCTCCAACCCAGTAATGTCCTGCGCCGTCTGATAGGTCACGCCGGAGATTGCGTAGCTGTAGGAAACAAGGTGGCGAGGACGATTCTCCGCAAGTGGCTGCGGCTTGCTGCCAAATAATCCGCGCGGCGCCGGCTGAGGTTCGGCTTGATGCTCCGCGAGTTCCACCACTTGGCCTTCCGCGATGCGCCCGATCTGATTCAAGTGCAGCCGGCGCTTGCGTTCGGCCTCTTCCGGATCAACGGCCGGCCGAAAAAATGCGTACGCGATCAACGAAAACCCGGCAACGGCCGCTCCGGCAACAGTCGCCAGCATCTTCCAATCCGATAACAAAATCTTCAACGTGTAGCCCCCAAGCATGTTTCGCGGGAAGCAAAGTGTTCGCGCGAACAGGTGTTCGCGAAGCGCCTTTTGCGGATGAGCCCCCGAGGCTCTCTATTTTACGAACCACGCGAAAAGAATTGAAGCTACGCCATCGCGCCGTGCACCGGATTACGCAATACCCCGATGCCTTCAATTCTGACCTCGACCGTGTCATTTGTCACCAGCGGTCCGACACCGGATGGTGTGCCCGTGGCGATCAAGTCGCCGGGCTCCAGTGTCATCATTCGAGAAAGCCATCGCACCAGGAAGGCCGGCGAAAAAACCATCAGAGACGTTCGTCCTGTTTGGCGCACTTCGCCGTTTACCAGAGTTTCCACCAGTAGATCGTCAGGCCGCAGCTCGGTTTCAATGTGTGGCCCCACCGGACAAAAGGTGTCGAAACCCTTCGCGCGCGTGAATTGCACGTCGGCCTTCTGTAGATCGCGAGCGGTCACGTCGTTTACGCACGTGTAGCCGAGCAGATAGGACAACGAATCGTCGTCATCGCTCAAGTGCGAGCAGCGCCGGCCCACCACTAGCCCGAGTTCTCCTTCGTGTTCCACACGCTGCGAATATTTGGGCAGCGCGATCGCCTCATCGGGTCCCACAATTGCCGTGGACGGCTTCAAAAAGACGAGCGGATCCTTGGGCACTTCATTTCCAAGCTCCGCCGCGTGCGCTGCATAATTGCGACCGATGCAGACAATCTTTCGTGGCTCGACTGGCGCAGCCAGCCTCACTTCGCTCGTAGCGACGGACTCTCCCGTTTCACTCCAAGTGCCCCACGGAGCCGCGCCAATTTCTCGCACTCGCTGGTCATCGAGAATTCCATAGCGGCGCTCCGAAGCGCCCGATGCGGCGGAAACAAATCGGCAAAATTTCATGGTAAGAGAGTGTATCAGCGTTCAGGGCAGCGGCTGCGTCAGGTCCGCAAGCGCGGCGTCGGACGTTCCGCTTTCGTTTCCCGCACCATCAACCGCAGTGACCGAATACCAATAGCGGTGTCCCGTCGCAACCGACGAATCGCGATAAGCCGGAGACGCCAGCAATTCTGTGTGCAACAACGCACCGCGTTCGCCCTCCTTCTCGGAGCGATAGATGCGGTAGCCCGCGAGGTCCGCGTCCGCATTGATGGACCAGGACAGGTCAACAAGTCTCGCATCATCCGCGCCCGGTATGACCGCCGCGACCACGTTTTGTGGGATGGCAGGCGGGAATGTGTCCTGCGGCGTTACGATCGCCAGCGCCGAATCGTCAGACTCAATCGGGTTGCCATCGGCGACCGTAACGCTCCGCACCAGATACACGTAAGTCTTGCCGAACTCAAAAAGGCTATCGCTGTAGGAATTACTCTGCGCCGGCGCAAGAAGAAGAGGGGGATTCTTCCACTTGGCTTGTGGCAGATCGTCATTGGCAGGGGCGGATGTCCCCGCTTCAAGTTCGCCGCGGTAGACGTGATACACGGTTACACCGCCACCGCCCGTCGCCGAGGCAAGTTCCGGAATCTGCCAGCTAAGCTCGATGGCATTTTGCGTGACGTTCGCTGCCACTGCGGTAATTCTGTCTGCGACACTGTATAGCTTTACGGTGATGGTATTCGAATCAGCGGAATCCTTCTTTTTCGAGGCGCGCGTTCGCACTCGATATACCAACTGCAGACCCGGATGAGCGCGTAACTCTTCTGGCGCGACGGGATCGGTAAACTGGATTTTTCCCTGCGCAGCGTAGTTTTGCGATAGCTCGCCCGGAATTGTGTAGACCAAGCGAAACGACTTGTTGTCCGGTTTGCCGTCCGGCTTCAGCGCGCCTCGAAAGATCTCGGTTGCGGGAGGCTCGGCCAGGCGCTCCCCGCTCGTCGTGCGTCCAGGCAGAGTGAAAACCAGTTGCGAGCCGTTGCCTTGCTGATGCGCGGTCAAATCTGTGATGGCGGCAGGAATTGGCGGCGAAGGGGGCTGCGGCTCACCCGGAGCGCCGCAACCGGTCGCAATACAGGCAAACAGGAAAACCCAAATGGAAAAGACCGCGTCCCGGGAATATCCAAAAAGGCGCGACCCTTTTGTCTTTTCCATTTTCACTTTACTGTCATTTATAGAATGTAGCGGCTCAAATCCTGGTTCTTCACGATATCGGCAAGCTGTTTGTTCACGTAGGCGGCGTCCACTTTCACCGTCTTTTTCTTCAAATCCGGCGCTTCGAACGAAAGTTCGTCCAGCACCTTCTCCAGAATGGTATGCAGTCGCCGCGCGCCGATGTTTTCGGTCTGTTCGTTGACCTGAGTAGCGAATTTCGCCACGGTCTCTACGGCATCATCGGTGAAAGTCAGTTTCAACCCCTCGGTCTCCAGCAGAGCGACGTATTGCTTGATCAGCGCGTTCTTCGGCTCGGTGAGAATCCGCACGAAGTCTTCTTCCTTCAACGATTGCAGCTCCACGCGGATCGGCAACCGCCCCTGCAGTTCGGGGATCAAATCGGAAGGCTTGGTCACGTGAAACGCGCCGGCGGCCACAAACAAAATGTGATCGGTCCGGATCATCCCGTAGCGCGTATTCACGGTAGTGCCTTCAATGATCGGCAGAATGTCGCGCTGCACGCCCTCGCGGCTTACATCCGGCCCGTGCCCCGACTCGCGCCCCGCGACTTTGTCGATTTCGTCGATGAAAATGATTCCCATCTGCTCGGCTCGCTCCACGGCGATGCGCGTCACCTGGTCCATGTCCACCAGTTTGCTTTCTTCTTCCTGGATCAGGTATTCGAACGCATCGGCCACGCTCATCTTGCGCTTCTTCTTTTGCTGGCCGAACATGCCGCTCAGCATTTCCTTGAAGTTGACGTCCATCTCCTCCACGCCCTGGTTGGAGATGACTTCAAACGAAGGCATCATGCGTTCGCGCACTTCGAGGTCCACCATACGCTGGTCGAGCTTGCCTTCGCGGAGCTGCGCGCGCAGCTTTTCACGCGTGCGTTGATTCTGCTCGCGCTGCGAAGCGGCATCGCTGTCCGTGGTTCCCGGCGTGGGAGGAGGCGGAAGGGGTAGCAGCAGATCCAGCACACGCTCTTCCGCGGCTTGCTCGGCCCGCTCAGCAACCTCGTCCAGCTTTTCCTCGCGCACCATGTCGATGGACATTTCCACCAAGTCGCGCACCATGGATTCCACATCGCGTCCCACGTAGCCGACTTCGGTGTATTTCGACGCTTCGACCTTTACGAACGGGCAGCCCGCCAGCCGCGCCAGACGCCGTGCGATCTCGGTTTTGCCAACGCCGGTCGGCCCAATCATCAGAATATTCTTGGGCAGGATGTCGTCCGCCAGTTCGGGCTGCAGTTTCTGCCGCCGCACGCGATTGCGCAGCGCCACGGCGATCGCGCGCTTCGCCGCCGCCTGCCCGACAATATATTTGTCCAGCTCCGCGACGATCTCTCGCGGCGTCAAGTCGTCTAACGCGGGCAGAAATTCTTGACCCTCAGGCCGCGCCCCGTTCGCTCCGCCTTGCACCAAAATCAGTTCCTTTTCTGACTTGCTTGCCATAATTCTATTTTCAGTGATCCGTTCTTAGTTTTTGTTGTTGGCTGACTACCCTAGCTCTTCCACCGTAAAGTTCGCATTGGTATAGATGCAGATTTCGCTTGCGATGCGCATCGCTTCTAACGCCAGATCCTTGGCGCTCAACTTCGAGTGTTTCATCAAGGCCCGTGTCGCCGCAAGCGCGTACGATCCGCCGGAACCAATCGCCACAATGCCGTCGTCCGGCTCGATGACGTCGCCGTTGCCGGACAAGATGAACGTGCCCTTGGTATCCGCCACGATCAGTAAAGCTTCCAGGTGTCGCAGCGCGCGGTCTTTGCGCCAATCTTTCGCCAACTCTACTGCCGCTTTTTGCAGGTTGCCGGAAAACTCCTGTAGCTTTCCCTCGAACCGCTCGAAGAGAGAAATCGCATCCGCCGTCGAGCCTGCGAAGCCCGCAATTACCTTGTCCTGATAGAGCCGCCTCGTCTTGCGCGCCGTGTGCTTCATTACGTGATCGCCCATGGTCACTTGCCCGTCGGCGATCAAAACCACTTTCCCGTCTTTGCGCACGCACAAAACCGTCGTTCCATGAAGAGCGCCGCCCGTATGTGCGCTATTTTGGCTCATTGGCATTCCCCCATTATACGCCGCGCCGCGAGGCTCGCAAAAATGGGTAAACTCACCCGGCTGCCAGCGCGCTTGCATTCCGGTGCGCAATTGCCTCGATCGAGATCATTGGATTCACGCCCGACGCGCTTGGAAACGATGAACCGTCCATTACGAAAAGATTCTTCACTTCCCATGATTCCCCTTGCGGATTGGTCGCTGACGAATCCGCAGAATCGCCCATGCGGGCTGTTCCCATGATGTGAAACGAAAACAGCGCCAGTTGCGCATTGCCCCACCCTGCTTTATCCATGTCGCGCACAAACGTTTCGATGGACCCGCGCCGGCCCGGCTCATAAGAACACAGCTTCGCGTGCGGCGAGTAGATGCGCCGGGCTCCCGCCGCCTCCAGGATGTCCGCGGCGCCGCGAAATCCCCGCTGCATGTGGCGGCGGTCGTAATCCGAAAGCGAATAGCTCGTCACCGGATGACCTTCGCGGTCCACCCTCACCCGCCCTTCGCCACGATCGCGCAGCAGAACACCGATCGCAGCTGTTCTCTGCAAGTCTTCCATTAGGGCGCGGTAATGCTCCGGCTCTCGCCATGGCATCACGGCCATAGCGATCACGGGCTGCAGTGCTGTGGTTTCGTACTTCACGCCGTAGTTCGCCGTCAGAAAACGATGCTGGTCAGAGTAAATAGCCTGCATCGTCCCTTCCCACGGCAGGATCTCTTCGTCAAGAATTCCGCACACGTTCGAAACGGGATGCAAATGCAAGTGCCGGCCAATATGCCGGTTTTCCAAGCTTGATCGCAGCAGCAGCGCCGGGGTATGAATCGCTCCGCACGCCACAACCACGTGCTTGCATTTCACAACGACGCGGTAGCCCTTTTTTGTTCGCGCTTCGACGCCGGCGGCAACCCCGCGCTCCAGGCGCACTCGTTCCGCTCGCGTCTCAACAACGAATTTCGTCCCGTGCGTTTGGGCATCCGCAAGCCACGTCTTTGTAGTGGATTGTTTCGCGCCGATCGAGCAGCCATAGCCGCAATAGCCGCAAATCCGTCCCTGCTCGCAGCCAATCACGTTGCGTGGCATCGCATCCATGTGCCATCCGAGCCGTCGCAGTCCGCGCTCCATTACCCGCTCGCGGTGTGACAAGCGGTTGTGCGCCCGGTTCACATGCAGCCGCTCGCACACCGCATCCAGGCTGCGCGTGTACTCGTGGCTGCGAATCCACTCCACCCCCGCATGTGCCCACTCCTCACGAATGTCGTCCGGCGTTCGAAACGAAGTCGTGTAATTCACAACCGTGCCGCCGCCCAGGCATTCTCCCGCCAGCATGCCCACGCTGTGATCTCGCGTCGAAGCAAAGCCACACTCCGCGTACAGCCGTTCGAAGCCTTTCAGCTCTGCGCCGTCGAAATCCGCGTCGTCGAAGTACCCGCCGGCCTCCAGCACGATCACTTCTTTGCCCGCTTTCGCGAGCACCGCTGCTGCGACTCCACCGCCCGCACCGGATCCAATCACGCACACATCGCACTTCAGTGTTGTTTCCTTATCCGGGGTGTTCACGTTCAGGTTGCGAGGAGTCTCGGGGCGCTGAACTCCAATTGGTCCGGGATAGCCAATCTTCTGCCACACCATGTTTAGAGCCCCGGGCGCTCCCGGCAGCATTACGTAGAGAAATCCCACGGCCTTGCGCAGCGCTTGAAACGCCGCGCGCCGCAGAGCAATCGAGCTGTCCGCCCAGGACAGCAGCATCCGGCACTTGTCTTCTTCCGGAAGTTCAGAGAAGCGCGCAAAACTGCCCACTTCAAAGAACGAATGGAGGCGGGAATCCCAAAAGTCCAATAGGTTCAGAAATTCCCAGCGGTCAATCACACGTGGATTGAAGTCCAGCGCCAAGGCGAGCGCATCCGGCACGCCATGCTCCACCGCTGAGGGCCAACTTGGCCCAGCTGGCAGAAACGCGTCGCAAATCGCGCACAGCGCCCTGTATTGTCGCTCCGTCAATTCCATACAAACCCCACGGGCGCAGAGTGTAACAGCTTCCCGTCTTGTTCTTCGACAGGTTCCCCGCATGGACAGTTTTCTCGAAGCTGCAAAGACACTGAATTCTGCGCAGCAAAACGCGCTTGTTGTAAACTCCTTCCCGCCTTGCCGGGCTTCCATTCGACCTTTGTCCAACGGTGCCAAATGAAGCGAACCCTTTTTCTCCTCGCCTGCGGTCTGATTGCAGTTTCAATTCGAGCGCAAGACACAAAACCGCAGACGCCTAGGCCGGTGCCTCCGCCTCCAATCGTTTCTCCCGAAGTTCATTCCGACAATCGCGTCGTATTTCGCCTTCGCGCGCCAAACGCCAAGGAAGTCGCGGTCTCTATCGAAGGCGCAGCGCAGCCGCTTCCCATGCAGAAAGACGATCAGGGCGTCTGGAGCGTTACTTCCGATCCGCTCGCTCCCGATTTCTACGGCTATTCATTCCAGGTGGACGGCGTCACGAATTTCGATCCTTCCAACCACGCCATCAAGCCCAATTTTCTCTACCGCGCCAGCGAAGTTCACATCTCCGGCCCGGCATCTCTAACCTGGGAAACCAACGACATTCCTCACGGCGAGCTCCACCATCACTTCTACAAGTCCAGCGTAGTCGGCGACCATCGCGACTACTATGTCTACACGCCTCCCGGTTACGAAGCGCGCGGCAAGCAAACCTATCCCGTTCTGTATCTGCTTCACGGCTACAGCGACGACGCCAGCGGCTGGTCCGCGGTCGGTCGCGCCAACCTCATACTCGACAATCTCATCGCCGCCGGCAAAGCCAAGCCGATGATTATCGTCATGCCGCTCGGCTACGGCGAGCCCAAAATCCTCGAACCCAACTCAAGCGCCTTCCGCGACCGTTCCATCACCGACCGCAACTTCGATAAATTCCGCGAAGCCCTCCTCAGCGAGGTCATCCCACGCGTGGAATCCGAATACAGGGTCAACACGGGCCGCACCACCCGCGCCATTGCGGGTCTTTCCATGGGCGGCTCCGAATCCTTGCTTACCGGCCTCAACACGCTCGACAAATTTGCCTGGATAGGCGCTTTCAGTTCCGGCGGTTTCACGCCCGAATTCGACAATGAATTTCCCAATCTTGACGCCAAATCCAATTCGCAAATCAAACTGCTGTGGATTGCCTGCGGTACCGAAGATCGCCTCATCGAGATCAACCGCAACTTCCGCAAATGGCTCGCCTCCAAGAACATTACACATGCGGACATCGAGACGCCTGGCATGCACACCTGGATGGTCTGGCGCCGCAACCTCAGCGACTTTGCCCAACTCCTCTTCCGCTAGCGTTGACTAGAATTTGTCATTCCGAGGCAAGCGAGGAATCTGCTTTTCCTTGCTGGCTGCCGCACCGCTCTTTCTTTTTGGGGGTCTTTGCTTTCTGTCGTTAAGA
>Ga0075425_100005199_pt1 | contig 13499 bp, 7 predicted proteins | sample SoiMethybrSBSTD4_FD_75300 | JGI IMG/M metagenome (GOLD analysis project Ga0075425, IMG submission 75300) | Bulk soil microbial communities from a Populus tree surrounding site in Tennessee, USA - Soil MetaG P. TD hybrid SBSTD4 | ecosystem: Environmental > Terrestrial > Soil > Tree plantation...
TTCGATCCGCCCGCCAAAATGGGTAAGCAGCAGGTCGCCAGTTTCTGAAGCCGGATCTGTTCTTTCGATCATTTCATCGATCCCATTCCAATCCTCGCCAACCGTTCGCGCGCGCGCTTTCCAAGGTCGGATTAGCTGATCCCGCATTGCCTTGAGCCAACTACTTGCCGTATGGCCTTCGTCGATTGATGTGCGCAGGAACGTGATCAATTCGATCTCGATAATGTAGCGCTCTTCGTTCGACGCGCTAACGCCAAGTACAAACCCAACAGCTTCGCGCAACAAACGGCTAAAGCGCGGCTTACCGTCTTTCCACCCGCCTGCAACCCACGCAGCGCTGGCTTCAATCCATCGTGAGAGCCTTGAGTTCCGACGAACCAACGCTCGGTTGTCAGCGCGAACAATGGGCAAACCTGCGGCGAGCGCCGCGACGGCCACCGAGTTACCTTCAGCAACCGTCCGATAGAGTACTGCGATTTCGTGCAATGGAATCCCTCGCGCCTGAAGATGGGGAATCAGTTCTGCGATTACGTAATTAGCCTGAGCATTCAAATCGCCGTCGATGCCCCGAAAGAAGACTCCCCCCTCCGCTGCCCCGTCGGCAGCCTCATATGCGCGCTCCTCACCCAAGGCGGCCATAGATACGTCAATGATCTTCGTGCCGGATCTATAATTGAACCGAAGACGAATGGTTCGGACGTCTTGGCGCTCAGCAAGACTTCTAAGGAGATCCGGGTTTGCTCCGGCGAACGCATATATCGACTGGTCCCCATCGCCTACCGCAAACAAACGAATGCCCGACTCAAAGCATAACTTCAATACTAGCTCGTGTAGAGCATGCCCCAGATCTTGGTATTCATCCACGAAGAGAACCGGGAACCGAGCCCAAAGAGACCTACCTATCCATGGATGTGCTTGGATCACTCGAAACGCAATCAGTGGCATGTCGTCGAAGTCTATGAGACCGCGCGATTGTAAGTGCGCCTCATAGCCTTCTATGAACGCCGCCAATTCAGGATTACTTCCTTGCCAAGCAGCTCCGGTCCTATCCACGTCTTTTCGGCGCTTGGTCTCAGCAAACCTCCAGCGATCTCTTGGATTGTCGCGGCCGCCAATTACTTGGTCATATGCAGATTCCACCGATTCCCACACTTCGTCGCGCGTCGCGAGACGGAAACCATTCTTCAGAGCAGGTAAAACGCAGCGGGCGTACGGAGCTATCACTTGAGATAGCGCGAAGCTATGTACTGTACCAATGAACACTCGTTCATTGGGCTCGATGCCGAGGTTGGCAAGCCTGCTCTCCAATTCAAGCGCGCATTCATTATTGTAAGTGATGCATGCTATTCCCCTTGGTTCCGGTATGTCGTCAAGAAGCGCCCGAGCCATTGCAATGGTAAGCGTCTTGGTTTTTCCGCTTCCCGGACCAGCTAACACAACACAGTGGCCCCGCTCGCAAACGGCATCGTACTGCTCCTTGTTAGTGGCTATCTCGGCTATTGCTTTATCAAAGAGGCGACGATCAAACATTCGAAACCACTTTCTCAATTGCCCCGGCAATGTATGCCGGCGGATCGAGGCCAATCGCTTTTGCCGCTAACCGCCCAGCAAGTCGGCCTTTTCCAATATCGGCAATCATTGATAGGAGTTGTTCGCCATTGACGGCCGTCGGATCCGCTTTCCACCGATCCAGTCTTTCTTGTCTTAGAGCTCCAAAACCCTCAGCCTCCAACACAGCGAGCAGGGCGCCACTCATAGCATGCGAAGCGGCAATCTCGACCTCAAGCGTCGAATTGTTTAGAAAGACACCCGCCCTTTCTGCTGCTTCTCGAAGACGTTCGTCATCTGCCTCTAAGGCAGCATGTTCGGGACCCGGCAACGGCTGTTCGCCTTTTGTGCGCCTGATATCGTCGATTAGATCTAAGGCACGCTTTCGACCCAGCGGTGGCCTCATGCCATCGAGAGGGTCCCAGTCGGTTATGACAACGAATGGGATATCTAAGGCCGTCGCTAACTTCACGTAGGGGCTGAAATTCACCCCACCAACGCTACAGACAGTGATGCCGAGCTCATCCAAATCACGCCCACAGCTATCGGCGAATACGGGCAAGAGGGCAATCTCGGCATCACCCTCGACAAATATTACGCCCCGCGCGAACAGAATCTCGGCTCTGGTGGTGTCCAGATAGCGCTGTAGATCCTCAAGCTCATCAGGATTCAGATTCATTTGTGCTAGCGAGAACGCCCGCGTTCCCTCGGCCGCTCTCGCTTTCAGCAAGATGATCGACTTAAGCGGTGCGATGCTGGCGACATTTGGCGAGTGTGTTGTGAGGAAGAGTCCACGGGGTTCTTGTTGCCCAGCAAAGAGCCGGCGAAAGACCCGCCGCTGCATGTGCGGGTGGAGATGGGCTTCCGGTTCTTCGATTACTACAAGTGTGTAGTTGCGTTCGTTCTGCAAGCTTCGCCACGAGAACTCAGCAAGCTTGAGCGTTAGGAAAGCAAGGTTCGCCGACCCGAGACTTGCTTCAGCGATTCCGCGCTTTCCGTCATCGATAAACAAACCAACGGACCGGAACAAGCGCAGCGGATCTGTGGATGCGAACCCCAACTTTGTTTTGATATCCTGCGAAGCACCCGTAAGTTCAGCGATCTGTGTCCGTAATCCCTGGCCCAAGCTTCTTACTGGGGCGAGCTCGGTAAGCTTAGTCGTCGCCGCGGTCAAATCCGACGCTACCGAATTCAGTTCTGCTTCAGTCACCTGTCCGATTGCATCCTCGATAAGCGGACGAAGAGGAGAGGAGCGCCATGATCTCAATTCCCCCTCAGCATCGCGGAGTCCATTCAAAAGGTCTAGGCAAATCCGCCGTCTAACATCACTTCTAATCTGCCTCGTCTCATCATCTCCTCCATAGATTTTGAATTCATAGTCCGCCTCCGACCTTGGAGAGCCTGCGATGCCCGCCTTCTTTCGAAAGAGGTAGGTCAAGCGCGCTACAGTGTGATCAGCGGCAAGGCGGTAGTCAGTCAATAGTGCGACCAGCGCCGGATCTCCATCAAAATCCGTCAAGTCAATGTCTACCTTTACCTCTGGAGAATTCGCCAATTCACATCCATCCCAGATGTCGCCAAGTTTCAGCTGTCGCGCCGCATCTGGAAGTGTGTTGTCCAGAACTAGTCGAAGCGCGAAGATGAAGTTGGTCTTACCGACCCGATTCTCCCCAACCATAAGTACGTTGGAATCAAGCGCTACGTCGAGCGCGCCGAAGTTCCGAAAGTTGACGATTCGTACATGGCTTAAGTGCATACTAGCTTCCCTCGCGTCGTGCCCTCTAAGGAATTCACTGATTTGTCATGGCGGCGATCAAGCCCGTAGCCGATTACCGCCAAACGATGAAAGACTTAGGGGATTATAAGAACATTACGAGCATTTTGTTAACGACTAGTCATATTACTTTTCGGAGTCGACAATGTCTTAGCAGTTGAGACTTAAGAAGTAACCCTCCATTCTCGGTTTTGCGGATCACGCAGTCCAGGAAGCGAGCGGCGAAGGTTCAAGCTTATCGGTGAGGAATCAAACGTGCGCTCGACGCAATCTTGCATGAGCCGCATGTGAAAGGACGCCGCATCTCGACGGTGAAACTCTTTGTGAGGATAGAGCGTCGAGAGAATGAACTGCCGTGATATTGCGAGACGCTGCGGCTAGCGCAGTCGCATTTTCCAAAACAAACGTTGCTGGCGGGATAGGTATTCCCGTCAGCTTGAGGCTTTCACTCTGCTTGCACTCCCGAGTTAGCCAGTGTTCCGTCGGCTAACCTGCTTCGTCGTACGGGCTGCTTGATCGATGGTTGCGTTGATGGACGCAATATTGCCGAGCTCAAGACTAAGCGATTTCACCAATTGTTTTCCCCCGGCGACTATAGCTGAGAAGCGTTCGAACCTCGATCGTCATTCACAACAAACAACCGCAACTGTTCTATCTCTTTTTGCGTCGCAATTCACGGGGAACGATGAGCGGCCAAGGATCTCAAACCCCTTCCCTGTTGCTTCATCGTAGCAGATGAAAAAGTGCTCGATTCTCGGCAATTACGCTGGGAGCGCACGTGAAAATGATTGCGCGAGATGGAAGCGACTGCAATCAGTGGATCGAAAGTGACCAGCGAGGATGACGATTCGTTCTAGCCGCAAACCATGGGCGGACCGCGCGCGTAAGCTTCACCAATGTACTTCTGGTCGCTCCACAATCGGCAAGCATGATCGCTCTGGCATGATCTACAAACTATTGAAAACCAGATCTTTGGCCGAAACCTAAAAGAGCGGGTTACGATTGACTACCGAACTGTCAAGAGGATCTTGTTGACTCTTTGCGAACCGAGAATTGTCGTTGTACGCATTAACCCTAGCCGAGCCGTAACATACCTTACCATTTCTTGCCTCGAAGCCCCAAAGGATGTAACGTCCCATTTTCGCTACTACGGCTCAGTCTAACGAAGGCTTCAGAAAGTGCCGTCGTGGCAAATACCGAATTAGTTGACGCGAGGAAGAGATGCCGCAATTTCATCGATACCGTTTGGACAGAGAAAGCGCCTCCTTAGAGAGTGAGAAGAGGGCTTTGGAGCGGGAGAAGATGGCTTTAGAGCATGAGAAACTGGCTCTGGAGAATAAAAAGCTAGCGATGGAGCACAAGAAACTAGCCATCACACTATACGTTGAGGATTTTAAGGCTAGGTGGCAGGAGCTGCTGAACTTTGAGAATGAGAACAATCGCTGGATCACTCTGTATGTAACCGCACTATTGTTGGTTATCAGTTGGATACTCAGTAACGGCGAGAAATATCACGGCTTGCGCGGTCTTTACGGCGAAGGTGACAACGCTTACTTCATAATGTCCATAGCCGTAATCAATGCGTTGTATACTTTTGCTTTGGCTTTCAAGGGCTACCAGATCCAGCAAATTTCCCAATATCAATACGACTACGTGGGTCAGAAGATATGGGAATTGCTGAAAGTACCTTTCAATGAGTGGGAGCGTTATCGTCGAGAATCCTTCGCCACGAGGAGGGGGCCCGAGCCTATTAGAGCGATATACTATGCGCTTATCGGTTCGTTACCAACGATAGTATCGTATGCTATTTTGTTCCTCTACGTCTTTTATGAATGGCAGACTCAAGCAGCTCGGAATGGTCGGGCGAGTTTTCGCAATTTGTTCTGTATAGCGGCCGTTGTTTTGGTGACTCTAAGTTTGAGTTTTACCTACTCAACGTCAAGGCTCAATCGCAAATGGAATCAAATACTCGAGACGACGAAAGAACGGAGTGAGCTATTGGATAAAGAACTTAAGGCGGAGATAGCATGAATGAAGTGGAGGTTTACAACGCGATCAGAAGCGAAATAGTGACCAATCATGTCTTGTTGCATTTGACGACATTTATAGTTGTAGCAGCACTTCTCACTGGCACTTATGTTATCGAGAACCGAAAATCTATTATTAGCGTCCTTCTACCAATTTTGACTCTCTCTTGGGCGGCGGCCACAGTTCGCTTCGATTATTTCATTCATAGGCAGGCGGCGTACCTACGTTCGGCCGAGACTCGAATGCAAGAGTCGGGGATTTCCATACCTCTATGGGAGACCTGGAAATTCTCTCTTCGGTCAACCAGCATCATTGTGCCGATAGCCGATGTGATTACGATCCTCGTGATACTTTTACCAACTACATATTTACTTTTTGGACCAGCCCAAGAGTTTTTTATTCTCAACATGTGGCGCGGTCGTAAGGTTTACGCGTGGGGAGTTTCTATTGCCATTGTATTCTTCCTCTGTTCTTTGCTCTTCATCCCGAGAATTGCAGATTGGTAGATGCGTCAGACCACGCCCGCTTCGTTCAGAAACCGCACCTCTCAAAATCCATATTTCTCTTTTCGTAGCTTGAACGCTGCCTTACCGGCCTCGGTTACCGTAGTTATCTCGTCCTTGACCCATACGTTGTCGATTGCGCCGAACTTGTTGATCTGGCAACCTGTCTAATCGCCAGCTCGTATGTAGTCCCAACAAATTACAAGTTCGGCGTCACCGAGGAATAGACTTGCTGTCTTCGGCGCGCCCTATTAACTTACGGAACGTATGGCAGTCGACCTCAAGGTCCTTGGTGAGAAGCTCGGGCGATACCGCTCTCACCTTCAAGTCACACTCAATGAGGTATCGGAGGGGACTGGGATAGCTGTCGACTCCCTCGAAGCATTCGAGACCGGCGACACTGCTCCAACCGGGGATCAGCTGCTCATTCTGGCCGATTATTTCAAGTGTGACTATCTCGAATTAATCTCGCCCGATGCTGCAACGCCGCTGGAAAGAACCGAAACTCTCTTCAGACGTTTTGGTACGGCCTTTAGCAAGCGCGATCGTTGGTCAGTGAGAGAATTCCTCTATCTCTGCGAATCCGAGTTTGTTCTTCAGGAGCAACTTTCGCAGGCGAGGACACAGCCCTTCGTATTCATCAAAAGGGGAACTTACTTCAAAAGACATGCCGAAGAGGCAGCGTCCACACTGCGGAGAAAACTTGAATATCCTGATCACATCGTACCCAGAGATGTTTACGCCGATCTAAGAGGTATCGGGATACACGTTTTTCGAAGGCGATTAGATAACTCCAACATCTCCGGGTTGTATATGAGCCATCCGCTTGCAGGAGATTGTGTACTAGTTAACTATAATGAAGACGTTTATCGGCAGCGTTTCACGGCTGCTCATGAAGGCGCCCACGCTATTTTTGACCGAAGCGAAGAGGTTGTAGTGTCATTCTGGGATGACAACGACCTGAAAGAAATCCGCGCAAACACGTTTGCTTCGAGATATCTCATGCCGCCGCCTTTTTTGCGACGGATCCCAGATTCAAGCAATTGGAATCGAGCGAAGCTGTTGAAGTGGTCGCACGACCTAAGAGTGAATCCGACGGCACTCCTCTTTGCGCTCTCTGAAGAAGGACTCATAACGAAGGCCGAAGTGGACAGAATGAAGGATGTGAAAGTACCTTACGCTCGAAAGGTTGATCCAGAACTTCCCGCGTCACTCGCGCCTAAGTCCCGTGAACGAAAAAAAAGGCTGCTCGAGCGAGGACTCTCAACCCAATATGTTTCGCTCTGCTTCGCTGCTTATCGTGAGAACTTGGTAACTGCGTCAAAACTTGTCGAATTGATGCTATTAGAAGGAGACGAAGAGCTCCGAGATCTCGCGCAACTGTACGGTGAGGCTTTAGAGTATGGCGGTTAACGCAACCAGGTTTTATCCTCACAATGTTACAGATACATGCTCGGTCTGGAACGTCCTCTCATCTAAGACTCTGTACGACGCTTCGCGCAACGCGAACTGTCATTTCGCATGCACAGCGTACGTAGTCTATGAGTGTCTGGTGAAGCCGAGAAAAAGCCCGTCAGAAGCTGACACAATCCTGCGGAACAGACTGGTTCGAGCGCGAGAGAGCGGACAGTTCAGGGAATTCCACTTAACGATTGACGAGCTCGAGGATGTAGCTGTTCTAGAGCAAAGACGTAAACTTGGGAAAGGCGAATTGTCGTCCATCGCGTTCGCTCGAAGAACCAGACAGGCGGTGCTTACAGACGACCGGAAGGCAAGGAGGCTTGCTGACCAGGTCTGTGATCAAGGAATGGCCCAGACCACTCCTCAGCTGTTAGGCTGGCTTTTCTTCAATGCTCAACTTCTTGACTCAGACTTGAACGTAATCGTGAAGGAACACGAGGAAGTCAATCGCCCCCTCACGAAGTACTTTCAAGAAATGTATTACCAAGCGTTGGAGCGAAGAGCGATGGATGCTATCCAATAAGGATCGCCACAACCACTGAACAGGACTCTGTATTGAATTGTGATTGAAGCGGCATCTGGCGTTTACTTCGTCAATACTTGTCTGCAATACGTTCTGGCCTGGACTCGTAAACGGAGTCAACTAACCTGAACTGGTAAAAAGCCTAACTACTGTTCCTTTTTCGCATAGTGGTACCGTCTCTAGCAATTTGTCATTACGCGGAGCATCTGTTGATACGAGACTCAGCAACTCAATTACCAGCTAAGATCCCAGAGGTCGGACGGGTTGTTCGTGTTCGTACACGCACATACTTGGTCGAAGCGGTAGATCGTCTCGGCGGCGTTGGTACATTGGTGAGGCTCGCTTGTTTAGATGACGATGCTCAGGGACAGGTTCTAGAAGTTATCTGGGAGATCGAGCTTGATCGACAGCTTCTCGACAGCGAAGCGTGGCAGTCTATCGGAAAAGGCGGATTCGATCCGCCGCGCAATTTCAGCGCGTACATTCACTCGCTGCGTTGGAATTGTGTGACGGCCACAGATCCGCGACTCTTCCAGTCGCCGTTTCGAGCCGGCATCCGCATCGACGCATATCAACTGGAGCCTCTGCGTAAGGCGTTATTGCTTCCGCGCGTAAACCTGTTCATCGCCGATGACGTTGGTCTGGGAAAAACGATCGAAGCCGGACTCATCGCGAGCGAACTCTTGCTGAGACGTCGAGTGCGCGAGGTGGTTGTAGCCTCTCCTCCGTCAATGATCCTGCAATGGAAGGACGAGATGGAGGCGAGGTTCGGGCTTACGTTTGAAGTGCTCGATCGGCTTTATGTCGAACGCGTTCGGCAAGAGCGCGGCTACGGCGTGAATCCGTGGACTACCTTTCCTCGCTTTTTAATCTCACACAACCTGTTGATTGATGAGTCATATGCCGGGCCGCTTCGGGACTGGCTCGACAATCTCCGACCGGGGTCGCTTTTGATATTCGATGAAGCGCATCACGCAGCGCCGGCGAGCGGCGCAAGATATGCTATCGATTCACGAATCACGAAAGCAATTCGCGATATCGCGCCGCGTTTTGAGCACCGGCTTTTTCTTTCGGCGACACCGCACAATGGGCACTCGAACAGCTTCAGCGCCCTTCTCGAACTGCTTGATCCGCAACGCTTCACGCGAGGAGTCAAAGTAGTTAAATCGAATTTGGAAGACGTGATGGTTCGCCGCCTGAAAGAAGACATTCGCAAACTCGAAGGCGGTTTCCCGGAACGAAAGCCATGTCAGATTGATATCTCTGGCCTGCCAGATGACGCGCCAGAATTGAAGCTCTCCAAGCTTCTCGACCAATATCGCCAAGTCCGGCAACTTAGAATGTCCGGCGCGACGAAACGCAAGCAGGCCGAAGCGGCGTTACTGATTTCTCACCTTCAGCAACGGCTTCTCTCTTCAGTCGAAGCGTTCGCCCGAACACTGAAGGTTCATCGCAACACGATGGAACGCATCTGGGCAGGCGAGGAGGCCGTTGCTCGCAAGCTCCATCACGAGCTGCTTGAGGGTGTGGACAGCGATGACGAACGCTCACAACTTTCCGAAGACGAGCAGCAAGAGTTGGTTGAACACGAAGTCGAGGCCGCAACCGCGTCCACCGCCGGCGATTCTTCAGTAGCGAACATCGAACGAGAGAGAGAACTGCTCGACGAGATGGCTGGCGTCGCCGAGAACGCTAGAGGCTTGCCCGACGCCAGAGTGCTTTATCTGATCGAGTGGATCAAAGAAAACATGTGCGCAGGTGTCAGACTGCCGGGTCAACGCAGCGCGAAGCCCGATGCCAGATGGAGCGACCTGAGGCTTCTGATCTTCACCGAGTACGAAGACACGCGGCGGTACCTTTCGCAGATGCTGCGCGCCGCAATCGCAGACACCGATCTTGCTGAGCATCGCGTCGAGGTCTACCACGGCCCGACACCGCCGGACAAACGCGAGGCGATTAAGCGCGCCTTCAACTTGCCGCCGAATGAGCACCCCGTTCGCATCCTTGTTGCCACTGACGCTGCACGCGAGGGCATCAACCTTCAAGCTCATTGCCATCATCTCTTTCACTTCGATGTGCCGTGGAACCCGAGCAGACTCGAACAGCGCAACGGCAGGATTGACCGCAAACTTCAACCTTCCCCATTCGTAAATTGCTATTACTTCGTGTACACCCAGCGACCGGAGGACCGCATTCTGCGCGCACTCGTCCGCAAAACCGAAACGATTAGAAAAGAGTTAGGGAGCTTGGCTGATGTTCTTGAAGCGCGGCTCGCTGAGGCCATTCGCGGCGGTATCCGGCACGATCGGATTGAACAACTTGAAGTTGCAATTGAAGACGCGGGCCTTGATCCCGACAAGCGAGCAACAGCTGAAGATGAACTCGAAGGAGTGCGTGAGCGTCAAATCGACCTCGAGAAACAGATCGACAACTTGCGTGGGCGCATTAATGCTGCGCGCAAGTGGATTGGACTCGATACTGAGCAACTTCGCGAGGCCCTTTCTTCTTCGCTTGAACTTTTGGGAGCTGAACCGCTGACCCAATCTGCAGCGGCAAACGGTGGTCCCCCTCGCTATGTCTTTCCGAATCTCGATTCGCGTCACGGAGCGGACCCGACTTGGGCGACGACGCTCGACACGCTGCGCGTTCCTCCCCAGGACGGGAAGCGCAATTTCCAATGGAGGAAGCAGTCGCCTCTTCGTCCCGTAATCTTCGAAGCACCCGAAGGGATCGATGACGACGTAGTTCAGCTCCACCTGTCACACCGCATAGCGCAGCGACTCTTGACCAGATTTCTAGCGCAGGGTTTTATCTATCACGATCTCTCGCGCGCCTGCCTCGCGCAAACCAAAGATGCAATTCCGCGTGTGGTGCTGATGGGCAGGCTTTCGCTTTACGGTCCCGGAGCCGTGCGTTTGCACGAGGAGCTTTTGACCGTCACCGCTCGATGGATCGAGCTTGCGACTCGCCGAGGGCCGCTGTCTCCCTATGCGCGTGAGGCCGAAGCAAAGACGCTCGACCTTCTGGAAGATGCGCTTGCCCCAACAGCAAGTGGAAAAGTACCCGAAGCTGTTGCGGCCCGTCTTCGAAGCTGTATTCCGCGCGACATCGAGGAGCTACTGCCTCATCTCGAAAAGCGTGGAAACGAGGCCAGAGTCGACGCGGAAGCAAAGCTGGCCGCGCGCGGCCAAGCGGAAGCGGAATCGATTCGCAAGGTACTCGAAGACCAAAGGCGCCGCGTGGGAAACGAACTCGGACGTTCAGAACCGACGCAGCTCTCGCTCGAATTCAGAGACTTCAACGATGTGGAACGGCGACAGCTCGAATCAAATCGCCGCTACTGGCAGCGATGGCTTGCGAATGTAGAAGGAGACCTCGCGCGCGAGCCGGACCGCATTCGCGAGTTCTACAACGTCACGTCTTTCAGGATAGAACCGATCGGCCTCGCTTATCTCTGGCCGGTCACTGGGTAAGAGTCACCGCAGGCAATCTGGCAACCTATGGCTGAAGTCACGTTCACATCGATAACCATCAGTCGGTTGTTTGACTGGTTTGATCGGCGATGTCTAGCGGTTCCCGAGATACAGCGCGAGTTTGTTTGGAATGCGCAGCGCGCGTGCGATCTCCTTGATAGCATCTACAAAGGTTACCCTATCGGCACTGCGTTGATCTGGAGGACAAAGAAGGGAAACTCCTCGCTCTTGCGCCACACTCTGCACTTGCTCCCACCATTCGACAGCACTCAGAACCGAGAGATCCTCTTCCTGATCGATGGTCAGCAGAGGCTTTCAGTTCTGCATCAGGTTCGAAGAGGGGAAAGCATCTATAATTCAAACAGGCGTCAGATTCGGTTCGGAGACATTTACTTTTCGCTCGGGCAGGACGAGAACTACTTTCTCTATCTGCGAAAGCCTGACCCACAGCTCCATTTCAAAGTCAGCATCATACTGTCGGACCGCTGGCAACAGGCCTTTCGCCGCTTGCCAGCGTACAAGCGCAAGCAAATCAAGGAGTGCCGCCAACAACTTTTGCGGTACAAACTCCTGATAGTTTTCACAAAGACGAACGAGTTGGCCGATGTACGCGAGACATTCATACGCATCAACACACAAGGCATGCGCATCTCAGAAGCCGACCGAGCATTCACGACAGCTTCGCGCGTTAAACCGCTTCATCGCTTCCGACAACTGTGTCAGACATTGCCGCATGGCTATGGCTCTTTGGACAAAGCCGTATATTGGACTTCGTTAGTACTGGCTCGTGGAATCAAAGATCTTGGGCAGAATGCCTTTGCCCGTCTTACCCGAGACATCGATCGAAACGAAGAGGCCAGTCTATGGTTCGAACGACACGAACCCAAGGTTCAGGAGTCCATCAAGCTCGCATGTGACTATCTTGTTCACCGACTACACGTCTTTGATTTTCGCTTGCTCCCGTACGAGAACATGATCGCGATGCTTGCTGTCTTCTTTTACTGGAACAACCGGGCTCAACCAACTAGACATCAACGCGAACAAATACGCCGTTGGTTCTGGCATACTGGTGTTCTTAAGCGCTACGCAGGAAGCGGCTACCGAAGAAACATCCTTGATGACGCTGAATTCTTTGAGCGGCTCGGACAAACTCGGAAGGGTCGATACCCCGTGTCAGCGCGCGCGCCTGCCGATACGCTCGTGAACGAAGACTATCGAGGGAGCTCGGCGCTATCGCGAGCGGTGCAGCTCCTGCTCGCGCATTCCAAGCCACGCTACATAACAAACGGAGAGGAGATGCCTCTGGGAGCTGTAGCGTCAGCGCGCAACGCAAAGGAACTTCATCATATCTGGCCGCGCGATCTGTTGAAGCGCAACGGCATCTCTCCCAAACGAGTCAACGCGCTCTGCAACATTTGTTATCTCGTAGCGCACGACAATCGCTCTTTCGGTTCTAAGAAGCCGCGCCACTATTTAGATGAATTCAGGCAACGGAAGCACTTCTCAAAGGCGATGCGAAGCCATCTCATTCCCTATGACGCGAACTCGCCTCTCTGGGAAGAAAGGGTGAAGCTTGGCTTTAGAGGGTTTATTGATCTACGGCGGCGACTGATTCAGAACGCGTTGAATAAGGCAGCGGGCGTTAAGTTGTTCGAGCCCGAGAGACGAAGTCATGCCATCTAACGATCCGGCAATTCGAGATCATCAAGCGTGGCTTGGGTACCTCCAGCCCGACGGACTCGTCGTGTCTCCAGCCGCGCTGGTGGATGCTCAAGTGCTCCTCGACCGGAACACACTCCCCCTGCAAGAGCGTTTCTTGCCGTTCGTTGAAGAAGTTGAGCGCGATGACGATACGATTCTTGCCGTCACCGACGTCGCCCGTTTTCTTCAAGAGTTTCTCGAATGGCCCGACGAATTACTCTTCGGTTTGGATGGCCAACAGCCACTGCCGGAATCGCTCTCGATCCCGCTGCCCGAGTTCAACGAGACGCTAGCGCCTTCGTTCGCATTCAAAGACACAAAGCCCAAAGATCCGGACAACCCATGGCTTATGCTCGTCCAATCACTTCCACTCGGTGTTGATCTCGATCAGAACCCGGCTGGCGACGAATCCTGGAAGGCGTCACCCAGTCGCCGCTTCGAGCGCTTGCTCAGAGAGACCAAAGTGCCGATCGGCTTGCTCGCGAACG
>Ga0075425_100005200_pt1 | contig 13497 bp, 11 predicted proteins | sample SoiMethybrSBSTD4_FD_75300 | JGI IMG/M metagenome (GOLD analysis project Ga0075425, IMG submission 75300) | Bulk soil microbial communities from a Populus tree surrounding site in Tennessee, USA - Soil MetaG P. TD hybrid SBSTD4 | ecosystem: Environmental > Terrestrial > Soil > Tree plantation...
CCCGACAACAACCTGCCCCTCACGTACGCGTGGAATTTTGGCGACGGCACGACCGGCAGCGGCGTGAGCCCGAGCAAAACGTACGCGGCGAACGGCTCCTTTACTGCGACGCTCGTTGTCACGGACGCACTGGGCCTCGCCAGCACTCCGGCGACGGCCGCGGTCACGATCGCGAATGTCGCACCGTCCGTGAACGCCGGTGCTGATGGCACGGTGGCGGTCGGCGCAGCGTTCTCCGTGAACGCCACATTCAGCGATCCGGGAGGCGCAACCGACGCACCCTGGGTGTGGACGATCAATTGGGGAGACGGCGCGGGCAGCAACGGCAGCACGTCCACGCTCGGCGGGCCGATCACGGGAAGTCACACGTATGCCGCGGCAGGTGTCTACACCGTCCACGTCTCCGTCACCGACAAAGACGGCGGCGCGGGCGCGGACGACGCGGTCGCGACGGTCACCGCCACGCCACCACCCAACCAGGCGCCGGTCGCAAACGCCGGCGGGCCGTACGCCGCGGACGCCAGCGTGACGTTCAACGGCGCGGGCTCGAGCGACCCCGACAACAATCTGCCGCTCACGTATGCGTGGAATTTTGGCGATGGCACGACGGGGACCGGCGTGAACCCGGGCAAGACGTACGCGGCGAACGGAACCTACACCGCGACGCTCGTTGTCACCGACGCTCTCGGCCTCTCGAGCACGCCCGCGACGTCGACGGTCACCATTGCCAATGTGGCGCCGACGGTCAACGCGGGAGCTGACGCCGCCGTGAATCTCGGCGCCTCGTTCAATCCGAGCGCCACGTTCACCGATCCCGGCGGCGCGACCGACACGCCATGGGCATGGACGATCGCCTGGGGCGACGGCACGAGCGCGAGCGGCAGCACGGCCGCACTGGGCGGACCGATCACCGCGAGTCACACCTATGCCTCGGCTGGGTCATACACGGCTCAGGTCACTGTGACCGACAAGGACGGTGGTGCGGGAAGCGACGCGGCGATCGTCACTGTGAATGATCCTGGTGCCGCCGCCGTCCTGGTGGGGGCGGGGAACATCACGCGCTGCGATTACACAAACGACGAGCAGACGGCGCTGTTGCTCGACGCCATTCCGGGGACGGTATTCACGACTGGAGATAATGTGCGGGCGAGCGGCTCACTCGCGGACTTCCAGACGTGCTACGATCCAAGCTGGGGCCGGCACAAGGCGCGCACGCGTCCCACGCCGGGCGCCTTCGATTATCAGACCGCTGGCGCGGCCGGGTACTTCAGCTACTTCGGCGCGGCCGCGGGAACGAGCGGGCAGGGCTACTACAGTTACGACCTCGGCTCGTGGCACATCATCGCGCTGAACAGCAACATCAGCACGGCGGCAGGCTCGCCGCAGGAGCTGTGGCTCAAGGCCGACCTCGCGGCCACCACGAAGCCCTGCATTCTGGCGTACTGGAGCCATCCGCGGTTCAGCTCCTACTCCACCTACGTGCGACCTGAAGTGAAGCCGTTGTGGGACGATCTGTATGCGGCGGGGGCGGACGTTGTGCTGGCTGGCCACTACCGGCTGTACGAGCGGTTCGCGCCACAAACGCCGGCGGGGGTTCGCGACGACGCGACCGGCATTCGGCAGTTCACGGTGGGCACCGGCGGGCACGGCGTCGAAACGTTCGGCACGCCGCAGCCCAACAGTGAGGTCCGTCAGAGCGGGACCTACGGCGTGCTCAAGCTGACGCTGCGAGCGACGGGCTACGACTGGCAGTTCGTTCCGATCGCGGGGCAGACGTTTACGGATACCGGGTCGAATAACTGCCACTGAACGGCGAACAAGGGCGGCCACAGACGGCAAAAGGCGGCAACGGTTTGACCGCTGCCGCCTCATGCCGCCTGTTGCCGCCTGTGCTTACGTAGTTGTCCAATCTCCCGATGGCGTCGCAACCCTCACCTGCGCCATCACGCGATCGGCAAACCCGGCACTCGGTGCAAACTTTGGAAGCTGAACCAGCTCGAGAATTACCTTGCGCTCGCGCTCGGCCTCGGTGCGGCAGAGGGAGCAGTCGGCAAGATGCATGGCCTGGGCGGCGGGAAGCAGGCCCTGCGCCCAGAGCTCGATTTCATCGGTTGTGAGATGCATGGAAGTGTCAGTCATTCGGTGTCCTACGGCTCGGTTTAGGCCCTGGTTTCAGTCCCGGCGATCTTCCAGATAACCACGCAATTCATTACGGGCCCGATGGATATAAGTTTTCACCGTCCCCAGGGGCAGCTCGAGGGTGTCGGCGATTTCTTCATAGGAATACCCCTCCACGTGCCGTAGCAGGATGCACGACCGGTACTCCGGTCTGAGCCGAGCGATTGCCCGCTCGATCGCCGTCCCCAGTTCCCGATTCTCGACTTCATCCAGGGGGCTTTCCGCGCGATCGCCCAACTGCAGCGAGGTGGCCCGCATCTGCTCCGGGGTCTCGGCGTTCGGCGCGCCGTCGAGCGACAATGTGTCGATGCTCTTGCGGCGTAGGTGGTCGATCGCGGCGTTGTTCGCGATTTTGAAAATCCACGACGAGAACTTGAACTCGGGGCGATACGATTTGATGCCGTTCAACACTTTGATGAACGTCTCTTGCGCGAGGTCCTCGGCGAGCGCGCGGTCGCGCACCATGCGGTAGAGCAGCGAAAACACCGGCCGCTCGTAGCGACGGACCAGCTCGCGGAATGCCGCGTCGTGTCCCTGCTTTGCCCACGCGACGACTTGCTGATCGCTGGCGTCGCTTAAGTGGTCCGGTCTATCTTTCGCGCCTATGGCCCGCTCCGCAGCCTACGTGCGTGACGTATTTACGGCGATCGCACCGCGCTACGACTTCCTGAACCACCTGCTCAGTCTCAACGTGGATCGGTCCTGGCGCCGGAGCGCGGTCGCACGCCTCGGCTGGGAGTCGAAGCCCGACGGCACCTACCTCGACCTCTGTGCCGGCACCCTCGATCTCGCCGCCGAGCTCACGCGACAGAGCGGCTTTCGCGGTCGCGTGATCGGCGCGGACTTCGCGGTTCCAATGCTGGCGCAGGGCAGGGACAAATCGCCCCGCACCGTGCCGGTCGCCGCCGACGCGCTCGAGCTGCCGTTTCCCGCGGCGCGCTTCGACGGCGCCCTGGTGGGATTTGGCGTTCGCAACCTGGCCGACCTCGATGGCGGTTTGCGCGAGACAGCGCGCGTCCTGAAACCGGGAGCGCGCTTGGTGATTCTCGAGTTCGCCACGCCCCGCTTCGCGCCGCTGCGCGCGCTCTATCTCTTTTATTTTCGCCGGATTCTTCCCGCCATCGGCCGGCTCGTGTCGAAACATAGAGACGCGTATACCTACCTGCCAGAGTCGGTGCTCGCGTTCCCCGAACCGGAAGGCTTGTCGGAGCGGCTCAAAGCGGCCGGGTTCTCGCGCGTGGGGTTCGAGCGCCTGACCGGCGGCATCTGCGCGCTGCACTATGGCACTCGCTAACCTCCGCGAGTTCGTCAGTGCGATCGACAAGGCCGGCGACCTGGTGCGGGTCTCGCGGCCCGTGTCGGTAGACAAGGAGATCACGGAGATCGCCGACCGCTGCATGAAATCACCGGGCGGCGGACCGGCGCTGTTGTTTACGAAGCCCACGCTGCGGCATGGCGGCGCGTCGCGGTATCCCGTGGCGGTCAACCTGTTCGGGTCGGAGCGTCGCATGTCGCTCGCGCTCGGCGTCGAATGTCTCGATCACGTCGGCGAACGCATCAACGAGCTGCTCGCGCTGAAAGTACCGGAAGGATTGCTCGGCAAGCTCGCGATGCTGCCGCGACTCGCTGAGATCGCGAAGTTTCCGCCGAAGACCGTAAGTCGTCCTGCGTGTCAGAATACGGTGATCGCAGAGTCTGATGTCGACCTCACCCAGTTACCGGCGCCGATTTGCTGGCCCGAGGATGGCGGGCCGTACATCACACTCGGTGGAGTCATTACGAGGGATCCGAAGTCTGGAGTCAGGAATGTGGGGATGTACCGGGTGCAGGTGCTCGGCAAGAACTCCCTCGCGATGCATTGGCAGCGGCACAAAGTCGGCGCCGCGCATTGGCGCCAGATGGCCGAGCGGGGCGAGACGATGCCGGTCGCGATCGCACTGGGTGGCGATCCGGCGAGCGTCTACTCGGCCTCCGCGCCGCTGCCTCCGACGATCGACGAGTTTTTGTTCGCGGGCTTCCTGCGTGGCGAAGGCGTGCGGCTGGCCAAGGCGGTGACGTCCGACCTCGAGGTCCCGGCCGAGGCGGAGATGGTGATCGAGGGGCGGATCGATCCGCGCGAGGACCTCGTGCTCGAGGGGCCATTCGGCGATCACACCGGCTTCTACTCGCTCGCGGACTACTATCCGAAGGTGCACGTCACGGCGATTACACTCCGCGATGATCCGATCTGGCCGCATACGATCGTCGGCCGACCGCCGATGGAGGACTATTACCTCGGCCACGCGACCGAGCGGATCTTTCTGCCGCTACTCAAGCTGACGATCCCCGAGATCGTCGACCTCCACATGCCGGCCGAGGGAATCTTTCACAACCTCGTGTTCGTGAGCATCGACAAGCAGTATCCGGGGCAGGCGTACAAGGTGATGAATGGATTGTGGGGGCAGGGGCTGATGTCGCTCGCGAAGGTCATCGTCGTCGTCGACAAGGACGTCAATGTGCGCGATCCCAAGGAAGCGTGGTGGGTCGCGTTGAATCACATCGATCCTGAGCGCGACGTGCGATTCACGATGGGGCCGATCGACGTCCTCGATCATTCGAGTCGCGGCTTTACGTACGGATCGAAGATGGGCGTCGACGCGACACGCAAATGGAAGGAAGAAGGCTTCGACCGTGAATGGCCGAACAAGATCGTTATGGATCCTGATACGAAGCAACGCATAGATGCCATGTGGAAGGACCTTGGCATCGACTTGGGCGGCAACGGGCGGTAGGGGGCGGTAATGGGCGGTAACGGTCAGGCGCGAGAAGGTCAAACGTTCGGCGGCGAATCGCTGCTCATTCGCTACGTCAATTTCGTGAAACTTCCGCATACCGTGTTCGCGCTTCCGTTCGCGCTGCTCGGCGTGATCGTCGCGTCGTATCAGCAGCCCGTAACATGGCGCGTAGCGATCCTTGTCGTCATCGCGTTCACCGCGGCGCGCTTCGTGGCGATGGGGTTCAATCGGATCGCCGATCGGCGCATCGACGCGCGTAACCCACGCACGCAGGGACGCGAGCTGCCGAGCGGGCGGTTGACGGTGAGCCAGGCGTGGGCGGCGGTAATCGCGGCGATGGTCGTCTTCCTGTTTTGCGCGTGGGCGCTCAATCCGCTCTGCGCGGCACTCGCGCCCGTCGCGCTGATTTGGGTCGCGACGTACAGCTATACGAAGCGATTCACCGACTGGTCCCATCTGTGGCTCGGCGGCGCGCTCGCGATCGCGCCGGTCGGAGGATATGTCGCCGTGACGAGTCAGTGGAGCGATCCCGCCTGGCTGCTGGTCGTCCTTGCGTTGGGAGTAGCGTGCTGGGTCGCGGGGTTCGACATCTTCTACGCGCTGCAGGACGAGGCGTTCGACCGCAAGGAGGGGCTGCACTCGCTCGTGGTCCGCCTGGGGCAGGGGTGGGCGATCATCGTGGCGAAGCTGCTGCACGGTGCCGCGATTGCGGCGCTCATCGTGTTCGGCAAAGGGGCGGGACTGGGCTTGCCCTATTTTGGCGGCGTGATGGCGGCGATCCTGATCATCAGCTGGGAGCATCGGCAGGTGAAGCCCGGGGATCTGTCGAAGCTCAATGCTGCGTTTTTCACGGCCAACGGGATCGTGAGTATCGTCGTGTTTTTGGGGGCGCTGGTGGACCGGATCGTATGAAGAAAAGGCGCAAAGAGGCGCGCAAAGGCGCAGCCGGTGCGATCGCTAAGAATCACCTGCCGCGCACTTCCGCGCATTTACGCGCAGTTGCACCACCGTCTCCGCCCAGGCATCCGAAACGCTCTCCCGCTCCCAACCGTCGAGGCCGCTAGCGCTCAGGGCGTCGGCTTATCCTTGAAGCCCGCGAGGTCCAGTAGGAACGCGTACTCGAACGCCACATCGCGCCAGCGCTTGTAGCGTCCCGACGCGCCGGCATGGCCGGCTTCCATGTTCGTCCGCAGGATCAGACGGTTGCTGTCCGTCTTCATCGCGCGGAGCTTGGCCGTCCATTTCGCCGGCTCGACGTACAGCACCTGCGTGTCGTACAGCCCGGCCGTGATCAGCATGTTCGGATACGCCTTGCGCTCGACATTGTCGTACGGCGAATACGACAGCATATAGCGATAGAAGGTCGTGTCGTTCGGATTGCCCCATTCATCGTACTCGCCGGTCGTGAGCGGGATCGTCGAATCACTCATTGTCGTGATGACGTCGACGTACGGCACCCCGGCAATCACGCCCCTGAACAACTCCGGCCGCATGTTGACCACCGCGCCCATGAGCAGCCCACCCGCGCTCCTGCCGACGGCAAACAGGCGATCGGATGACGTGTAGCCGCGCTTGATCAAGTCGTCGGCGACGTCGACGAAATCGGTAAACGTGTTTTTCTTTTGGAGCTGCCGGCCGTTCTCGTACCACGCGCGGCCCATCTCCGACCCGCCGCGAATGTGGGCAATCGCGAACGCGAAGCCGCGGTCGAGCAGCGACAGGCGATCCGATGAGAACGTCGGGTCGGAGCTCGATCCATAGGATCCATAGCCGGTCAAGAGCAGCGGCGCGGGACGTGTGATCCTCTTGCGATATACGATGGAGACGGGTACGCGTGCGCCATCGCGGGCGGTCGTGTAAAAGCGCTCGGCGACGTAGTTCGAGGGATCGAAGCCGCCCAGGATCTGATCGCGCTTGAGCAGCGTCTTCTGCTTGGTGCGCATGTCGAAATCGTATGTCGACGACGGCGTCGTGAGTGACGTATAGCCGTAGCGCAACAGCGGCGTATCGAACTCGCGGTTCGTGCTGACGAACGCGAGGTAGGCCGGCTCGCCGAAATCGAGGTAGTACTCGCCCTTGCCGGTCCAGGGACGCACGCGGAGCTGCACCAACCCGTCCTTGCGCTCGCTCAGTACGAGGAAGTCCTTGAAGAACTCGAAGTCCTCGAGCAAGACATCGGCGCGATGCGGAATCACTTCTTCCCAATTGGCACGACTGGGCTTGGCGACCGGCGTGCGCATCAGCCGAAAGTTCTTCGCGTGGTCGTTCGTGAGGATGTAGAAGTAGTCGCCGAAGTGGTTCGCGGAGTACTCGTGCCCGCGCTCGCGCGGGAAGAGAACGTTGAAGGACGCGTCGGGCTGATCGGCGCGGATATAGCTGTACTCGGTCGCCATCGTTTGTGACGACTCGATCATGATGTAGCCGCGCGACTTCGTCTTGAAGACACCGACGTAGTACTGCTCGTCCTTGTCTTCGTAGACCATCTGATCGCTCGCGGCCGGCGTGCCGAGTTTGTGGCGATAGACCTGATACGGCCGCACGGACACGGAATCAGGCTTGGTGTAAAAGATCGTGCGGTTGTCCTCGGCCCAGGCGAGCCCGCCGATAGATCGCGGAATGACGTCGGCCAGCATCTCGCCGGTCCGCAGGTTCTTGAAGTGCACGCTGCTCACCCGACCGCCGTTGGTGTCCACGGCGAACGCGAGGATGTCTTCCCCGGAGCTGATGTCCCAGGCGCGAATGATGTAGGTGGCTTTGCCCTCGGCGAGCGCGTTTGCGTCGAGCATGATCTCTTCGGGCGCGGTCAGCGCGCCGCGCTTGCGCGCATACATCGGATAGTTCTTGCCTTCGACGAGCCGCGTATAATAGAAGTAATTGCCCTCGCGGAACGGCACCGACTGATCGTTCTGCAGCACCCGTCCCTTCAATTCTTCGTACAGGCGCTCTTGCAGCGGCTCGGTGTGCGCCATGACGGCTTTGGTATACGCGTTTTCGTCTTCGAGGTAACGGATGACTTCAGGGTTGTTGCGATCTTTCAGCCAGTAGTAGTTGTCGATGCGCACATTGCCGTGCTCGTCGAAGCGATGCGGCCGAACAGCAGCGACGGGCGGTGTGAGTGTGGGGGCGGCGGTGGGAGCCTGCGCCGCAAGAACGCCCGGAGCGATGGCCGCGAGGGCCACACAACGCATGATCGTGAGCATGCGGCCATTTAACGCTATGTTTCCGACCGTGGCAACCCCGACATCCCCCTTGGTGCTCGCGATCACCGGCGCCTCCGGCGCACCGTATGCCGTGCGCTTGCTCGACGTGCTCGCCAACCATCACGTCCCCACGTGGCTGCTCATCTCGTCGCATGGCTGGCGTCTGCTTGCCGAGGAGAGTGGAATCAAGGACGAAGCGGGACTCAAGAACGCCACAGGCGGCGACTGGGGATGCGTGCGGCTGTTCAACGACGCCGATCGCGGCGCCGAGCCGGCGTCGGGATCGGTGCAGACGCTGGGCATGGTCGTGTGTCCTTGCTCGATGGGAACGATGGCGGCGATTGCGCAGGGCACGAGCCGATCGCTGATCGAGCGCGCCGCCGATGTGACGCTCAAGGAGCGGCGCAAGCTCGTGCTCGTGCCGCGGGAGACGCCGCTGTCGCTCGTCCATCTGCGCAACATGACGCTCGCGGCGGAAGCCGGGGCAACCATACTTCCCGCGGCGCCCGGGTTTTATCAGCGTCCCAAGGAGATCGGCCAGCTCGTGGATTTTATCGTGCAGCGCATCGTGGACCACATCGGTCTCGACATCAAACTGATCGCGCCGTGGCAGGGATAGCGGTGGACGTTAGGGAGCTCCTCGCGCGCGACGTCACTCCCGATCTCTACCGCGAGATTCGCGAGCTGTGGAAGGCGCACTCGATCGCGGAGGACAAGCGCGACATCGCGGGGTTGATTGCGACGCTGACACCCGACTGCGTCTACGAAGTCGTCGGTGAGGCGGGCGCGCGCTGGGAAGGCCACGCCGGCGCGACGCAATTCTATTTGACACTCCTCGGCGCGTTCCCCGACATCCACTTCGATCTCCAGCAAATCGTGATCGGGCCGCAGGGTGTGTGTGAAGAGGCGAAGGTGACGGGAACGCAGCGGGGCGTATGGCTCTCGCGCGCCGCGACCGGGGCGCAGGTCGAGTTTCGCGTGGTGATCTTCTTTCCGTGGGATCCGCAACACCGAAAGTTCAGGGGCGAGCGAGTGTTCGTGCAGGCATGAGCGCGTCCATGATGGTGCTCGGCCTGCTGCTTCAATGGGCCGACTCACTTCCTCCCAAACCCGCTCAACCGCCTGCCGCCGTGCGGAGCCGGATCGGCGCGTACCTCAGCGGAACCGACACGATCTACGTCTACGAGGATCATGGCGTGCTGTTCGCGAGGGTGGACTCGGTGACCCTGCCGCTCAAGCGCGACGCAGACTCCGTGCTCGCGCGCTGGTCGCGTCTGCAGCTCGGCCCCGCTGACGGTGGCCAGCTGCGGATCACCCCCGCTCGCCCCGTCGCGGAGCTGCTCCGCGCCGACCGTACGCTCACGCCCCCCGCCGAGAGCGGGGCGTTCCTGGCGGCGGATCTGGTGGAACCGGCGGGGCTCGATTCGACCATTCACCTCGACATCCGGTACGCGACGACGAACAACTTCCTCGGCAGCATTTTCTATTCTTCACCCCATGCGTTCCTGCAGCGCCCAGCCGCGCTGGCGCTCGTCGCCGCAGCGCGCGCCCTGCGCCCGCTCGGCTACGGCCTGCTGATTCACGATGCCTATCGGCCGTGGTATGTCACCAGGGTGTTCTGGGACGCGACGCCCGTGGCATCGCGCTGGCTCGTGGCCGATCCCAGCAAGGGATCGAAGCACAATCGCGGCGCCGCGGTCGATATCACGTTGTACGACCTCAAGACCGGCGCGCCTGTCGAGATGCCGTCGACATACGACGAAGCGACGCCGCGCGCGTACGCGGATTTCCTGGGCGGAACGTCATTGCAACGCTGGCATCGCGCGCTGCTCCGTCGCGCGCTCGAACGCGAAGGCTTCACGGTGAATCCCAGCGAGTGGTGGCACTTCGACTTCCGCGGCTGGGAACGCTATCCGATCCTCAATGTGCCGTTCGAGCAGCTGCTACATTAGCGCGACCCTCCCACCGTCCTGCGCATCCCAATGCACGTGCGCCTGCGCGCCGCTGTCTTCACCATCCATCTCTGGCTCGGCCTCAGCGCCGGAATCTTCATCGCGCTGCTCGGCATCACGGGCTCGATCATGGCGTTCGAGCCCGAGATCGAGCACGCGCTACATCCACATCTCTGGTTCGTGACGGCGCCGCCCGGCGCACGTCCACTCACGCTCGCGCAGCTCGGCGCCGCCGTGAAGCAGGCATTTCCAGGCGACACGATCAGCGGCTATCAAGTCGCGACAAAGCCCGGACTTTCCGATCAAGTCGGTCTATCGGGCAGACTTGCGTTCGTGAATCCCTACTCGGGCGCGATTCTCGGGCAGCTGCGCTTCGGGCCGGATTTTCTCAGCGTCATCCATCAGTTGCACACGCACCTCTTGTTCCGCGGTCTCGGCGACCTCGGCGGGAAGGTGGTGACGAGCGCGGCGCTCGTGCTGTTCATCATGCTGCTCTCGGGGCTTTATCTGTGGTGGCCGCTCAAGCGCCTCCGCATCACCTGGCGCGGCGGCGCGGCCCGGCGGAGCTGGTTCGACGTGCACAACACCATCGGGGTCATTTCGCTCGTTGTGCTGCTGGCGCTCTGCTCCACGGGAATCGCGATTGGCTTTGAGCGGACCAGTACCAAGCTCTTCTACAAAATGACAAGTTCGCAGCCGGCGCCACGCCTGAACCTGCACATTCCGATTCCGGCCGCGGGTGCGGTCCAGATCGGACCGGACAGCGCATTCGCAATCGCGCGCGCGGCCTTACCGGGCGCTGCGCCGTTCGAAACGGACATGCCGGCGCGTGATGAGGCATACATGGTGCGCGCTCGCTATCCGGAGGACCTGACGCCGGGCGGGCGCAGCCAGGTCGTGATCGACTCCTACACGGGTCGGGTGCTGTTCGCGCAGGGCTCGCGCACCGCGCCGGCCGGCACGAGGATGGTGAACGCGAATCGCGCGATTCACACCGGCGACATCGGCGGCATTCCCGGCAAGATCCTCGTTTCGCTCGCGAGCGTGGGACTCGTGTTCCAGGTCATTACGGGACTGCTGATGTGGATCAGGCGGAGCCAGCGCGTGATCTGACGGTTGCGACACGCGCAGCACGCGCGCAGTTTCCGCAGCACCGACTTCCGGAGCCACTCGTGCGTTGCGCTTGTCTGATCGTCGCTCTCGTCCTGTCCCCGCTCGCGTTTGCCCGCGCGCAGGACACGACGCACTACACTCACGCCGACACACTGCGCGGCTCCAACGGCCCGGGTCGAGCGTGGTGGGACGTGCAGTTCTACGATCTGCACACGCGCGTGAATCCGAGCGACTCCACGATCAGCGGCTGGAACGCCATCACGTATCGAGTACTCGAACCGGCGAAGGAGATGCAGATCGATCTGCAGATGCCGATGCAGGTCGACAGCATCGTGCAGGAGCGGAAAAAGCTCACCTCCCGGCGCGACGGCAACGCGTTCTTCGTGACGCTCAAGGCGCAGCAGAAGGCCGGCTCCACCGGCACGATCACGGTGTGGTATCACGGCAAGCCGCGTGTCGGCAGGAGGCTGCCCTGGGACGGCGGCTTCACCTTTCCCAAGGACAGTCTGGGCCGGCAGTGGATCGCGACCGCCAACGAAGGGCTCGGCGCCAGTGTCTGGTGGCCGACCAAGGATTATCTGGCCGATGAGCCCGACAGCCAGCGCGTCGCGATCACGGTGCCCGATCCGCTGCTCGACGTCTCGAACGGCCGTCTCCGCAAGACCACGAAGAATGCGGACGGCACGACGACGTTCGAGTGGTTCGTGACGAGCCCGATCAACAACTACAACGTCACGATCAACGCAGGCGGGTACACGCATTTCAGCGACACGCTGGACGGAGAAGCGGGTCGTCTCTCGCTCGATTTCTGGCCGCTCGACTATCACGCTGACACCGCGAAGCGCCAGTTCCGCCAGGTGATTCCGATGCTCAAGTGCTTCGAGCATTGGTTTGGTCCGTACCCCTGGTACACGGACGGCTACAAGCTCGTTGAGACGCCGCACCTCGGCATGGAGCATCAAAGCGCCGTCGCCTACGGCAATCATTTCCTCAACGGCTACCTGGGCCGGGATCTCTCATACACGGGACTGGGGCTTCAATGGGATTTCATCATCGTGCACGAGAGCGCGCACGAATGGTGGGGGAACAACCTCTCCGCGCAGGACCATGCGGACATGTGGCTGCATGAAAGCTTCGCCAATTATGCCGAGGGGATTTACACCGAGTGCATGATGGGGAAGATGGCGGGTGCCGCGTACATGATCGGCGCGCGGCGCGGCATTCGGAACGACCGTCCGATCGTGCCGGTCTTTGGTGTGAATGCGCAAGGGTCGGGCGACATGTATCCCAAGGGTGGAAACATGCTGCACACGATTCGCGCGATCATCGACGACGACGCGAAGTGGCGCGACATCCTCCGTGGATTGCAAAAGACGTTCTATCACCAGACCGTCACAGGCAAACAAGTGGAGGACTACATCAGTCGCGAGGCAGGGATCGATCTGAGCAAGGTGTTCGCGCAGTACCTCACGACGGTCAAGATCCCGGTGTTCGAGTATCGCGTGCAGGGGACCACGCTGTCCTATCGCTGGGCGAATGTCGTCCCGGGCTTCGACATGCCGGTGCGCGTAAGTATTCCGGGGGTCGGGATGCGGCTGCTCAAGCCCACCGAAGCGTGGCAGACACTCGAAGCCTCGCCCAGGGCTTCGGAGTTGAGCGTGGACGAGAACTTCTATGTGACCGCCGCCGCAACGCCCTGACGGTGACTCGGCGCCTGTACGTGCTGACCTCCGTGCTCCTGATTTCTGGTTGCGGGCACGGAGCACCGCCGCAGCCGGCTACGCCCGCAGTTGTGCGACGCCCGCCTCCCCCCGCCGCGCCATCGACCTTGGAAGGGCTACTGCATGACGATTTGCTGGCGGACTCCGCTTTCGCCTGGTCCGCGACGCGACGACTAACGTGGAGCGATTTCCGCGCGCGGCCACCCGGCAGCGGTGCGGAAGTCGCGAAGACGGCCTACGCACTGTTCTATGCATGGAAATGTCAGCGACAAGAGTTCGATTTCCGCGTGATTGCCGGGTTCCGACCTCGGCAATCCTGGGTCAAAGCACTCGCGCTGCGCGACACGGTCCTGCGCCGGAGCGCGCTACAACATGAGCAGACGCATTTCGATCTGGCCGAAGTGCATGCGCGCCGCATGCGGCGCTACTTCGACAGCTTGGCAAACGCATGCCGCAAGACGGATTCGGAGCTCAGCGAGCTTGCCGGTCGCCTGGTGCAAGAGGAGAAGGCCGAGCAGCAGCGGTATGATGCGGAGACGAATCACGGACTGCGGTCCGA
>Ga0075425_100005201_pt1 | contig 13496 bp, 11 predicted proteins | sample SoiMethybrSBSTD4_FD_75300 | JGI IMG/M metagenome (GOLD analysis project Ga0075425, IMG submission 75300) | Bulk soil microbial communities from a Populus tree surrounding site in Tennessee, USA - Soil MetaG P. TD hybrid SBSTD4 | ecosystem: Environmental > Terrestrial > Soil > Tree plantation...
CGTGTGGTCGGCCGGGGTGCGACCCATAGATCCGATCGGCGACGAGGCGCACGAGAGGAGCCGTTCGAAACGACTCGTCGTCGACGACCGGCTGCGGTTGCCCATGCACGAGGGCGTCTATGTGATCGGCGACGCGGCATCGGTGACCCAGGACGGCGGCGAGCTGCCGATGCTCTCACCGCCGGCGATGCAGGCCGGACGGCACGCGGCGCGCTCGATCCTCGCCGCGGTGCAGAATCAGCCTCCGCCACATCCCTTCCGCTACGTGGACAAAGGCACGATGGCCACGATCGGACGGCGCGCGGCAGTCGCGGACGTCCGCGGCCTCAAGCTCAAGGGAACGCTCGGCTGGCTCGCGTGGCTGTTCGTACACATCTACTACCTGATCGGATTCCGCAACCGCGTCGCCGTTCTCGCGTCGTGGGCGTGGGATTACGTTCGCAAAGACCGGCCGATAAGAGTGATCATCGAAAGCGACCGCGACCCGATGGCGGGACTGCTCGAAACGGAAGGCGACGCGGGTTCGTAGGACTGCTAGGCCTTGCGGAACGTCAGCCCGTTCTCTTCGGCGTCGACCTCCACGCGGTCGCCCTCGGCGAAATCCCCTTGCAGGAGCTTCAGCGCCAGGACGTCTTGGATCTCGCGCTGGATGAGCCGCTTCAGCGGCCGGGCCCCGTACGCCGGGTCGAATCCGCAGTCGGCGAGCCATTCGCGCGCCTTGTCGGTCAGCTCGATCGCGATCGACCGCTCCGCCAATCGCCGCGCGAGCCCGGCGACCTGGATGTCCACGATCTGTCGCAGGTGATCCTGCGTAAGCCGGTGGAAGATCACGATGTCGTCTACGCGGTTGAGGAACTCGGGCCGGAACTGCGCGCGTACCTCCGCCATCACCCGCTGCTGCACGAGCTCTTCGGATAGATCGGTGTCCATGATCGCCGCCGACCCGAGGTTGGAGGTCATGATCACCACGGTGTTACGGAAGTCGACCGTGCGACCCTGACCGTCCGTCAGCCGGCCTTCGTCGAGCAACTGCAGCAACACGTTGAACACATCCGAGTGCGCTTTCTCGATCTCATCGAGGAGCAGCACCGAGTACGGCCGCCGCCGCACGACTTCGGTGAGCTGTCCGCCTTCCTCGTAGCCGACGTAGCCCGGCGGCGCGCCGATCAGGCGCGACACGGTGTGCCGCTCCTGATACTCGCTCATGTCGATCCGAACGAGCGCTTTCTCGTCGTCGAACAGGAACTCGGCGAGCGCGCGGGCCAGCTCGGTCTTGCCCACGCCGGTGGGGCCGAGGAACAGGAACGAGCCGATCGGACGGTTCGGGTCGGACAGACCGCTCCGCGCGCGGCGGATCGCGTTCGCGACGGCCTCGATCGCGCGGTCCTGGCCGACGACCCGCCGGTGCAGGTGCTCTTCGAGGTGGATCAGCTTGGCGATCTCGCCTTCCATCAGCTTCGAAACGGGGATGCCGGTCCATTTCGCGACCACCTCGGCGACGTCTTGCTCGGTGACCTCCTCGTTGAGGTAGTGCGAAGTCTTCTGCAGCTCGGCGAGTTTCTCCGACGCGGTCGCGAGCTGCTTGTCGAGCGACACGAGCGTGCCATAGCGAAGTTCGGCGGCCTTCTCGAGGTCGCCGTCGCGCTCGGCGCGCTCGGCGGCCGAGCGGGTCTCTTCGATCTTCGTCTTCAGCGATCGGATCGCCGTGACGGCATCCTTCTCCGACGCCCAGTGCGCCTTCATCGAGTCGTACCGCTCGCGCAATTCGGCGAGCTCAGCGTCGATCTTGGACAGACGCTCCTTCGACGCGGCGTCGGATTCCTTGCGAAGCGCGGCCTTCTCGATCTCGATCCGCTTGATCGCGCGGTCGACCTCGTCGAGCTCAGTCGGCATCGAGTCGATCTCGATACGCAAGCGCGATGCCGCCTCGTCGATCAGGTCGATCGCCTTGTCGGGCAGGAAGCGTCCCGTCACGTAGCGCGCCGACAGCGTCGCCGCACCGACGATCGCGGCGTCGGTGATGCGAACGCCGTGATGCACCTCGTAGCGCTCCTTGAGGCCGCGCAGGATCGCGATCGTGTCTTCCACCGACGGCTCGCCGACCATCACCGGCTGGAACCGGCGCTCGAGCGCGGCGTCCTTCTCGACGTGCTTGCGGTACTCGTCGAGCGTCGTCGCACCGATCAGGCGCAGCTCGCCGCGCGCGAGCAGCGGCTTGATCATGTTGCCGGCATCCATCGACCCTTCGGCCGCGCCGGCGCCCACGATCGTGTGCAGCTCGTCGATGAAGGTGACGACCTCACCTTCGGATTCGGTGATCTCCTTGAGAACCGCCTTCAACCGCTCCTCGAACTCGCCGCGGTACTTCGTCCCGGCGATCATCCCGCCGAGGTCGAGCGCGATCACCTTCTTGTTCTTCAAGCCTTCCGGAACGTCGCCGGCGACGATGCGCTGAGCGAGGCCCTCCACGATCGCGGTCTTGCCCACGCCCGGCTCGCCGATGAGCACCGGGTTGTTCTTCGTCCGGCGCGACAGGACCTGAACCACGCGGCGGATCTCGTCGTCGCGACCGATCACCGGGTCGAGCTTGCCCTTGCGAGCGAGCTCGGTGAGATCACGCCCGTATTTCTCCAGCGCGTTGTAGGTCTCTTCGGGGTTCTGAGAAGTCACGCGCTGATTCCCACGCACCTCGACCAGCGCCTTCAGGATCGCGTCGCGCGTGATGCCCGTCGTCTTGAGCAGCGTCGCGACGGGCCCTGCGACCTCGGTCAGCGCGAGCAACAGGTGCTCGGTGGACACGTAGTCGTCCTTCAGGCTCGACGCCTCTTCTTGCGCGCGCTCCAGCACTCGAACGAGCGCCGGTGACGCGGCAACGCGTTCCGGTGCCGGCCCTCCGCTCGTGTAGGTCTTCGGGATGCGGTCGATCAGCTCGTCGGCGCGATCGCGCAACGAGCGGGGCGACGACCCGAGCCGCTGGACGAGCGGGAACACGACCCCTTCCGGATCGGCGAGCAAGCCGTGGAGCAGATGCTCGGGCTCGACCACTTGTTGGTTCCGCGTGGCCGCGAGCGACTGCGCGGCGGCAACCGCTTCTTGAGACTTCAGCGTGAACTTGTCGAACTGCATCGTTTCGTCATCACCTCTCGCTTTTTTCAACGCCGAACGGCTGTTCGTTCTTCCGCCATAGCACGAGCGACGTCTTCTGAGCCTGCCGGATGCGCTCCATGTTTTCCGCAAGCTCCTTCTGCAGCTCCATCGCTTCGCGGCGCAGCCGATCCATGCGGTCCTGGGTGCGCTCGAGCTCCTGCTGAAGCTCGATCACCATCTCGACGCCCGCGAGGTTCATCCCGCGATCCTGCGTCAGCTCTTGGATCAGCTTCACGATGTCGATGTCTGCTTGCGAGTAGCGGCGCGTGTTCCCGGTCGTTCGCTGCGGGCGGATCAATCCTTTGCGCTCGTACATCCGCAAGGTTTGTGGGTGCACACCGGCCAGCTCCGCCGCGACCGAGATCACGAACACCGCGCGGTCGTCGGTCACGCGTTTCGCGTTCTTGGGCGTTACTCGTTTGTCGGAAGCCACATCACACTCCGAGGTCCTCGCGCGGCGCGGCCCGATGCGCCTCCGCGAACTGCTCGAGCATCTCCTTCTCCTTCTTGTTCAGCTTGTCCGGCACCACGACATTGACGGTCGCGAGGAGATCGCCACGTCCGCCTTTGCGTTTGGGTGCGCCGCGTCCGCGCACGCGGAACGTCTTGCCGCTCTGCGTTCCGGCCGGGATCTTCAGCGTCACCGGCTCTTCGAGCGTGGGCACCTTCACCTGCGCGCCCAGCGCCGCTTCCGGGAACGTGACCGGCACGGTCAGCGTCAGATCGTCGCCGTTGCGTCCGAACAGCGGATGCGGTTGAACGTGCACGACGACGTAGAGGTCGCCCGGTTGTCCGCCGGGGCCGGCCGCCGTTCCTCGCCCGCGCACTCGGATGCGCGCCCCGTCGCGAACGCCCGTCGGGATGCGGACCTTGATCTCTTCGCGCCGGCGCTGAACTCCGGAGCCGCGGCAGGTGTGACACGGGTTGGTTACCAGCCGCCCCGAGCCACCGCAGCGGGGACACGCGCGCACGAACGAAAAGACACCCTGGTTGTCGCCGACCGTTCCCGAACCCCCGCACTGCGAGCACGTCTCGATCGTCGACCCGGGCTCCGCGCCATTACCGCCGCATGTCGAGCACGGCGCGTCACGGGTGACCTTGATCGGCACGGTCGCCCCTTCGATGGCGTCCTCGAACGAGACGCGAACCTCGGTCTCGAGGTCGTCGCCGCGCGCCGGGCCGCGTCGTTGCCCGCCGAAACCGGCGCCCGCGCGGGCACCGAACAGGCCGCCGAAGAGGTCGCCTAGATCGCCGACGTCGAAACCTTCGACGCGAACGTTCGGACCGAACGGACCGCCTTGCCCCCCGAACCCGCCGCCGAACCCGCCGGCCCCGTAGCCCGCCTTCACCGCTTGGCGAACCTGGTCGTACTCGGCGCGCTTCTTCGGATCCGACAATACGTCGGAGGCCTCGGAGATCTCCTTCATCTTCTCCTCGGAGGCCTTGTCGCCGGGGTTCTTGTCCGGGTGGTACTGGCGCGCGAGCTTCCGGAAGGCACGCTTGATCTCGTCGGCGGTCGCGTTTTCCGCAACGCCGAGCACCTTGTAGAAGTCCTTCTCGAACCACGCGCGCGAACCATTCAACGCCGCATCACCTTTACCATCGCCGGACGAACGACCTTGCCTTTGTGCGTGTATCCGTTGCGAACGACTTCGGCGACGACCGGTTCACCTTCCGGCGGACCGTCGCCGACCTCCAAGACGGCCTCGTGCATCGTCGGATCGAACGGCTTGCCGAGCGCGTCTATCTTCTGCAGCCCTTCCTTGTGCATCAGATCCATCAGCTCGCCGAACACGATCTCCACGCCCCGCACCAGCGCCTCGTAATCCTTGGTGCGATCCGCCGCGATCAACGCCAACTCGAAGTTGTCGAGGATCGGCAACAACCGCTCCACCACTTGCCCCGACGCCCGCTCAACGAGCTGTGTCTGCTCCTTCAAGACCCGCTTGCGATAGTTCTCGAACTCGGCCTGCAACCGCCGCAGATCATCCAGATGCTCCGCCGCCTCTTTCTGAGCCTTCGTGAGCGCGACGTGCGGATCGATCGCCCGGTCCTCGGGGACGTCACGCGAACCGCGCTTGTCGTGGATGCGTGGAGCCGCGTGCGAACCGTGGGTACCGGAACCGGGCGCGGGAGCAACCCCTCCGGGAGCTGGGTGTTCGTGTGCTGCCGGAGGGGTTGCTCCGGAGCCCGACCCCGGTTCCCCAAGGTTTTCGGACTCCGGAAAGACGTCCCCGCGCTCGTCGACCATGCCTTACGCTCCCGCCCTGATCTCGATCTTGCGAGGCTTCACGAGCTCCGCTTTCGGGATAGAGACGGTCAGCACTCCGTTTTCGAATCCCGCCTCGACCTTGTCGGCCTGCACCTGCTGCGGCAGGGAAACGAGCCTCTGGAACGCGCCGAAGCGACGCTCGATGCGGTGGAAGTTCTCTTCGTTCGTCTCTTCGTAGAACTTCCGCTCGCCCTTGATGGTGAGCGTTCCTTCGTTGACGGTCACATCGACCTGGTCGGGCGTGAAGCCCGGCAGCTCGGCGACGACCTTGTACGCGTCCGCCGTCTCGTAGATGTCGATCGGCGGCGCCCACGTACGCTCGCCCTCCGCGTTCTCGCCGTAGGCCCGGCCGAAGACGCGTGTCATCTCGTTCTGAAGGTTCAACAGATCACGGAACGGATCCCACTTGGTGATCGCCATTGCCATTCCCTCCTTGTTCTCGTGTCACCGACAGCCATCACGTCACGAGGCTCGATACACCTCACCTCCCTCGCGAGATGCCTACGACTGCCCTCCTTCATCGACCACTTCCGCGTCGACGACGTCGTCCGCGGAACCACCGGCCGGGCCCGCGCCGTCCGCCGAGCCTGCGCCGCCCGCAGCGGCCTGCTGCTGCGAGGAGTAGATGGCCTGACCGATCTTCTGTGCGACCTGCGCGAGGCGCTCCGATGCCGCGGCGATCGCCGACGCGTCCGTGCCCTTGAGCGCTTCCTTGGTCGCGTCGATCGCGGCCTGGACCTCGGTGCGTTCCGCTTCCGGCACCTTGTCGCCGTTCTCCGTGAGAACCTTCTCCGTCTGGTAGACGAGGTTGTCCGCCTGGTTGCGCGCCTCCGCCTCCACGCGGCGCGTCTTGTCCTCGTCCGCGAACTGTTCGGCTTCCTTCATCATCCGGTCGATCTCTTCCCGCGGCAGCGCCGTGCCGCCGGTGATCGTCATGGCCTGCTCCTTGCCGGTCGCCGTGTCCTTCGCAGCGACCTGCACGATGCCGTTGGCGTCGATGTCGAACGACACCTCGATCTGCGGCATCCCCCGCGGAGCCGGCGCGATGCCGGTCAGCTGGAACTTGCCGAGCGAGCGCACGCCGTGCGACGTCGCCATCTCGCCCTCGCCCTGAAGCACGTGGACCTCCACCTGGGTCTGGCCGTCGTCGGCCGTCGTGAAGATCTCGCTCTTACGGGTCGGGATCGTCGTGTTGCGCTCGATGAGCTTGGTGAAGATGCCGCCCTTCGTTTCGATGCCGAGCGTCAGCGGCGTCACGTCGAGGAGCAGAACGTCCTTCACCTCTCCGCGCAGCACGCCCGCCTGGATGGCAGCGCCGACCGCGACGACCTCGTCGGGGTTGACGCCCTTGTGCGGCTCCTTGCCCCCGGTCAGCTCGCGCACGAGGCCCTGCACCATCGGCATGCGCGTCGAGCCGCCGACCAGGATCACGTGGTCGATCGCCTTCACGTCGACGCCCGCGTCCTTGACGGCCATCGTGAACGGCGCCATGCAGCGCGCGAGAAGGTCCGCAGTGAGCCGCTCGAATTCCGAGCGGGTCAGCTTCTCCTCGAGGTGCAGCGGGCCTTCGGCCGTCGCGGTGACGAACGGGAGGTTGATCGTCGTCTCGGTCGTCTGCGACAGCTCGATCTTCGCCTTCTCCGCCGCTTCCTTCAGACGCTGGACCGCCATGCGGTCCGCGGACAGGTCGACGCCGTGCTTGTTGCGGAACTGCGTCGTGAGCCACTCGATGACCCGCTGGTCCCAGTCGTCGCCGCCGAGGTGCGTGTCGCCGTGCGTCGCCTTCACCTCGAAGACGCCGTCACCGATCTCGAGCAACGACACGTCGAAGGTGCCGCCGCCGAGGTCGAACACGAGCACGGTCTCGTCCTTCTTCTTGTCGAGCCCGTATGCGAGTGCGGCAGCGGTCGGTTCGTTGATGATCCGCAGCACTTCGAGGCCTGCGATCGTTCCGGCTTCCTTGGTCGCTTGCCGCTGCGCGTCGTCGAAGTACGCGGGAACGGTGATGACCGCCTGGGTCACCTTGTCGCTGAGGTAGCCTTCCGCGTCGCGCTTGAGCTTCGAAAGGATCTGCGCGCTGATCTCCTGCGGCGTCCAATTCTTGCCGTCGACGTCGAGCGACCAGTCCTTGCGGCCCATCTCGCGCTTGATCGACCGGACCGTCCGGTCCGGATTCGTGATGGCCTGCCGCTTGGCGACCTCGCCGACCAGGATCTCGCCTGCCTTGGAGAACGCGACGACCGAAGGGGTCGTCCGGGCGCCTTCGGCGTTGGGGATGACGGTTGGCTCTCCGGCCTCCAGGACCGCGACCACCGAGTTCGTCGTGCCGAGATCGATGCCTACGACCTTTGCCATGCTCCCACCTCTTCTTTAGTGGCCACCCGTGCCTTCCGGGGGCTAGTTTAGAAATCTGAGTCTCAGAGAGTCAAGTCTCATGCTCTGGAAACGCTCATGCCAGGGGTGACATTCCCGGATGACCAGGGTTTTTGCCGAGCTCAGGAAGCTTCTGGAAGACCGCCGGCGACGGCGGCTCTCGCTCCAACGCCGAGGCGCTGGGTGTGGAAGTAGCCGGGGTTGACCTCCAGAGCCATGTCGTAGGCCTGGGCAGGCGTGGTGAGCGGGCAATTGGGGACACGGCAGGGGACCATCGAGTCGATCTCGCTGATCACCCCATGCGAGATGAACGCGATATCGAGCGGGATCAGGGTGTCCTTCATCCAGAACCCGCCGTGGACCGGCGACGGGAAGACGAAGAGCATCCCACGATCCGCGCCGAGCGAACGGCGTCCCATCAAACCGCGCTCGCGGGCCTCGGGGGTAGCTGCGACTTCCGTGGTGAGGTTCGCCGATGCGTTGCCCTGCGAGATGGTCACCTCGACGATGGGGGTCAGGACCTCGGTCTTGCGCCCGCAGGCGGCGAGCGACGCGACGATCGCCAAGAGTGTGAAAAGTTGCCGCACGCCGCTGATGCTAGACGGCGTTGAACCAGTCCGGCGTGGCGGGGTAGCGTTGCCGTCGTGCACGTCGCCGTCACCGCCGTAGGAACCGACCGGCCCGGCATCGCCGCGGCCGTCGCCAAGGTGCTGTTCGAACACGGTGGCAACATCGAAGACTCCCGCATGGCGATCCTCGGCGGTCACTTCGCGATGATGCTGATCGTTGCGCTGCCGTCCGAAGCCGACAGCGCAGATCTCGAGCGCGCGCTCGAACCGGTCGCGCGAGCGCTCGACCTGCTCGTCTCGGTGAAGCCGGTTGCGGAGGCGTCTCCCGAGCACGCCGAAGGCTCGCAATACGTCGTCACCGTGTATGGCGCCGACAAGCCGGGCATCGTCTTCCGAGTGTGCACCGTGCTCGCGGGACACCGCGTCAACGTGACCGACCTCGCGACCCGCGTGGTCGCCGGCGACCCGGACGTCTACACGATGATCCTCGAAGCCACCGTCCCTTCCACCGCGGACTCGGCCGCCATCGAAGCCGACCTCAAGTCGCTCGCCGACGACCTAACGATCGACGTGTCGTTCCACCCCCTGGACGCCGACACGTTCTAGCGGCCGCGTGCCCGCTCGATCGGTTCTGCGGTATCCGCACCCGACGCTGAAGGCGCGCGCCGCCGACGTTCGGTTGGGCGCGGAAGCGGAGGCGCTTGGGACGGACCTTCTCGACACGATGCGAGCTTCCCCCGCCTGCGTCGGTATCGCCGCACCACAGATCGGAGTGGCGCTGCGCGCGTTCTGCCTCGACGTTTCCGGCCACAAACGCGCGAAGGATCACCACGGGCTCGTGGTGATGATCAACCCGGTGATCGTCGAGCGGTCCGGCAAAGTCGTCCTGCGGGAAGGCTGCATGAGCCTGCCGGATCTCACCGCGAACGTCGCGCGCGCCGAACGGATCGTGGTCGAAGGCACCACGGTGGAAGGCGTTCCGCTGGTCGTCGACGCATGGGGTTTCGAGGCCCGCGCGTTCCAGCACGAGATCGACCACCTCGACGGGCTGCTTTTCCTCGACCGCGTTTCCTCGTTGACCGCAGACGTGTTCCCGCGCAAGCGCTACGACTGATCGCACAGCCGGGCCCACTTCGGAGTCCGTGCGAACCGAGACGTTTGGAGCGCTTTCGGCTCGTCCTTATAATCCGCCCCGTATCCGTCCCCGGGAACGAGGAGCGCGCGCAGGATGGCCGACGCGACCAGGATCGTCATCGGGCTTTCGATCATGGCGCTGGCGACGGGACTCGCGTCGAAGCGCATCGCGTATCTGATGCGTTTGCTGATGTCGGCCAGGCCCGACCCCGGCCGGTTCCGCAACGTCCCGCGAAACCTCAAGTACGAGTTCGTGAAGGTCTTCGGACAGAAGAAGCTCCTGCAGTGGAAGGTGCCGGGCGCCGCGCACGCGCTGACGTTCTGGGGCTTCCTCGTGGTGCAGATCACGCTGATCGAGTCGATCGCCGAGATGTTCTCGCGCCACAGCCCGCTGTTCTGGCATCAGCAGTGGCTGGCGTTCATCGAGGACTCGTTCTTCGCGCTGGTGATCCTCGCGCTCATCACGTTCGCCGTGATCCGCGTGATCAAGAACCCGCACCGGTTGGGACGCAAGAGCCGCTTCTACTCGAGCCACATGTGGCAGGCCTACGCGATCCTCGTGATGATCTTCCTCGTCGTCGCCACCGTGCTGATGGCGCGCGTCGCGCGCGCGTCGCTCGGCACGCTCCCGTACAACAAGTACGGCGCGTATCTGACCTACTGGATCGCGCACGCGTTCAAGGGCTGGAGCACGCACTCGCTGGAGTGGCTCGAGGACGGCATGGTGCTGGCCCACCTTGCGGTCGTGTTCAGCTTCCTCGTCCTCGTCGTGAACTCCAAGCACATGCACATCTTCACCTCGCCGATCAACGTCCTGTTCGGACGTCAGCCCATCGCGCTCGGGCGCCTCAAGCCGCTCGAGATCGACATGGAGAACATGACGGAGGAAACGTCGCTCGGTGTCGGCAAGGTCGAAGACTTCACATGGAAGCAACTGCTGGACGGGTTCACCTGTACCGAGTGCGGCCGGTGTCAGTCGGTCTGCCCGGCGTGGAACACCGGCAAGGAGCTGAACCCGAAGCAGCTGATGATGTGGTCGCGCGACAACCTGTTCGAGCGCGCGCCGGAGATCCTCGGCGAGGGGCGTAAGGCCCCGCGCGTGATGTTCGACTCCGAGCCGCTCCCGGCCCCGGAGCCGCCGCCGGCCGAGCTCGTCCCGAACGTCTTCAGCGAAGAGTTCATCTGGAGCTGCGTCACCTGCGGCGCATGCGTGCAGGAATGTCCGGTGGACATCGAGCACGTCGACGCGATCGTCGACATGCGCCGGTACCAGGTGATGATGGAGTCGAAGTTCCCGGCCGAGGCCGGCGTGATGCTTCGCAACCTGGAGAACTCCGGCAACCCGTGGGGGGCTTCCGCGACCGAGCGTCTCTCGTGGGCGAAGGGTCTCGAGGACGACATCGTCATCGTCAACGGCTCCGTGCCGCCGGACGTCGAGTATCTCTACTGGGTCGGGTGCGCCGGAGCGTTCGACGACCGCGCGAAGAAGGCCGTGCGCGCGTTCGCGGAATTGATGATCCACGCCGGCGTCTCGTTCGCGATCCTCGGGTCGCAGGAGTCATGCACCGGCGACCCCGCGCGCCGCGCGGGCAACGAATACCTCTTCCAGGAGATGGCGAAGGCGAACATCGCGACGCTGAAAGAGAAGCGTGTCCGCAAGATCGTCGCGAGCTGTCCGCACTGCTTCAACACGATGTCGCGCGAGTACCCTGACTTCGGCGGCGATTTCGAGGTGTTGCATCACACGGAGCTCCTCGCGCGGCTGATCAAGGACGGCAAGCTCAAGCCGACCGAGGAGGTCGCGGCGAAGGTCACGTACCACGACCCCTGCTACCTCGCGCGCCACAACGACGTCCTCAAACAGCCTCGCACGGTCGTCGGCGCGATCCCCGGCGTGGAGACGACGGAGATGCACCGCTGCAAGAAGGGAACCTTCTGCTGCGGCGCCGGCGGCGCGCGCATGTGGATGGAAGAGACCGTCGGCAAACGGATCAACATCGAGCGGATCGAAGAGGCATTGGAGACCGATCCGGACATCGTGTCGACCGGCTGTCCCTACTGCATGATCATGTTGGACGACGCGGTCAAGGACAAGGTGCAGAAGAAGGAAGCGTCGGAGAAGGTGCAAGTCCTCGACGTAGCTCAGATCCTCGCGCGCTCCGTCGCGCTGAACGGCCGCAAGGCCGCGCCCGCGGCGGCCGCGAGCGCCGCGCCGGCCGCGAGCGAACCGGCGCCCTAACCGGCCGCGGACGTAGGCGCGCGCCCGAAGGCGCTGGTGAGATCCTGCGTGGCCGCGCTAACGAGCCCTATCGCCACGAACGCCGTCACCACGAAGACGACCCGTCCGGCGATGGCCAGCCACTGCGACAACAAGAGCTGATCGAAAAGGCTGAGCGTCGCGTTCTCCTGCGCGTTCGACGTCGCGACGTGAGCGAGGATCGATCCGGCAAGGCTCAACGCTCCGGCGGCCAGATAGCAGGTCCACCACACGTTCGTGCGCGGTATCCGGCTCGGCTTCCCGATGAGACGTGCGCTGCCGTCCTGCAGCTCCCGGTTGACCTGCAACGGCATCCATAGGCTGGCGACCGGCACGATCCACCACACCCACGCATCGCTCGCCGAAAAGCGCACAGAACCCGGCTCGGCAAGACTGCGCAGCGAACGGTGCGCGCTGTGTTGCCACACGAGCCACGCGACGCCGGTGACGATGAACGCGATGAGGGCGAGACGGTTCGCGAGGTTCACTTTGTTGTCGGCCGCGATCGCGCCGGCCCGGTTCGCGAGAAGTAACCCGGAGTCGCGGGTTACGACGGCATGTTTGATGCGCGAGACGTAGCGCGCGTCGTTGAAGTTCGCCAGGGCGCACGCCAGACCGGCGATGGCACTAACTAGGAGCAAGCCCGTCACGACTGAGGCAGCCGTCTTCGAGGGAGGCTGTCGTGGTTCTGCGACACGGAACGGAAAAGGCGAACCGGGAAGTGGCGGTGGGCCCGTCGGTGGGATGGGGCCGGGCGCAGCTGCGCTGGCGAGTGGATCCGCCGGCGCGTTCTCCGGAGTGAACGGATCTGCGAGCGAAAGCCCGCAGAGCGGACACTCCTTCGCGTTGGGGGCCAACGTCGACCCGCAGCGCGGGCACGTGCTCACGACTTGCTCCGCTCCTTGCGCATCATCGGCGAAGACACTCTAGAGCCGAGCATGAATTCACCAAAGGAACGAGGAGACCCGGATCACGGGCCTCCTCGAGGGACGAGCGCTTAGACGACCGCTGCTGCTTCCGATTCTGCCTGGGGCGGCGCTGCGAACTCGCGTTGCGGCGCGCCCTTCGGGATGTACAGGAACGAGGCGACCGCCGCAGCGAAGAGGAAGAACGCGGCAACGAGCAGAGCAAGGTGGAAGCCTGCGACGAAGGCGTTGTTGAACTGACTGTGCAGCGCCGTCGCCTGGGCGGGCGGCATCAACTTGTTCACCGTGGCCGGGTCGAGGGTTCCGTGGCCGGCCATCCCGAGAACGACCCCGCGTTGAGCGGCGTTGAGACCCAAGCTTCCGATCGAAGCGGTGAGAACACTCTTGAGCTTCGTCGTCAGGAGCGTTCCGAGCAGCGCGATGCCGAACACGCCGCCGAGCTCGCGCGAGGTGTTCGTCGTCGCGGAGCCGAGACCCGCTCGCTCCGGCCCGACCGCGTTCATCACTGCCGCGGTCATCGGCGTCATCGTCGAGCCCATCCCGAATCCCATCAGCATGAAGATCGGAAGGATGTAGCCGAACGACGTCGTCGCGCCGATCCGCGTGAGCAGGAGCAAGCCGGCACCCGCCATCGCCGGACCGAGGATCATCGGTGTACGTGGCCCATACTTCGAGGCGAACCGCCCTGAGTTCGGTGCGGCGAGGATGACCATCAGCGTCATCGGCAAGAAACGAACGCCGGCCTGGAACGGTGAGTACCCCCGGATGAACTGCAGGTAGAGGCTCGCGAAGAAGAAGGTTCCGAACATCCCGAGCGA